>Ga0302267_10001400_pt1 | contig 30774 bp, 20 predicted proteins | sample III_Bog_E1_3_FD_194555 | JGI IMG/M metagenome (GOLD analysis project Ga0302267, IMG submission 194555) | Peat permafrost microbial communities from Stordalen Mire near Abisko, Sweden - III_Bog_E1_3 | ecosystem: Environmental > Terrestrial > Soil > Wetlands > Peat | place: Sweden: Abisko...
AATCTCTGCCAAGATTGATACACCTCCAAATCGTCCCAATAGGGCAGTCTTCAGGATACCGCAGAATCGGTCGAATGCAACGAATTTATGCGCAAAGTTTCCGTTTGCCGTTAGCGCGAGCCAGAGTTTGCCTTGTTGCGGTATCCTTGTTGCCTATGAAACTCCGGGTTTGCGCCGCGTTTTTGCTGTCTTCCCTTCTGATTCCTACCGCTGCATTCGGGCACTCGCGGCGTTCTCCGACGGCCTCTGGCAATGCCGATCTGCGCTCTGGCCTCCACTCTCTGGATGTAGCTTCGGTCTGGTCCGGGCATCCCGTTGGCTTCGCTCTGTTGACGCGGGGCAACCAGCAGTTTGTCGCCTTCTACGATGCAGAACGACGCATGACTCTGGCGCAGCGCACCTTGGGAGAACACCGCTGGAGCCTCACCGTTCTGCCCAGTACGCTCGGCTGGGACAGCCATAATTACGTTACGATGGCGATGGATCGCGAGGGATACCTGCACGTTGCGGGCAACATGCATGCCTCGCCGCTGGTCTACTTCCGCAGCGCACGGCCCTACGACGCGTCGTCGATGGAACGCGTCTCCGCCCTGACCGGCAAAAACGAGGAGCGCGTCACCTACCCGGTCTTCAGCAACGCACCGGATGGGACGCTGCTGTTTCAATATCGCAGCGGAAGCAGCGGGTCGGGAGACACCTATCGCGACCGCTACGACGAGCGCACGAAGAGTTGGCGCCCACTCACCGACCAGCCGCTTTTTTTCGGCGGGTCGAAGATGAATGCGTATCCGCTGGATGTGGTGCGAGGGCCAGATGGCTGGTATCACCAGTTCTGGGTCTGGCGCGACAAGCCGCTGGCGGAGACCAATCACGACCTCAGCTATGCGCGCAGCCGCGACCTCATCCACTGGGAGACGGCGGCGGGAACTCCGCTCACTCTGCCTCTGACCATCGCAACCCCGGGCCTCATCGTCGATCCGGTTCCGCCCCGTGGAGGACTGCTCAACGGAACTCAGGCGGTCGGCTTCGATTCCTTTGGAGGGCTTGTTCTCTCCTATTTGAAGTACGACTCGGCGGGCAAGACGCAGCTCTACTTTGCCCAGTGGGAGCATGGTCGCTGGATCAGCCAGCAGTCCACCAACTGGAACTACCGCTGGGACTTTCACGGCATGGGCAGTCTGGTCAACGAGATCCACATCGGCCCGTTGCGCGCGATGGGGGGGAAGCTGACCATCGCGATCAACCACAAGGTCTACGGCTCTGGAGTCTGGGAGGTTGATCCCGTCACCATGCGTCTGCGCGGCAAGCTGCCGATGGCCGGCGAAGAGGGAGAGGATTCCAGCGCGTCCGAGAGCGGATTGATGGAACGATCTGCGGCGGACATTGGAGGCTCGCGTGCGGATGGCGTTACCTATCGCCTGATCTGGAAGACGCTGCGTCAGAACCGCGACAGGCCGCAGCCCGAAGGACCTCCACCGCCCTCCATGCTCCGCCTCGTTCTGTCGCAGTAGAGCGCGCTATTTGTCGTCGTCCGAATCGTCGATCAGGGTCATGTTGACGCTCGCAGGCAGGGTGCGCGTGAAGGCTGCGAGTTCGGCGCGCATCGTCACGGGATCGCCCACCGCAGTCCTATAAATATTGACGCAGGGGTGCCAGATCGAGGTCAGGCGACTAGTGATGCACATCGTTCCCAGCAGGTTCCAGTCATCGGGAGCGCCTTCTTCGTACCATTCGGGATAGATAATCGCCAGCCCAGCGTTGTGCGCCGTTGTGATCTCGTCCAGCCAGCCAGCGTTCTTGTGCGTCTCCTGCGCAGCCTCGGGCGAGGCGAGTCCCCACAGATCCAGCACTGAGACTCCCGCGGGACGATGGTAGCTCACCCATCCCAGATCGTTTACCGCAACGGTTTTTCCGTAGAAATCCGCCACAAAGCGATGCATCTGATACTGCTGTTGGTAGACGTTGCTGGCCGCCGCCGGAGTCTGCCACAGCGCCGATTCATAGGGCACAGCCAGCACCAGCAGAAGCAGAATAACGCGCCACGTCCGCCTCGGCGTCGCGGTCGATAGCAATGCAGTCGCAGCCACCAACGCAGTGAAGATCATGGCATAGTCTTCGTAGCGATGGAACCAGTAGGAGCGTCCCACGCCCAACTGGAGCAGTGCCGCCAGCAGCGCTCCGCCCAGTACAAATCGTCGAGCGTGCTGCCTCTCTCGCCGCATCAGCGAGACGAGCAGAAACAGCAGCGCAAGCTGTCCCCACCACGCATGCTCGTGGACACACACTCCATACAAACTCAATACCTTCGCCAGCAGTGTGCTGCCGTGGGCCGAGGAGAGATGCGCCTTCACCATCACCGAGCAGGGCAATGCGGGCAAACCGCGGGAGAGCAGGAAGCAGGAGAACAACGCCGGGCCGATCAGGCTAATCCCCAACAGCTTCAGCGCCGTGCGCCAACGCTGCTGGCCGTAGAGTACCACCGCGACGGCTGCCACCAGTGCAAAGTTTTCATAGCGCACCATCGGTCCGAGGGCGGCAGCGCACAGACTCCACGCAGGAATTCGGCGACCGGAAAACGCCTCCAACACGCCCGCAGCGCAGAGGATCGCCAGCAGAACCTGTAGCCCGTGCTCCATGCCGATAAAGGTCAGCCCAGCCAGATTGGCCAGCAGCATCAGCGCCGCCGCAAGGACGAAGCGGCCAAGCCACGCAATCCGCCGCGAAGTCGCAGAAACGGCTTCTCCAGCGACTCCTGCGCGGGGCTGCCAGCCATCGACGATGCGTCCAAGCCACCACGCCGCCGTTCCGCAGAACAATATATTCCATAGCAGCGGAAGGTACTGATTGCAGGCTCGATCGGAGAATGGAGTCAGAAGAAACGGCCAGAGAATGCTCGACGAGGGCGACGACGCCTCGCTCAGATTGATCCCGTAGTGGCCGTGGGCGATGCTCTGCGCCAGCGCAAGATGGATGTACGGATCGTCGAGCGTATAGGTGAAGACTCCGCCGTCGCGGTGCAGAATAATCAGCAGCAGGCCAACCACCACGGCCAGATACAGAGCCACGCAGGCTGGCGCAACGGAACGCGTAGGTCTTTGCATCGATTCGCCTTGTTGCACAGCCTTGCCCTCTCCCTGACCTACTGTTGCTAGATCGTCTTCCACCGAATCACTATAACATTCCACTTTGGTTGAGCGATCCATCCGGCATCCGGTCGAACAAACTCTGGCTTGCTATTGCGAAAGGCCGCCTCGATCTGGATCGAGGCGGCCTTTCGCGGTTCGGGATTGCGTAGAACGTGGGTTGGTTCGACGGATTCGACCTTACACCAGTACGCGTTTGCCGACGGACTGCGGTTCTTCCTTGGCGGTCAGGTAGCGGTCGACGGCTGCGGCGGCCTTGCGGCCCTCCGAGATCGCCCAGACCACCAGCGACTGTCCACGGCGCATGTCTCCAGCGGCGAAGACTCCCTCGACCGAGGTGGCGTAGTTCTCATCCGTGGCGACGTTGCCGCGTCCGTCCAGTTTGACGCCCAACTGCTCGATCATCCCCGCGTGAACCGGGCTGAGAAAGCCCAGAGCCAGCAGGACGAGGTCAGCTTCCAGCGTGAACTCCGATCCCGCAATGGGAGTGAAGCTCGGCGGAGGACCGACGCGCACGGCCTGAATCTGCTTGACGCGACCGTTCTCGTCGCCGATGAACTTGATGCTGTTGATGCCCCAGTCGCGGATTCCGCCCTCTTCGTGGCTGGTCTCGGTGCGCAACTGTAACGGCCACATCGGCCACGGCGTGGAGTCCGCGCGAGACCCTGGCGGCTTGGGCATGATCTCGAACTGGTGAACGCTCTTGGCTCCCTGACGCAGGCTGGTTCCAAGGCAATCGGCCCCGGTATCTCCTCCGCCCAGAATGATGACGCGCTTGCCCTCGGCGTGGATGGCAATCGACTCATCAACCACGTCGCCCTGGCAGCGATGGTTCTGCTGCGGCAGGAACTCCATGGCGAAGTGGATTCCCTTCAGTTCGCGACCGGGAATATTCAGGTTGCGCGGACGCTCGGAGCCTCCGGCCAGCAAAACCGCATCGAACTCGTCGAGCAGAGCCTCCACCGAGACGTTTACGCCCACATGAGCGTTGGTCACAAAGGTCACGCCCTCGGCGCTCATCTGCTCCAAACGCCGGTCGATGACGTGCTTCTCCAACTTGAAGTTGGGGATGCCGTACCGCAACAGTCCGCCGATGCGATCATTCTTCTCGTAGACCGTGACGGAGTGGCCAGCGCGGCGCAGTTGCTGCGCGGCGGCCAGTCCCGAAGGTCCACTGCCGACGACGGCAACGCGGCGACCGGTGTTGGCCTCGGGCGGCTCGGGATGAATCCAGCCCTCTTGCCAGGCGCGTTCGACGATGCCACGCTCGATCTGCTTGATCGAGACGGCTGGCTCGGTGATGGCCAGAACGCAGGATGCCTCGCACGGCGCGGGACAGATGCGCCCGGTGAACTCGGGGAAGTTATTGGTCGCGTGGAGACGGCGAATCGCACTCTCCCAGCGACCGTTGTAGACCAGATCGTTCCAGTCGGGAATGATGTTGTTGACCGGACAGCCTGTGTGGCAGAAGGGAACGCCGCAGTCCATGCAGCGAGCGCCCTGCTCGCACAGCTTCTTCTCGGCGAAGGGCTCGTAGATGTCCAGCCAGTCTTTGAGCCGATCCTCGACCTTGCGCCGCGTAGGCTGTTCGCGTTGAATCTCAAGAAAACCGGTTACTTTACCCATTCTGCACCTGCCCTGCCGCCACTAGGGACGACGAAGTTGTGGAGTCGCCGGTGATCGGCGCAATGTAGACCGACTCGGCGCGAGGAACTCCTAGTACCCGCTTGTGTTCGTGCGGAAAGACCTTGATGAAGCGAGCCTGCGTCGTGTCCCAGTGCTCCAGAATCCATGCCGCCTGCGGGCTTCCGGTCAGTGCGATGTGGCGCTGTAGCAGGCCACGCACCAGATCCAGATCCTCGGCCAGAACCAGCGGCTCCAGATCGACCCCCGCGCGGTTGCATCGGTGGGTGGAGAAGTCTCCCACATCGTCGTAGACGAACGCTCGACCGCCGCTCATACCTGCGGCGAAGTTGCGTCCCGTCGCACCCAGCACGACAACCGTACCGTTGGTCATGTACTCGCAGCCGTGGTCGCCCACGCCCTCGACGACCGCCGTCGCTCCCGAGTTGCGCACCGCGAAGCGTTCTCCCGCAATGCCGCTGAAGAAGGCCTCGCCCGCCGTCGCTCCGTAGAGAACGACATTGCCGATCAGGATGCTCTCTTCGGGCAGGAAGCTCGAAGTCTTCGGAGGATAGACGATGATCCTTCCGCCGGAGAGTCCCTTGCCGACGTAGTCGTTCGAGTCGCCTTCCAGCTCCAGCGTAACTCCCGCCGGAACGAAGGCTCCGAAGCTCTGCCCGGCCGAGCCGTGGAAGCGGAAGTGAATCGTATCGTTGGGCAGGCCCTCTGCGCCGTAACGCTTTGCGATCTCGCCGCCCAGCATTGCGCCGACCGTGCGATTCACATTGCGAATGGCAAAGCTGCCGGTGACCGGAGTCTTCGACTCCAGCGCGGGCTTGGCCTGTGCGATCAACGCGTGATCGAGAGCCGTCTCCAACCCGTGATCCTGCGCCTGTGTGCGACGCCGTCCCACATGCGAGGGCAACGCCGGAGAGAAGAGGATCGACGAGAGATCAACGCCCTTGGCCTTCCAGTGCGCGTCGGCGACCACCGCGTCGATGCAATCGACCCGGCCCACCATCTCGTCGACCGTGCGGAAGCCCAGCTTCGCCATGTGCTGACGCATCTGCTCGGCGATGAAGAAGAAGAAGTTGACGACGTTCTCGGGCTGGCCCTGGAACTTCGCGCGCAAGACCGGATCCTGCGTGGCAATGCCCACCGAGCAGGTGTTCAGATGGCATTTGCGCATCATGATGCAGCCCATCGTGATCAGCGGCATGGTGGCAAAGCCGAACTCTTCGGCGCCCAGCAGAGCGGCGATCACAACGTCGCGCCCGGTCTGCAACTTGCCATCGGTCTGTACCTTGATGCGGCTGCGCAGATCGTTGAGCAGCAGAACCTGCTGCGTCTCGGCCAAACCAAGCTCCCACGGCAGACCCGCGTGCTTGATCGAACTCTGCGGCGATGCTCCGGTGCCGCCGTTGTCGCCGGAGATCAGGACTACGTCGGCATGAGCCTTAGAGACTCCCGCAGCCACCGTGCCGACGCCCGCCTCGGAGACCAGCTTCACCGCGATACGCGCCTGCGGATTCACGTTCTTCAGGTCGTAGATGAGTTGGGCCAAGTCCTCGATCGAGTAGATGTCATGATGCGGCGGAGGCGAGATCAGCCCCACGCCAGCGATCGAGTAGCGCATCTTCGCGATAATGTCGTCGACCTTGTGGCCGGGGAGTTGGCCTCCCTCGCCGGGCTTTGCACCCTGCGCCATCTTGATCTGAATCTCGTCGGCGTTGACCAGATAGTTCGCCGTAACGCCGAAGCGTCCGCTGGCTACCTGCTTGACCGCGCTGCGTCGCAGATCGCCGTTGGCGTCGCGCTTGAAGCGCGCTGGATCCTCGCCGCCCTCGCCGGTGTTGGACATGCCGCCGATGCGGTTCATGGCAATCGCCAGCGTCTCGTGCGCCTCCTTGCTGATGGAGCCGAAGCTCATCGCGCCGGTGGTAAAGCGCTTGACGATCTCCTTGGCTGGCTCAACCTCGTCGATGGAGAGAGGCGTCTCGGAGTACTTCAACTGCATCAGACCGCGCAGTGTGCAAAGGTGCTTGCTCTGCTGGTCGATCAGGTCGGTGTACTCCTGAAAGGTTGCCGGATTATTCTGCCGCACCGCCTGCTGTAGCTTGCTGATGGTTGCCGGATTGAGCAGATGATACTCGCCGCCCTCGCGATACGCGTACTGTCCGCCGACGACCAGATCGGTCTCCGACTCGGTCAGCGGCTGGAAGGCGTAGGCGTGCTTCATCTGCGCCTCGCGGGCCAACACGTCTAGGCCAACGCCCTCGATGCGAGAGGCTGTGCCGGAGAAGTAATTGTCGATCAACGACTGGTTCAGGCCAACGGCCTCGAAGACCTGCGCGCCGCGATAGCTCTGCAACGTGCTGATGCCCATCTTGGAGAAGGTCTTCATCAGGCCCTTGTTGATCGCTTTGATGAAGTTCTTCTCGGCGTACTCGGCGGTCACGTCGTCGGCCAGCAGGCCGCGTCGCTTCATGTCGTGCAGCGTCTCGAAGGCGAGATAAGGATTGATTGCGCTGGCTCCGTAGCCGATCAGCAGGGCAAAGTGCATGACCTCGCGCGGCTCGCCGCTCTCGATGATGAGGGCGACCTGCGTCCGCGTCTTATCCTGCACCAGACGATTGTGAACCGCAGCCATCGCAAGCAGGCTGGGGATCGGAGCAAGCGTTGAGTTCACGCCGCGATCCGACAGGATCAGCAGCGAGTAGCCAGCCTCCACCGCAAGCGCTGCGCGAGCGCTCAGGTCGCCGAGCGCGTGCTTCAGACCGCGTTCGCCGTCCTCGGCGCGGAAGAGCGTGGGCAGAGTCGTCGCCAGAAGATCGCCCGATGAGACGCGGCGCAGCTTCTCCAGATCGCGATTGGTCAGGATCGGATGCGGCAGCTTCAGGGTGTGGCAGTTCTCAGGAGCCTCGTCGAGGATGTTGCGCTCGGTGCCGATGTAGCTTATCAGCGACATCACCATCTCTTCGCGGATCGGGTCGATCGGAGGATTGGTTACCTGCGCAAAAAGCTGCTTGAAGTAGCTGAAGAGCTGTTGCGGACGATCCGAAAGGCAGGCCAGAGGAACATCCGAACCCATCGAACCCAGCGGCTCCTCGCCCTTTGAGCCCATCGGCCCCAGCAGAACCTTCAGATCTTCTTCGCTATAGCCTGCGGCGCGCTGACGACGCAGCAGCGTCTCCGGGTCGGACGAGATGACCTTCCACGGCTCGGGCAACTGGCCCAGCGTGACCTGCTGCTCCTTGAGCCACTCGCCGTAGGGCTGGCGACCGGCCAGAGACTTCTTGATCTCGTCGTCCGAGATGATGCGATGGCCAACCGTATCGACCAGGAACATGCGTCCCGGCTGTAGGCGACCCTTCTTGCGCACATCCTCGGGCGGAACCTCGATGACGCCAGCCTCCGACGCCAGAACCACCAGATCGTCCTTGGTGACGATGTAGCGACCGGGGCGCAGACCGTTGCGGTCGAGCGTTGCTCCAACCATGCGACCGTCGGTGAAGGCGACCGCCGCCGGGCCATCCCATGGCTCCATCAGCGAGGCGTGGTACTCGTAGAACGCACGCTTCTCCTCGTCCATGTCGGGATTGCCCGACCATGCCTCGGGGATCAGCATCGCCATTACATGAGGCAGTGAGCGACCGGATTGGAAGAGGAATTCAACCGCATTGTCCAGCGAGGCCGAGTCGCTGCCTCCGGGAGTGACCACCGGGTAGAGCTTCTCAATCTGGTCGCCGAAGAGATCGCTCTCCTGCACCGATTGCCGCGCATTCATCCAGCTCACATTGCCGCGAATGGTGTTGATCTCGCCGTTGTGCGAGACGTAGCGGAAGGGATGCGCCAGCTTCCAGCTAGGAAAGGTGTTGGTGGAGAAGCGCTGATGCACCAGACAGAGCGCACTGGCTACGCGTTCATCGGCCAGATCAACGTAAAACTTCTCGATCTGCGGAGCCAGCATCAACCCCTTGTAGACGATGGTGCGGCAGGAGAACGACGGAATATAGAAGTCGTTCTTGTCCTCGATCTTCGAGTTCAGAATCTCGTTCTCGGTACGGCGGCGAACGATGTACAGAAGACGCTCGAAGGCCTCCTCGTCCATTGCTTCAGGACGCGCCACGAAGAGCTGCTCGATGTAGGGCTGCGAGGCGCGGGCCTCACGCCCGATCAGGTCGCCGTTGACCGGCATATCGCGCCAGCCCAGCAACTTCAGTCCCTCGGCCTGCACCATGCGCTCGAAGACTCCCTCGCACTGCAGACGACTGTGCTTGTCCACCGGCAGGAAGACCATGGCCACGGCGTAGCTTCCCGCCTCGCCGAGCTGCATTCCCTGCTTGGCGCACTCTTCCTTGAAGAAGACGTGAGGAACCTGAATCAGGATTCCTGCGCCGTCGCCGGTCTCCGGGTCGCAACCCGCAGCACCGCGATGGGTCAGGTTGATGAGCACTTCGAGACCCTTGCGGATAATCTCGTGGCTCTTCTCTCCGCGAATGCTCGCGACCAGCCCCATGCCGCAGTTATCGTGCTCATTGCGTGGGTGATATAGCCCTTGCGGGACGGGGGTGCGTTGACAGCTATCCGATGTTTTCATAGCAACCTTCCGGTGCGGGAGTTCATTCCCCAATTGAAGATGACAAATCGATTCTGCGATTTCTACGCCAGGGAATCGTTCCGGTGTTCAGCCGACAGATCCGCCGCTACAGACCGCGCAGCATTGCGAAGAGAAAGGAACACTCAGAGTTAAATATATAGGCAAACTACATTCCACTGCATCTTTTGCGCTTTGCAGGACTACGCCAAGCCGGAGTGCGAAGCCAGCAATCTCCTCTGCAACATTCCCGTTTTTCATTTATTTAGACAAATTCATCTCTCTGCGCAGGCTGTTCTGCTCCATCGCCCTGTCAATTCTCTGAATTTAGACCGGTTTGCGAATTTATGTAGACCGTATTTATTTGTCATTCCGCAGCAAAGCGGAGGAATCTGCTTTTGCTTGAGGAATCTGCTTTTGCTTGTTGCTCGTTGGAATACACCATTACGGGAACGGCTCTAAACGCGGCACAAATCAGAGGCCAAAGGCCTGCTCTCCCATCGATTCTGCCGCGAATTTTGAACTCAGGACGCTAGAGCGATAGCAGGGCGGCGATGGGCTGGCTTTCGCGCTTCTGGGATTCAGCTACAGGCTGACAGGTCAGCGTTCCGGCGTAGGTGTTGACTCCCGCAGCGAGGCCTGCGTCGGCGCGGATCGCCTCGCTTGCGCCTAGATTCGCCAACTTCAGCAGATACGGGAAGGTCGCGTTGGTCAGCGCCAGCGTCGAGGTGCTGGGCACGGCAGCAGGCATGTTGGTGACGCAGTAGTGGACGACTCCATCGACCACATAAAACGGGTCGGAGTGCGTGGTGGGATGGGCCGTCTCGACGCATCCGCCCTGATCGATGGCCACGTCTACGATGACTGCGCCCTGCTTCATCTTTGCCACCATGGCTCGCGTGACCAGTTTGGGCGCGGCGGCTCCGGGAATCAGGACGCTGCCGATGACAAGATCCGCCGAGCGCACGGCTCGCTCGATGTTGTAGGGGTTCGAGGCCAGCGTGTTCAGACGACCGGCGAAGAGGTCGTCCAACTCGCGCAGACGGTTCAGATTCAGGTCCACTAGCGTAACGTTTGCGCCGATGCCCAGAGCGATTCGCGCGGCGTTCGTGCCCACGATGCCTCCTCCCAGCACAACCACGTTGCCGGGAAGAACTCCGGGGACTCCGCCGAGCAGGACGCCGCGACCTCCGCGCGACTTCTCAAGGCAAGCCGCGCCAACCTGCACGCTCATGCGTCCGGCGACCTCGCTCATCGGCGTGAGCAGGGGCAGCGCGCCGCTGCGGTCGCGGACGGTCTCGTAGGCGATGGCTGTGACCCGGCTGGCCAGCAACGCGTCGGTCAGCGCGCGAGCCGGAGCAAGATGCAGATAAGTGAAGAGAACGAGGCCCGGTCGAAAGTGGCGAAACTCGCTCTCGATCGGCTCCTTGACCTTGACGACGATCTCGGTCAGCCGCCAAAGATCGTGCGCCGAGCCGACGATCTCTGCCCCGGCGGCCTGATACTCGTCGTCGGGCAGGGCGGAGAGTTCTCCCGCGTTATGCTCGACCAGCACCGTGTGGCCTGCCGCGACCAGCGAGTGAACTCCCGCCGGAGTAACCCCGACGCGGCTCTCGTGATCCTTCACTTCCCTCGGGACGCCAATGATCATACCCTTCACCCTACCAAAGAGTCTTTGAATAGTCAGCTTTTTGCGCTATTTCAGAAAAAAGCAGGAAGCAAAATGAATCGACCTAATATTTCCATTCCGGGCATAGCTCCGCGCCAAGCCGTACAATAAGAGTTGACTTCAATGCCCGGGAAAGATTTGCCAATGTCTTCGAATGGTTACCAAATGCGCTACTCGCGTATCCACAATATGCGCTCGTTGTTCAGCCTCTTCTCTAACGATCTAGCCATTGATCTGGGGACAGCCAATACGCTCGTCTTCGCGCATGGCAAGGGAATCATCGTCAACGAGCCCTCCATCATCGCGGTCAACACGTTGACCGGCGAGGTCGAGGCGGTCGGCAAAGAGGCCAAGGAGATGCTCGGCCGTACGCCCGGCAACATCGTCGCCATCAAGCCGATGAAGGACGGCGTCATCGCCGACTTCAAGCAGACCGAGAAGATGCTGAACTACTTCATCATGAAGGCGCACAACAATCGCAAGCGCATGGTGCATCCGCGCATCGTGATCGGCGTGCCGTCGGAGATTACGCAGGTAGAAAAGCGCGCGGTCATGGACTCCGCCTACCGTGCCAAAGCCTCGGAAGTTCACCTCGTCGAGCAGGCGATGGTGGCGGCCATCGGAGCGGGGCTGCCCATCACCGAACCGGGTGGAAACATGGTCGTCGACATCGGCGGCGGAACCACCGACATCGCCGTCATCTCGCTGGCCGGCATCGTTTATTCCAAGTCCGTGCGTATGGCCGGCAATCAGATGGACGAGGCGGTCATCACCTACATCAAGAGGAAGTACAACCTCCTCATCGGCGAGCGCACGGCAGAGCAGATCAAGATGGAGCTTGGCTCCGCCTTCCCGCTGGATAAGCCGCTCTCCAAGACCATTACCGGACGCAACCTCATTGAGGGAGTGCCAAAGACCATTACGATTGACGACTCCGAGATCCGCGAAGCTCTCGCCGAATGTGTGGCGACGATCATCAACGGCATCCGCGTCGCGCTCGAACGCACCCCGCCGGAGCTATCCGCCGACATCTCCGACCGCGGCATCGTGCTGACCGGAGGAGGCGCGCTGATCAAGAACCTCGACAAGCGTATCCGGGAAGAGACAGGCCTGCCAGTCTCGATCGCCGACGATCCACTGGCCTCGGTCGTGCTGGGTACAGGCAAGATGCTCTCCGACTTCAAGCTGCTGCGCAAGATCTCGATCGACTAGGACCAAGATTCGATGCAGTATCGTGCTGTTGAATCTGCCTTCATGAAAATAGGCCCACTATGAGGAGTTCACACTTCGCAGCTCGAGCCGCTGCCTCCGCTCTTGCCCTGTTTGTTGCGCCCTGTCTTGCACAGACGACCGTCGCGCAGCACCCCTGGCAGAAGATTCAGATGCCGACGGCGGCCGAGGTCGCCAGCGTCTGGGTTGCGCCGCCCGCCGAGTACGGGCCCGAGCCATACTATGGACTCAATGGGCCGGTGACGGTTGCGAGCGTGGCGCGCGATCTCGACACGATGAAGAGCCTCGGCTTCCACACCGTCACCGTGCAGGCGGGCCGTGGCATGAAGCAGGCCTACCTCTCGCCGGAGTACTTCGCGTTTTTCAAAGAGTTTGTTGCCGAGGCAAAGAAGCGCGATATGCGCGTCTGGATCGTCGACGACGCGGGCTATCCCAGCGGATTCTCGGGCGGCAAGTTCTCCAGTGACAAGCCCGAGCTGCGCATGCAGGCGCTCACCCTCGCACAACGTTTCCCCGTCAAGGCGGGCGAGACGCTCAGCCAGCCCATCAGCGCGAACGCGGTTGCTGCGCTCGCCCTCGGCACCAGCGGAGAGCGCATGGTCGTGCCCATCGCCGATGGCAAGATCGCGTGGACGGCCCCGACCAGCGGCGCGTGGACGGTTCTGGTTGTCGAGCACGTCTTCCGCACCTCGCCCACGCGCAGCGACACCAATCCTACGGGGCTGAAAGACTTTTCCCAGTCGCTTGAGGACTACATCAACCCGGCGGCGACGGCGGCCTACCTCCAGTTCACCCACCAGCAGTACTTCAACACAATGCCGGAGGAGTTCGGCAAGACGATCCTCGGCTTCCGCGGCGACGAGCCGGACTACTCCATCGCCGGACTGCCTTGGACTCCCGCCTTCTTCGACCGCTTCCAGCAGGAGAAGGGCTACGACGTTCGGTCCTACGTCGCCGCAATCCTAGCCGCCGAGCGCAGTGGAAGGGCTAGGCCGGGAGCAGCGCCAACGCCGCCGCCAGTGCAGCTCACCGAGGCCGAGCGGCGCGCCAAGGCCGATTACTACGACGTCTTCTCGCAGATGTTTCGCGACGGCTTCTTCAAGCCGCTTGGGCAGTGGGCGGCGGCGCACGGCGTCGAGTATCAGATCCACCTGAACCACGAAGAGATGGAGATGGAGCTAACCCACTCAGAGGGCGACTTCCTGCGCGATATGAAGTACGTCGAGGAACCCGGAATCGATGCCATCTGGCACCAGATATGGACCGACACCGTCGCGGACTTTCCGCGGCTTGCGTCGAGTGCGGCGCACGTCTACGGCCATCCGCGCAGCTTTACCGAGAGCTTCGCCGCCTATCGCCCGCAGCCGGATGTGACGATGGCGCGCTACATCCTGAACGAGCAGATTGTGCGCGGCGTCAACGTGATGGAGACGATGTTCTTCCCCTCGTCGGCGACGGCGCTGGCTCCGCCTCCAGCCAAACCGACAACCGAGCAGGCCGCTGCGGCCTCGATGCCAGCCCTGCCGGCGATGCGTCACGGTGGCCCCTCGCCGCTGATGCGCGACCCGGCCTGGCCCGCGCTGATGGACTATGCGCGCCGCCTGACCTATGTGATGAGCATGGGGCGACCTGCTGCATCGGTCGCGCTATACCTGCCGTCGAGCTCTATGTGGCTGGGGGATTCGACCAGCGACACAGCCTTCGTCTCCAGTGAGCGGATGCTCTCCGAACGACAGATTGACTTCGACATCATCAACCAGGACGCGCTGGCCGAGGACCTCATCGCCGGACAGGGTACGCTCGCGACTATGAGCGGCAATCAGTACCACACGATCATTCTGCCCTCAGTCGCAGTTCTCACACAGAAGGAGCTGGATCGCCTGCGCGCCTTCGCCAAGGGCGGAGGGAGGGTTCTCTTCCTCGGACGCACTCCGTCGCTCATCTCGGGGAAGACGATTCTCGACGCTCGCGCGGCGACACCCGCCGACTTTACTTTTGCCACAGTAGAAACATCGGCCCAACTCCCTCCAACGCCAACGCCGCCTGACCAGCCCCCCGCCGCACCGCCCGCGCCGCTGGTCGTTCCCGCCGCGATTGAGGCCGCGCTCAACAAGGTGATTCCAAAGAAGGATGTGACACTGGACGCGCCGGATCCAGCCGTCAAGGTGATCACCCGCAGCCTACGGGACTCGGCGATGTACCTCTTCTTTAATGAGAGCGCAAATCCGGTCTCACACAAGGTGTCCTTGGGTTGGAAGAGCCTCGAAGGCCCAACAGCAGATACCGGGGCAAGCAATATTAACGTGAATATGCCCCTCTCGCAGTTGGAGATGGTTGTCGATGCCTGGGATCCAGCTACAGGCACAATCTCGCGTTTAGCCGATTGGCATGGACCTCATATAGGCCCGCTTCAACTCGACCTGAAGCCCTATCAGACCCTGCTCGTCACAATGGGGCCGATCGATCATCCGTAGGGCATTCGACATATAGATCGTCTCTGCCGTTGTTGTTTGTCTTGTACTTGCCGTTGCTCTTGCTGTTGTCTGTAAAGGGCCAACGGTCCGTCCTAAATTTAGCCAAGGGCGGAAGGCCCGATCTATACTTCAACGGACTGCTGACTCGGAACGCGCTGGTTTCGCCGCGAGTTGGATTGCAACGGGAGTGGATACGATGAAGTTTCTGATGGCTCTGGCTGGGGCTCTTGTTCTCTGTGCGTCGTACGCTTCGGCGCAGGATGTAATCGTCGGGGCGGACGTCTCCTTTCTGCGCCAGATGGAGAGTCGCGGAGTGGTCTTCCGCGACGCTGGCGTAGCCGAGCCGGGATTGCAGATCCTGAAGAATCACGGCTACACCTGGGTTCGGCTGCGCGTGATGGTCGATCCGGTCTCGCTACCGAACACGCTCACCTACACGATTGCGTCGGCCAAGGACGCAAAGGCGCACGGCTTCAAGCTGCTGCTGGACTTGCACTACTCGGACGACTGGGCGGATCCGCAGCACCAGACGATGCCCCGCGCATGGCAGAAGATGTCGCACACCGAGTTGCAGCAGGCCGTCTTCGCCTACACGAGCGCGACGATCAAGGCGATGCGGAAGAATCACGCGATGCCCGATATGGTGCAGGTGGGCAACGAGGTGACCTCAGGCATGATGTGGCCGGATGGACGACTGCCGGAGCAGTGGCAGAACTTTGCCGACCTCCTGCTGGCCGGCATTCATGGCGTGGATAAAGGGCGCGGCTGGGGCAAACGCCCTGCAATCATGATCCACATCGACCGGGGTGGAGATCAGGCGGAGACCAAGTGGTTTCTCGACCATCTAGCGCAGTACCATGTTCCATACGACGTGCTGGGACAGTCGTATTACCCCTGGTGGCAGGGCAGTCTGAACGATTTGCGGGGAAATCTTGCGTTTGTCTGGAACACCTATCACAAGGATGTTGTGGTGGTAGAGACGGCCTACGACTGGCGAACCGGAGAGAACTTCAAGGGCAAAGCCGAGCCGTATCCGCAGACGCCGGAGGGACAGCGAGACTTTCTGGCCGCGCTGGATCGCGTGGTGCGAGAGGCTCCGGGAGGCAAGATGCGAGGCATCTTCTGGTGGGAGCCGATGGCTGGAGGAGCCATCGCGAGACGCGCTCTCTTCGACGACCAGCACAATGCGCTTCCGGCGATTCACGTCTTCGACACGGCTCCGCGCGCCAACTCCGCAGAAACGGCAAGGTGACACAGGCTGCGGGAATCTGGCGCTGCTCCTGATTTACAACGGGCCTCTGCCCGCTGGCAAAGTTGTTGCAACTTCATCCGCGTCGCATGCCGCGATCCATGGCCTGATTGGCCAGACGGTCAGCGTCTTTGTTCTTGTGACGCAGGGCGTGGGTGATCTCGAAGCCATCCAGTTGCGCGATCTTCTTCTTGGCCTGATCGTAGAGTGGACGCAGGATCGGACTCTTTACCTGATACTTGCCCTGAATCTGCTTAACCATCAACTCGGAGTCGGAGACGACGCGCAGGCGGCGGTGACCGTGAGCCAGCGCGTAGTCGATCGAGGCCAGCAGGCCGGAGTACTCGGCATAATTATTGGTCTGGATGCCGAGGAACTCCGAAAGCTCGGCAAGTACCGCTCCGTCGGCGTCCTGAACCAGCGCGCCGAAGCCCGACGGACCGGGATTGCCACGCGCGCCACCGTCGCAGTGCGCGGAGATCCATGGCCCGGAGGCAGGCTTGGCAGATGGCTTGGAGGCTGGGACGGGAAAGAGGCTGAGAGTGGTCGGACTTGGTGACATAGGAAGAGTTTATCGGTTTCAACTCGGATCGTCAGCAGCCGCGGAAAACAAATCAGCTTGGCCGAGACAAGACGCTGTTGTATGCGTCCATCGTCCTCTCGGCAATGGAGATCCAGGATTGATCGCCGAAGTTCATTGCGCGCACCTTTCCTGCGAGTCGCTCGCGCAACGCGGCATCCTGACTCAGCGTAATCAGAGCGCCAGCCAGTGCATCGTAGTCCAGTGGCGCAACCAGCAGTGCGTTCTCCGCGTCCGTCAGCAGTTCGCGAAAGACCGGAAGATCGCTGGCGACGATCGTCTTGCCCAGAGCCAACCCGGTCGCCAACGCTCCGCTGGTCGTAATCGCGCGGTAGGGATACACGACGACGTCCGCTGCACGATACAGCGTTACCAACTCTTCGCTGGAGATGAAGCGGAAGTGCATCTTCACGCGCTTCAAACCGAGTTGCAGAACCTGCTCGCGAATCTCTTCCAGTAAATCAGGCGCACCAGTGCCGGCAATCACCAGACAAACATTCGCAACCTTCGCTTCGACCTGTTGCCAGGCGCGCAACAACAGATCAATTCCCTTGTACGGAAAGATGATTCCCTGCCACAACACCATCGTCTGTCCCGGATCAATCGCAAAGCTCTGCAATATATCTTCGGAGCCAACCAGCGGAAGATCATAGAAGAATGGCCCGTGCGGAATCACCGAAACTTTTTCCTCTGGCACCGAGAACTCTGCGGCAAGCCTTGCGCGAATCGCATCGGAGTGGCAGATGAGCGCGTCTGCACTGCGGTATAACGCGTCAAACGTCGCGCGGTATGTCTCGCCTGTATCGTGAGGAAGCAGGTCGTGAACCGTCAGTACAATCTTCGCGCCACGCCAGCGACAAAGATTCACAAACCAGAGATCCAGAGGAAGCCAGGTCTTCAGCATCGGCAGATATTGCACATGAATAATATCTGGCACAGAGACAAGAAACCGTACCGCGAGCGCAGATAGATTAATAATCCCTTCCAGCAACTTTAGAACTCTGCGCGGCAGACGTGACAGGCGGAATTTCCCAACTATATCCAGCAACCCCGGATCGATATTAATTGCGCGGCTAGTAAAGCAGGCTGGATCGAGATAATAAGTAATTGAGCCGGTCGTTAGATCGACGGGCTGCTTGAGCAGAGCCTTCGAGAGATAGGCCGTGTAGTAAGGCACTGTCGCCCACAGATCCATCATGAAGACGCGGGGACGCTGGCCACGCGCGCTCATTTTGCACTTCCTTCTAAATTGGCAGACGAGGTATCGCGGCAAGCTGCAATCGCCTCTTCGTACACGCATAGATAATCCGCCGTCATCCGCGCAGCAGAATATTGTTCTTCAATAAGTTTCCGAGCCGCCATTCCTAGCCGCGTTCGCCTAGCGGGATCGCGCAGTAATTCAAGAATCCTTGTGGCAAGTAACTCCACATTCTCGGCAGGAACAAGGATGCCCGTGCAGTCATCAATAACTACAGTAGGAACTTCACCCACTGTAGTTGCAATCAACGGCAGCGCGCTCGCCATGCCCTCCAGAATCGCCATCGGCAAACCCTCCTGCCGCGATGACGAGACCATCACGTCCAGCGAGGCATAGACCGAAGGCATATCGTCCCGTTGCCCCAATATCGTTACACTCTCGCGTATCTTCAACTCATCGATTAGCTGCTCCAGCTTCTCCCGATCCGGCCCATCGCCAACAACTACAAACTTGGTCTCTGGAGCTTCCACTAGTACGCGGGATGCCGCCCGAAGAAAAGTATCGACGCCCTTCTCCCAAGCCAACCGCCCGACCAAGCCAACAACTAGTCCTTGCTTTGCCGCTGGACGAAGCGTTCCAGCAAAGGGGCGCAGATCAATTCCATTGCGAACGATGCGAATCTTTTCTGCATGTACGCCAGCCTTCAATAATCTCTGCTTCACTTCATCGGAGACAGCCACAACCCGCGAATATTTTCGCAGCACAAGCCGATCCAGACGACCGTACAGAGAGACGACCCAATCGGTGTCGTACCATGTGTGGCAGGTCGAAACCAACGGCACGCCCAACCCGCGTAGCGCCAGATAAACATAAATATCCGACTTATAGCCATGCGCGTGGACTACATCCGCAGCAGTGCTGACAACTAACTCCCGAATGCTAGTAACCGCAGCGGGATCTATCTGCCCCTTGCAGTAGATCAGATGGGACTCGAAGCCTTCCTTCAAAGCGTTTTCGTGAAGCTGTAGATTTGGATTCGAGGAGTTAGAGAAGGCACACAATGCGAAGCTATGCGGCCCATCGTGGAGCGAGCGCGCCAGATTCAAAATGACCGCCTCCGCTCCATACATTCCGCTGCTGCTGATGATGTGAAGTACCTTCATTCCGCACCTCTCTCAACCCCATCGCCCTCAGGTTCCTGACGATTGACCAGCGCCCAGAGCTTTTCGTAAAACCGATCTCCGAGCAGCGACTTGGCGGCCTCTTTCATCCGATGCTTGCGACCTAAGCTAGCCAGCACAGAACTATCCGGCTGAAATAATTTTGCAATCCACTCAGGCTGCATACTGCCAAGAATATTCAGTCGTCCGATCATCGTGCCAAGCGGAAGCGATTCAACCCTTGGCGCGGAGGTATAAATCTGCGCATAACCAGCCTGCGCACAGGCAGCAAGAACGCGACGATTAAATCGGCCACCCGGTAGCGACATCGTGGTGATGGATATTCCCAACTTATCTTCTAGAGTAAGTCGCGCCTTCTCTAGTTCTATCTGTAGTTCGTCGTCGCTACAGTGAGTCAGCAGAGTATGCGTCCAGCCATGCGCACCAATCGAGAATCCAGCCCGCTGCAAGGCTCGCAACTCCGTCCATCCCATGTAGCCAGACTTCGTTCCCGTCCAGCCTACCGTGATAAAAAACTGTGCGGCCATCTCTCGCGATTGCAGGATGGGCGCGGCTAATTCATAGTTGGAGATATGTCCGTCATCAAAGGTCAGCTCAGGCCAGAATATAGAACTATCTGCCTTGCGCAACTGGGAGAATAAATCCAGATGCCTCTTGAAGAGTTGGGCCTCAGTAACATACGAATACTGGCTCTGGCTCGCGCGCAGTTCATGATAGAGAAGGTAGAGCCTTCGCTGCGGATTCCGCTCCTGCACCTTCGAGATGGATTCAACGCGCAAAGTCCGGCCTCGCTCACCCAGCATTATTCAACCGCTTTGGACTCTACCAGCTCGAACAATTGCCGCGAGCGTGTATAAATCCATGCAATTCTTCGTCCCTGAAAAGCCACGGCCGGGACCGGCGTAGAGACCACAATACAGCCATTCTTTTTGGCGTGATCCAACGCGCTATCCAGATTACTCGTCTCAAAGCAGAAGTGGTAAGCTCCTCCTCCACTCTTCGCCAGCATCGACTGAATCGGAGAATCCTCACTGAGCGGCGCGATTAGTTCTATCTCCGCTACATCCTGTTCAGACTTAGCTAGAAAATTCACCTTGACCTTTTGAATCGGATCATCAAACGGCCCGGAAACGACTCTATATCCGAATAAGCTGGAGAGCATCTCGGTCGTCGGATCCAAGGATGGAACAGCAACTCCGACATGTAGCAACTTGAAATCCAGACCGGCAGGCAGATCAGGCGTCAAAGCGTTGCTCCCTTCTTTTGCAACTCCTCCAGCAGCAGATTAACACTGGAAAGTTCGGGGATACGCTGCGGATCGAATTGCACCCCATACTCTCCTTCAATCGCCAGAATCACCTGTAGATGGCGAAAAGAGTCCCAGTTTTCAACCGCTGTCATATTGAGTTCTGGAGTAATCTGCTCAGGAGTAATCTCGAAGATGTCGGCGAGAAGTTCTCGCAGGGAAGCGGGTACAAGATCATTGCTCATGATATTAATTTCCTTCCACAGAGATCCACTTGGGAGTCGTTAGTTTCGATGCGGTTAGATCGAGTTCATAAAATATAGAATCTGAGATTGTTTCTTGCGACGAAATAATTTTTGTAAATCCATGCTCCGAGTAAAATTCCGCGCAGGGAGTATTCTTTTTACTTGCAATAAATTCACCGACTAGACGCGTTGCGCCAGTCCGCAGCGCCTGATCGCCGAGATAAGCCAAGAGTGCAGTTTCGATTCCGCGACCGATCACACGGCACGATAATAGCAGCGAATCGATCACGCAGGCGTCTCCCTGATTCCGCGCGAGAGCCAGTCCAACCACCCCGGCATCGCCAAAACGGTCGCGCACACGAACAACAACGGCCTGCCCTCCCACCGCAGAGGAGAACTCCTCCACCTCCGCAGCCGAACGGCGACGCGTCGTCAGATTGAACTGGTTCGTCTTGGCAAGCAACTGCACGGCCCGCGCGAGCGGCGCCAGCAACGCACTCTGGAAGGTACAAACAATTCCAAGCGAAGCTAGAAATTCATCGCGACTATTTACGCTATTAGCCAGTTCGGCCCGCTGCGCCTGCGCTTTATACTCTTTCACGCGGTTAACGTCATCGTCGGTCACTACCGCGGCATCGAAAAATGGCTGCTGCGATAGAACTTCAACCAATCTCCACGGCTCTAAAACAGGAGCTTCGACGACAGCCACATCAGGCAACTGCTGGCGAATCGCCGCACACTCCACGGGGTTGTCATCTACAAAGACAAAGGAATCGAGGCCTAGAGATAGTTCCTTCGCTAGCTCACGAATTGAAGTCGCTTTCTCGTTCCAACTAATTTTGTGTGCAACAAAACTATCCAGACCAAGCGCAAGGTCGGCAGAGCGAAGGCTGAAGGCCTCACGAACGTCTGCCTCATTATTTTTGGAGACGATAGCAAGCAATATTCCCCGGGCGGATAACTGCTTCAGATATTCCTGATATTCAAGATAACAATTACCGGGAAAAGCACTGCCGGTAGCGATTCCCTCTGCCCCGTCTTCTCCAAGTATTCCGCCCCACAGCGTGTTATCAAGATCCGTGCAAAGCACCTTGCGCGACGCGCGAAACAGAGTCGAGAACGAGCGAACCAATCCGCGAGAGTATTCCCGAAAGAACTGCGCAGAGACGGGCAAACGGGAAGCCAGATACATGCGCGCATCGCACCAGTTGACGCGTCCATGACGCGCAGCAAGTCGATCTACATCGAAGAAGACACAGTCGGAGATCGTTCCGCAGAGCGCAGCCATCCGTTGATTCAGCCGCTGAATACTATTCGGCAGACTGTTCGCCAGATTCGCATCCCCAACATCGCCAAGCGAGGTGCAGTCGGGGACGACCAAGCCTTGTAGGAGTATCCGCGCGGAGCTGCTCGAACGATAGCTCTGGAGTAGTTGCGCCATCCGCGCGACACACTCGTCGATCTCCTGGTCTACTTCTGCGCCGATTCCGTCTGCACATAACTCCGGCAGCCGACCGGCGATCTCTTCCTGATCGAGAATAATTAAAACAAGGTCGGGATGAAATGCAGCGAGCGCGCTTGCTGAATTAAGTAACTCGTCCACATAGGAGCCATACCCTCCCACCTGTAGATCGAGAACAAAGTTCGATAGAACAGCTTCTGTCGCCAAAAACGGAATCAATGGCTCGACCGTTACCGAGCGAACGACGTAGGTCTTCAAGCTACGAGCGCCAAGCTGGCTGTTCAGCGACGCGGAGATTGCAGCGAAGGTAGAGGCGCAGAACATCACGTCCGCCGGCTTGCCGGAAGAAGCAAGAAGTCGCCGTCCGAAATCTACCACGGCGGCGGCGTCCTGCCGGACGACGGCGTCTTTCATGCAGCGGCGTAGTTCCAACCGTTCCGAGTCACTTTGCATCGACTCTCTCCATTACAGCTTCAGTTTGCGGTTCTGCGGGCTTCGGCGCTCGCATGATAATTCTGCCCGGTACGCCCATCACCGTCGCGCCCGCAGGAATATTGCTTATCACCAAAGTATTGGCGGCGATCTTTGCTCCGTTGCCAATCTTGATCTTGCCGATCAGGGTCGCGCCTGTGCCGATGTAGACGTCGTCGCCCAGCGCCGGCGAGCCCTCGCGCCCCATGGCCGAGGCTCCAATCGTCACGCGATGCGCCAGATTGCAGTTGCTGCCCAGAACAGCCTGTGGGTTGATGTGGACTCCACCGATGTGTCCGATATATAGCCCTGGCCCGATCGTCGCCTGCGGGTCAATGCACATCTCCAGAATGATTTCGCAGAATTTATTTGCCACATACGAGACGATCTTTAATGGGATGCGGACCAGCACAAAAGGCTTCGCAACATGCAGCCAATTCCCCAGCCGATAACAGGCAATCGCCCATAACGCCGGATCCAGCCACAACTCTTTTCCGCGATAGCCATTGGCCCTGTAACGCGCTACGTCTGCGGCAAATGCACTCATGCACTCTTCCCCTATGCAGCCACCCCTCGCCGACATCCTGCGGTGGCTGTAGAGGTAATCGTATCAGTCCTCGCAAGATTCTGAAGCGACGGAAACAGTAACTTGCAGAATATGATGTACGGTCGTCACATCCTATTTTGCACCTTGGTATACAGTCGTTTGCGATCGGCGCAGTTCAAACGAAATGGGCGACACCATCGTTCAAACGATGCTGTCGCCCCTACTTCATTAGCAGTGCGAGATTATCTTCGCGTCTAGCTCTTTGCTGCGGAAGCAAGTACGACCAGATAGACCGTCGAATCCATTGTTTCAAACCTTTCACGCAGCCAAAATTCCAACGCGCCCAGCATACACTACGCGTTGCGCGAGCTCGGTTAGCGACTTAGATTCGAAAAGCTCGTCCTGCCTTTACATGCTGCGGAAAACTCGATTCTGGTGCGCGAACATTACCTCGGGGGCTAAAGCCTCCATTGGAAATAGACGATTTACGGCGCGGCTAAAGCCGCTCCCTTTCAAAACAGGGAGTTTTTCCGCAGCCTGTTTAGCCGAGCACGCGGGCGGCTTCTTTGGCGAAGTAGGTGACGATGAAGTCGACTCCGGCGCGACGGATCGAGAGGAGCGACTCCATCATGGCGCGCTCCGGCTCCAGCCAGCCTTTGGCGAAGGCGGCTTGCAGCATGGCGTACTCGCCGGAGACTTGATACGCACCCAGTGGCAGGTCGTAACGCTCACGGGCCTCGCGGATCACGTCGAGATACGGCATCGCGGGCTTCATCAGAATCATGTCTGCGCCCTCGGCAATGTCCTGATCGATCTCGCGCATGGCCTCGCGCAGGTTCGCGCCGTCCATCTGATAGCTGCGGCGGTCGCCAAACTGCGGAGCCGAATCCGCCGCCTCGCGGAAGGGCCCGTAGAAGGCGCTGGCAAACTTCGCGGCGTAGCTGAGGATCGGCGTGTTCTGGCACGATGCTGCGTCGAGGGCCGCGCGCATCGCTTCCACGCGCCCGTCCATCATGTCGCTGGGCGCGACGATGTCCGCGCCAGCCTGCGCCAGCGAGACCGCAGCCTTGGCCAGCAGAGCTACGCTGGAGTCGTTCTCGATCTCGTACCGGTCGCCATCGCGGGCGACGATGCCGCAGTGTCCGTGCGACATATATTCGCAGAGACAGACGTCGGCGATCAGCACCAACGAGTCCAGCGACCGCTCGCGCTTCAACGCGCGCAGGCCTTGTTGCACGATGCCGTCAGACGCCCAGGCTCCGGTCGCCTGTTCGTCCTTCTCTGCGGGCAGGCCGAAGAGAAGCAGACCTCCGATGCCAAGCTCGGCGCAGGCTTTAGCCTCTTTGACCGCCTCGTCGACGGAGAGGTTGAAGACTCCGGGCATGGAACTAATCTCTTTGCGTACGCCCTCGCCGGGGCAGAGAAAAAGCGGGTAGATGAGCGCACTAGATTCCAGATGCGTCTCGCGCACCAACGAGCGCAGGGCCGGAGTTCGCCGCAAACGCCGCATTCTTGTCGCAGGAAAGTTCATGCGATTAGTCTACGTCGAGCGGGCCGCGTTGCGCAGGCATCTTGCAATTACGTGGGGTCGGCGAGAGCGGTGTACTCCATCGCCGAGGTGGCGGGAAGCAGTGTCCAGAGAGTGTAGACGCCGAGAGCGGTCCCAAAGGGAATACTGACGAGCGAGAGAAAGCCCGCGATAAGGGCGAGGACTCTACCCCAGGGTCTGCGCGTGAGCAGTGCGATGCCGACGATCAGAGAGAATATGGCAATGATTGCGATGACCACGAGCATCACTCCTCCCAGAAGAGGAAAGAAGAGAGGCAACGATGGATGATGCATCGAGCCATTGAAGCTGTAGACAAGATCGTGGGTTGGTCCGAGGCTAAAGAGGAGTCCTGGCGAAAGGATGCCCCGCATAAAGAGAAGCGCAAGGACTCCCGACGAGAGGAGACGGTAGCCGCTGAAGACGCACCAGAGTATGCCCAGCGTCCGCAGACGGCTCTGCACACGAGAGTCAACCGGCAGAGTTGGAGGCGCACCAACAAAGGCCAACGGGGGGTGCAGGGGCACACCGCACTTGGAGCAAAAGGCGCCTTCTACAGGAGAGCCGCAGGACGGACAGTACATGGATCGCCTCCCTCTACGCTAGAACTATACCCTGCAATACGCAGCTCTGGCAGAGATGTTCCTTTTTAAGGCGCAAAAGATTCTGTCCTGCCGGACGGGCGCCGCGCGCGCGGGGCGGCCGTCCGGCAGGACATGGGGTTAAGCAGCTAACATAGCAGGGTGAGTCTTCTGCCAGAAGTTCCGTTGCCTTTGGTCGAGAGCAGCTCGGCTGCGCTTGAGTGGCCGCGTCTGCGCGAGAGTATTGCGGGCCGGGCGCAGTCGCCGCTGGGCCGGGATTGGGTGCTGGCGCTTGAGCCGTCGACCGATGCCGCGTGGATCGAGTGCCAGCAGCAGAGGACGGAAGAGATCCGCGACCTGCTGGCCGGGGGCGGCGGCTTCGAGTGCACGGGACTCTTCGATCCGACCGAGCGGTTGGAGCAGGCGCGGCTGGAGGGAGCGGCACTCGATGGGCTGGAGATCAACGCGCTGCTGGGGCTGATCGAGCGGGTGGCGGCCTGGCGGGCGTTGCTGCTCTCGCCGGCGGGCCGAGGCCGCGCGTGGCCGGGGATTGCCGGACTCTCGGCGGAGCTGCTGGGCCACGACTTCGCCCGGCTGCTGCATCTGCTGCGCGGCAAGATCGAGCCGGATGGATCGCTGGCCGATGAGGCGAGCAGCGAGCTGCGGCGCATTCGCCGGGCAATGGAACGGCAGCACCGCGCGATTGAGGAGAGCCTGCGCAAGTCGCTGCGCGCTCTGTCCAGCGAGGGATCGACGCAGGAGGAGCTAATCACGGTGCGCGGCGAGCGATTCGTGATTCCGGTGAAGGCGGAGTTTCGCCGACGGGTTCCGGGCGTGATTCATGGAGCCTCCTCGACCGGGCAGACCGTCTTCATCGAGCCGCTGGAGACGATCGAGCAGAACAACGAACTGGTGCGCCTGCTGGACGAAGAGCAGCGCGAGATTCATCGGATTCTGGTCGCCATGACGCGGGCCATCGGCGAGCAGGCCGACGCGATTCTGCTGGGGACGGCGATCCTCGCCGAGGTGGAGAGCCACTTCGCGCGGGCGAGATTCGCCAATGAGCTGGCGTGTGTTCGTCCGGGGTTTGCGAATCCCACCCATCACGATGAGTCTGTCATGGATGGGGCACCCGGAGTTTTTGGTCTGAGCGGGCAAAATGCGGGAATTCTTCGCCCCGCTCAGAATGACAATCTGAGTCTAATCAATGCGCGTCATCCGCTGCTGGAGATTCGGCTGCGACGGTCGGGCGGGGCGACGGTTCCGCTGACGTTGGCGCTGGAGGCAGAGGCGCGGCAGCTTATCATCAGCGGACCGAACACGGGCGGAAAGACCGTCGCGCTGAAGACGACGGGGCTGCTTGCTCTGATGGCGCAGGCTGGCCTGCCCGTTCCCGCAGAGGCCGCGACGCTGCCGCTGTTTGGCGCGATCTACGCGGACATTGGCGATGCGCAGTCGATCGAGTCGAACCTGTCGAGCTTCTCCGCGCACATCCTCAACGTGGAGCGGATCGCGAGTGCGGCGAAGGAGGACTCGCTGGTGCTGCTGGATGAACTCGGCTCGGCCACCGATCCAGAGGAGGGCGCAGCGCTGGCCGTCGCCATTGCGGGACACTTCCTCGCTCGCCGTGCGTGGAGTTGCATCACGACTCACCTGACTTCGCTGAAGGTCTACGCGGCCAATCGCGCGGGAGTGCTGAACGCCGCGGTGGGATTCGATCAGGCAACGCTTTCGCCGACCTATGAGCTTCGCCTCGGCGTTCCTGGGGCTTCGGCGGGGTTGAACATTGCGGAGAGGCTGGGTCTTTCGGCGGAGATTATTGCTGCGGCGCGGGCGCAGCTTACGACGCAGACCGCCGACATTGGCACCCTGCTCGACCAGCTCCACGCGCAACTGAGTGCGGCGAGCGAGGAGCGCGCGGCTCTGCAACGGCGCGAACACGAGATTACGCGGGAACGTCTGCGCATGGAGACCGAGGGCCGCGCCGAGCAGAAGGCACGCACCCGCGAGTTGGAAGGAAAGCTGCACTCGCTGCTGGAAGACTTTGCCTACCAGCTTCGCGAGACGGTGAAGGCCATCGACGACAAGACGGTGGCGCAGAAGATTGCGCGCGACTCGGAACGCCGCATGGCGACGCTGCGCCGCGAGTTCTCCGAGCAGTTCAATTCGACCGTTGTGGCGCATACGAGCGGAGCGGACAAGAACGATCCCAACGCGCAGCCGCACCTGACCGGACGCGGACTTGCAGGCATCAAGGTCGGCGACCTGGTGAAGCTGAAGAGCCTTGGGCGACAGGCGCGGGTAGAGCGGTTGATCGACGCCAAAAACTACGAGGTCTCCGTCGGCACGATGAAGATGCGCGTGGCGCAGAACGACATTGCAGAGGTGGAGAGCGTCAAGGTGGTCACGCCGCTGGAGGCCGCGCGACGACGGGGCGGCATCACCGTGCAGACCACCAGCGACTCCGACTCCGTGCCGATGGAGATCAACGTCATCGGGCGTACGGCGGACGAGGCCGAAGAAGAGGTTTCGCGCTTTCTGGATCGCGCGTTTATGGCCGGAATGCCGCACATCCGCATCGTTCATGGGACAGGAATGGGGATTCTGCGCCGCACTTTGCGGGAGTTTCTGCGTAACCATCCGCAGGTCATCAACGTTACCGAGCCGCCGTACAATCAGGGCGGACAGGGAGCTACCGAGGTTGAGCTGCGCCAGTGAAGACGGCTGGGATGGTTTTGCATCAAAAGCTGGTTTTCTGAGTCTAAAATCCGCACCCTGTGAGGTCCGTTTAAGATAGGCAAGTTGCGGTACGCCTGAAGGCGTACCCTTCCGGTCATAGCCTTTGGGAAAGAGCGCTATTTTCCGCGTTCGCGTTGCAGTTCGCGGTAGGCCTCGCTCTTGCCCATGCCGCGGGCGCGAGCGACTCGTTTGAGCGCGTCTTTTTCGGCGAGGCTTTCGCTGGCCATCAGATCGCGCACCTGCTGGGCGATGCTGGCGGGGTGGCTTGCGCTGGTATCTTCAGCGACGGCGGGCGCGAAGAGCAGAACGATCTCACCGCGAACGCTGGCGCGGGAGGCAAGGGTCTGGCGCACTTCGGTTACAGCTCCGCGTAGAAACTCTTCGTGCAGCTTGGTCAGTTCGCGCGCCACGACGACGTGTTGCGCGGGGCCGAAGATCGCCTCGACGTCGGCCAGCGTGTCCAGAATGCGGTGCGGAGCCTCGTAGAAGATGAGCGTGCCGCCGCTCGGGTTGCCGTTGCTGCGCAGGGCTTCGAGCGTTGTGCGCCGCTGGCCCTCCTTCGACGGCAGAAATCCGTGAAAGGTAAACGACTCGGCGTTCAGGCCGCTTCCCGCAAGGCTGGATCCGGCAAGGCCGCTGGCAATGAGCGCGCTGATCGCGGCGTTCGCACCCGGCACGGGAAAGACGGGGACTCCGGCGGCGATGGCGGCGGCGGCGATCTGTCCGCCGGGGTCGGCGATTCCGGGCGTTCCCGCGTCGCTGACCACGGCGATTCGCGCTCCCGCCTTGAGCGCCGTTGCCAACTCAAGGGCACGGCCCGCCTCATTATGCATGTGATAGCTGACAGTGGGGGTGCGAATCTCGAAGTGGTTGAGCAGCTTCTGCGTCTGGCGCGTGTCCTCGCAGGCGATGCGATCGACCGAGCGCAGCACACGCAGGGCGCGCAGGGTGATGTCTTCCAGATTGCCGATGGGCGTGGCAACTAAATATAGCCCCGGCGCAAGCGGACGATTCCGACCAGCGAAGGAATCAGGATGGCTCGCGTATGCGTCGTCATGGTTCGCGGCTATGCCGTCAAAGCTGACGGCTGCGTCATCGCTCACGGCTGCGTCATCGCAGATCGCCGCAAGGGAGTCGCTCCGATCCAGCTCATTCTCGTGTTTTTGATCCGTGTTCATCCGCGTTTATCCGTGGTCGATCCTGTGCTTCGTTTGCGACTGATTCCATCTGACGCTGTGCGTTTTTTTCGTGGGCTATTCGTCTTCGGTGCGGCGCAGGCGACGACTCTGGATGAGCAGGTCCATCGACTGCGAGAGGTTCTGCGGCGTGATGATGCCGACGATGCGCTCGCCCTCCATGACCGGAACCAGATGCTCGCCCTGCGCGCCACGGATGCGCGGCAGCGTCTTGACCAGCGAATCGTCGGGAAGAACGGTCTGTAGGCTGCGCGTCATTACGCCCTGGACGTAGCTGTTGCCGCTGGTGGCCAACGCCTCCACAATGTTCTGTCGCGAGACGGCGCCGACCAGATTGCCGCCGCGAACGACAGGAAAGACGTCCTGCAAGGTGTGGATGGCGCGCTGCAACGCGTCTTCCAGCGTGTCGGAAGCAGAGAGTGTGCTGAACTGGGTAAGCATCACGTCGCGCATCAAGACCGGGTCGGAGCTGTCGTTGCCGGCAATTGCACTGCGCCGCTCCATCTGCGCGCCGAGCAGAACAAACGCGCCCATGATGGTAAGCCACATATTGCCCAGCAGAAGCCCCGCAATCACCAGAGCGAGGGCGATCCAATGGCTTGGGCCTCCGCCGAAGCTCGCTGCCGAATTTGCAGCCTCAGGCTCGCCCTTTCCTTCTCCGGCAGCGCCTGCAATTGCGCGGCGAAAGAGGTGTGCGCCATCCAGCGGAAACACGGGGAGAAGATTGAGGACACCGAGCAGAAGATTTAGCCAGACCATGGCGCGCAGCAGGTGCGAGGGAGCAATCCACGGCTTCTCCAGCAGATTAATGCCGGGAGCCGCCGTCAGTACAACCGCTGCCAGAAACAATCCAAAGCCGATGCTGGCCAGCGGGCCGACCAGAGCCATGCGCCGCTCGATGGCTGGCTCGGCGGCGCGCTTAGTGGCCTCGGGAGTCGCGTAGGTCATCAACCCGCCGGTGGGCAGAAGAAGAACCCCGCGCAGATCCAGATCGAACCAGACCGCCGCCAACGCCTGCGCACACTGCCGCACGACGACGGCGAAAAACAGCAGAAACCAGAGCGTCACCGTGCGTCCGCCGACTTCGCCGGCCACGGAGCCGAAGCCAATCGCCACAGCAAGCAGCAGAAGAAAGAACGCATGGATGCGAACCTCTACACCAAAGAAACGACCGACGGGAAAGCTCCATCCACGCATGGCTCCATTGTATTCGTTCGCCGCTCTGGAAGGGATTTTCAGATAAATTTTGACGCGGAGGGCGGACGCTTCCAGAAACGGGAGGGACGACGGATTTCGGAGGAGAGAGGGAATCCGGGAAGAGTGGCGGCCCGGGGATTCCAGGCAATGGTGTAGACCATGCTGCGACGAGAAAAAGCAGATTCCTCCGCTTCGCTGCGGAATGACAAACAGGTTGGCCCATAGCGACTCCTAAAATGCTCTAAGGATTTACTGTCGAGAGAAGCAAAAATACCGCCTGAGCGCATTTTAAACGCAAAGAAAAACTTTCTAAAGGCTCCACGTCAGCACGAAGAGGGAGAACTACTCTATAATCTTAATTCAACCCGGCATTCGCTTTGGCGAAGTTGCGGGGAGGGCAGGAGAGTTGGCCGAGTGGCTGAAGGCGGCGGTTTGCTAAACCGTTGTAGGACCAAAAGTTCTACCGGGGGTTCGAATCCCCCACTCTCCGCCATGACCTTTCGAAAACTATAGAATAATAAGCTATATAGCTCAATTGAGACAGTTTATGGCGATTATATCCTGTCTATACAGTCTCGCCAAAACCCTCCTTTTTCCTGT
>Ga0302267_10001401_pt1 | contig 30718 bp, 28 predicted proteins | sample III_Bog_E1_3_FD_194555 | JGI IMG/M metagenome (GOLD analysis project Ga0302267, IMG submission 194555) | Peat permafrost microbial communities from Stordalen Mire near Abisko, Sweden - III_Bog_E1_3 | ecosystem: Environmental > Terrestrial > Soil > Wetlands > Peat | place: Sweden: Abisko...
CCCCGGCGGAGCAGCCGGGTACCGTGACGGCTCGTTCACGTACCCCGACGGCTCGTTCACGTACCCCGACGGAGCCGCCGCGCACCGTGACGGTTCGCTCGCGTACCCCGACCGAGCAGCCGCGTACCGTGACGGCTCGTTCACGTACCCCGACGGAGCGGCCGCGTACCGTGACGGCGCGGCCGCGCACCCCGACGGCTCGTTCACGTACGCCGACGGTTCGTTCACGTACCCCGACGGAGCGGCCGCGCACCCCGACGCCTCATCTACGCACCCCGACGCCTCATCCACGTACCCCCAGCTGCGCGCGTGTAGGCAGACGTACGCTCGAGAGCGAGGCGCCTCTGCCCTCAGCCCCGCCGCGGCCGCGCCTCGACCCGGACCGCGCAGCACTTGAGCGCGGGTTGCTTGCTGATCGGGTCGCCCTCGGGCGAGGTGACCTCGTTCACCGAGGCGCCCTCGGCCCAGAGCTCGTTCCAGTGCATCGGCATGAAGCAGAGCCCGGCCGGGGTGTCTTCGCTCGGACGAACCACGCTGTGCGCGAGGCCGCGACGACTCCTGATCGAGACCGGCTGCCCCGCCTCGAGCCCCAGCGCCGCGACGTCGTCCGGGTGCATCTCCAGGTAGGGCTCCGGAGCGAGGCGGTTGAGCCGGGCCACCGTCCCGGTCTTGGTGCGGGTGTGCCACTGGTTCGCCACCCGGCCGGTGGTGAGCAGCAGCGGATAGTCGCCGTCCGGGCTCTCCTCCTCGGCGAGGACCTCGTGGGGCGTGGCCCAGAAGCGTGCCTTGCCGGTCGGCGTCGCGAACCGGCGGTCTCCGTGGAGGGGGACCGGGTCGGCGCCGGCCGCACAGGGCCAGGCCAGCGGCCCCTCGGCGTGGAGGCGCGCGTGGCTGAGGCCGCTCTGATCGTTGGCCTGGCCCGCCGTCGTGCGCGCGAAATCGTCGTAGATGGCCGCGGCGGAGGAGAGCTCCCGGAGGGCCTCGGCCCCCAGCGCGAGGCCGATCTCCCGCAGCCACCACCAGTCCGGCCGCGCGTCGCCGGGAGGGGGCGCGACCGGCTCGAGGAGGCTGACCCGGCGCTCGCTGTTGGTGAAGGTACCGTGCTGCTCCAGGTTCACGGCGGCGGGCAGGACGACGTGGGCATGGGCGGTGGTCTCCGTCGGAAAGTACGCGTCCTGCACGATCACGAGCTCCGCCGCGCGGAGCGCGCTGCGCACCCTGGACAGGTCCGGGAGGCTCGCGGCGGGGTTGGTGCCGAGGATCCACAGGGCCTTGAGCTCCCCGCGCTCGAGCGCCTCGAACATGGCGCGGGTATCGTGGCCCGGCGCGGCGAGGATCGTCCCCTCGGGGAGAGCCCAGAGCGCTTCGATCTCCCGCCGGTGCGCCGCGCTGGCGAGGGTCCGGCTCCCGGGCAGCAGGTGGCTCAGGTAGCCCGCGTCGCGCCCGCCCATCGCGTTGGGCTGGCCGGTGAGGCTGAACGGGCCGCTCCCCGGCCGCTGGATGTGCCCGGTGGCGAGGTGAAGGTTGATGATCGCGCAGGAGGTCACCGTGCCGCGGAGGCTCTGGTTGACGCCCATCGCCCAGAACGAGATCAGCCCCCGGGCATCCCCGATCATCGCCGCCGACCGGCGCAGGAGCCGCTCCTCGATGCCGCAAGTCCGGGCCGTCTCCTCGAGGGATATGCCCTCGAGGAGGGCCTCGAGCGCCTCCCAGCCCTCGGTGGCGCGGGCGATGTAGTCCCGGTCGAGGCGGCCCTCTTCACGCAGAATCTTGAGCCAGGCATGGAGGAGCGCGAGGTCCGTGCCGGGTCTGAGCGCCAGGTGAAGCGTCGCCGCTGCCGCCGTGCGGGTGCGGCGCGGATCGACCACGAGCGCGCACCCGCCCGTTCGCTTGACCTGCCTCATCACCCGATCGAAGGTCACCGGGTGGCAGTCGGCCGCGTTGGAGCCGAGGAAGAGAAAGGTGTCGGCACGCTCGATGTCGGCATACGAGACCGGCGGGCCGTCGGCGCCGAGCGAGCGCTTCATGGCGGTCGCGGCGCTGGCCATGCAGAGCCGACTGTTGGAGTCGACGTGGTTGGTGCGGAGGTAGCCCCGGGCGAGCTTGCCGGCGAGATACTGGCTCTCGGTGGTGAGCTGACCCGACAGGTAGAAGCCTATCGCGCCCCCTCCGTGCTCGTCCCGGATCCGGGCGAGGCGCGCGGCCGCCACGGCGACGGCCTGCGCGGAGGAGACGGCCGCGAGGACGCCGTCGGCGCCGCGGACGAGCGCGAGCCGGAGGCGGGAGGGGACGTCGAGCGTCTGACCGGCGAGAGCGCCCTTGAGGCAAAGCTTGCCCAGGTTGGCAGGGTGCCCGGGGTCCCCACGGAGCTGGAGGAGCCGATCCCCCTCCACCGAGGCGAGGAGCCCGCACCCGACCCCGCAATACGGACAGATCGTCCTGACGTCTCTGGCCATCGCCGCCCCTCCCGACTGTCTGGACGATGACAGAGAGGGTCGCCGCGAACCAGATCCGACGTCGCTTCATGGCCCCGCGCAGGGCGCCCGGGAGACCCTGGACGCAAACTTTCGACCGAGGCGGGGCGAGGTTCAATGTCACGACACCCAAACCGTCGCCGCGGACGGTGAACCCTCTCGCCCGCGGACCGCCTTCTGGTCCCGCCGCGAGCTAAGGAGTGAGCTCGTAGGCGCCGATGTCGAAGGCCGCCCCTTGGGGCCTGGGGTTGCCGTCGTAGTCGGTGGTGGCGGCGGTGGGGATCCCGTGGTCGACCGCAGGGCTGCCCGCCGTGAGGTGGAAGTCGAAGGTGGCGACGCTCGTCAGCAGCGGATCCGCGTTCACGCCGGCGGTGAGGGCCGCCGGCGCCGCGCCTGCGCCGAAGAAGAGGTTGTTCGATCCGGTGATCAGGGAGACGTCGCTGTCGGAGGAGAAGTACGCCTCTCCCGCCTTGGCGAGGACGAGGTTGTCGACCAGCTCGAGCCCCACCGGCCCCGCGGCACGGGCGATGGCGCCCGAGTCCGAGTTGGCGCGCGCGCCGCAGTCGTAGAGGGTGTTGTTGTAGACCCTGACGTTGCCGCTGCCCGCCGTCCCCGCCTCGAGCTCGTTGGCCACGTAGATGCCCGCGTAGTTCGACGCCCCGTCGACCGGATCGGGGCCCTGGCCGACGGCGTAGATGATGTTGTTGTAGGCCTCCACCGGGCCCTGCGACGGATCGACGGTGGCGAAGTTGATCCCGTCGCACACGGTGCCGTGGATCAGGTTGTCGTGAACGATGAGGTCGTAGTTGTCGGGCCCGTCGGTGTCGTGGAACTGGATGGCGCGGCAGGTGTGCCCGTCGCGCACCACGTTCCACCCGATCTCGATGTGGTTGGAGCCGCCGAAATAGATCCCGTGATAATACTTGGTGATGCTGCTCGCGGCGACGTTGGCGGCCGCGTCGTGCACGACGTTGCCGTAGAGCTTGAGGGTGTCGGGGGCGCCCGCCACGCACCCGCTTTCGCCCGTGCCGTTGGGGCAGGAGATGTCGTTGCCGACGACCCGCCAGCCGACGCCCCCGCCCTCCATGTCGAGGGCCTCGACCGTGCCGCGTAGCGAGAGGCCGGCGATCACCCAGTAGTCGAAGGTGCCGCTGATGGCCGGCGTGAGGATGCCGCGCTCGAGGCCGCTCTCGGCGCCGATGGTTACGAGCGCCCCTGGATAGGCGACGAGCGCCTTGGGCGCGGCGGCCGTGCCCGAGTTGGTGCCGTCGTTGGCGCTCATCCCCAGCGCGCAGTCGTACGAGGAGGTGGGGTCGAGCGTGGTCTGCGCCAGCGTGTCGCCCGCGCTCGTGCCCAGGTAGGCGATGTCGCCAGGCAGGAGGGTGTCCTTGGCGTAGGGGATCGTCTTCCAGGGCGCGGCGAAGGTCCCGGCCGCGCCGTCGTCGCCGCTGGCCGTGACGAAGAAGATGTTGCCCGCGCGCACCGTGAAGGGCAGCCCGTTGCTGTCGCCCTTGCCGGTCACGTGGATCACGACCTCGCCGCTCACGGCCGCCGCGCCGAGCTGGAAGGTGACGCGGGTGTCGGTCCAGATCGGGTAGTTGTCGGCGGCCCCGCCGCCAATGGTCACCGTGCTGGCGCCTCGCGCCGTTCCGAACCCCTTGCCGTACACGGTGACGAACGCGCCCTTGCCCGCCTGACCGCCGCTGTTCGGGCCGCTCACCAGGTCCGTGAAGAAGATGCTGAGGCCCGCGGTCGGCGAAGGTACCGCACCCCCGGTCCCGCTGCTCGAGCTGGTGGCCGCGGCGCCAGCGCCGCTGCTCGAGCTGGCGGTCGCCCCTCCAGTGCCCATCGCCCCCGTGGTGCCGGCGGCGCCCGTGCCCTGCGTCCCCGTCGAATGTCCGCCGCTCTTGCCGCAGCTCGCGGCGAGGGCGATGCAAAAGCCGCCAGCCATCCAGGGAACGTGCCGCATGGCGGCAGGATGCCACAGGTCGTGGAGGCTTCTGAGAACTACCTGCGCCGCTGCTCATGCGACGCGGCGGCCTCCACCGAGCGCTTCCGTCACGGCCCATGGTATACGCGCCCCATGTCGCCTCGCCGCGCGCTCGCCTCCCTGGCCTCCCTCGCCTGCCTCGCCGCGCTCCAAGGCTGCGGCAGGTCCACGCAGACCATGCTGCAGACGCCGGTGGCGACCGCCTCACCCGGGGGCGATCCGCGCCCGTCGCTGGGCCCCGAGCCGGTCATCTCCGACGCGGACCCGGTGCCCCCGGCGCTCAGCGTCGAGGGCGAGAAGCGGGTCTGCGACGAGCACCTCCACCTCGCGATGGACCTGCTCGAGCACATCAAGGCGCTCAAGGGCGCCCCCGCCGGTGAGCTGAGCTACGACGCCACCCTGGGCCGCTTCGACCGCGCCGTGCTCGAGGTCGCCGAGGCCCAGCAGCTCCCCTACCTGATGGGGGTCGCCCACCCCGACAGCGCCGTGCGCGAGGCGGCCAAGCTCTGCGAGCCCAAGGTGGACAAGTTCAACACCGCGCTCTACCTCGACGCGGATCTCGCCGGGGTCCTGCGCGCGTACGCCGCGCGCAACGAGCCGCTGGAGGGGGAGAAGAAGCGCCTGCTCGCGGACGTGCTCCGCGACTTCCGCCGCAATGGGCTGGAGCTCGCCGCCGACAAGCAGGTGGAGCTGCGCCGCCTCAACGCCGAGCTGAGCAAGCTGGGCCAGGAGTTCGAGGCCAACATCGCCGCGGCGTCGGGCAAGATCGAGATTCATCCCAAGCAGCTGGAGGGGCTCCCCAAGGAGTACGTCGCCGCGCACAAGCCGGGGAAGAGCGGCAAGGTCGAGATCACCACCGACTACCCCGACTACTTTCCCTTCGTCACCCACGCCGCCGACCGCAAGGCCGCGCTCGATCTCTACGTCGCCTTCACCAACCGCGGCGGCGAGGAGAACGTCCAGGTCCTCGAGCACCTGCTCAAGCTCCGCCACGACAAGGCCGTGCTGCTCGGGTACGCGAACTGGGCCGACTACGCGATCGAGCCGCGCATGGCGCACACGGCCAAGGCGGTGCGCGACTTCCTCGCCGAGGTGCGCGCCGCGGTGAAGGAGCCGGCCCGGGTCGAGCTCGCCGAGCTGCTCAAGGCCCATGTCCGCACCGGCGGCAAGGCGACCGACAAGCTGACTCCGCCGGACCGCTATTATCTCCTCGACCGGGTCAAGGAGGAGAAATACAAGCTCGACACCAAGGAGCTCTCGGCCTACTTCGAGGTCTCCGCCGTGACGCGCGGCCTGCTCGCCATCACCGCCCGCATGTACGGCCTCGAGTACAAGCAGGTGCCCGGCGCCGCCACCTGGCACCCCGACGTGATCGCCTACGACGCCATCTGGGGCGGGCGCACCATCGGCCGGTTCTACCTGGACCTCTACTCGCGCGAGGGCAAATACAAGCACGCGGCGATGTTCCCGATCCGGACGCCGGCGCGCCTGCCCGACGGGCGCTACCTGGCGCCCATCGCCGCGCTGGAGTGCAACTTCCCCAAACCCGGCGCCGAGCCCGCGCTCCTCTCCCACGAGGAGGTGGTCACCTTCTTCCACGAGTTCGGCCACGTCCTCCACCATCTGCTCACCCGGTCGGAGCTGGCCACCTACGCCGGCACCAACACCGTGCGCGACTTCGTCGAGGCCCCCTCGCAGATGTTCGAGGAGTGGCCCTACACGCGGGAGGTGCTCGACATGTTCGCGCGCCACTACAAGACCGGCGCCCCCATCCCCGACAGCCTCTTCAACGCGCTCAAGGCCGCCCGCGGCTTCGGCCGCGCGCTCGACACCCAGCGCCAGCTCTTCCTGGCCACGCTCGATCAGGAGCTGCACTCGCGCGAGCCAGGCTTCGACAGCACCCGCGTCGTCGAGGAGGTGCAGGACGCCAACGACTCGTTCGCCTACGTCAAGGGCACCCATTTCCAGTCCAGCTTCGGGCACCTGATCGGCTACGACGCCGGCTACTACAGCTACCAGTGGGCGCTCGCGCTCTCGCGCGACGTGCTCACCCGCTTCAAGAAGGAGGGGCTGCTCAGCACCTCGGCGGCCACCGCCTGGCGCGACGACGTCCTCGCCAGGGGCGGCGGCGTGGACGAGCGCTCGCTGGTGCGCACCTTCCTCGGCCGCGAGCCCAGCAACGCCGCCTACTTCCTGTACCTCAAGGGCCAGGACTGAGATCCCGTCAGAAGCGGTAGCCGAACGAGAGCCCCGCCAGAGGCGCCTTGACGTAGGTGGTGAAGTAGGGCGCCAGGTAGCCCTGGAGCTGCTGGTTGACGGCGACCGCGGCCCGGCTCGTCCCGAGATCGGCGCTGACGTTCGCGGCGAGGCATTGCAGGTACGAGAGCGAGGCGCGGAGCACCAGCCGGTCGTCGAGGAAGAGCCAGCGCCAGCCCGCCGCGACGTGGACGCTCTGGAGTGTGGCGTGCAGCCCGATCTGGGTCCCCGAGCCGGTGGGGACCCGTGCCGTGGATCCCTTCTCCTGAAGCAGAGCGTCGATGACGGCGGCATCGCCGAGCGCGCCGCCTAGGGCGACCAGGGTATATCCGCCGGTCACCTCGAAGCCGTGCCCGGAGAACGGACGCCACCCGGCGCCGGTGCGCAGGACGAACGAGTTGGTGAGCGCAGCGCGGACGATCGTCGCCACGGTGTCGTCGTACGCGCCGACAGCCTGGAGGAAGTCGTCGACGAGGTAGGCGTAGGGCGTCGGCATCCAGCCGAGGTCGAGCTGGAAGAGCAGGCGGTACGGTAGCTCGGTCTGCGTCATCAGGCCGACCGCCACCGGAAACTGGGTCCCGGCGGACACGTCGACGTGCCACGCCCGAGGCGCCGTCACCCGCGGGAGCGCGGCAGGCGGCGGAGCCGGCGGCGTGGTCGCCGCCATCGCTGCGATCGTGACCGGCGGCGGATCCGCACGCGCCGCTCGCGGCACGCTCAGCGCGAGAGCTGCCATCAGCGCGAGCAGGCGCGGCGCGACGTCGACCCTCACGGCGTGGCGCACGTACCCTCGCAGGTGACGAGCGCCTTGCAGTCGGGGTCCTTGTCGCACTTGAGGAGCGCCGCGGTCAGGCACGCATCCGGCGACTGCAGGAGGGCGGTGACGCACGTCTCGCACGCGCCTCCCCCGAAGACGCCACCGTCGAAGCCCGCGCCACCGTCGAGCGCGGAGCACAGCTCCGCACACACGTCGGCGCAGGCACTGGGGGCGCACACGCACGCCGCACCTTCTTCGAGCAGAGTCGTGACGCCCGCCGGGTTGGTCGCCGCGCAGCAGGCCGCGCACTGGTTGGACGCGTCGCCGGCGCACCCGGCGCCGGACGAGCTGGCGCCGGACGTGGCGCTCGACGTGCCGGTCCCGGAGGTGCTCGCACCGCTGGACGCGGAGTTGGACGTGCCGCTCGCCGCACCGGCGCCCGATGTCGACCCGCCGGACCCGCCGGATCCGATCGAGCCCGGAGCCCGCTGGCCACAGGCCACGAGCTGGAGAACCAGACCGCCGGCGACGAGCGCGGCGGTGGAAGTGAGGTGAGTGTGCACGGTCGAGCCTCCTTGAAGCACGCTGGCAGAGGGCGTCGCTCCGCCAGGCCCGACGATGTTGACCCCCAGATGTTGACGGTTCCTGGAGCAGTCGCATGACGGGGCCATGACGCCCGGAGGCGTGGGCTACGCTGGCGAGGATGGACGTGGAATCGTTGAGAGCCCTCGTGATCGAGGACGATCCCGCCACCGCCGCGGGCCTGGTCGCGGGGCTGAGGAAGGCAGGCTTCGAGGTCGATCTCGCCAGCGACGGCTCGGCGGGCGTCCGCGCCGCGCTGGGGTCGCCGCCCGACGTGATCGTGCTCGACCTGCTGCTCCCGGAGCAGTCGGGCTTCGAGGTCCTGGAGCAGCTCCGCTCGCGCTCGAGCGTCCCCGTGATCGTGCTCACCGCGCTCGAAGAGCTGTCCGACCGGCTCCGGTGCTTCGAGCTCGGTGCCGCGGACTACGTCCCCAAGCCCTTCTGGGTCGAGGAGGTCGTCGCACGTATCCGCTCGCGCCTGGCCCTCCGTGCGCCACGGCCGTCTCGCGTGGTGCGCTGGGCCGACGCCGAGGTGGACCTGGAGGCTCGCACGGTGCGGCTGGCCGCGGCGCGGGTGCCGCTCACGCGCCACGAGTTCGACGTCCTCGCCTATCTCCTCGAGCGCCCCGGGCGCGCGGTGAGCCGCGCCCAGCTCCTCGAGCACTCCCTCGATCCGTTCGAGGAGCGGAGCGACCGCACGCTCGACTCGCACGTCGCGCGCATCCGGAAGAAGCTCGGACCGAGCGCGGCGAGCGCCATCGTCACCGTGTGGGGCGTCGGCTATCGGTTCGAGCGGGAGACCTCGGGCAGGTGAAGCTCCTCCGCGGCCTCTCCTGGCGAATCCTCCTGGCCTCCCTGCTCTGCGGGCTCGTCGGGCTCGCGGCCTCGCTGCTGATCGTCGCTCCCCGCGGCATGGAGACCGCGCGCGAGGTCATCGGCCCGGTCCTGCTCACGCTGGCCCAGCGAGAGCGGCCGCGCTGCGAGGCGGACCCCGGGCGCTGGTCCCTCGCTATCGACGGGGGCGCGCGGGGTTTCGCCTACGACGAGGTCACGCTCCGCTCGGAGAACCGGGACGCGCCCCCGCTCGACCCGCGGATCCTCTCCGGTCTCCCCCGCGGCGACGATCTCCCCATCGTCTTCCTCGCGCAGCGGCTGTCGGGCAAGGGAGCGCTGGTGATGCGCATGGCCGAGGGTGGACCGTGCGCGTTGGTCCACGCGACCTGGCCGCGGCGGCGGATGCGGTTGACGGTCACCTATGCCCTCCTCGGCGGCGTCGTCGCCATCCTGGCGGCCGCCGTGGGGCTGTCGCTCCTCGGCGTGGTGAGGCCGCTCGCGCGGCGCATCCTGCGCCTGCGCCGCGCCGCCGACGGCATCGGCGCCGAGGCGGATCTCGCGCGGGATGACGACGCGCACGACGATGAGCTCGCAGAGCTCGGCGACCGCATCGCGGCAGCGCACGACCGGATCCGTCGCGACGCGGAGACCCTGCGCGAGCGCGAGCACCAGCTCCGGCGGTTCGTCGCCGACGTCAGCCACGACCTGCGGACGCCGCTCAGCTCCCTCCAGCTCGCGCTGGAACAGGCATCGGACGCCTGCGCCGAGCCCGACGTGGCAGCCCAGCTCGCGCGCGCCATCGAGGACACCGTCTACATCGCCGCCCTCACGACCAACCTGCGCATGGCGAGCCTCCTCCGAGAGGGCTGGGATCCGGTGCTGGAGTCGCCGCGCGTGGATCTCACCCCCACGGTCGAGCGCGTGGTCGCGCGCAGCCGGATCTTCGCGCGGCGACGGGGGGTCACCCTCGAGGTGGGGACCCCGGACGAGCCGGTGCTCGTGGCCTGCAACCCGATCGCCGCCGAGCAGGCCATCACCAACGTCGTCGAGAACGCGGTGGCGTACGGGGACACCGGCGGCCGTGTCGCGGTGGTGCTCGACCTGCTCGGCGACGGCCGGTTCCGCGTCACGGTCCTCGACGACGGCCCCGGGGTTCCGCCGCAGGAGCTGCCCCGCCTCGGCGAGCGCGCGTTTCGATCGGACGCCGCCCGCCAGCGGGACCCGCGTGGCAGCGGCCTCGGGCTCGCCATCACCAGCGAGGTCGCCGCGCGCTGCGGCTGGACCCTGGAGTTCGCCGCAGCCCCACCGCGTGGCTTGCGGGTCGAGATCACCGGCGGGCGGCTCCCGGCGGGGTAGTACGCAGCCGTCCGCGCGGGGCGCCGGCCCGGAGGGCGAGAAATCGCTCGCGCTCGGCGCCTCCGTGGTGAGCTTTCTCCGACTTTCTTGTACAACCGCTCCGATGAGCCGGACGGCAGAGCTCGATCTCGACAGCGGCCTGGAGTGGCTGGTCGACGCCTTCGGCTGTGCCCCCGCAGCGCTGCGCGATCCGGCGCGGCTCTCGGCCGTCTTCGCCCGCGCGGTCGCCGAGCTCGGCCTCCACGCCCTCGCGCCGGCGCAGATGCACACGTTCCCCGAGCCGGGCGGCATCACCGGCGTGCTGGTGCTCTCCGAGTCGCACCTCTGCTGCCACACCTTCCCGGAGCGCGGCTTCGCCGCCTTCAACCTCTACTGTTGCCGCCCCCGGCCCGAGTGGCCGTGGGCCGAGCGGCTCGCCGAGCACCTCGGCGCCCGCCGCGTCGACGTGCGCCGCCTCGCGCGGCCGGGAGCCGCGCCGTGAGCGGTCGCGCCGGCACCTGCCCCTCCTGCGGCTCGGCCCTCACCTTCGCGGTGGGCAGCTCGCACGCCGCGGTGTGCCGCTTCTGCAACTCGCTGGTGGCGCGGCAGGGGCAGGGCTTCGAGCTCATCGGCAAGGTCGCCGATCTCACCCCGACCGGCACGCGCATCGCGCTGGGCGCCCACGGCCACCACGCCGGTCAGTCGTTCACCGTCGTCGGCCGCCTCCAGCTCGCCTGGGCCGACGGGATCTGGGACGAGTGGTACGTCAGCTTCGGCGCTCCTCACGGAGGGCACGACGGAGGAGCCGAGCGCTGGGGCTGGCTCGCGGAGGCGCAGGGCCGCTACTACCTGACCTTCCCGATGCCGACGCAGAACCTCCCGCCGGCCGCCGCGCTGGCGGCCGGGCGCACCCTCGACATCGCCCCCCACGGGCACTTCGTCGTCACCGACATCAAGGACGCCACCGTGGCGAGCGCCGCCGGCGAGCTGCCCGAGGCCGTGTCCCTCGGCCGCGCGTCGCACAGCGCCGACCTGGAGGGGTCCAGGGGCATCTTCGCCACCCTCGACTACGGAGAGGACGGGCGCCCCACCCTCTTCGTCGGCGTGGCGGTGACGCTCGAGTCGCTCGATCTGCAGGGCGGAGTCCCTTCCGGCGAGCCCGCGCCCGAGGGCGAAGCGCTCCAGTGCAAGAACTGCGGCGCCCCGGTCTCGGTCCGCGTGCCCGGGCAGACCGTGAGGCTGACCTGCGCCAAGTGCAACGCCCTGCTCGACTTCGAGTCCGGCGCCATGCGGCTGGTCAAAGTGCTGGAGCGCCAACGGGTCGAGCCCCCCATCCCCCTGGGCACCCTGGGCGTGTTGCGGGGTCGCGACGTGATGGTGATCGGCTGGATGCGGCGCGGCTGCGACGTCTCCGGCTCCCACTACGCCTGGGAGGAGCTGCTCGTCTACGAGCCCAAGACCACCGCGCTCTCCTGGCTGGTGCTCTCCGTCGGTCACTGGTCGAGCGCCACCGCCATCTCCGCGGCCGACGTGGAGGAGTTCGGTACCTCCGCCAGCTATCGCGGCAAGCGTTACCGCCGCTTCTCGCTGGTCACCGGCACCGTCGAGCAGGTGCTCGGCGAGTTCCCCTGGAAGGTTCACGTCGGGGAGTCCGCCCAGCTCCAGGACTACGTGGCCGCGCCCGAGGGCCTCTCCGTCGAGACCAGCGTGAGCGAGGTGAACTGGAGCCACGTCGAGCACCTCGAGCCCGACGAGGTCGCGGCTGCCTTCGGGATCGCGGCCCTCGCGCGCGAGCCTCGTGTCGGGGTGGGCGCCGTCCAGCCCTGGTTCTTCGAGGCGGCAATCCCGTCCGCGCGCCGCTGGATGCTCGGCGGCATCGGCGCGTCGTTCCTCGTGCTCTTCATGCTCATGGGCCGCGGCCACAGCGTGCTCACCCACACCTTCACGCTCGCCGACATGGCCGCGGCCGAGCCGAGCGAAGACGGCGCCGCTCCCCCCGCCGACCCGGCGGCGACCCCTGCCGACGCGCGCGTGTGCTCGTTCCTCTCGGAGCCGTTCGAGCTCACCGGCAGGGAGGCCGTCGAGATCGCCATCGACGTCCCCGTCGACAACGCCTGGGCCTACGTCGAGACCGGCCTCATCCGCGAGGACACGGGCGACGTGGCCATCGTCGGGCTCGAGGCCGCCTACTACCACGGCCGCGAGGGCGGCGAGGACTGGAGCGAGGGGAGCCACAACGCCGACACCGCCGTCTCGGCGCCGAAGCGCGGCAGCTACCTGATCCGCGCCGATCTCCAGTGGGACCCGAAGCTCCCCTCCCCCCCCGCCGCCGTCGTCGTCGTCCGCGCGGGCGGCTACAGCGGCTTGCAGTTCATGGCCCTGCTCGCCGCGCTCCTCTCACCGCTCCTCCTCCACTTCCATCGCAAGGCCTTCGAGAAGAAGCGGTGGGAAGAGAGCAACGTCAACGGGTGATGCCGATGCGCTGGGTCCTCGGCCTCTACCGGGTCTTCGTGGTGAGCTCGGTCACCCTCTACGCCGTCGCCGGCCTCCTCGGCGCGCGCTGCTCGCCCGCCGAGCGCGAGCACATCGACCCCTCGGTGCGCTCCTCGCCGGGCGGCTACCGCTCCTTCCATTTCTGGCACACGGGCTTCGCCGGCGGCAAGTGAACGCGCCGCTCCTGCTCGTCACCGCGATGGCCATCGCCGTCTGCGGGCTCGTCTATGAGCTGCTCGCCGGCACCCTGGCGAGCTACCTGCTCGGCGACTCGATCACCCAGTTCTCCACGGTCATCGGCGTCTACCTCTCCGCCATGGGCCTGGGCTCGTGGCTCTCCGGCAAGGTCGACCGCGACGTGGCCCGCCGCTTCGTCGAGGTCGAGCTGGCCGTCGCGGTGGTGGGCGGCTCGTCGGCGCCGCTGCTGTTCCTCGCCTTCGGTCACCTCTCGTTCTTCCGGGCGGTGCTCTACGGGGTGGTCACCGTGGTGGGCACGCTGGTGGGCCTGGAGATCCCCCTGCTCCTCCGCGTCCTCAAGGACCAGTACGAGTTCAAGGACCTCATCGCCCGCGTCCTCACGGTCGACTACCTGGGCTCGCTCGTCGCCTCGCTGCTCTTTCCCATCTTCCTCGTCCCCCGCCTGGGCATCGTCCGGACCGGCCTGCTCTTCGGCCTCCTCAACGCCCTGGTCGCGGTCTACTCGACGCACCTGCTCCGCAGCCTGATCCCGTCGCGCCGGGACCTGTGGATCAAGGCGACGGTGGTGATCGTGCTCCTCGTCACCGGCGTCGCCTTCGCGGATCGGCTCACCGCCCTCTCGGAAGAGGGCATGTACGCCGACGAGATCATCTTCACCCGCACCACGCCCTACCAGCGCATCGTCATCACCCGCGGGCGCGCCAGCTTCCAGCTCTTCCTCAGCGGCAACCTGCAGTTCTCCTCCGCCGACGAGCACCGCTACCACGAGGCGCTCGTCCACCCTGCCCTCTCCCTCGCCCCCGAGGCGCGCCGCGTGCTGGTGCTCGGCGGCGGCGACGGGCTCGCGGCGCGGGAGATCCTCAAGTATCCCTCCATCGCCGAGGTGGTCCTCGTCGACCTCGATCCCGCGATGACCCAGCTCGCCTCGGAGATGCCCCTCCTCCGCGACCAGAACCACGACTCGTTCCACTCGCCGCGCGTCCATATCGTCAACGACGACGCCTACGTCTGGCTCGGCGAGGATCACGGCCGCTTCGACGCGGCCATCGTCGACTTCCCCGACCCCAACAACTTCGCCCTCGGCAAGCTCTACACCACCCGCTTCTACCGCATGCTCCGCCGGGCCCTCGCCCCCGGCGCCCCGGTCGTGGTGCAGAGCACCTCGCCGCTGATGGCCCGCAGCTCGTTCTGGTGCGTCGCCACCACGCTCGAGGCGGCCGGCCTGTTCACGCGGGCCTATCACGTGGCAGTGCCCTCGTTCGGCGAGTGGGGCTACGTGCTCGCCCGCGACGCTCCGTTCGAGGTGCCCAGCCGCCTGGCGCCCATGCCCCTGGCGTTCCTCAACGAGGCGGTGCTGCCGACGATGTTCGTCTTCCCCGACGACATGAGCCGGGTGCCGGCCGAGGTGAACCGGCTCGATAACCAGATCCTGGTCCACTACTACGACCGGGAGTGGAAGCGGTGGAACTGAGCCAGGTGTGGCGGTGGCGCCGCGGTGTGGCGTGGTTGCGCTCGTGAGCCCCTGCTGGCGTTCCGTCACCGGCCACGCGGGTGGGCACGGGGCGTGCTGGGACGGGTCACGCTGGAGGGGTGACCCATGAACGCTCTCGATCCAATGCCTGACGGCGACGCGGTGACGTACCGCTGCCGTGGCTGCTCACGGTGCTTCGTCGCGGTGGACGAGGGGGTGGCCGGCGAGATCCTGTGCATCTGCGGCGTGCCGCTGGCACGGGGGGCGCTGCCGCGCGGGATCTACGAGCTTCGGTCGCACCTCCCCGTCGACGCCCGGGCCACCAATCCCGGACACGCCCCTCGGGAGCCGGACAGCGGCTACGGAGCCTCGCACGGCTACGGCCCGGCCCACGGGGGTCCGAGCGGTCCCAGCGACACGCCCGCGGGCGTGCTGCCGTCGGGCTGAAGCAGCTCCCATCTTGCCGCGCCGTGGCCGCCGGCGCAGCAAGCAGCCGCGTCATGAACCGCCGCGAGCTCCTCACCGCCTTCCTCGGCGCCCCCGCCGCGCTCGCCGCCTGCCGCTCGTCGTCCCCCATCCCCGTCCCCGGCCGCCTCCTCGGCCAGAGCGCCGAGCTCGGCCATCGGCTCCGTGACGGCTTCCGGCCCGAGCCACCCGCGTTCTCCCCCGCGAGCGTGCTGATCATCGGCGCCGGGGCCGCCGGCCTCTCCGCGGCGTGGAAGCTGGCGCGCAGCGGGTTCACCGATTTCACCGTCCTCGAGCTGGAAGATCACCCCGGGGGCACCAGCGCCTCCGGGCGCAACGAGGTCTCCGCCTTTCCCTGGGGCGCGCACTACGTGCCGGTCCCCCCGCGCGAGAGCCGCGCGCTCATCGAGCTGCTCCGCGAGATGGGAGTGGTCGAGGGCGAGGACGCCGCCGGCCGGCCGGTGATCGGCGAGGAGTTCCTCTGCCGCGCCCCCCAGGAGCGCCTCTTCTTCGCCGGCCGCTGGCAGGAGGGCCTCTACCCTCGCTACGGCGAGAGCCGCGAGGACGCCCGCCAGCTCCGCGTCTTCGAGGCCGAGGTGGCCCGCTGGGTGGCCTTCCGCGACGGCGCCGGCCGCCGCGCCTTCGCCGTGCCCAGCGCCCTCGCCGCGGACGCGCCGGAGCTCGACGAGCTCGACCGGATCTCCATGGCCGAGTGGCTCCGCCGGCGCGGCCTCGGCTCGGCGCGGCTCCGCTGGTGGATCGAGTACGCCTGCCGCGACGACTACGGGGCCACGCTCGAGACCACCTCGGCCTACGCCGGCTTCCTCTACTTCGCCGCTCGCGTCGAGGCACCCGGCGCGCGCGCCTCGGAGTTCATCACCTGGCCCGAGGGCAACGGCCGGCTGGTGAGCCACCTCGCTGCCGCGGCGGGTGATCGCCTCCGCACCCGCGTCGCGGTCACCGACGTGCGCCCCGTCGACGGCGCCGTCGAGGTGCGCGCCTTCGACGCCGAGCGCGGGCAGCCCCTCGGCTTCCGCGCCGATCAGGTGATCTTCGCGCTGCCCCAGTTCCTCGCCGGTCACCTGGTCGCGCCCTACCGCGAAGCCCCTCCCCCGCACCTCGCCGAGCTCACCTACAGCGCGTGGATGGTGGCCAACGTCACGCTGCGGGATCGCCTCGTGGAGAAGAGCTTCCCGCTCTGCTGGGACAACGTGATCCACGGGTCCAAGAGCCTCGGCTACGTCGTCGCCACCCACCAGGCGGGGCGCGATCACGGGCCGACGGTGCTCACTTATTACCTACCGCTCGTCGACGGCACCCCGGCCGAGGCGCGCACGCGCTTGCTCTCGGCCGGGCACCAGGAGTGGGTCGACGTCATCCTCGCGGACCTGGGGCGACCGCACGCCGATCTCGCCGCGCGCGTGGCCTCCATCGACGTCTGGCGCTGGGGACACGCGATGGTGCGGCCCACCGTCGGCCTGGTCCGGGGCCCGGCCCTGCGCGCCGCGCGGGCCCCGCTCGGGCGCATCCACTTCGCCAACACGGATCTCTCCGGCATGGCGCTCTTCGAGGAGGCACACCGCCACGGCATCGCCGCGGCCGAGGCCGTGCTCACCGCCCGCGGGGTGCCGTTCCGGAGCTCGTTGTGAGCCCCTGGCTCTTCTCCCGCCGCACCGATCTCCTCGCCTTCGGCGCCCCGGCGCTCGCCTCGCTGGCGCTGGTGGCGCTGGGCCTCGTCACCGGCGCTGCGTCGGGCGACACGCCGCCGGGTCTCTGGCTGGTCGCCATCGTCGGCATCGACGTCGCGCACGTCTGGTCCACCGGCTACCGCGTCTACGCCGATCCCACCGAGCTGCGCCGCCGCCCCCTGCTCTACCTCGGGGTCCCCGCGCTCGCCTACCTGGCCGGCGTGGCGCTCCATCTCCGCGGCCCCGCCGTGTTCTGGCGCGTGCTCGCGTATGCCGCGGTCTTCCACTTCGTGCGACAGCAGTACGGCTGGGTGATGCTGTACCGACGCCGCGCCGGCGAGCGGGACCGGGTGGGGCGCCTCGTCGACGGCGCCGCGATCTACGCCGCGACGGTGACCCCGCTCCTCTGGTGGCACGCGTCGCTCCCGCGTCGATTCCACTGGTTCCTCGCCGGCGACTTCGTCGCGGGGCTCCCGCCGGTGGTCGCGCGGATCGCCGGCTTCGTCGCGGCCGCGATCGCCGCCGCCTACGTCGCCCGCGCCATCCAGGGCGCGCGCCGCGGGTTCGTGCCGTGGGGCAAGCACCTGGTGGTCTCCTCGACCGCGCTCTGCTGGTGGCTCGGCGTCGTGGCGTTCGACTCGGACTTCGTCTTCACCGTCACCAACGTGCTCATCCACGGGGTGCCCTACCTGGTCCTCATTCACCGCTGGGGCCGGCGCCGCTTCGCGGGCGAGCGCGGCGGCGTCGCGGCGGTCTTCCGCGCCGGGGTGCCCGCGTTCTACGGGCTGCTGGTGGCGGTGGCCTTCCTCGAAGAGGGCGTGTGGGACGTCGCCGTGTGGCACGATCATCCGGGCTTCTTCGGCACGTTCGCGCTCGAGCCGGGGCCCACGGCGCTCTCGCTCCTGGTGCCCCTGCTGGCGCTCCCGCAGGCCGTCCACTACGCGCTGGATGCCTTCGTGTGGAAGGTGGCGCCCGTTAACCCGGGGCTGGCCGAGCGGCTGGAGCTGGGCTGAGGGCGTGCGCGGGGCTCGCGCCGCGAGCATACTCGCCGCCGCGTGATCATCCTCATCATGGGCGTCGCCGGCTCCGGCAAGACCACCGTCGGAGGGCTCCTCGCCGCAGCGCTCGGCGTCGAGCTCATCGACGCCGACGCCTTCCACTCCGAGGCGAGCCGGGACAAGATGAGCCGCGGCGTCCCCCTCGACGACGAAGACCGCGCCCCCTGGCTCGCCGCGCTCGCGGCGGCGATCGACGGCTGGCTGGTCGAGGGGCGCTCGGTCGTCCTCGCCTGCTCGGCGCTGAAGCGCGCGTATCGGGCGGTCCTCCTCCGCGACGCCGAGCAGGTGCGGCTGGTGTACCTGCGGGGGTCGCCGGAGCTGCTCCGCCGACGGCTCGACCAGCGCGCCGGCCACTTCGCCACCAGCGCCCTGCTCGAAAGCCAGCTCGCGACGCTGGAGGAGCCCGACGACGCGCTCACCGTCGACGTCGCAGCCCCGCCGGAGGAGATCGTCGCGACGATCCGCCGGGGGCTCGACCTCAGCACGCGCTGAGCCGCGACGCCGACGCGGGATCGAGGTAAATCGTCGCCTGCGGGTGGCGCTGGAGGATCGAGGCCGGAACCGCCGGTGTGACCGGTCCCTCCACGACGGCCTGCACGGCCGCCGCTTTCCGTAGATCGGGGGCGCAGCAGACGATGGCCGCCGCGTTCATGATCTGCGGCACCGCCATCGAGATGGCCTGACGGGGCACGTCGGCGAGGCTCTCGAACCACCCCTCACCCACCTGCTGCCGGCGCGAAGCCTCGGAGAGGGTCACCACCAGGTACGCCTCCCGGGCGTGGAAGTCCGCGGGTGGATCGTTGAACGCCAGGTGCCCGTTCTCCCCGATCCCGACGAAGGCCACGTCGATGGTGCGCCCCTCCAGGAGAGCGCCGAGGCGCTGGCACTCGCGCGCGGGGTCGCGCTCGGCGTCGATGTAGTGGAACGCCCGCAGCGGCAGGGGCAGCGCGCGCACGAAGCGCTGCCACATGTAGAGCCGGAAGGAGGCGCGGTCCTCGATGGGTAGGCCGACGTACTCGTCGAGGTGGAATCCGGTGACGTCGTGCCATCCCACGCCCTCCGCCTTCACCAGATTGCTCAGCATGTCCAGCTGGGACGCGCCGCTGGCGATGATGATGCCAGCCTCTCCGCGGGTGACGAGGGCCTCCCGGATGCGGGCGGATCCCTCCCGTGCAGCCTCCTCGCCGGCGGCCTCCCTCGACGGGCAAATGGTGACCTTCATGCGCGCGCTCCTCCGGTGTCGTCCGAGGCAACTCTAGGGCTCGCCACCCTCCATCATCAGCCCGGAGGGTGCGCCAGCCCACCCGAAGCTTCGCGCCGGGCAGGCCCCGGCGCGCCCAGCTGCTATCGCGCTGCATGCGGCGTCTGGGGAAGTATTCGATCGGGCTCGGGGACCGCTTCGGCCGGCAGGGCCGCGCCCAGCTGCGGGCCCTGGAGATGGCGCGCGGGCTCGGCGTCGAGGTCGCGCCGGTGTGGAACAAGTCCCACCGGGAGCACACCCTGCTGCACAGCCAGCCAGCCAGCGTGCGGCGCGAGGCCGACGAGGCGACTGCCGCGCTCGGCTGGCCCGGTGACTACCACGTCGACGCGGACCACATCCGCCTCGCGACCGTCGCCCCCTTCCTCGAGACCCACGACTTCTTCACGCTCGACATCGCGGACTTCATCGGTCAGCCCGACGGCCCCGACGACGCGCACGCGTTCATCACTCGGCACCACGACCTCGCCTCGAAGCTCGAGATCCCCGGCCTCGACGAGCCGCAGTCGTTCTCCCCGGAGGGCCTGGCGGTCGTCGTTCGCCGTTACCTGCCGGCCGTGCGCGAGGCGGGCCGGATCTATCGCCGGATCGCATCGGCCAGAGGCGCCGGCAGCTTCATCACCGAGATCTCCATGGACGAGGTGGCCGCGCCCCAGACCCCGGAAGAGCTCCTGGTCATCCTCACCGCCGTCGCCGACGAGGGCATCCCTCTCCAGACGATCGCCCCCCGGTTCTCCGGCCTCTTCGCCAAGGGCGTGGACTACCAGGGCGACGTGGCGCAGCTCGCCGGCGAGGTGGATCGACACCTGTGCGTGCTCCGTCACGCCCGCAGGGCCCTCGGCTTGCCCGCGGACTTGAAGCTCAGCGTCCACTCCGGGAGCGACAAGCTCTCCCTGTACGGTCCCCTCCGCCGGATCCTGCGCCGGCACGACGCGGGGATCCACCTCAAGACGGCGGGCACGACGTGGCTGGAGGAGCTCATCGGCCTCTGCGAGAGCGGCGGCGACGCGCTCGCGATGGTCAAGGAGATCCACGCCGGCGCGCGCGGCCGGCTCCGAGAGCTGTGCGGTCCCTACGCTTCGGTGCTGGCCCTCGACCCGGCGCGCCTCCCGCCGCTGGAGACGGTCGCGGGCTGGGGCGGCGCGACCTTCGCCCGCGCCCTGCGCCACGACCCGGCCTGCCCCGGGTACGACCCGCACCTCCGGCAGCTGCTCCACGTGGCCTATCCGCTGGCCGGCGAGATGGGCGCGCGCTTCCTCGAAGCGCTCGACCGGCACGCGGAGACGGTCGCGCGCAACGTCACCGCGAACATCTTCGAACGGCACCTCCGGCCTCTGTTCCTCGACGACCGCGACGCGGCGGCCTGAGCATGGACCGAGAGCACTTCCACGAAGGCGGTGAGGACGCCGAGATCGACCGGCGCCGCGCCGGCGAGCTGCTCGACGCGATGCTCGAGCGCCTGGGCCCGATGCGCCGCGTCCTGCTTCTGCCGCCGGACGGGACTCGCGCCCACTCCGGCGCGGGGGAGCTGACGGCGATGCTCCACGAGCGGCTCGCGGGGCGCGCGCACGTCGCGATCATGCCGGCGCTCGGCACGCACGCGCCGATGACGCGCGCGGAGATCGAGCGCATGTTCCCCGGCGTCCCGCCGAGCCTCTTCCAGGTGCGGTGTTTCCGCAGCGGGCTCCACCGCCTGGGCACGGTGCCTGCGTCGTTCATCCGCACCATCTCCGAGGGCCGGATGGAGGTCCCCATCGCGTGCGAGGTGGACCGCCTGCTGGTCGAGGGAGGGTGGGATCGCATCCTGTCCATCGGCCAGCTCGTCCCGCACGAGGTGGCCGGGATCTCCAACCACAACAAGAACCTGTACATCGGCGCGGGCGGGCGGGACACGATCAACAAGACGCACTTCCTCGGCGCCGTGTACGGGATGGAGCGGATCATGGGGCGCGCCCGCTCCCCCGTGCGCGCAGTCTTCGACTATGCCGACGAGCACCTGGCCTCCGCGCTGCCCGAGGTCACCTACCTGCTGACCGTCCGCGCGCTCGCCGCCGGCGGCCGCCTCGTCACGCGCGGGCTCTTCGCCGGCGAGGGATCCGCCTGCTTTCACCGCGGAGCGGACCTCTGCCGTCGCGTCAACATGAGCCTCCTCGATCGGCCACTCCAGCGCTGCGTGGTCTGGCTCGACCCCGCCGAGTACCGATCCACGTGGCTGGGCAACAAGGCCATCTATCGCACCCGGATGGCCATGGCCGACGGCGGAGAGCTGGTGGTGCTGGCCCCGGGAGTGTCGCGCTTCGGTGAAGACCCCGGCATCGACCGCTTGATTCGCAGACATGGTTACCGAGGGACGGCGGAGACCCTCGCCTCGGTCGGTCGCGACGCGGAGCTGGCCGACGATCTCTCCGCGGCGGCCCACCTCATCCACGGCTCCTCCGAGGGCCGCTTCACGGTCCGCTACGCGGCCGGAGGCCTGAGCCGCGAGGAGGTCGAATCCGTCGGCTTCGCCTGGGGCGACCTCGACGAGCTCGTCCACCGCTACGAGCCGGCGCGGCTCCAGGAGGGATGGACCAGGACCCCGGGAGGCGAGGAGATCTTCTTCGTCTCGAACCCGGCGCTCGGGCTCTGGGGGCTCCGCGCGCAGTTCGCGGACTGAGCGAGGAGGACGGATGGACCCGACGCTCGAAAGGCTCTTTTCGCTGGAGGGCAAGCTGGCTCTCGTCACGGGCGGGACAGGCATCCTGGGCTCGGCGGTGAGCCGCGGATTGGCCCAGGCCGGCGCCCACGTGCTGGTCACCCACCGCCGCGCGGAGGATGCCGAGTCCGCCGCCGCGGGGCTCCGCGAGGCGGGGCACCGGGCGAGCGGGCTCGGCCTCGACGTGATGGATGAGGCGAGCCTGCGCCGGGCGGCCGCACGGACGCGAAGCCTGGGCGGCCTCGACATCCTGGTCAACGGCGTCGGAGGCAATCGACCCGGCGCGACCACGGCGCCCGACATGCCGTTTCACGAGCTCCCGCGGGCCGCGGTCGAGGAGGTGATGGCGCTCAACTTCCTCGGCGGAGCCTTCCTCACCGCACAGGCGTTCGCGCCGCAGATGGCCGAGAAGGAAGCCGGGGGCGCCATCCTCGCCATCTCCTCGATGAGCGGCATCCGCCCGCTGACGCGCGTCCCCGGCTACAGCGCCGCCAAGGCGGCCGTCGCCAACTTCACGGCCTGGCTCGCGACGCACCTCGCCCAGGAATACAACCCGCGCCTCCGCGTCAACGCGATCGCGCCGGGGTTCTTCCTCACCACGCAGAACCGCTTCTTGCTCACCGAGGAAGGGACCGGCGCGGTCACCCCGCGGGGGCGCCGCGTGCTCGATCACACGCCCATGGGTCGGTTCGGCGCCCCCGAGGATCTGATCGGTGCCGTGGTCTGGCTCTGCTCCGACGCGGCGCGCTTCGTGACGGGGATCGTGGTCCCCGTCGACGGGGGGTTCTCGGCCTACGCAGGGGTGTGATCCGATCGACGAGGAGGCCACGCGCGAGGAACCGGCCCCCGCACGGTCGCCGACGACGAGCTCGGCTCACCTCGGCGTCGCGGGCACCGAGGCGCTCGAGGCCCGCAGCCCCACGTCGCGACGCTCCCGCGCCCCCAGCGCGACGAGGGCGACGGCCCCGAGCACCAGGCCCAGCCCGAGCACGTCGGCGAGGGTGAAGCGCTCACCGCCGAGCGTGGCGCCGAGCACCAGCGCGACCAGCGGGTTCACGTACGCGTGGCTCGACGCCAGGGCCGGGCGGGCGTTGCGCAGCAGGTAGCCGAGCGCGCTGTAGACGAGCATCGAGCCGAACACGATGAGGTAGCCCAGGGCGAACAGGCTCCCCGCGCCGGGCCCGTCAGGGCTGGAGCGCTCCCCCCTGGCCACGCTCGCGACGAGGAGCAGCGTCCCCCCGCAGAGGATCTGCGTCGCGGTGCCCAGGATCCCCGCCGGCAGGCGCAGCCGCCGCGTGAGCACGAAGCCGAGCGCGTGGCCCGCGGCTGCCACGAGCAGGATCACCGCCACCGCCGGATCCGCGCGCAGCGCTCCGCGCAGCGACGCCACCGCGACGCCGGCAGCGCCCACCAGGAGCCCGGCGATCTCCGCGCGGGAGAGCCGGCCACCCCAGAGCCGATCGAACAGCGCAGTCCAGAGGGGCACCGATCCGAAGACCAGCGCCGCGAGCCCCGAGGGCATGCGCTGCACGGCGATGGCGATGCCACCCATCCCCATCACCAGCAAGGGCACCGACGAGAGCGCCGCCGCCGCCCACTCGCCCGGTGAAGGGGTCCGGGCTCCGCGCGCGCGCGCCACCGCGTAGAGCAGCGCGCCGGAGACCGCGAAGCGCAGGCCCACCATCCGCAGCGGCGGAAAGCCGGTCACCGCGATGCGCTGGGCGAGGTACGTCGAGCTCCCCACGGTGTACATCAGCGCGAGGCAGAGCACGATCGTCGGGACCCGGGGGCGGCCGGGGGTCATCGCCTTCGAGCCTAGCGGCCGGGGCCGGGGCGGCCAGCGAGGACGGTTACCCCGAGCGCGAGCCGAGCGGGCCCAGCCGCTGCCATCGCCGCCTCAGCGAGTCGTGTCCATGTCCGACTCGAGCCAGGTGACGTACCAGCGGTGCGGGCTCCAGAAGACCTCCGCCTGCGGATCTCCCTCCGGCAGCACGATGTTGAGCGGGACGGTGGTCCCGCGCTGGATGAACCCGTGGCGCCAGAGGCGGTGCAAGGCGGCCTGCTCGCGAGTCAGCAGCACCTCGACCAGGTCGGCTCCAGGATCGTGGTGGTAGATGGCGGCGAGGGCGGAGCCCCACGCGTCCGCAGGGGCCACCAGCTCGACGATGCGCAGGCGCCGCCCGACTCGTTCCAGCGCGCAGGTCGCGATGGGAGCCCCGCCCTCGACGACGACGAACGCCCGCTGCCGGCCCGACGGCGACGCCACGAAGCGCCACGCATAGGTCGCGGCGTCGCGCGAGGTGGCGAGCCCGATGTCCGGGCGCGCCGCGCGAAAGACCTCGTCGACCCGGGCGTCCGGGCCGAGGATCGGATCGAGCCACGCGCGGGTCGACGGCACCAGCAGCGCGGCCGCCAGCCGGTCGACGGCGCTGGCGCGGACGCCGAGCGCTCGGGCGCCGAGGGGACGCACGTAGCGCGCGACGTGCGTGACGTCGCGGGAGCCCGCCTCCCGCAGCGGCGTACGATTGGCGAGGAGCGGAGTGCCGAACATCACCTCGATGCCCAGCGCTCGCATGTCGCGGCGCGCGGCGCGGTGCATCGCGGTGCCGAGGCCGCGCCGTCGGAAGCGGGGGCGGATGAAGAGATCGCCGCCGAGCGCCCCGCGGACGGTCCTGCCCGGGAGCGCCATCCGCCGGGGGAAGAACGACGCGCAGCCGGCCGTGGCCCCGGTGTCCTCGTCGATTGCCATCCACGTGATCGCCGATCCGTGCGGGCTGTCGTCGTAGAGCCAGGAGTGCCGCCGCTCCAGGTCGATCTCGCTGTCCGGACCGAAGAGCTCCCCCACGAGCCCAAGGATTTCTCCGCGATCACCCGGGCGAGCAAGCCTGATGTGACAGCCCATGAGGGGAGTCAATTAGTGTGGGGAAGCGCCTTGCGCCAGCGCCGTCGCAGGGCGCTGCCGGGCCCGGGGCGCCGGGAACGGAAGAGCCGGCGCGCTCAGCGCGCGCGCGCCGTCGCCGCGATGATCTTGCCGAAGCCGCCCGCGTCGAGCGACGCGCCACCGACGAGCGCACCGTCGATGTCCGGCTGGGCCAGCAGGGCCGCCGCGTTGTCGGCCTTGACGCTCCCACCGTAGAGGAGCCGGGTCTCCCCGCCGAGCGCTGTCAACGTCTCGGCGAGGAGCGCGCGGATCCTCGCGTGGACCGCCTGCGCATCCTCGGGGCTGGCCACCCTGCCGGTCCCGATGGCCCACACGGGCTCGTAGGCGATGGCTCCGAACCCGGGCTGCCGGACCAGCGACGGCAGCGCCGCGCGCACCTGCCGCTCCACCACGGCGAGGGTCTGGCCCGCCTCGCGCTCGGCGAGCGTCTCGCCCACACAGACGATGGGCCGCGGCCCCGTGGTCATCGCGGTGGCCGTCTTCCGCGCGACGAGGTCGTCGGTCTCGCCGAAGAGCTGCCGTCGCTCGCTGTGCCCGAGGATGACCCAGGTGGCGCCGGCCTCGCGGAGCATGGCGCCCGAGATCTCGCCGGTGAAGGCGCCCGCCGGCTGGTCGCTCATGTTCTGCGCGCCCACCCAGACCTTGCTCCCGACCTCGTCGAGCACCTGCGCCACCACCGCCAGTGCGGTGAACGGCGGGGCGACCAGCACGTCGACCTGGGGCGCCTCGGCGGCGGAGCGCGCGACCGCGGCGGCGAGCGCGGCGGCTTCGGGGCCGCCGGCGTTCATCTTCCAGTTGCCAGCGATGAAGGGGCGTCTTCGGGGGTTCACCGGGCCGGGGTAGTCAGGCCGCGGGAGCGGGTCAAGGACGGTGGGGCGCGCGACGGTCCATCCTGCGGACGTGGCCTTCCCATTGCCCGGGGCTTCGACTAGGGTCCGCCGCGCCTCACCCGCGAGGCCCCACGATGACCGTCCCCTCCCCTCCTCCCGGCTCCGTCGTCGTCGCCAGCGACCATGGGGGCTTCGCCCTCAAGGAAGCGATCAAGCGGCACCTCACGGCGCGCGCCGTGACCGTGATCGACGCGGGCACCCACTCCACCGAGGCGTGCGACTACCCCGTGTTCGCGCGCGCCGCGGCCGAGGCGGTGGCTCGCGGCGAGGCGTGGCGCGGCGTGGTCGTCGACGGCGCCGGCATCGGCTCCAGCATGGTCGCCAACAAGGTCCCCGGCGTGCGGGCCGCCATGGCCTTCGACCTCGCCACGGCGAAGAACGCGCGCGAGCACAACGACGCCAACGTGCTCACGCTCGGCGCCGGCTACCTGGCCGAGGATCTCGCCCTCAAGATCGTTGACGTCTTCCTCTCCACCGAGTGTAGTGCCGAGCGCCACCAGCGCAGGGTCGCGATGATCGACGCGCTCGACGTCGGCCGCCCGGCACCGCCCCCCGCAAAGAAGAGCTCGAACATGGCCTCCGGTCCCCCTGGCGATTACGAGTCGCTCGTCAATGCGATCTCCCAGGTCCTGACGACCAATCCGTCGCTCCTCGCCCCCTTCATGGCGGCCCACTACACCGGTGGGGCTCCGGTCCATTGCGTCGGCGGCCAGTGCGTCGGCTGCGGCCACTGCGTCTCCAAGCGCACCGACGTGGTGCGCGGCTTCATGGCTCAGATGGGTGACCGGGCGCGTGACGTGCGGCTGATGGGCTCGCCGGGCATCGACGCGGTCCCCCAGGACCTCGCCAAGCTCATCGACCACACGCTGCTCAAGCCCGAGGCGACCTACGCCGACATCGACCAGCTCTGCGACGAGGCGCGCAAATACGGCTTCGCCTCCGTGTGCGTCAACCCGGTCCACGTGCGCCGCTGCGCCGACCGGCTTCGGGGCGCGTCTCCCGTCGTCTGCACGGTCATCGGGTTCCCGCTCGGCGCCACTCCCTCGGAGGTGAAGGCGCTCGAGGCGCGCCGGGCCATCCGCGACGGCGCGCGCGAGGTGGACATGGTCCTCGCCATCGGCGCGCTCAAGTCGGGCGACCACCGCTACGTGTACGACGACATCCGCATCGTCGCCGAGGCCGCGCACGAGGGGCGAGCGCTGCTCAAGGTGATCCTGGAGACCGCCCTCCTCACCGACGAGGAGAAGGTAGCAGCCTGCGTCGCCGCCAAGCGCGCCCGCGCCGACTTCGTGAAGACGTCCACCGGCTTCTCCAAGGGCGGCGCCACCGTGCACGACATCGCGCTGATGGCGCGCGCCGTGGACCACCAGCTCGGCGTCAAGGCGTCGGGCGGCGTCGGCTCGGTGGCGGACGCCCGCAAGATGATCGAGGCCGGCGCCACCCGCATCGGCGCCTCGGTCGGCGTCAAGATCGTCCAGGAAGCCAAGCAAGCTGGGGGGCACCCCCAGCCCTCCGGGGGTCAGGCGCCCGACAAGAGCGCCAAGCCCTCCGCGTACTAGCACCCGAGACCACCATGGCCGACCTTCGCAGCTTCGTCTTCCTCGACTCGCTCCAGCCCCAGCTCGCCGCCTTCCTCGGGACGGTGGCCAAGGGCTTCCTCCCCATCGCCGGCGAGGCGTCCCTGATCGTGGAGATCTCCCCGGGCATCGAGATCAACCGGGTGACCGACATCGCCGTCAAGGCCACCGACGTGCGGCCGGGCATGCAGGTCGTCGAGCGGCTCTACGGCATGCTCGAGATCCACAGCCCCTCGCAGGGCGAGGTGCGCCAGGCGGGCGTCGCCATCCTCGAGGCGCTCCAGCTCAAGGAGAGCGACCGCATCAAGCCGCGGGTGCTGTCCTCGCAGGTCATCAAGCACGTCGACGACCTCCAGGTGCAGCTCATCAACCGGAACCGCCAGGGCATGATGCTGATCGCGCGCGAGTCGCTCTTCATCATGGAGGTCGAGCCCGCGGGCTACGCCGCGTTCGCCGCCAACGAGGCCGAGAAGGCCGCCGAGATCAACGTCATCGACGTGCGCATGACCGGCGCCTTCGGCCGCATCTACCTGGGCGGCGAGCAGCGCGACATCGACGTCGCCTCCGTGGCGGCCACCCGCGCGATCGAGGCGCTCACGGGACGCGAGGCCGGCTCCTCGCGAAAGGACTGAGCAGCCATGGCCAGCGCCGGCATCGACCTCCGAAGCTACGTTTTCCTCGACTCGCTGCAGCCGCAGCACGCGGCCTTCCTCGGGACGGTGGCCAAGGGGTTCCTCCCCACCGGGGGGCAGGCCTCGCTCTTCGTGGAGATCTCCCCGGGCATCGAGATCAACCGCATCACCGACATCGCGGTCAAGGCCACCGGGATCAAGCCGGGCATGCAGATCGTCGAGCGCCTCTACGGCCTGCTCGAGCTGCACCACGACGAGCAGGGCGAGGTGCGCCGCGCGGGCGAGGCCATCCTCGAGGCCATCGGCGCCACCGAGACCTCGCGCATCAAGCCGGAGATCCTCTCCTCGACGATCATCCGTCACCTCGACGACCGGCAGACGCAGCTCATCAACCGCACCCGGCACGGCAACATGATCATGGCCGGCCAGACGCTCTACACCCTCGAGGTGCAGCCCGCCGCCAACGCGGCGCTCGCCGCCAACGAGGCCGAGAAGGCGGCGCGCATCAACGTGATCGAGATCGTCTCGTTCGGCTCGCTGGGGCGCGTGTACCTCGCGGGCAACGATCGCGACATCGACGTCGCCGCGCCCGCCGCGGAGGCCGCCATCCGGCGCCTCGAGGGCCGCGCCGGTCGATGATGACGGGGGGCCGAGGCCCCCCACCCCCGAATGAGAGCCGCACGTCACAACGCGGTAGCCGTGGAGAGAGAAAATGGCCGAAGCACTGGGAATGATTGAGACGCGTTCGTTCGCGGCGATGGTCGAGGCGTCCGACGCCATGGTCAAGGCCGCCAAGGTGGAGCTCGTCGGGTACGAGAAGACCGGCGGCGGGTACGTGACCGCCATCATCCGCGGCGACGTCGCCGCCGTGAAGGCGGCCATCGAGGCCGGCCAGAACGGCGCGGCCCGCGTCGGCGAGATCGTGTCCACGCACATCATCGCGCGCCCGCACGTCAACGTGGACCTCGTTCTCCCCCTCGGTCGCAAGGCCGAGGTCGAGAAGGAGCTCCAGTCCCGAGGCGGCAAGTAGCCGCGCCTTCGATGCTCCTGGCGAAGGTGGTGGGGACCCTGGTCGCGACGCGCAAGGATCCCAAGGTCGACGGGCTCAAGTTCCTGGTGCTCCGCCAGGTCAACCCCGAGACCCTCAAAGAGGGCGGCTACGTCGTGGCCAACGACGCCGTCGGCTGCGGCGTGGGGGAGTACGTCCTCTACGCGTCGGGGTCGTCGGCGCGGCAGACCGAGGTCACCAAGGATCGCCCGTGCGACGCGGTCATCATGGCCATCGTCGACACCTGGGAGATCAGCGGCGAGCAGCGCTACGAAAAGCACGGGCAAGAGCACGGCTACGGCGACTAATCCATGACGATGAGCCCCGAGGACATCCGCCGCATCGCCGAGGCGATCGCCAGCAAGATCACGGGTCCCGGTGGGGGTTCCACCCCCACCCCCTCGGCGTTGCCCGCGGCGTCTGCTCCCTCCGCCCCAGGCGCGGGCAAGGGTGACGGCGTCTACGGCACCATCGACGAGGCGGCGCGCGCCGCGCGGACGGCGTTCCTGGCGCTCTCGGCCCTGGGGCTGGAGCAGCGCAAGGTCGTCGTCGAGTCGATGCGGCGGGCCATGCGGGCGCAGGCCGAGAGCCTCGCCCGCCTCGCCCACGAGGAGACCGGGCTCGGCCGCTACGAGGACAAGGTCGTCAAGAACCTCCTTGTCACCGAGAAGACGCCCGGCCCCGAGGATCTGACGCCGATCGCCACCTCGGGCGACCGCGGCCTGACGCTCATCGAGCCCGCGCCCTTCGGGATCATCGGGGCGATCACCCCCGTCACCAACCCGTCGTCGACCATCATCTGCAACGCCATCGGGATGATCTCGGCGGGCAACACGGTGGTGTTCAACCCGCACCCCTCGGCCAAGCGGGTCTCGATGGCCACCGTCCGCGCGTTGAACCAGGCCATCGTCGCCGCGGGTGGCCCGCCCGACACGCTCACCACGGTCGCCGAGCCCACCATCGCCTCCGCCGGCGAGCTGATGAAGCACCCGCTGGTCCGCCTGCTGGTGGTCACCGGCGGTCCCGGCGTGGTGCAGGCCGCGATGAACTCGGGCAAGCGCGCCATCTGCGCCGGGCCCGGCAACCCGCCGGCCGTCGTCGATGCCACGGCGGACGTCGAGCAGGCCGGGCGCGACATCGTGCTCGGGCACTCCTTCGACAACAACGTCATCTGCGTCGACGAGAAAGAGGTCGTCGTCGTCGACTCCATCGCGGACTCCCTCAAGGTCGTGATGAAGCGCACCGGCGCCGTCGAGCTCAAGGCGAGCGATCTGCCGCGGCTCGAGAAGGTCATCTTCGAGAAGAACGCCGGCCCGCGCGGCCACGCCGTGGTCAACCGCAAGTTCGTTGGGAAGAACGCGTCGCTGATCCTCCAGGAGCTCGGCATCCCCGCCGGCCCCGAGGTGCGCTGCATCCTCGTCGAGGTGCCCAACGATCACCCGCTGGTGTGGACCGAGCAGATGATGCCCGTGCTCCCCCTCACCCGGGTGCGCAACGTCGACGAGGCCATCGACCTGGCGGTCGCTGCCGAGGGGGGCTGCTTCCACACCGCGACCATGCACTCGCACAACCTGGCCGCGCTCTCGCGCATGGCGCGCAAGTGCAACTGCAGCATCTTCGTCAAGAACGGCCGCGCCGTGGCCGGGCTCGGCGCCGACGGCGAGGGCTACACCTCGTTCACCATCGCCTCGCCCACCGGCGAGGGCCTCACCAGCCCGCGCTCGTTCTCGCGCTGGCGCCGCTGCACGATCGTCGATCACTTCCGCATCGTGTGAGCGCATGAGCGAGCGAACGGGTCCCCTCGGGGAACACTCCCAGATCACCGGGCCCGCGCTCGCCCTGATCGAGATCGGCGACGTCCCCGCGGGCCTCAAGGCGCTCGATGCGCTCGCCAAGGAGGCGCCCGTCGTCGTCCTCGGGGCGGGCACCCTCCAGGGCGGCCACTGGCTGCTCTCGTTCGCCGGCGAGGTGGATCCCGTCGAGCTCGGCTTCGCTCGGGCGATGGAGCGGGCCGGCGCCGCCGTGGTCGACTCCGTGCTGCTGCCCTACGCGGAGCCGCGCCTCCTCCCTGCCCTC
>Ga0302267_10001402_pt1 | contig 30714 bp, 27 predicted proteins | sample III_Bog_E1_3_FD_194555 | JGI IMG/M metagenome (GOLD analysis project Ga0302267, IMG submission 194555) | Peat permafrost microbial communities from Stordalen Mire near Abisko, Sweden - III_Bog_E1_3 | ecosystem: Environmental > Terrestrial > Soil > Wetlands > Peat | place: Sweden: Abisko...
CAGGGTGGGGGTGGGCACGAGGGCGTGGAACCACACCAGCATGGCGATGACGACCAAGTTGTTGGCGATCGGGACGAACATCGGCGCGGCGAACTTGCCCTGGGTGTTGAGGAGGGCGGAGAACAGCGCGATGAGTCCGTAGCAGGCCAACTGGGGGACGAACCACCGGAGGAGGAAGATCGCCACCTGCTGCTGCTGGTGGACGTCGGCGTGATGGTTGGTGGCGGTGTAGAGGTCGATGATCGACGGGGTGAGCACGAAGAATGCCGCAGTGGCGACGACCAGGATGCCGACCGTGACGGTCACCACCGCGGAGATGGCCTCCCACGCCTCCTTCGACGCCTTCGTGGTGAGCTCGGACACGAAGACGGGGACGAACGTCGCCGCCAGGACCCCGCCGATGACGATGTCGGTGATGATGTTGGGGGTGGTGTTGGCCAGGTTGTAGGCGTCGGCGAAGCCGCCGCCGCTGAGCGCGGCGGTCATGGCCACCACCCGGAACACGCCGGTCAGACGGGACAGGGTGGTGCCGACCGCCATGCCGGCGGTGGCACCGGCCAGACGTGTGGTCGCCCCGCGCGGAGGGGTGGGCGCCCGGGGGACCTCCTCGGTGGAGGCTGCCCCCTGCTCGATCGACGTGTCCTCGTCGGTCACGGCGTCGCCGGGTGGGCCTGGGAGGTCGCGGAGCCGGTCGCCCCGGCCGACGCACGGTCACCGGTCGCCCCGACGGGACCGACGGGTTCGTCCACCTCCTCGGCCCGGCGGGCGGCCCGGCGGCGTCTCGACGTGCGGAACCACCACACGACGAGCACGGCCACCGCCCCGATGGTCAGGACCACCCCGACCACCGACGACGAGGTGGAGCGCACCGTCAACTCGCCCGCGGCCAGACGTACGGGCCCGGCGGGGGCGTGCAGCGTCACGTCGAGTCGGAACACGCCGGACGAACGGGTCTGGACCTGGACGTCCACGACGTTCGAGATACGGGGTTGGAGCACGATGCTCTTCGACCACTGGGTCTGTCCGTTGGGGAAGAGGAGCTTGTCGCTGCTGAGCATCAGGGTGGCCGTCACCGGGTACGGGGCCGTGGACACGATGGTGACCGGGACCCGGCCGCTGTGGGCGGTCAGGGTGACCGTCTGGTCGCTCTCCACGGCGAGCTGGCCGAACTGGGCGTTGACGGCGTCGCCGGCATTCGTGAGTACCGCCTGTTGTTGTGGGGATCGCAGGGTCTCCGTCTCACCGGCGAGCACGAGGTCGCTGAGCTGCAGGGCGAGCGAGTGGGCGCCGACCGTCGACACGGCGAAGCCGTTCACCAGGATGCGTTGGTTCCGGACCGCGTTCACCGGCACGCCGGTACCGCCCCCCGTGGGGTCGAGTCGACAGGCCGTGCGGCACGTGGCCGGCGTGGGGAACAGCGCGAACACCTGGTCGGTGGTGACGGCCTGGACCAGCGGGTTGCCGTCGAGCGAGCTGAGCAGGGCGGCGACGAAGGACGGGTCGTCGTTCCAACCGGTCGGGGCGACGGCCATGACCGCGCGCGGGTTCACGCCGTTGGGACGCTCGTAGTAGATCTGGGCGAGCTCGGCCACCAGCTGGTGAGCGGCGAGCACGGGGTTGCCCGGGTCGGACGAGAAGCGCGCCGTGAGATCGTCGTCGGACGCCATGGCGGTGACCGGGGTGCCCCGCACCACCGTCAGGGTGAAGGGTGACGTCGCCGAACCGTCGGTGGGGGTCTCGCTGAGTTGGGAGGCCGGAAGGACCACCTGGTGGTAGCCGTCATCGGCCAGGGCCGACACCGTCGGGGTGTCGAGTCCACCGCCCGTGATCCAGGCGCCGAGGTCGAGGGACTGACCGGGCGGCGCCGTCGGCACCGAACGGTCGGTGGCCGCCGCCACCACCTGGATGCCGCGGGCCACCTGGAGGGCCAGCTCGTCGCCGAGCCCCCCGTCGACGAGTGCGGTGGCGTCGACGGGGGTGAAGGGGGCGGCGGTCAGTTGGTGCACGCTCGGCGTGGCGGCGAGCTGACCGAGCTGGGTGATGGTGGTCTGGTGGGCCGCGCTGGAGAGCAGCGACACCGTCTGACCGCTCACCGACAGCGTCAGGGGGACCGACGGGTACCGGGTGGCGATCGTCGCCACCGTCGACGTCACCGCGTCGATCGCGGCGGTCGAGGGCGTGGCCAGGGCGGACGACGGTCGTGCCAGTAGAGCGGACGGACTCGGGGACCGGGACGCGACCTGGGTGATCTGGACCGGCAGGACCACCGCCACACGGAGACGCTGGGTGGACGAGGAGGCCTGGCTGTAGATGAGGTGGGTGGTGAAGGAGCTCAGCACCGTGGGACCGGAGGTGTCGACCAGTTCGACCCGGACGGGGAACACCCCGGCGGGAAACGACTGGCACTGCTCGCCTACGGCGAGCAGATGGATGGTGAACGGAGCCGACGCCGACGTGCCCGAGGCCGCGCCGTCCCCCACGACCACCGGCAGCTCCAGATCGACCGCACCGCCGGGCAGGGCCGGCAGCGAGGTGACCGGGATGGCCGAGGCCGTGGACGACAGAGGTGTCCCGAGCGACGTCGCCGTGGTCGACTGGTCGAATCCCGAGATACTCGACAGGCAGGGGTAGACGGCCACAGCGATCCCGAGCCGGGACACCGGTACGGACGCCGACGAGGCCCGCAGGTGGAGGTCGAAGGTCGATCCCTCGGTGACCCAGCCGGTCTGGGACTCGAGGACGAGGGGAGGGGAGGGGGCGCCGGACGACACGAGCCGGACCGGTCCACCCTGGCCCGAGGCACCCGCGGTCGTCGTTCCGGCCACGACCACGGCGATGACCAGAGCGGCGGAGGCGATCGCACCGGCCGCCCGGATCCGTCCACGGGTCATGGCCCTGGTCGGTCGGGTGGGGCCGGTGTCACCGCCCGACGGGCAGGTTCTGGCTCGTTGCCGGTCCACGTCGAACCGCAGCCTAGGTCAGTCGCACTACCCTCGGCTGCGTGTTCCCCGAGCGACTCCGGCCCCTGGTCGACGCAACCGCCGACCTGTCGGACCGCTTCCGGTCGGCGGGCCACACCCTCTTCCTCGTGGGTGGATCGGTGCGCGACGCCATCGTGGCCGACGGTGACGCCGTGGCCACCGACATCGCCGATGACCTGGACTTCACCACCGATGCGCGTCCGGACGACATCGAGGCGGTGCTCCGGGGATGGGCTGACGCCGTCTGGACCCAGGGCAAGCGGTTCGGGACGATCGCCTGCCTGAAGGACGGGCAGAAGTACGAGATCACCACCCATCGGGCCGAGGCCTACCACCCGGACTCCCGCAAGCCCGACGTGGCGTTCGGTGACGACATCGAGGACGACCTGGCCCGGCGGGACTTCACCGTCAACGCCATGGCGCTCCGCCTGCCCGAGCTGGAACTGATCGACCCGTACGGAGGTCTGGTCGACCTGGCGGAGCGGCGGCTCCGCACCCCGCTCGACCCCGACATCTCGTTCGCAGACGACCCGCTGCGCATGCTGCGGGCGGCCCGCTTCATGGCGAAGCTCGAACTCGAACCCACCGATGAACTGGTGGCGGCGGTGCGTGCCGGCCACCACCGCCTGGCCATCGTGTCGGCGGAACGCATCCGGGACGAACTGGACAAGATCATGGTGGTGCCCGTCCCCTCGACCGCCCTGTGGTTCGTGGTCCGGACCGGACTAGCTGACGAGTTCCTGCCGGAGCTGCCCGGACTCGCCCTGGAGCAGGACCCGATCCACCGGCACAAGGACGTGTTGGCCCACACCCTGGCCGTGGTGGACAAGACGTCGCCGGACCGTCTGCTGCGGCTGGCCGCGCTCTTCCACGACGTGGGCAAACCGCGTACCCGGGCCTTCGTGGAGGGCGGTGTCACCTTCCACCACCACGAGGTGGTGGGTGCGCGGATGACCCGCAAACGGATGACGGCCCTGCGCTACCCGAACGACGAGGTGGACCTGGTGACCGAACTGGTCAACCTCCATCTCCGGTTCCACACCTACCGACTCGGATGGACCGACCGGGCGGTGCGACGCTACGTGCGCGACGCGGGTCCGTTGCTCGACCGGCTCAACGAACTCACACGGTGTGACTGCACCACCCGGAACGCGGCCAAGGCCCGGGCGCTGGACCGGCGCATGGACGAGCTCGAGGCCCGCATCGCCACCTTGCGCGACCAGGAGGAGCTGGACGCCATCCGCCCCGACCTGGACGGTGCCCAGGTGATGACCCGTCTCGCCATCCCGCCGGGACGCGAGGTGGGGGAGGCCCTGGCCTTCCTGCTCGAGCTCCGCATGGACGAAGGCCCCCTCGGTGAGGAGGAGGCCTTCCGTCGTCTGGATGGGTGGTGGGCCGACCGGGGCCGGACGGCCTGACGGCTACGCCCGGGCTCAGTCCTCGGGCCAGACCGGTCCCGGATCGCCGGCGGCGAAGGCTTCGACCATCTCGTGGCAGACGTCGTCGGTGTACTGCACCGGCGGCGACTTCATGAAGTACGAGGACGGCCCGAGGAGCGGACCGCCGATGCCACGGTCGAGCGCCAGCTTGGCGCAGCGGACGGCGTCGATGATGACACCGCCCGAGTTCGGCGAGTCCCACACCTCGAGCTTGAGCTCGAGGTTGAGCGGCACGTCGCCGAAGTTGCGCCCCTCCATGCGGATGTAGCACCACTTGCGGTCCTTCAGCCACGGCACATGGTCCGACGGACCGATGTGGACGTCGTCAGGGCCCAGCGTCGAATGCTGGATCTGGCTGGTCACGGCCTGGGTCTTCGAGATCTTCTTCGATTCGAGCCGGTCGCGGTCGAGCATGTTCTTGAAGTCCATGTTCCCACCGACGTTGAGCTGGTAGGTGTGGTCGAGGGACAGACCGCGGTCCTCGAAGAGACGTGTCAGTACCCGGTGGACGATGGTGGCTCCCACCTGGGACTTGATGTCGTCGCCGACGATGGGGACCCCGGCGTCGCGGAACTTCCGGGCCCAGACGGGGTCGGAGGCGATGAAGACGGGGATGGCGTTGACGAAGGCCACTCCGGCGTCGATGGCGCACTGGGCGTAGAAGCGCTGGGCCTCCTCGGATCCCACCGGAAGGTACGAGACGAGGACCTCGGCACCGGTGTCCCGCAGCATCTGGACGACGTCGGCCGGCTCCGCCGGCGACTCCTCGATCATCTCCCGGTAGTACTTGTTGAGCCCGTCGAGGGTCGGCCCACGTTGGACCTCCACACCGATGTCCGGGACGTCGGCGAACCGGATGGTGTTGTTCTGACTGGAGAAGATGGCCTTCGACAGGTCCTGGCCGACCTTGGCCGCGTCCACGTCGAAGGCGACGACGAACTCGAGGTCGCTGACGTGGTAGCCGCCCAGGTCGACGTGCATCAGGCCGGGCACGATGTCGCCGGCCACGGCGTCCCGGTAGTACTCGACGCCCTGGATGAGCGAGCTGGCGCAGTTGCCCACGCCGGCGATCGCCACTCGGATCTTGTTCATCGTGTGATTCCCTTCATGTGGTTGGTCGCGACCCGGAGGTCGCTCGGGTAGTGGCGCCCGCGAGGGTGCCGGCTCTCATGACGCACCGGTCGGTGACGTCGAGGTCATGGTGTCCCCGGACTGGGGATCACCGAGTTCGGTGGTTCGGTTGCCGTCGGCCCGACCCGGCACCTGCTTCTGGCGCTCCGCCTCGATGAGGCGGTCGAGCCAGGCGATGTCGTGCTCCGTCGACTCGGTGCTGTGCTCGACCAGCGACCGGGTGTAGATGTCGAGGCGGTCACCCGAGGCGCGCACGCGGTCGCTGGCCAGTCGGCGCGTCAACTGGGCGCGCCGGCGCTCCAGCAGCCCCAGGCGGGCCGAGGGGGCGAGGTGGCGGGCGAACGCCAGGCGGAGACCGAAGGTGCGGGCGTCGTCGGCCCCGGCCGGCTCGTCGCCCTCGAGCAGCTGCTCGAACAGGACGCGGCCCTGGTCGGTGATGCGGTACACCTTGCGCGACCGCTTGGTCCCGATCGGCGCCCCCGACCTGCGGACACGCATGCCGGCACGCTCGCCGCCGAGTGAACCGGTGGCCGGGATCGGCGGAGGCACGGTCCCGCCCGACTCGGTGACGGTGACCGCGCCCGACCGCTCGAGACGGGACAACGCGGGATAGAGGGAGCCGAAGGAGATGTTGGCGAACAGGCCCAACTCGTCGCGCAACCGACGGCGGATCTCGTAGCCGTGCATCTCCTGCTCGAACAGCAGTCCCAGGATGGCCAGGTCGAGCACGTCAGGCGATCCGGCCGGTGTGGGGCGAGTTGTTCGCGAACTGCATACCTTCATGATACATCATTTCGATGTATCGAACTGATACATCGAAATGATCGTTCGTTCGGTCCACCCGCCGCCCGGGTGGTGAGCGGTGGCCGGACGGTGCATCGGTGGGCCCGTCCGGTCCGGTGCTCCGACGGGGCCGAGGCGGTACCCTGTGGCGGTGAGCTTCCGACCCGGAGCGCTCGATGGCATCCAGACCTCCCCCACCGGGGGACAGGTCGAGTACCTCCTCGCTCGGAACTCGGTGATCCGTGAGTTCCGTAAGGGGCGGCTCTCGCGCCTCGACGTGTGCGACGCCCATCCGGAGCTGATCCGCGCGGCCACCAATCTCGGCCGGCCCATGGGCGAGCGGTGTCCGATCTGCGAGGAGTCCGACCTGGTCGACGTGACCTTCGTCTTCGGGTCCAAACTGCCGGCCGGCGGTCGCTGTGTGGCGACCCAGGCCGAACTGGCGCGCTACTGGCGGCGCAAGGAACCGGTGGTCTGTTACGTCATCGAGGTGTGCTGCGGCTGCCGCTGGAACCACCTGGCCCGGATGTACCCGGCGGGAGCCGGGGTCGACGCCGTGGCGCGCAAGCCGCTGCAGCGACGCACCAAGGCCTGAGCCGACACCCGGCGGCCGGACCCCGGCCCGACGCACTTCCCCCTGTCCGTCCGGGACCCGCCGCACTACGATGGGTGTGCAGTCATCCGAACTCCGCGGGCCCGTCCCGCCGATGCCGCCGGCAGCCTCCGGGCGCTGGACGGTAGAAGAGGAGGAAGCACATGTCCGATCCACGGTCCGCGCCCGTGACCGTCCCGTCGGTACGCGCCACGAAGGTGCGCGATGGGCGGGAACCCCTGGTCATGGTCACCGCGTACGACGCCCCGGGTGCCCGGATCGTCGATGCCGCGGGTGTCGACATGATCCTGGTCGGGGATTCGGTGGCCAACGTGGTGCTCGGCTACGAGGACACGCTCCAGGTGACGGTGTCCGACATGGCGCACCACGTGGCGGCGGTGGCCCGGACGACGCCCCGGGCGTTGATCGTCGGTGACCTGCCCTGGATGAGCTACCACGTCGATGTGGCCGACACGGTCCGCAACGGGGCGGCCCTGATCCGTGCCGGTGCCCGGTGCGTCAAGCTCGAAGGTGGTGCCGTCCGGGCCCCGATGGTCGAGGCGCTGGTCCACGCCGAGATCCCGGTGATGGGCCACATCGGGCTCACCCCCCAGTCGGTCAACGCCTTCGGCGGTTTCCGGGTCCAGGCCCGGACCGACGAGGCGGCCGCCGAACTCGTCGCCGGGGCCCGGGCGCTGGTGGCAGCGGGTGCGTTCGCCCTGGTGGTCGAGGGTGTTCCCGAAAAGGTGGGGCTCGCCGTGACCGAAGCGGTCGACGTGCCCACCATCGGGATCGGCGCCGGCGCCGGCTGTGACGGGCAGGTCCTCGTGCTCCATGACCTGCTGGGAGTGACCGATCGGACGGCCAAGTTCGTCCGGCGGTACGCGGCACTCGCCGACGACGCCACGGCGGCGGTCGCCGCCTTCGCCGCGGACGTCCGGTCCGGTGCGTTCCCGGCGGACGCGGAGGTGTACCACTGAGGGTCGGCTAGAGTGCTCTGGCTGTTCCGGCCACCACGCAGCACGTCCAGGTGGTCGTTGTCATAGTCCGACCTGCCCCACGCCGTGGGGCTCGGGTGCAGAGCGCCCGATCCAGAGGGAGGTGAGCCGTCCATGCGGCCATACGAAACAATGGTGATTTTCGATACCGCGGCGGACGAGTCCGCGGTCAACGGGGTCCTCGACCGGGCCCTGGCTGCGCTGAAGGCCAAGGGTGGAAACCCGGGGCGTGTCGAGCGCTGGGGGCGGAGGACCTTCGCCTACGAGCTGCAGCACAAGCGTGAGGGCTACTACGTCGTCATCGAGCTGAACGCCGAGCCGCCGGCCGTCGCCGACATGGAGCGGGTCTTCGTGCTCGCCGACGAGGTCCTGCGCCACAAGGTCATCCGGCTGCCCGACAAGGTCGCCGGACGTCGTGCCGCAGCGGCCGCCGCCGCCACCAACGGGGAGGGCTGACCATGGCGGGCAACGCAGTCACACTGGTCGGGAACATCACCCGCGACCCCGAACTCCGGTTCACCAACACCGGTCAGGCCACCGCCAGCTTCGGGCTGGCGGTCAACCGTCGGTGGCAGAACCGCCAGACCCAGGAATGGGAGGAGGCGACCTCGTTCTTCGACGTCGTCTGCTGGCGGGAGATGGCGGAGAACGCCGCCGAGTCCCTGGCCCGTGGCTCACGGGTGATCGTGACCGGCCGACTCGAGCAGCGCAGCTGGGAGACCCCCGACGGCGACAAACGGTCGAAGGTCGAGGTCATCGCCGACGAGATCGGCCCGAGCATCCGGTGGGCGACCGCCCAGGTGACGAAGAACGAGCGGCGCGGACCCGGTGACGGACCGTCGTCGGGCGGCGGCGGACGGGGCGGACAGTCGAGTGGGGGCGGCGCACCTGCCGACTCCGGGTACGGATACAGCGAGGAGCCTTTCTAGTCATGGCCAGGAACAACGATCGTGGAGGCAGCACCGCTCGGCGGGCGCCCAAGGACAACGGCCGCCGGGTAAAGAAGAAGCCCTGCGCACTGTGCAAGGACCGTGTGGAGTGGGTCGACTACAAGGACGTCGCCATGCTCCGCAAGTACATGAGCGACCGGGGCAAGATCCGGGCCCGTCGGGTGTCGGGCAACTGCACCCAGCACCAGCGCGACGTGGCGATCGCCATCAAGACGGCACGTGAGCTGGTGCTCCTTCCCTACACGCAGCGCACGACGACCGAGCGGCCCGGTGGCCGTGGTGGCCGTGGCGGTCGCGACGGTGGCTTCGGCGGCGGCGGCGGGCGCCGTGGCCGCGACGAGGAGCGGACGCTGGGTGAAGACGGTGCGTCGACGGCGATCCCGGACGGCACACCGCCGCTGGACACCGCGGCACCCGTCGAGGTCGTCGAGGTCGAAGTCGTGGAACTCGACAACGGTGAGGAGATCGTCGTCGTCGAGGGGTCGGGTGAGGAGTCATGAAGGTCCTGCTCCGTTCCGACGTCGACGGTGTCGGCAAGCGCGGTGACATCATCGACGTCGCGGGGGGGTTCGCCCGCAACCACCTGCTCCCGGCGGGCAAGGCCATCGTGGCCTCCGACGGCGTCGAGGCCCAGGCGGCATCCATGCGCCGGTCGCGTGATCTTAAGGACGCACGCGACCGCGAGGGTTCCGAGACCGTGGCCAAGACGCTGGTCGGCAACACGATCACCATCAGCGCCCGGGCCGCCAACGACAAGCTGTTCGGCTCCGTGAGCGCGGCGGACATCGTGCGGCACGTCGAGGAGCAGACCGGCGCCGTCATCGACCGCCACGACCTGGTGCTCGCCGAGCCCATCAAGACGGTGGGCGAGCACAACGTGCGTGTCGAGCTGGTGGGCGGCGTCGTCTTCGAGCTCACGGTGCACGTGGTCGCCAGCGACTGACCCCGGTCCGTCCCCACGCGGCCCCGCACCGTGTGGCCGGTGGTCGAGGTCGACCAGGAGGAGAGCCAGCGCCCCGGCCCGGCCGGGGCGCTGTGCGTTGTGGGGTGAGAGGACACGGCCGCCGGGGTACCGGTGTCACAACCCCCTGCCACCATGCACCCATGTCACGATCCGTCCCCAGGGAAGCCGATGTTCTCCACGGTCGGTCCACAGGCCACGCCTCGGCTTTCCCCAGGAAGATGGTCTTACGTTCCACAGGCCGGATCGGCCAGGGTTGACCCACGATGGTTCAAGCCTTTGACGACTCACGCCCGCGACGCCTGCTGACCCCCCGTGCCGGTGGCGCCGGCCCGGCCGGACGCGTCCCTCCCCACAACCTCGAGGCGGAGGAGTCGGTGCTCGGCGCCATGCTCCTCTCCCGCGATGCCATCGCCTCTGCAATGGAGACGTGCAAGGCCGAGGACTTCTACAAGACGTCCCACGGCTACATCTTCGAGGCCATCACCTCCCTCTACGGTCGGGGTGAGCCCGCCGACTGGGTGACGGTCACCGAGGAGCTGCGCCGGCGCGAGCTCCTGGAGTCGATCGGCGACACCTCGGTCTTCGTGTCGCTGCAGGCCAACACCCCGTCGGTCGGCAACGCCGAGTACTACGCCAAGATCGTCGAGGAGCTGGCCCTGCTGCGCCGCCTCGTGGCCGTGGCCGGCGAGATCTCGGAGCTCGGCTACAGCGTTCCCGAGGATGTCTCCGAGGTCCTGGACCGCGCCGAGAGCCTCGTCTTCGACGTCGCCCAGCGCCGTGTGGTGGACACGATGACGCCGCTCGAGGAACTCCTGGGCGCCACGCTCGACCATCTCGAGCTCCTCTTCAGCCGGAGCGAGACGGTGACCGGCCTGGCCACCGGCTACACCGACCTCGATGAGCAGCTCGCCGGCCTCCAGCCCTCCAACCTGGTGGTCGTCGGGGCCCGCCCCGCCATGGGCAAGACGGCGTTCGCCCTCGGCATGGTGGCCCACGCGGGCGTCAAGTTGAAGAAGCCCGTCCTCCTCTTCTCCTTGGAGATGAGCCACATGGAGCTCACCCAGCGCCTCCTGTCCTCCGAGGCCCGGGTGGATGCCGGCCGGATGCGGACCGGCAAGTTGCGCGAGGCCGACTGGCCCAAGATCGGTACCGCCATCAGCCGGATGAGCGAGGCCCCGATCTACATCGACGACAACCCGAACCTCACGGTCATGGACATCCGTGCCCGGGCCCGCCGGCTGAAGAGCCGCGAGGGCCTCAGCCTGGTGGTGATCGACTACCTTCAGCTGATGACCGGTCGGCACGGCTCCGAGAACCGTCAGGTCGAGGTGTCCGAGATCAGTCGGGGTCTCAAGATCCTCGCCCGTGAGCTCGAAGTGCCGGTCGTGGCACTGTCGCAGTTGTCCCGGTCCCTCGAGAGTCGTCCGGACAAGCGGCCCATGCTGGCCGACCTACGCGAGTCGGGCTCGATCGAGCAGGACGCCGACGTCGTCCTCTTCCTCTACCGCGACGAGGTCTACAACCCGGATGCCGCGGAGACGCAGGGGACCGCCGAGGTGATCGTGGCCAAGCACCGGAACGGCCCGACCGGTACGACCCGGCTCGCCTTCATCGGTCACCATGCCCGGTTCGACAACATGGCCCGGGTCTGAGCGGTAGCCCCCGGGCGCGCCAGGACCCCGGACGACGGTTGTCGTCCGGGGTCCTGTGCGCTGGCTAGATCCGACGCGTGGTCAGTGGTCGTGGGGGCCCGAGATGACGAAGTTTCCGCCCGGGCTGTTGTTGGTGATCAGGTTCGTGTTGCCGCTGGCGAACTTGCTCGAGCTGATCGTGAGACTGCCGGGGAAGTCGCCCGGCGCCTCGTCCGAGAGGACCGAGATGGCGGTGGTCTGCCCGACGATCTTGTCGTGGCTCGCGAAGTCGACGGAACCGAAGGTCTGACTGGCGTACTGGAAGATGGCGATGCCGACCGCTCCCGTGCCATTGATGGTGTCGTGGCTGCTGGACAGCGACCCCTGGTCGAGCACGAGCCCGCCCCAGCGGTTGCCGGTCAGCGAGTTGGTCGACAGCGCCACTTCCGGGCTGGCCGGCGCGGTCGCTGCTCCCGAGCCGTAGTAGACGCCGACATCGTTGTCGGTGATCGTCGACTTGGTCAGGGTCGACCCGGCCGCGGGCTGGTAGAACAGCACGCCGGATCCCCAGTAGTCCTCGAACAGGTTGGGCCCGCACTGCACGCCGGCGTTGGGGTCGCACTCGTCGGCCGAGACGGTGTCCTTGGTCAGCGTGCCCTTGGCGCCGAGGTCGACCTCGATGCCGTTCTCGGCCGTGTTGTTGGCCAGGGCGTCACCGCGGCCGGTGATCGTGGACGAGGTGACCGACAAGGTCGTGCCGGCCGCCTGGGCCACGATGCCGCTCTTCTGGTAGCCACTGATGTTGGCCTTGGTGATGCTGGCCGACGCCGACTGGCTCTGGCCGGGGGTCGATGACCACGACCCGACCTCGATGGCGACACCCTGCTGGCATCCCGTGTCCGGGGATCCGAGGGCGACGCCGGCGCCGCTGATGGCGAGGCCTGCCCCGCCAGTCGGGGCGGGCGCGGCCGTCAGCGAACCGCCCTGACCGACGAAGATACCGAACAGACCGGGGGCACAGCCCTCGTCCGGGAAGAAGGAGGAGATGGTGAAGGCTCCGGTCAACGATGCACTGGCACCGCAGATCGAGACCTCGTCCTGCTGTGTCCCTCCGACGGCCAAGTCACACGACGTGGTGGAGTTGACGGGTGCCGCCGGCAGATCGATGGCGACGGCCCCGACGGCGACGAGCGAGACGTTGCCGGTGATGGTGAGCTGCTCGGTGTAGGGCGTGGCGCTCGAGCACACTTCCACGGTGCCCGACTCGAGTTGGGCTACGTCGATGGCGCTCTGGATGGTCGAGAACCCGGGACTGGTACAGCTGGAGTCGGTGCCGACCGCGGCCCCGTTGTTGACCCAGACGGTCGGCCCGTGCACCGGCCTGGCCGATGCCACCGAGGCCGGGAGGGCCACCGCGGCAAGTGACAGTGCACCGGCCGCGATCGCCCGTACGAGGTGACGCTTCTTCATGAACTCCGCCTTTCGGTCCGCTCTCACTGCATGATCGACGGAACGCACCGGCAGGGTGGAGAGCATCGGAAGATCCGCCGGTACGGTCGTGCTCCGTCCCCCTTCTTGTACCCCATGCAACCCCCGGCAACAACCGATCTCGCGCGGAGATCGCGCCCCAGGCACGACTTCGAACGCATGGCGTGACCGGCCTCTCTCGTTCCGTGCGGTTGCCGATTTGAACGGTGGTGCAGGTTCGCGGCACCGTCCGGCACGGGGCGTGGCGAACCTGGATAGCGTTGGCCCGTGCCCGGACCAGGTCGTCGCCTCGATGCGGAGCCGGCCGCCGGCGTCGCGGGTCACGATGTCGTGCGGCGGCGCGCGCGGTGAACATCCTGGCCATCGACCAGGGGACCTCGGCCACCAAGGCCCTCGTGGTGGGGGACGACGGCACCGTCCTCGGACTCGCCGAGTGCCCGGTGCACCCGACGGCCATCGGTGACGGTGCGGTGGAACAGGACCCGGCGGAGCTGCTCGCGTCGGTACTGGCCGCGGGCCGGGCGGCACTCGCCCAGGCCGGTGTCGTGGTGCACGGCGTCGGCTTCGCCAACCAGGGCGAGACCGTGCTGGCCTGGGACCGCGCCTCGGGCCGCCCGCTGACCACCGCCCTGTCGTGGCAGGATCGCCGGGCCACCTCGGTGACGGACGGCCTCGGGTCCCACCGGGACCGGCTGGGGGCGATCACCGGACTGCCGCTCGACCCGTACTTCTCCGCGCCGAAGCTGGCGTGGCTGCGTCGGAACCGGACGACGGAGGGCGTGGTCACGACGTCCGACACGTGGCTGCTGCACGCGCTCACGGGAGCCTTCGTCACCGACGTGACGACGGCGTCCCGCTCGCTCCTCCTCGACCTCGACACCCGCGACTGGTCGGACGAGGCGGTCGCCGTCTTCGGCCTGGACACCGACGACCTTCCCGACGTGGTGGGCTGCGCCACTCCGGTCGGGACGACGACGGCCTTCGGTCCGAGCCTTCCGGTGACCGGCCTGGCCGTGGACCAGCAGGCCGCCCTGGTCGGCGAGGGGTGTCTGGCCCCGGGCCAGGCCAAGTGCACCTACGGCACCGGGGCGTTCCTCCTGGTGACCACCGGAGGGAGTCCGCAGAGGTCCACCCACGGCCTCGCCGCCTCCGTGGCCTGGGAGGTGCCCGGCTCGGCGGCCTACTGCCTCGACGGCCAGAGCTACACCGCCGGAGCCGCCGTCACCTGGCTCATCTCGATGGGCCTCCTCGGCTCCGCGGAGGAGCTCGACGCCGTGGCGGCGACGGTGCCCGACACCTCGGCCGTCACGGTCGTACCGGCCCTGGCCGGACTGGGTGCCCCCTACTGGTGTCCGGCGGCGACCGGCACGGTGGAGGGCCTCGATCTGCACACGTCGCCGGCCCACGTGGTGCGGGCCACACTGGAAGGCCTGGCGGCCCAGGTCACCCTGTTGGCAAGGGCGGCCGCCGCCGATCTGGGTGGACCCCTGGTGGAGCTGCGGGTCGACGGGGGACTCACCGGGTCGTCCTTCCTGATGCAGCACCAGGCGGACCTCCTGCAGGTTCCCGTCGAGGTGTTCGCCTCGCCCCATGCCACCGCCTCGGGCGTCGCCGCGCTGGCCCGCCGGGGCCTCGACGGCGCGCAGGGTGCCCCCGAGGTGGCGAGCCCGCCGCCGGCCGCCCGCTACGAGCCGCGGATGGGTGCCAGCGAGGCGGCCGAGCGCCTGGCCCGCTTCGCGGCGGCGACCGAACGGGCCGTGGCCGCCGCGGGCGGGGCCTGACCGGTGAGGGGGTCCCCGGACGAGGGAGGCACCGCCGGCTTCGACGTGGCCGTCGTCGGGGCCGGGGTGGTGGGCTGCGCCATCGCCCGTCACCTCGCCCTGGCCGGAGCCTCGGTGGTGGTGCTCGACCGGGCCGCCGACGTCGGGGACGGGACGTCGAAGGCCAACACGGCCATCCTGCACACCGGGTTCGACACCGAGCCGGGCTCGCTCGAGTCGCAGTTGGTGCGTCGGGGCCGCATCCTCCTGGCCGACTACGCGGCCGCTGCGGGGATCGCCGTCGAACCGACGGGGGCCCTGCTGGTCGCCTGGGACGACGAGCAGGAGGCGGCACTCCCGGGACTCCTGGCCAAGGCCGAGGCCACGGGCTACCACGACGCGCTCCTGGTCGACGGCGACGAGGTGCGTGCCCGGGAACCGCACCTCGGGCCCGGCGCCCGGTCGGGCCTCACGGTGCCGGGGGAGTGGATCATCGATCCGTGGTCGGTCACCCTGGCCTTCGCCACCGAGGCGGTCTGCGCCGGTGCCGTACTCCGTCTCGGTGCACCGGTCACCGGGATCGAACCCGGTGACGAGGTCCACCAGGTCCACCTGGGGGACACCACGGTGCGCGCCCGGTGGCTGGTCAATGCCGCGGGCCTGGGTGCCGACCGCATCGACGCGCTGATGGACCGTCACGACTTCACCGTGACCCCGCGCCGTGGCCAACTGATCGTGTTCGACAAGCTGGCCCGCCGGCTCCTCTCCCGGATCATCCTGCCGGTGCCGACGATGCGTACCAAGGGGGTGCTGGTCTCACCGACGACCTGGGGCAACGTGCTGGTGGGCCCCACGGCCGAGGACCTGCAGGACCGGTCCGACACGGCCACCACCCCGGCGGGTATCGACCAACTCCTGGCGGCCGGCCGTCGGATCCTCCCCGGACTCCTCGACGAGGAGGTCACGGCGATGTACGCCGGACTGCGGGCCGCCACGGAGCACCGGGACTACCGGGTGCACCTCCACGGTGACCTGCGCTACGTCGTGGCCGCCGGCATCCGGTCGACGGGCCTGACCTCGTCGATGGCCGTGGCCGAGCACGTCGCCGACCTGCTCGACGACGCCGGGGCCGTGTGGTCCGGCCGGCCCGCCGCCGGCGGACCCCCGGTGATGCCCCCGCTGGGCGAATCCCAGGTCCGCCCCCTGGCGGATCCCGGGGCGATCGCCGCCGACCCCGCCTACGGCACGGCGATCTGCCACTGCGAGCAGGTCAGTCGGGGCGAGGTGCGCGATGCGTGCCACGCCATCGTGCCGCCGGCCGACCTCGCCGGCGTCCGGCGCCGTACCCGGGCGATGAACGGCCGCTGCCAGGGCTTCTACTGCGGGGCCACCGTGGTGGCGTTGGTGGCCGCCGAGACCGGTACCGACGCGTCCGACCTCACCAGCGTGCTCCGGTGACCGATCCGGCGGTCCTCGTGGTGGGGGCCGGTCCGGCCGGACTGTCCGCCTCCCTCGAGCTGGCGGACCGCCAGCCCGGTCCGGTGGTGGTGGTGGACCGGGAGGAGGACGGCGGAGGGGTACCGCGCCACTGCGACCACACGGGATTCGGTCTCGTGGACCTGCACCGGTCGATGACGGGACCGGTCTATGCCCGCCACCTCGTGTCCCGCGCCCGGTCCGCCGGCGTCCGGCTCCTCCTGTCGACCACCGTGGTGGGCGTCGCCCCGGACGGGACGGTGACCCTGGTCGGGCCGAACGGACTCGACGAGGTGCGACCCGGGGCGGTCGTGTTGGCCACCGGGGCCCGTGAGCGTCCGAGGACGGCCCGTCTGGTCCCCGGAGACCGACCGGCCGGTGTCTTCACGACCGGCCAGCTCCAGCGATGGGTGGGACCGGCGGGACTGGCGGTCGGGCGACGGGCCGTCGTGGTCGGTGCCGAGCACGTCGCCTACTCCGCCGTGCTCACCCTGCGCCACGCCGGCGTGGAGACGGTGGCGATGGTGACCGACCTTCCCCGGCACCAGACGGTCCCGGCATTCGCCCTGGTGGCCCGGCTCGGCTGGCGGGTGCCGCTGCGCACGTCGTCGCGGGTGGCGGCACTCCTCGGTCGGGGGAGGCTCGAGGCCGTCGACGTCGAGGACCTGGTGACCGGCACGATCGACCGGATCCGGGCCGACACGGTGGTGTTCAGCGGTGACTGGGTGCCCGACCACGAGTTGGCCCGCCGCATGGACGTCGCTCTGGACCCGTCGACGCTCGGTCCCCGCACCGACGGGTGGGGCCGTACGTCGCGCCCCGGAGTGGTGGCCGCCGGGAGCCTGGTCCATCCCGGTGAGACGGCCGGCATCGCCGCCCTCGGCGGTCGGGCGACCGGGCGCCGGCTCGCCGACGACATCGTGCGCGGCGCGCGACCCGTCGCCGGGGGGGTGGACGTGGTGACGGTTCCGCCGCTGACCTCGGTCGTCCCGTCCCGGGTCGATGCCACGGATCCCCCGGCCCGCCTGCTCCTGCGGACCGGAGTGTTCAGCGGTCGACGACTGGTGGTGGCCCGCCAGGGCGGTCGTGAGATCGGCCGTCACCGCCTCCGCCACTCGGTGCCCCACCGCTCGCTCGCGGTGCCGGGATCGGTGCTCGACGGGATCGGACCCGACGACGGTTCCGTGGAGCTCACCCTGCGGTAGGGACCATGGGTCCGAGGAGGACCGTCACGGCCGTCGGCGCGCCGGTTCCCCCAGGGACAGCGTCGTGGAGCCGCGGTACGGTGGGCCGCAGCCCACAACCCGGGGGGGACCATGGCCGGACTGAACTTCGCGGACATCTTCGAGACCGTCGTCGACACCAAGCCCGACGCACCGGCACTGGTGGTGCGTGCGACGGCCGGCGACGAGGTCCGCCTCACCTTCGCCGAGCTCGACGCCCGGGCCAACCAGCTGGCGCACGTCCTCCTCGACCTCGGGGTGGCACCGGGTGACCACGTCGGCTGTCACCTCTACGACGGCAACCAGTACGTCGAGGCCACGCTCGCCTCCTTCAAGATCCGGGCCGTGCCCGTCAACGTCAATTTCCGGTACGTCGACGAGGAGCTCGACTACCTGTTCGACAACGCCGACCTCCGGGTCCTCGTGACCGAGCCCGACCTCGAGGCCCGGGCCGAGCGGGCCGCCAAGGAGCTGGCGTGGGACTGCCCGGTGGTGGTGGCCGACGACCGCTACGAGTCGCTGCTGGCGGCGCAGCCCTCCACCCGCCCCGAGGTGGAGGGCCGTGGGCCCGACGACCTCTACGGACTGTGGACCGGCGGGACGACGGGCATGCCCAAGGGCGTCATGTGGCGCCACGAGGACATCTACCTCTCGGTGGTCGGAGGGGCCGGCAATCCGGCGCTGGGCATCGCGGCGGTCACCGACCTCGACGACGTGGCCGCCCGGGCCGCGACGGACTACCCGATCGCCGGCGTCCTGACGCTCTGTCCCCTGATGCACGGCGGCGGCTGGTGGATCGCCTTCAACGGCCTGCTGTCGGGTACGTACAGCGTGCTGATCCGTGACCTCACGTTCGATCCGGAGTTCGCCCTGCGGGTGATCGCCGAGGAGGAGGTCCGGTTGGTCATGACCATCGGCGACGCCTACGCCCGGCCGCTGGTCGACCTCCTCGAATCGGGTGGTGGGGAGGCCTACGACCTGTCCAGGCTCGTCGTCTACGGGTCCGGTGGCGCCATCCTGTCGCCGTCGCTGAAGGCGGCCCTCAACACGCTGCTCCCCCACGTGATCGTGATGGACGGGTTCGGGGCGTCGGAGACCGGTGGACAGGGCAGCCTGGTCGGCCAGACCGACGACGGGGCACCGGTGTTCCAGATGGGCCCGGGCAACGTGGTGATCGCCGACGACGGCACGCTGTGCGCGCCGGGGGACGGCCGGATGGGGATGCTGGCGACCAGCGGCCACATCCCGCTCGGCTACTACAAGGACGAGGCCAAGACGGCCTCCACCTTCCCGGTGGTGGACGGGGTCCGGTACGCGGTGCCCGGCGACCTCGCCAAACTGCTGGCGGACGGGACGATCGCCGTCTACGGCCGGGGCTCGGTCTCCATCAACTCCGGCGGCGAGAAGATCTTCCCCGAGGAGGTCGAGAAGGCACTGAAGAGCCACCCGGCGGTCTTCGACGCCGTGGTGGTGGGGACACCGAACGAGCGGTGGGGCTCCCAGGTGACGGCGGTCGTCCAGCTGCGGACCGGTCTCGCCGCGGAGCCGGACCTGGCGGAGTTGCGTGAGCACTGCCGGGTTCACCTGGCCGGCTACAAGCTGCCCCGTGACGCCGTCTTCGTGGACAGCGTGCGCCGGTCCCCGTCGGGCAAGCCCGACTACCGCTGGGCGAAGGACGTGGCGACCGCCGCCCTCGAAGGCTCCCTCACCACCGGCTGACCGCACCGTCCGACGGCCGGCGGCCCCGGACGGCGGCACAGGTCCCTCCCGGGTGGCGCGTTCCACCGACCGGGTGGACGAAGATGGAGCCGTGGACGACTACGTGCTCCCTCGGGTCCCCGTCTCGGCGGGCGCGCTCCTGCACGACGGCACCGGTCGCATCCTCGTCCTCAAGCCGACGTACAAGTCCGGGTGGACGGTTCCCGGGGGTCAGGTCGAAGCCGACGGGGAGTCGCCGTGGGAAGGGTGTCGCCGGGAGGTCGCCGAGGAGACCGGCCTCGTGGTCGACGCCGGGCGGTTGGTGTGCGTCGACTTCCTCCATCCCCGGCCGGGCCGTCCCGGCGGCGTCCGCTTCCTGTTCGACTGCGGCACCGTGCCCTTCGCGCACCAGGGGACGCTGGTCCTCCAGGAGGAGGAGATCGCCGAATCCCGTTGGGTCACACCCGACGTGGCCGACGGGCTGCTGAGTGGACCGGTCGGGCGGCGGGTGGCCCGTGCGCTCGGGGCCACGGACACCGTCTATCTGGAGGACGGTCGACCCGTCGCCGGCGTCGGCGACTGATCCGACGGCCCCGCCGTGGGGGCCGGGGTCACCCGGGAGCCCCCGTCCCGCGGTGCGACCTTTCCGTTCCCGGCGGGCCCAGTCCGCGGGTGAACTCGGCCACGTGTGCGCGGACCAGGTCCGCCTCGCGGGTGACCGCGAACCACGGCTCGGACGGCACCACGTCCCCCACCGGGAAGACCTCCACCAGGTCGCCTGAGGCCAGACCGGTGGCGCAGGCGTAGTCCGGCAGGAGGCTCACACCGAGTCCCCGGGCCACCGCCGCGGCCACGGCCCGGAGATCCGGGGCGACCAGACGCAGCGACCCCGAGAACGGTCGACCCAGCGATGCCTGCCAGAACCGCCGGGTGCGGGGTAGCTCGGCACTGTAGGCGACCCAGTGGGTGCCGGCGAGGGCGCGGCCGAGTTCACCGAGGTCGGTCGCCGCCGGCCCGACGAAGTGCCCGGGGGCCGACACCAGGCAGAACCGCGTCGTGCCGAGGTGTACGGGGGCGAGTCCCCGGCGCGACGGGTCGGACGTCGTCACCACGACGTCGAGCTCCCCCCGGTGGAGCAGGGCGAGGAGTTCGGCATCGGGTCCGAAGCGCACGGCGAGGTCGGGTCCGCTGGGTGCCAGGTGCGGCACGACGCCATAACTGAAGTACTCGGGGGAGGAGCCGAAGCGCAGTGCGGGGGTCGAGGTCCCCATCGGTCCGCCGTCGAGCCCGGTGAACACCGGCTCCAACCGGTCGAGGGCGTCGGCGACGGAGGCATAGAGCTGGTGGCCCGACCGCGTCGGATCGACCCCGTGGGGAGCCCGCACGAACAACGGCGAGCCGACCGAGCGCTCGAGCGACCGTAACTGCTGGCTGGCCGCCGGTTGGGACAGGCCGCGACGCGTGGCGCCCTCGGTGACCGATCCGGTGCGGTAGATGGCCACGAAGGTGCGCAGCCACTCGGCCGTTGCCATAAGTAGAGCTTATGTCACAGCTCCAGAAGTGTGTATTGCCAATAGGAGGGACTGCACCCATGCTGGGAAGATGCCTGACACCACCTACACCCACGGTCATGACGACGGCGTGCTGCGCTCCCACCGCTGGAGGACGGCGGCCAACTCGGCCGGGTACCTGCTGCCCCACCTCCGGCCCGGTCTCGACCTGCTCGACGTCGGGTGCGGGCCGGGGACCATCACCTGCGACCTGGCCGAGATCGTCGCTCCGGGCCGGATCGTCGGGGTCGACGCGTCGGCCGACGTGGTGGCGGAGGCCCGGGACGTCGCCGCCCGGCGCGCTCTGCCGGTCAGCTTCGAGGTCGCCGACCTGTTCGCGCTGCCGTTCGCCGACGACTCCTTCGACGTCGTCCACGCCCACCAGGTGCTCCAGCACGTGGCCGAACCGGTGTCCGCCCTGGCCGAGATGCGTCGTGTCTGCCGGCCGGGAGGTGTGGTGGCGGCTCGCGACGCCGACTACCGCACGTTCGCCTTCGCCCCCGAGGAGCCCGACCTGGTCCGGTCGATCGCCGCCTACGGCGCACTCACCCGTGTCAACCGGGCCCACTGGGACGGGGCCCGCCATCTGCTGGGTTGGGCCCACGCCGCCGGCTTCGTGGACGTCGTGGCCTCGGCGTCGACGTGGTGCTTCGCCACCGACGAGGATCGTGCCTGGTGGGGTGGGCTGTGGGCCGACCGGTTCGCCGCCCCGGGTTCGTTCCTGGGGGGCCAGCTCGTCCGGCACGGCATCGCCGACCGGTCGGATCTCGAGGCGTTCGGCGCGGGGTGGCGCCGGTGGGCGGACTCACCCGACGGTTGGTTCGGGATCCTGCACGGCGAGATCCTGGCCACCGCCTGAGGTGTTCGGTTCAGTCCCGTCCGGTCACCGCGGCCACGAACCGTCCCGGGGCCTCGACCATGGGGTAGTGGCCCACGCCGTCGAGCAGCACCGTCCGGGCATCGGGGCGGGCGGACGACAGTCGCCCGGCCATGGCCGGCACGGCGATCGGGTCGTCGGTGCCCCACACGACGGTCAGCGGCGACGGGTGCTGCACCACCGGCGGCGTGAAGCGGGACTCGTTGCGGCGGCGTTCTCCGATGTAGCGGGCGTGCCGCGGGAGGAGGCATTCGCCCCCTTCGGCCGAGATCAGCTCCCACGCCGCGGCCAGCTCGGCGTCGGGGACGGTGTGCGTCGGACTCCACGTGGCCGCCAGGCCACCGACGACGGCGTCCCGGGTGAGGACGCCGGACTCCAGCCGCTCGTCGGGCAGCGACTCCAGGAGCATTTGGCCCGCGCTCAGCTGCACCAGGTCCATGTAGAGCGTCCCGTTGGTCACGATCCGGTCCGTCACCTCGACCGGCCAGCTGCCTTCGAGTTGACGGGCCAGGAGCTCGCCCCCGACGGTGTCGCCGATGTCGTGGGTGAGGAGACCGAGGCGGTCGATCCCGAGCTCGGACACCAGGGCCTGGGCCAGGTCCGCCTGGTCGACGAGCCGGTAGGGGATGTCGGGTTTGGCCGACAGTCCGTAGCCCAGCATGTCGAAGAGGACGACCCGGCGATCGGCGGCGAGGGCGTCGACGACCAGATGGAAATCGAACGAGGACGTCGGGAACCCGTGGAGGACTAGCAGCGGAGGGGCCGCCACCGGGCCGGTGGCCGGGACTTCGATGACGAAGATGCGGTGGCCGAGCAGCTGGTGGTCACGACCTCGGGACCGCCAGGTGTCGACGAGCGCGCTCATGCGAGGAGACGGCTGCGGAAGAGCTCGAGGACCTGGTCGAGCGCCTCCCGGGTGGGGGTGCCGGGTCGGTCGTCGAGATCCTCGGTGAGGACCGAGTGGGCACCCTTGCGGTGGCCGTGGGCGTTGCCGGGTGACGAGTCCAACTCGACACCGACGAATCCGTCCCCGAGGAGTTCGCGCAAGGCGGCGAACCGCTCTGGAGGGGACGCCTTGTCGCCGGTGAAGCGCAGTCCGAGCACGCACACCCCGGCCGCCACCCGTTCCTTCACGCGCTCGACGTCGGCATCGCTGATGCCCAGGGCGCTGCGGTGCTTGGCCGAGACGGGGAAGGGGAGCGACGGCTGGCTCAGCACGGGGGCGAGGACCACCTCGTCGATCATCATGGCCAGGGCGAACCCGCCGGTGAGGCACATGCCGACGGCACCGACGCCCGGTCCACCGCACCGCTCGTGCTCGGAACGGGCGAGGGCTCGCAACCACACGGTGATCGGGCTGGTCCGGTTGAGGGCGAGTACCGCGAACTCCTTCGACACGCACGCCCGGGCCACCTCGCCGAGGGCCAGCCGCATGGTGGGTGCGCGCCCGTCGTCACCGAAGACGTGGGGCATCACCGCCGTGCAGCCGATGGCGGCGACCATGCGGGCGAAGCGGGCCACGTTGGGCGTGATCCCCGGGATCTCGCTGATGACGATGACCGCGGGTCCCGTCCCGATCCGGTAGACGGGGCGCGTGTTCCCCTCGAAGGTGAAGGTCTCGTGCGCGAAGTCGTCGAGCGGGTCGTTCATGGCCAGACGCTACCGCCGGACCCGTTCGGGTGCCCGTGCTCAGGCGAGGGCCACCCGGACCACGACAGGTCGGTGGTCCGAGCCCGTGGCGTGGGCCACCCGGGCGTCGACGACCCGCACCGGCGGGGTCACCAGGACGTGGTCGAGTTGACTGTGGGGCCGGTGCGCCGGCCACGTCCGTCCGACCACCGCCCGTCGCCACCCCCGGAAGAACGACGATGCCGGTGGTCCCCACATGTTCATGTCCCCGGCCAGCACGGCCGGCTGACCGAGGGAAGGCAGCAGTCGGGCCAGGCGTCGGTACTGGGCGGGTGACAGGTGGGTGATGTGGGACATGTGCGTCCCGTGCACCACCAGCGACCGACCGCCCAGTTGGGTGGTGCACCGGACGACGGCCCGGCGGGCGGGGTCGCGGCGGAGCTTGCCCAGCGTCAGGACCTCGACGTCCCGGCACGGCACCCGGGCGAGGACGGCCACCCCCCAGCGGCCGTGCTCGGCGGCCCGGTCCCGTGAGCCGGGCGGCAACTTGAAACGCTCGTCGTCGAGCCGCAGCGTCTTGCGGATCTGGCCGAACGCCGGAGCCCACCGCCCGGAGGTGGTGGCGACCGGTTCGTACAGCCGGGCGCTGGCCAGATGGGCCTCGGCCACCACGTGGTAGCCCAGACGGTCGGCCACGAGCGCGGCGGTCCCCGGCGCGCCGCCGTCCGGCGTCCAGGCCTCCTGGAGGACGAGGATGTCGGCGTCGAGCGCGGCGCACTCGGCCACCAGGTCGAACGGCCGTCCCCAGCCGTCCACTCCCATGTGGACGTTGAAGCTGGCCAGGCTCAGCGTGGCCGGACCCTCCGCCTGGTCGTCGTCGGGAGGCTCCTCCACCGGGTCAGTGACGCCCGAGGGTGCCGGCCACGGCGCGCAGCTCGTCCCGGAAGTCGGGATGGGCGATCTCGGCCAGGGCGGCCGCCCGCTCACGTACCGTCCGGCCCGACAGGTCGGCCGACCCGTACTCGGTGATGACCACCCCGGTGTGGTGGCGGGGCGTCGAGACGACGGCGCCTTCGGGTAGCAGGGGCACGATCCGTGACCGGGTGACCCCGTTGGAGACGGCGGTGGAGCGCAGGCAGATCAGTGAGTGGTCGTCGATGCGCAACTCCGCGCCGGCCACGAAGTCCTCGTGTCCGCCCACGCCCGAGATCTGGCGCCCGTCGATGTTGTCGGCGACCACCTGTCCGTAGAGGTCCACGCTGAGGGCCCCGTTGACGGACACGAAGGCGTGGTTCTGGGCGATGACGGTCGGGTCGTTGACCACCTGGACGGGCACGAACGCCACGTCCGGGTTGTCGTCGAGCCAGGCGTAGAGCTCGGACGATCCTAGGGCGAAGGTCGTGATGGAGACGCCGTTGAAGAGCCGTTTGGCGTCATTGGTCACCTTGCCCGACTGGTGCAGCCGCATCAGCCCGTCGGTGAACATCTCCGAGTGGATCCCGTACCCGCCACCGGGGCCCTCGGCCAACTTGGTGGCCACCATGTTCGGGACGGCGCCGATCCCGATCTGCAGCGTGGCCCCGTCGGCCACGTAGCTGCGGGCCTCCTCGGCGATGGCCTCGTCGATGTCGTCGGGGTCCGCCTGGGTGAGCGTGAAGGGGGCGCCGGTGGCCTCGACCAGGACATCGACGGCGTCGAGGGGGATGGTGTTCGAGTACTCGGGCGCGAGCGACCGCGTCCTCGGCAGGTTCGGGTTGACCTCCACCACCAACAGGCGGTCGGGATCCCGACCGGCCAGGAGCAGCTCGTCGTAGGTGGCCCCGATGTGGAGGGAGAGGTTGACCGTCCCGTCCAGGGGCGGTGCGGCGAGCACCGTCATCACCCGCGGGTCGTAGCGGCGCAGGATCGGCGCGAACTGGCGGAACCCGCCCGGGACGAGCTCGATGTTGGCGCCGCCCGCCAACAGGATCCGCTCGGCCGGACCGAAGAAACCGCAGCGGTAGGAGACACCCGGATGGGCGAGCACGGTGTAGTACCCGAGGAGGAGGGCGCCACCGAACGTCAGGTCGACCCAGTCCTCCCGTCCGCCGAGCGCGGTGAGGAAGGCGTCGGGATTGGCCGGACCGAGACCGAAGCCGATGGTGTCGGTCGTACGGATGAGGGCGGCCGCCTCGTCCGGCGTGCAGGTCTGTGGTGCCATCGCCCCAGTGTGTCACCGGCGGGTGCCGGTCCCGGCGACACCGCTCCTCCGGGGATGGGAGCATGTCCCGATGCGCTTCGACACCCAATTGGCAGGACTCGAGGATGCCGCCGCCCACGCCCGTCGCCTGGAGGCCATCGGCGTGGACGGTGCGTTCACGTTCGAGGGTCCCCACGACGTCTTCACCCCGTTGATCCTCGCCGCCGGTGCCTCCACCGAGCTCGAACTCGCGACCAACGTGGCCATCGCGTTCCCCCGCAATCCGGTGCAACTCGCCCACCAGGCCTGGGACCTGCAGCTGTTGTCGAAGGGCCGGTTCACGCTCGGCCTGGGCAGTCAGATCCGCGCCCAGGTGGAGAAGCGGTACGGCGCCGACTTCGACCGACCGGTGGCGCGCATGCGCGAGATCGTCGGAGCGCTGCGGGCCGTCTTCGCCACCTGGGAGACGGGTGAGCGGCTGGACTTCCGGGGCGAGTTCACCTCCCACACCCTGATGCCGCCGATGTTCAACCCCGGTCCCCATCCCTACGGACTGCCACCGATCGCCCTCGGGGGCCTCGGGCCCCAGATGGTGGCCCTGGCCGCCGAGGTGGCGGACGGTCTACTGGTCATGCCGTTCAACACCGCCGCCCACTTCCGGGCCCGCACGCTGCCCGCCGTGGCCGAGGGTCTGGCCCGGGGGGGACGCAGCCGCTCCGACCTGACCCTGACGGGTGAGGTGATCGTGTGCTGCGGTCGGGACGAGGCCGAGCTCGAGACGGCCCGCCTGGCGGGCCGCTGGCTACTGTCGTTCTACGCCTCGACCCCCGCCTACCGACCGGTCCTCGAGGTCGAGGGATGGGAGGACCTCCAGCCCGAGCTGAACCTGTTGAGCAAGACCGGCCGGTGGGACGAGATGCCGGGGCTCATCGACGACACCATGCTGGCCACGCTGGCGGCCGTCGGCTCCCCGGCCGAGGTCGCCTCGTCGATCGTCGGGCGCTTCGGGGGACTCGTCGACCGGGTCGGCTTCTACACGCCGTACCTGGTGGCCGACGAGACCCTCGCCGAACTGGTGGCCGAACTCGCCCGGACCGACGCGTCCGACACCGAGCCGGCCCCCGCCACCGCCGCACCCGCGTCGTGACCCCGCATCACCCGTGACACCGCCCCGAATCGGGCACGTCGACACCGAGGAGCACCTGTGACCGAAGCCACGCCCACGTACGACGAGTTCTCCCTCTTCCACGAGAACGCCGCGGAAGCCGGACTGCCCTTCGACGGACCACCCGTGGTCCGTCGGGAGTTCCTCGAGGTCGCCCCCGGTCGTCGGGTCAGCGCCCTCGTGTGGGGCGCTGCGCCGCCCGAGCTGGTGCTCATCCACGGGGGCGGGCAGAACGCCCACACGTGGGACACCGTCGCCCTGGCCCTCGGGCGACCGTTGGTGGCGGTCGACCTCCCCGGCCACGGTCACTCGGACTGGCCCCAGGACTCGGCCTGGCTCGACCCGGCGACCATGGCGGACGACGTGGCCCTGGTCATCGCCCAGCTCGCCCCGGATGCCGCCGCGGTCGTGGGCATGTCCCTCGGGGGAGCGACGTCGATCGTCCTCGCCACCCGCCACCCCGAGCTGGTCCGCCGGCTCCTGCTCGTCGACATCACCCCCGGGGTGAACGGGGACAAGACCTCCGACATCGCCGCGTTCCTGTCCGGACCCGAGACGTTCGCCACCTTCGACGAGATCCTCCAGCGCACCATCGAGTTCAACCCGAGCCGCTCGGAGTCCTCGCTCCGGCGGGGCGTCCTGCACAACTCGGTCCAGCTCCCGGACGGCACCTGGGCCTGGCGCCACCAGGTCGGCCGACCCACGGTGGACACCGGACTCCACGTCGAGCGGGCCGACTTCCAGTCGCTGTGGGACGCGCTCGAGTCCATCGGTGTGCCGGTCCTCCTGGCCCGGGGGAGCAGGTCGCCCGTGGTGGACGACGACGACGTCGCCGAATTCCGTCGTCGTCGGCCGCACGACGAGGTCGTCGTGGTCGACGATTCCGGGCACAGCATCCAGGGCGACAAGCCGCTCGAGCTGGCCGCGATCATCGAGGACTTCGTCGGGAGCCCATAAGTTCATCGCGGCCACTCCTGTTGTTCGTGTCCCGTTCATCCTGAGTTCACCGCACGTTCAGGTCGTGTGGGTACGGTCGCCTCTTGGAAGGGGTGCCACCGCGCGGACGGTGCCCCCGGCCTTCGGAACACCGACACGGAGGGCACCTCACCGATGTACAACCGGAACGTCAACCACCCGAAGAACAGTCGTCGAACGGCGACAGTCGTCGCCCTCGGACTGGCCGCCGCGGCTCTGCTGAGCGCGTGCAGCTCGTCCTCCTCGACGGCCACCACGACGACCACGACGTCGCCCGGTGGCACGCTCAGTGCCAGCAACGCCGCGTTCATCGCCGCCGACCTGAAGGCGCCCGGGGGTTCGTTGGAGGCATCGGGTTCGACCTTCGTGCAGCCGTTCTTCAATGCGGCGTTCTACAAGTACACCGGGCTGAACCAGGCCCTGCAGATCAACTACCAGGGTGTGGGTAGCGGTGCCGGCATCACGGCGTTCGAGAACGGGTCGGTCCCGTTTGCCGCCTCGGACGTCCCGATGGCCGCGTCAGATCTGGCCAAGGTGCCCGCCTCCTCCGGACCGGTCATCCAGATCCCCGACATCCTGGGCGGCGTGGCGGTGGCGTACAACCTCCCCGGGGTCTCGGCCCGGATCAAGCTCGACGGTCCGACGCTGGCCGGCATCTTCGACGGCACCATCAAGACCTGGAACGCCTCGCAGATCACCGCCCTCAACCCGGGCGTCAGCCTGCCGAGCCACACCATCACCCCCGAGGTCCGGGCGGACAGTTCCGGCACCACCTACATCTTCACCGACTACCTGACGTCGGCCAGCCCCACGACCTGGACGCTCGGCGCGTCGAAGACCATCGCCTGGCCGGCATCCGCGGTGCAGACCCCGAAGAACTCCGGGGTGGCCGCCTCGATCCTGTCGAGTCCGTACTCGATCGGCTACGTCGAGCTGTCCTACGCCATCCAGAACAAGATGAGCTATGCGGCCGTCAAGAACGCCGCAGGCAACTACGTGGTGCCGAGCCTCAACACGGTGGCCGCCGACGCCGACCAGAAGACCTCGGTCTCTCCCACCGACTTCTCGATCGTGAACCAGCCCGGTGCCACCAGCTACCCGATCTCCGGCTACAGCTGGGCGATCCTGCTCCAGAAGCAGACCAGCGCCACGACCGGGGCCCAGGTGGTCAAGGTCCTGGACTGGACCACCCATACCGGTGGGGGCCAGGACCTGGCGACCGGACTGGACTACGTGGCGCTCCCGCCCGCCGTCCAGAACCAGAACCGCACACAGCTGCTCACCGTGACCGGCCCGACCGGTCAGACCTTGCTGACGAAGTGACCCTGGTGGCCCCGGGGCACCGGGCGCCGTCAGGCGTGACGTCGTCGCGATGACCACGGTCGAGGCACCGGTGCCCCGGCAGGCGGGACGCGGGCGGCGTTGGTCGCTGCCCGACAAGGGTTACCGGGGGATGCTGGCGGTCACTGCCGTCGTCTTCGGCGCGCTGGCCGTCTGGTTCCTGGTGTCGGTGACGATCCAGGCCGAGCCGGCGTTCAGCACGCTCGGCTTCGGCTGGATCTTCGGGGGGACGTGGAATCCGTCCCACGGTCAGTACGGGCTGCTCCCCTTCATCCTGGGCACGTTGGAGTCGACGGCCATCGCGGTGGTGCTCGCCTTCCCCATCGGACTCGGCACCGCCGTCGCCCTGGCGTTCCTGGTTCCGTCCCGGGTGCGGCCGATCCTCTCCACGACCGTCGAACTCCTGGCGGCCGTGCCCAGTGTGGTCTACGGCCTCTGGGGGCTGATCGTGCTGGCCCCCGTGTTCCGCAGCACCGTCGAGCCGTTCCTCACCTCGGCGCTGGGCTGGACCGGGCTGTTCAACGGCCCCGACAACGGCCCCAGCCTGCTGTTGGCCGGCGTCATCCTCTTCATCATGATCCTGCCGACCATGGTGGCCATCTCCCGTGACGTACTGATCGTCGTGCCCAACGAGCAGGTCGAGGGAGCGAGGGCCCTCGGTGCCACCAGGTGGCAGGTGCTGCGCAAGGTGGTCCTGCCCGGCGCCCGGACCGGCATCCTCGGCGCGTTCACCCTGGCCACCGGCCGGGCTCTGGGTGAGACGGTGGCCGTGGCCATGGTGATCGGCAACTCCCCCTACATCGCCCACTCGCTGAACTCCTCCGCCGCCACCATCCCGTCCCTCATCGTCAACAACTTCGGTGAGTCGACGGGCACCGAGCTCAGTGCCCTCTTCGGGGCCGGACTCGTCCTGCTGCTCATCGGGATCCTGGTCAACTCGGCGGCCCGCTGGCTGGTCTGGTCGACCGGCCATGAAGGCGCCGGCGTCGAGGTGGGCAGGTGACCGCGCTCCTCGAGTCGCCGGCCGATCCCTCCGTCGAGCGTCGCCGGGCGGTGAGGGAGGCGGCGGCATCGACACTGCGCCGCCGAAAACTGGGCTCGCAGGTGGCTCTCGGTGTGTGTTGGCTGTTCCTCGCCATCGCCGTCGTGCCGTTGATCGCCGTGGTGTACTACGTCATCCTGAAGGGCCTGCCGGCCTGGAGCGTCGACTTCTTCACCCACTCGACGACCCCCGAAGGGGTTCCGGGGGGAGGTGCCTGGAACGCCATCGTCGGCACCGTCGTCATCACGGTCATCGGCACGGCGGTGGCGGTGCCGGTCGGGCTGCTCTGCGGGCTGTTCCTGGCCGAGTCCCAGGGCCGGGCCGCCAGCACCCTGCGGTTCACGGCGGACGTCATGACCGGCATCCCCTCGATCACCGTGGGCATCTTCGGCTACATCGCCATCGTCCGGAACTACCACTACAGCGGGCTCGCCGGATCGTTCGCCGTGGGCTTCATCATGCTGCCCGTGATCATCCGGGCCGGTGAGACGGCGTTCCGTGGCGTGCCCCGTTCCCTGAACGAGGCCGCCATGGCCCTCGGCGCCCGACGGGCCACCATCGCGCGCAAGGTCGTGGTCCCGACCGCGCTGCCCGGGGTGATCACCGGGGTGCTCCTGGCGGTCGCCCGCGGCCTGGGGGAGACAGCACCTCTCCTGTTGACGATCTTCGGCAACCAGTACCTCGAGTGGAACCCCACCAAACCGATGGCGGCCCTGCCCACGCTCATCTACAGCTACAGCGGCCAGCCGTATGCCGATCTGGTCCAGATCGCCTGGGGTGCCGCCCTCCTCCTGGTGGTCGTGGTGCTGGTGCTGAGCCTCGGCAGTCGCCTGCTGGCCGCC
>Ga0302267_10001403_pt1 | contig 30711 bp, 22 predicted proteins | sample III_Bog_E1_3_FD_194555 | JGI IMG/M metagenome (GOLD analysis project Ga0302267, IMG submission 194555) | Peat permafrost microbial communities from Stordalen Mire near Abisko, Sweden - III_Bog_E1_3 | ecosystem: Environmental > Terrestrial > Soil > Wetlands > Peat | place: Sweden: Abisko...
CTGCCCTCCCCGCATCCGAAGGCCTCGAAGAATTCCGGCAGGTTGGCCAGAGGGGCGTTCACCCGCAGCCGGGGCGGCGCGTGGGGATCCACCCGGGCCCGCAGGCGGGCGGCCTCGTCCCGGGCGTGGAAGCGCCAGGCCTGGGCGTAGCCCAGGAAGAACCGCTGCTCCCCGGTGAATCCGTCCAGGCTGGGCGGCCGCGGCCGGCCCTCCATGGCCTTCCGGTAGGCGGCGAAGGCCAGCTTCAGTCCGCCCAGATCGGCGATGTTCTCGCCCAGGGTGAGTCGCCCGTTCACGGGCAGCCCCGGCAGGGCCTCCAGGGCGTCGAACTGCCGCACCACCAGGTCGGCCCGGGCGGTGAAGGCGGCCGCGTCCGCCGGGGTCCACCAGTCGCGCAGATCCCCCCGGGCGTCGTACTGCCGGCCCTGGTCGTCGAAGCCGTGGGTCATTTCATGCCCGATCACCATGCCGATGGCCCCGTAGTTCACCGCGTCGTCCGCCTCCGGATCGAAGAAGGGGGGCTGCAGGATCCCGGCCGGGAACACGATCTCGTTCAGCTGGGGATTGTAGTAGGCGTTGACGGTGGGCGCGGTCATGCTCCACTCGCCCCGGTCGACCGTACGACCGAGTTTGGCCAGGTCCCGCCGGAACTCGAACCGGGCGGCGCGCGCCAGGTTCTCGGCGAAGCTGGCGCGGGTCGCGCCCAGGCCGGACTCGTCGCGCCAGGTATCCGGGTAGCCGATCTTCACGGTGAGCCGGTCCAGCTTGTCCAGGGCCGCGGCCCGGGTGTCCGGGCCCATCCAGTCCAGCCCCCGGATGCGTTCGCCCAGGGCGGCGCGTAGGTTGGCCACCAGGTCCAGCGCCCGGGTCCGGGCGGCTGGGCTGAAGGCCCGCTGCACGTACAGCCGGCCCAGGGTATCGCCCAGGGCGCCGTCGGTGGCGTCCTGCATCCGCTTCCAGCGCTCGCTCAGCTCCCGGGTGCCGCTCAGGACGGTGCCGTAGAAGGCGAAGTGCTCCTGCTCGAACGGCGGACTCAGGCTCCAGGCGGCGCTGGACAGGGCATGCCAGCGCAGGTAGTTCCGCCACTGGGCCAGGGGCAGCTCCCGGACCAGGGCCGAAAAGGCCCGGAAGAAGTCCGGCTGGCGCACCAGCACCGGCTCCGGCCCCAGGCCCAGGGTCCGGAAATAGGCGTCCCAACGGAAGTCCGGCGCCAGCGCCGCCAGCTCGGCCACGGTCAGCCGGTGGTAGGTGGCCTGGGGGTCCCGCCGCTGCACCCGGGTCATGGAAACCTGGGCCAGGCGGGTCTCCAGCTCCAGCACCATGCCCGCGTGGGCCCGGGCCAGGGCCGGGCGCTCGCCCAGGAGGCCGAACATCCGGGCAGCGTGTTCCAGGAACCGGGCGCGCAGCTCCCGGGACCGGGCGTCCGGACCCAGGTAGTCCTCCCGGTCCGGCAGCGACAGGCCACCCTGGGCGAACTGGGCGATGATGACGGTGCTTTGCCGGTCGTCCTGGCCCACCTCGAAGCGGAAGGCCGAGCCGCGGCCCTCCATGCGCGCCTGGGCCATGGCCACGGCCAGGCCACGGCCGGTCCGGATGCGCTGGATGCAGGCCAGGACCGGCAGCAGGGGACTGCTGCCGGCACGCTCAATGGCCTGGGTGTCCATGCCGCTGGCGTAGAAATCCCCCACCTGCCGCTCGGGGCTGCCGGCCGGGGCGCGCTCGGCGGCTTCCAGGATCGCCTTGAGCACTTCCCGGTTGCGGTCGCGCAGGGCGTTGAAGGCGCCCCAGGTACTCTGGTCGTCCGGAATGGGGTTGCGCAGCAGCCAGGCGCCGTTGGCGTACTGGAAGAAGTCCTGGCAGGGGGCCACGGAAGGATCCAGATCGGCGGGCTGGATGCCGTGGACGGGAGGGACCTGGGAGCCGAGAGAGGAGGTTATGAGCACAGCCAGAAGATAGCGCAGGGAGCGGGGACAGGGCAAGGCGACACCTTGGAAAAGACCGGCAAGCGGACCGGGCCAGGGTAACGGGGAACGGGAAGCCGCGTCCAGCGTTCCCGCGCGGGCCCGGCCGGGGCATTCGTGGTCCAATGGAGGCGCGAGGGAGCCGCCATGAAACTGCACCTGTCCCGTTTCGTATGCCAGGACGTGGCCGGCAACCTGGAGCGCATGGCCCAGGAGGGGGCCGAGGCCGCGGCCGGCGGGGCGGATCTGTGTGTGTTCCCCGAGGCCTTCCTGCACGGCTACCGCCGGCACCTGGACCCGGCCCTGGCCCGGGAGCGGTTCCGCAGCCTGTCAGGGGATTGCCCGAACACGGCCTTCCTGTTCGGCACGATCACCGAGGACCGGCGCAACCGCCTGACCGTATGGCAATCCGGCGAAGAGCGGGCCCGCTACGACAAGGTGCACCTGTTCCAGCCCACCGGCGAATGCGAGATCTGGGATCCGGGCGACCGCTACGCGGCGGTGCGGCTGGGCGACTGGACCCTGGGCCTGCTTACCTGCAACGATCTGCGCTTTCCGGAGCAGGCCCGGGCGCTGCGCCTGCGCACCCGCTGCGACGCGCTGGTGGTCCCGGCCTGGTGGCCCTGGCGGCGCGAGCATGTGCTGCGCGCCCTGCTCCAGGCCCGGGCCATCGAGAACGCGGTGTTCACGGTCGGCTGCTGCATCGCCGCCTCCGAGCACCCGGAGGAGCGCTTCGCCGGGGCCGGCAACTATGTGTTCGACCCCCTGGGCGACCCCATTCACACCCCGGACGATCACAGCTACCTGCTGGACCGGCGGGCCTGCGAGGCGGTGCTGGTGGATCCGCTGCAGACCCATGTGGAGGTCCAGGAGGTGACCCTGTTCCCGGACTGAGCCCAGGCAAGGGTACAATCCGGTCCATGGCATTCAGAACAGATCGTCCTCCGCCGTCGTGGCGTCATAGTGGTCGACCAGCTGGGTCCGGAACCGGGCCGGAACCGGCATGAACGAGACCCACCGCCCGCGGCCCGGTTGCGGTTCGAAGGCGTAACGGCGCAAGAGATCAATCGCGATCTCCCGGGTCAAAGGCCTGCCGTCGTGCTCCTTCCACCATGCCCTTTCCTCGAACTGTTTCTGCTCGGAGATCTTGCCGATGATCACATGGCTGTAGGTCGACGACCATACGACCGTGTAGCCCATGAGGCCTGCCTCGGCCAGGGTCAGGTTCTCGACGTCATCGCGCCGCACCCGCCGCGGCGAGGGCAGGGGCACCCGGGTGTCTGGGGGAAGCACGTCACGCACATGGCTGTGCCAGGCCTGCCGCCAGGATTCGTAAAGCGATCCGCCGTGCTTGTGCTCTCGATCCTGGACGTTCTCCATCACCCGTTCCCAGGTGAAGAGCATGGTTTCCATGTGGCCGGCAAAGCCTTCAAAGGCGTCGTTGCCCAGATCCACGATCAGGACCTGGTTATTCTGGAACAGGTTCATGACCTGCCTGGTTTCGATCACCTTCGCGTCTTCGAGCGGTGGGGCTCCCGACGGCGGCACGTGGCGGATATACCGCAAGGAACGGACCAGGGGCGGCTTGCCCGGCATGGCCGCCGGGACGGATCGGGGAGCGCCGTCCACGGGGGCGGGCGCGGCAGCCTCGGGGATCGACGTCGAGGACGGTCGCGCCGAGGGCCGCGACGGCCGGGACGACGACGACGAAGACGATGATGACGACGGCCGTGGCGGCAGGGATGAAGCTGCGGGTGCCAGTGATGACGGCCCGCCGCGCTCCGGCCCGAGGATCGGGACCCAGCCGCCGGGGGCACCCACCACCAGCCGCCATCCCGTTTGCGATACGCTTTCATTGTGGGACGTTCGATATTCGATCGTGATGGCCCTGTCCGAATAACGAATGGGCACCTGGAGTTCGTAGCCGATTTTCAGGTTGTGGGCGTGTGCGATTCCAGTCGGGGTGTTGGCCTTGGTGCGCGTGGTCTCCGACTGCAGTTTGACGTAGCGGCCTTTCTGCTTGGACTCCACCACGGAGCAGTATCCGGTCGGGCGGGCGTGGATCCGGGCCCGCAGCACGACCGGGAAGGCCGGTGCGCTACCGCCCTCCCGCTGCAAATCGAAGCGTCCCTCCGCGTCGAACGCCACCTCGTGGTTACGGTCCTTGACCGCGATTTCGCTTCGTTGCACTTCGCACCGGCACTGGCCGATGAGCTCCGTGCCGGCCAGGACCGCCAACGTTGCTGGAATACGTTGCTCACCCTGCTCGGCGTGGCTGAAAGGGAAGGAGATCAAATAGCTGGTGGCGGTTCCCGATGGCGCGTAAGCCGAGGTTGGCGGAGGGCGCCTGCCGCGCGGGGCGCCGCCGGCCTCTCCGGGGGATTTGTCGGGTTCACTCGAGGTGGCCGCGGGCAGATCCCGTTCGACGGTCGCCAGCGGGATCGTCGGTGGCAGGGCCCCCGTCGAGGGTTCGCCGGGAGGATTGGGCAGGGGCAGCAGGGCGGGAGGCGGCGGAAGCGGGGTCCAGGGGCCCGACCCGCCTCCCTGCGTGGGAGCGGCCGTGAAGGTCGACGCGGTGATCGCGATTCGGGACCCGGATTCCAGGCGCAGGGCTGGCTGCGTGGTCGGTGAGGCACTCGAGGGTTGGTCCCGGATCAGGGTGAGGTGGGCCTCCCCGCCTTCGGGCAGGGTGACGGTGAGGGTTGAACCGCTCACCTGGTTCAGGTCCAGGACCTTGAAGACGTAGGTGCCGGAGTCGCGCACATCCAGGCGCGCCGTCACTCCGGGCGCGATGGCAAAGTGGTCCCAGGCCGTCGGCGTGCGGGTCAACGCGGATTCATGGACCTGCAGCACCCTTTCCAGGGTCCAGGTATTCGACGATCGGTTGCTGATGCTCACCTCTCCGGACATCAGGGCGGAGCCCAGGATGGCGCAGGCAGCGAGCAGGACAGGGCGGGACAAGGCATTCTCCTGGCTATGGATTGAGTTCGTCGGGGTGGAGCACGGGAACGGGGCCTGCTTTCGGTTCGCGCTGGCGACCGCTGCCGAACCGGCTGCTGACGGGGGCCTCGCCCCCGCCGCCGCCACCCGGTGCCGCCGGCCCCGTGGGCGCGGAGCTGGAAGAAGCCTGTGGCTTCAGCAGGCCCTTCTGACAGCCCTGCTGGATATGCCGTTCCATGGTTCGCTTCGTGGGGAATTTATGGAGGCAGGATGCGCATTCCCACAGGTTTCCTGTCAGGCTCGTCTGTTTTTGATGCTTTTTCAAGTTAGATCTGTTGATGAATCGGGCCCCACATTGGGTGCATTGGTGCGGCCTGACTCCGGTATGGGTCATTCTATGGGTATACATGCTGGACCGACTGACGCACGTGAAAGCACAAGATCCACATGATATTTTTCTTTTATTTTCCGAAGGATTGGAGGCCTTCTGGATCCCTTGACAGGTTGTTTTATGCGTTTTCATGTTCCAAGAATAGGTGGCTATATAACTACATTTATCGCAAGCGTAGGGGTTCTCCTCCGCATGCGTTCTCATGTGGATCCTGCGGGCACTCACGCCCTTGCTTTCGTGATTGCAGACAGGACACGTGTAGAGCCTTTCCTGCGGGTTTTGCTCCGGCGCGGGGGTCGCGGGCGGCGCGGGCGCTTCCGGTCGCGGTCTCTTGCTCCCCCCTTGGGTCGAGGCCGGCTTGCGCTTGTGCCCGCCCTTCGGGGCCGCACGGGCAGGCAAGGCCGTCAAACGGGGGGCGCCACCGCCTTCCCCCACGGGTTCCAGCGCGACCGGGGAGGCGGCGGGTGCAGGCCGGCCGCCCCCGGGACTGCCCTCATCCCCCTGGGGCGGGATCAGGGCCTGGGACGGGACCGGCGGAGGGGTGCCGAACGCGGGGGTGCACAGCACCAGCAGGGCCACGGCATAGGCGCCCAAGGCCGCCGCGCGCGGCAGGAACGTGAACTCAGGCTGCATGGAACGTGCTCCAGGGGGCGGACATCGCCCATGATCGGAAACCCGCCGACGGGCCTCTGGCAAGAACGTGAGCCCGAGTTGCCACAAGGTTCCCAGGATTACTAATAATTAGTAAACCAATGCGGCCAGGAACCCGGAGGATCCACCCCCTGTCTGCCGGAAGCCCTCAGTCCACGTTCAGCCGGTAGCCGATGCTGGGCTCGGTGAGCAGGTAGCGGGGCCTTGTGGCGTCCGGTTCGATCTTGCGCCGCAGGGTGCCCATGTAGATGCGCAGGTAGTGGGTCTGGCCGGCACCCACCGGGCCCCACACCTCGTTCAGCAGCTGGGCGTGGGTGGCCACCTTGCCGGCGCGCTGGGCCAGGGCCTCCAGCAGGCGGTATTCCAGCGGCGTGAGCCGCACCGGGATGCCGTCCATGGCCACCTCGCGGCGCTCCAGGTCCAGGCGCAGACCGCCGAACTGCAGCACCTGGGTATCGGCCACGGTCTGGGTGGCGTGCCGCAGGGCGACCCGGATCCGCGCCAGCAGCTCCTCGGCGCCGAACGGCTTGGTGAGGTAGTCGTCCGCCCCCAGGTCCAGGGCCTGCACCTTGTCCTGTTCCTGGTTGCGGGCGGAGATGACGATGATCGGCTTGCGGCTCCACTGGCGCAGGCTCCGGATCACCTCGCAGCCGTCCAGGTCGGGCAGGCCCAGGTCCAGCAGCAGGATGTCCGGATTGTGGCTTTGGGCCATGGCCAGCCCGTCGGCGCCGGTGGCCGCGGTGAGCACCTGGTAGTCGTTGTTGGCCAGGGCCGGCACCAGGAACCGGCGCAGGGAGGCTTCGTCTTCGATGATCAGGATCAGCGGCTGGGTCATGGCAGGGTATCCAGGGACAAGGGTGAGGGTTCGGGTTCCAGCGGCTCGGGCGGCGCCCCGTCCAGGGGCAGGGTGATCCGGAACCGGGCGCCGCCCCCGGGGTGGTCCTCCACCCAGATGGCGCCGCCGTGGAGGTCCACGATGGCCCCGCATATGGCCAGCCCCAGCCCCACTCCGCCGTCGTTGCGGGCGTGGGGCATGCGGAAGAACTTGTCGAACACCCGCCGGTGCAGTTCGGCCGGGATGCCCGGGCCCCGGTCGGCGATGGCCAGCTGCACCGCCCCCGGCTCCTCCCAGGCGCAGAGCGTGACCGGGCTGGCCGGGGCGTGGCGCAGGGCGTTGCCCAGCAGGTTGATGAGCACCTGCTCCATGAGCGCCCCGTCCAGGGGCACCAGGGGCAGGCTGGCGGGCAGGTCCACCCGGATCGGCAAGGGCCCGCCGCGCGCCTCCAGCCGCTGCAGGGCCGAGCCCACCACCTCGTCCAGCAGCTGCCACTCCTTGTGGATGCGCAGGGCGCCGTTCTGCAGGCGGGTGAGCTCCAGCAGATCGCTCAGCAGCCGGTTGAGCTGTTCGCTTTCATCCCGGATCATGGCCAGCAGATCCAGCCGGGTGGCTTCGGGCAGGGGCTCGGGCAGCAGCAGGCTGGTGGCGGCCCCCTGGATGGCCGCCAAGGGCGTGCGCAGATCGTGCGACACCGCCCCCAGCAGGGTGTTGCGCAGCCGCTCGGATTCGGTGGCCAGGCGGGCCTGGTGCACCGCTTCCAGGCCCCGGACCCGCTCCAGGGCCAGGGCGCCCTGCACCGCCAGGGACTGGAACAGGCCCCAGGAGTCGGGAGCCAGCGGCCGGCCGCCCTCCAGGCGCAGCTGCAGCAGGCCGTCCGCCCCGCCCTGCCCGGCCAGGGCCACGAAGGAACAGCCCTCCAGGAACAGCGGCGCGAACGGATCGGTCCGGTTGGCGCCGCGGCCGAACCGGGGCAGCAGCACGCTGGGGCGCGGACAAGCGGGCGGTTCCGGGGCCTCCGGCAGGGTGATCCAGGTGTCGTCCAGCTCCGGCACCCGCAGCCAGGCCTGGGCCTGGAACATGCCCCGGGTGCGCTCGGCCAGCACCTCGGCCACCTCCCGGGCGCTGGCACAGCGGCCGAGGGCACGCCCCAGGATCATCAGCAGCAGCGATTCAGCCTCGCGCCGATGCAGGGAACGGGTCTCCTGGTGCAGCCGGTCCACCAGCAGCACCACCATCTGCACCAGCACCAGGATGCCGGCCAGGACCAGCAGGCGGGTCCAGCCTTCGGCCCGGAACGGCGGGCCGGGCAGGAACAGCAGCGCGCCCAGCCCCAGGGCCGCCCCGGTCGCCGGCACCGATCCGGCCCGGCCCCAGCGGTGGGCGATGAAGCCCACGCCCAGGGCGAACACCGGCGGCACGCCGGGGAAGCCGGCCACCACCGCCAGGGCCGAGGCGAACACGCCGCACATGCCCAGGATGGCGCCCACCGCCAGCACCGCGCCCAGGCGCTGGCCGACGCTGCGCGCGACCCGGCCGCCGGGCGCGGGGTCCAGGGCCAGGGTGACGATGCGCACCCCCAGGCTGCGCCGCAGCGCCTCCTGGGCGCGGGAGCGCTCCAGCCGGTCCCACAGGCCCCGGGGCCGGCTGTGGCCCATGACCACCTGGTCGGCCCGGCACTGGGCGCCCGCCTGGATCAGGCCCTCGCACACCGTCGCCGCGGTCACCCAGGCGGTTTCGGCGCCCAGGTCCCGGGCCTCCCGGAGCCAGACCTGGGCCTGATCGGCCTCCGGCGCGGTCTCCCAGTCCGGGACCGCCACGTGCACCGCCACCCAGGGGCGCCCCTGCTCCCGGGCCATGCGGAAACCGGTGTGCACCAGGCGCAGGGCCCGGGGCTCGGAGCCCAGGGCCACCAGGATGGGATGGACGGTCTCCGGCGACAAATCGGACAGGGGCGGCTCCTTGCGGGAATGGACAGTGCCTGGGCCGAGGTCGGGGACGCTTCGAGGGCTTGGCTGCGGTTCCGGCACGGCTCGCACCCCCAGAATAGCCCCAAAAAGCATCGGATTACGCCTTGGCAAGGCTACAGATAGGCTTCCTCACCGTGCAGGGAGGCGTCCAGCCCCTGCTGCTCTTCGGCCGCGGTCACCTTGACCGCGGTGACCTGGTCGATGAGCCACAGGGCCGCGTAGCTGAAGACGAAGGCGTAGACCATGGTGATCCCCACGCTGAGCGCCTCGACGGCGCAGAAGCGGTAGCCGCCCCGGAGCAGGCCCTCGGCGCCGCCGGCGTTCCAGACCCGGGTGGCGAAGATCCCGGTGCAGACGCAGCCCACCACCCCGCCCACGCCGTGGCAGCCCCATACGTCCAGGGCGTCGTCCAGCCCCAGCCGGTTCTTGAGCTCCACCGCCAGGTAGCACACCACGCTGACGATCACCCCGATGGCCACCGACCCGGCCGGGCTCACGTAGCCGGCGGCGGGGGTGATGGCCACCAGCCCGGCCACGGCGCCGGTGAGCAGGCCCACGAACTTGGGCTTCTTCTCGAAGCGCCAGGCCAGGCCCAGCCAGGTGATGGCGGCCACCGAGGCGCAGATGTCGGTGTTGGCGAAGGCCACCAGGGTGGTGGTGTCCACCCGCAGCTCGCTGCCGGCGTTGAAGCCGTACCAGCCGAACCACAGCAGGCCGGTGCCCAGGGCCACCAGGGGGATGCTGTGCGGGCCCTTGTCCATGACCTTGCGCCGGCCCACGTAGAGCACCGAGGCCAGGGCGGCGAACCCGGCGGTGGTGTGCACGGCGGTGCCGCCGGCGAAGTCCAGCACACCCCAGCGCGCGAACAGGCCGTTGCCCCAGACCATGTGCGCCACCGGGAAGTAGACGCAGAACAGCCACAGGGTGAGGAACACCAGGTAGGCGGGGAACTTGATCCGGTTGGCGAAGGCGCCGGTGATCAGCGCCGGGGTGATGATCGCAAACATCATCTGGTAGATGAACAGGACCAGCAGGGACAAGGTATAGGCATTAGGGGTGGCGGCGTTGACGGTGATCAGGCTGTCCGGCCGGACCCCGTGCAGGAAGGCCAGGCGGAAATCGCCGATGACCCCGCCCGCGCCGCCGCTGAACACCAGGGAGAACCCGCAGGCCCACCAGATGAAGGTGGTCCAGCCCATGGACACGAAGCTCTGGATCATGATGGCCAGGACATTCTTGCGGCCGACCAGTCCCCCGTAGAAGAAGGCCAGGCCCGGGGTCATGAGCATGACCAGGCTGGCCGCCACGAGCATGAAGGCCAGGTTGCCGGTATCGAACGCGTTGGGCGTCAAGGCGGGCTCCTCGGGGAAAAGTTGGCTGCAGGCTCCAGTCTGCGCCCGTTTCCCGCCGCCGCGGCCCCGGCGGCCGAACTTCCCGCCGGTACGGCCCGCAGCGGATCCCGAGATGCCTACCTTTTAAGTCGTGATAAATTAACGGGCCCCCATGGGGCGGAAGGAGCGATTGTGGCGAATGCGGCCATCCGCACTGACAATCCGGCCTTGACCTGCCCACAGCGGATCGCGCTGTACCGCACGATCTTCGCCTCGCGGCGGATCGACGACCGGGAGATCATCGGCAAGCGCCAGAACAAGGTGTTCTTCCAGATCAACGGGGCCGGCCACGAGGCGGTCCAGGCCGCGGCGGCCCTGTGCCTGCGCCCGGGCCATGACTGGTTCTTCCTGTACTACCGGGACCGGGCCCTGGCCTACGGGCTGGGGGTATCGGCCCTGGACATGTTCCTGGCCTCGGTGGGCGCCGGGATCGACCCGGCCAGCGGCGGCCGGCAGATGCCCAGCCACTGGTCCGATCCGCGCCTGAACCTCTTTTCCACCTCCAGCCCCACCGCCTCCCAGTGCCTGCAGGCGGTGGGGGCCGCCGAGGCCATCCTCCGGGCCGAGCAGGGCGGGCTGCAGGCGCGGCTGGACATCGCCTCGGACGAAGTGGTGCTGGTGACCCTCGGCGACGGTTCGGCGGCCCAGGGCGAGTTCTGGGAGAGCATCAACAGCGCCGTGAACCTCCGCCTGCCGGTGGTGTTCCTGATCCAGGACAACGGCTACGCCATCTCCACCCCCACCGAGGTGCAGTATCCCGGGGCCGACGCGGCCGCCCTGCTCCGGGGCTGGGAGCCGCACGGCCTGCTGGTGCTGGACGGGGTGGACGGGCTGGACCCGGTGGCCAGCCACGCCGCCATGGACCGGGCCGTGCGCCACGCCCGTGCCCGGCTGGGCCCGGCCCTGGTCCGGGCCCGGGTGAGCCGGCCCTATTCGCATTCCCTTTCGGACGACGAGCAGCACTACAAGCTCCCGGCCCAGCGCGACCAGGAGGCCCGCACCGACCCCATGGTGGTCTACCCGGCCCGGCTGGTGGCGGAGGGCGATCTGACCGAGACCGGGCTGGGCGAACTCCAGGCGGAGATCCAGGCCGAGGTGGACCAGGCCTGGGCCGAGGCCGAGCGGGCCGCCCCGCCCGCCGCCGACAGCGGCCTGCGCCACCTGTACAGCGAGACCGTGGACCCCACCGGGCCGGATTTCGACACCGAGGCCGATGCCGACGCCCCCGAAGGCGAGGCCGTCCCCAAGACCATGATCGACCTCATCAACCGGACCCTGCACGCCGAGATGGCCCGGGACCCGACCCTCCTGGTGTTCGGCCAGGACGTGGCGGACGCCTCCCGGGAGGAGATCCTGGACCAGGTGAAGGGCAAGGGCGGGGTGTTCAAGGCCACCCACGGGCTGCAGCGGGCCTTCGGCTCGCACCGGGTATACAACGCCCCCCTGGCCGAGGCCACCATCCTGGGCCGGGCCATCGGCCTGGCCGCGCGGGGCTTCAAGCCCATCGTGGAGATCCAGTTCTTCGACTACATCTGGCCGGCCATGCAGCAGATCCGCGACGAGCTCGCCACCATCCGCTGGCGCAGCAACAACCACTTCAAGGCGCCGGTGGTGATCCGGGTGCCCATCGGCGGCTACCTGAACGGCGGCGCCATCTACCACAGCCAGTGCGGGGAAAGCGTGTTCACCCACATCCCCGGACTGCGGGTGGTCTGCCCTTCCCGGGCGGTGGATGCCGCCGGTCTGCTGCGCACCGCCATCCGCTGCGACGACCCGGTGCTGTTCCTGGAACCCAAGCACCTATACCGCCAGACCCACAACAAGGGCGCGGATCCCGGCCCGGGATTCATGATCCCGTTCGGCAAGGCGCGCATCGTGCGCCCGGGCCGCGATCTGTCGGTGATCACCTTCGGCAGCACGGTGCACCGGGCCGTGCAGGCCGCCCGGCAGGCCGAGGCCGAGGGCCTCGACGTGGAGATCCTGGATCTGCGCAGCCTGAACCCCTACGACTGGGCCGCCATCGCCGCCACCGTGCGCCGCACCCGGCGGGTGCTGGTGGCGCACGAGGACACCCTCAGCTGGGGCTACGGCGCCGAACTGGCCGCGCGCATCGCCGACGAGCTGTTCTTCGAGCTGGACGCCCCGGTCCGCCGGCTGGCCGCCAAGGACACCTGGGTGGCCTACCACCCGGACATGGAGGACCGGATCCTGCCCCAGCCCTCGGACTTCCTGGAGGCCTACCGGGCGCTGGCGAAGATCTGAACCGGTCGTCCGGGTCCCGACCGGGCGCACCGTTCGCTCCCGGTCAGTCGCATGCGCGACTGCCGGGAGCGGAAGGAACCAGCCCCACGCAGCGAACGGGTTCCACCTTCGCGAGGGGGCGGAAGCTGCCGGGTCGTGGTCGTGCTTTTTCGGGCCATGCTAAAGGCCCTATTCCCTGCTGGACGCCGCGATTCGTTCACCTTTTTTTGTGTGCATGGAAAAAGGAAGGCCCACCCAATGTGTTAGGGCGCGAGGCTCAGACAAAATGTTCCTGTTCGAGCGTGCGCAGGGCGCAGTAGTCCTCCTGGATGATTTGCGGGTCGGCATGCATCAGAAAAACGACGCTGGGGCAGGTGGCGAGATCAACAGTGCGGGTCACCGGCCCCCCTTCTTCCACCAGGAGTTTGACGGAGAAGAAGCTGCGAAGGCCACGGATCTTGCTCTCCAGTTTCTGCACCTCCCGCCCCCAACCGTCCCTAGCCGCGATGCCGTTGAACCAGACCCCATGTCTCTGGAGCCGGGCCGAGGGCATCTGGACCCGGGACCAGTCCCCCCGGGCACAGAGTAGGTCCACCGTCATCCCAAGCTGATTTGCTCCCAGGCAGGCATGGAGGAAATCAGGGTTGACACCTCCCTGAACCCGGGCGCCCAGTTCCACAAGGACCGGCCCCTGGGGCGTCAGCATCACCTCACAGTGCCCTGGGCCGTGGGTGATCCCCACGGCGTCCAATACCTTGCGGACATACCCGAACAGGTGGTGCTGGACCTCGCCTTCGATGGGAAGGAGTTCCTGCCAGTCATAAATGCTTCCGGCTCCCGGCACGAGCCGCTTGTGGTATTGCCACACGTCTGCGAGACGATGTTCCCCGTTCCAGGATAGGGTGTTCACCACGTATTCGGTTCCCGGTAAGAAGCCCTGGATTAACATTTCATGGTTGATGGGGCCATACAATGAGGGCTGGCCCAAGTGGCGCCGCAGGGCCTCGGCCACCTCTTTTGCGTTCTCGCAGAAGTGCAATCCGTCTGTCCCGCCGCTACTCAAAGGCTTAACAACGACAGGCCACCGCAGGCCCTCCTGTTCGCTCACCCAACGGAGCCCGGTTTCCACATCCCTCACCCGTGTCTGAGTCGGAGCTGCGAGACCAGCAGCTTTCACCGCCTCCAGCATGTGGAACTTGTTTCTCCGCAGGTGGCTGGTGTGGGGAGCATTTGAAGGCAGTCCCCACTGGGAGGCCAGTCGCTCGCAAAGTTCTACGCCGGTCTCCGCTCCAGCCAAAACTGCGGCGATCGACCGGGGGTCCAGGGTTGGAAGGGTAGCCTCCAGGTCTGCATGGCGAATGTGCCGCTCCAGCTTCCCTAGGTCGGACGTAGCTTTAATGAATTCAGGGATTGTATAGTCACTCTCGATGCCGATACAGCGGAATCCACGGGCCATAGCGATGTCCGCCAAGTGGCTTCCAGAGCGATAAGGTTCCACAATGACAACGGTGTCCGCTTCTAGGCTCATGTTAATTCCCTCTCCATGGGTTGGGTGGGACGGGTAAAGCCGCGCTGGCGGCGGCGGTCGACCATGAAGTCGCCAAGGACCAGATAGTCGATGGCGGTTTTCTTGAAGGTATCGATGGCATCGGCCGGGGTGCAGACGATCGGCTCGTCGTCATTGAAGGACGTATTGAGCAACAAAGGGACACCGGTCAGGGCGTGGAACCTGGAAATCAGCTTGTGGTACCTGGGATTGACATGTTTCTTGACCAGATGAATGCGAGCGGTGCCATCCTCGTGGGTGACCGCTGGAATGAAGGGGATGCGCTCGGGCCGAATGGGGGTGGTCATGAGCATGTATTCATGGGGCATTTGTTCGGGTATGAGGTCGAACCAATCCCTGGCTTCCTCGTCAAGGACACTGGGGGCGAAGGGTCGGAAGATTTCCCGATGCTTCACTTTGACGTTCAGGATGTCCCGCATGGCGGGGTTGCGAGGGTCGGCCAGAAGGCTGCGGTTTCCCAGTGCTCGGGGGCCGAACTCCATGGCCCCCTGGAACCACCCAACCACGTCACCTTGGGCAAGCCGGGCGGCCACGCAATTCTCTACATCCTCCATCCGCTCATACACCAACCCCTCGTTCTCCAGGGCACGTTCCAGGTCGTAGTCCTCGAAGGAAGGGCCCCAGTATGCGTGTTCCAGGGCTTCGGTCCGTTCCTGGCCCATTTTCTGGGTCCATACCAGCAGGGCCGCTCCCAGGGCAGTGCCCGCGTCGTTCGCGGCAGGCTGGATGAAAATGTTACCTGCGACCCCTTGACTCAGCAGGTAGCTGTTGGCCACGCAGTTCAAGGCCACTCCCCCCGCCAGGCACAGATTCCGGGAACCGGACCTCCGACAGGCCTCTACGACGATTCCCGCGACGATCCTGTTGGTGAGGTCCTGAAGGGCGGCTGCCAGATTCCTGTGGAGGGTGGAGAGTCCCTCGCCGCGCTTCCTCCGAGCAATGCCGAACAGGGATTCCAAGCCCTCGAAATCGTCGTTCCGGAAGCGCAAGCGCTCCCCATCCACCCGGAATTCGCCACCCTCCTCCGCCCAGGCGAGGGTATCCATCTCCCGGCGGAGGGTTGCAGGGTCACCATAGGCGGCCAAGCCCATGACCTTGCAGGCGTCTGTGTCGGAAAACCCCAGCAACATACACAATTTTTCCCAGAGGAAGCCAAGGGAATGAGGGTAGTGAATCTTCTTGAACAATTCCAGCCGGTTGCCCTCCCCCCGGTAAATTCCGGTCGAAGCGGTTTCGCCAATTCCGTCCAGGGAAACCACGGCCGCTTCCTGAAAGGGGGAGACCAGGAATGCGGAGGCCGCGTGGCAGCGGTCGTGCTCCATCCAATGGAAGCCTCCCTTGAATCCCATGCCCCCCAATATGTGCGGAATTTTATTGAGGTTTTGGCTAAAAAGTGTTTCCCCCTCCAGGGAGCCCCAGGAGCCAGGTTTCACGCCCTCCTTGAATTCGGTGTTCATGAAGCGGACTTCGGGAACCAGGGAGTACCCCACGTGGGCCACATCCTCAAGAGCAATGCCGGCCTTCGCAAGGCAGGCATTGACGGCGCCGAAGGGCAACTCGTGGGGGTTCGCCACGCTGGGCGATTTGGTGTGCTTGACGCGGGTGAATCTCTCCTCTTCCACGGCCATTACGAGTTTCCCGGCTTTCAGCAGGGCCGCGGAGGATTCGTGATAAGCGCTATTGATGCCCAGGACGTAGCTGTTGGATATGGTGTCCATTGGTTTTCTCCGGTGCTGGATTTGGGTCAGTCGAGGTTGAGAACGAGGCAGCGGAGGCTTCCACCACTCTTCTTGAATTCGCTCATGTCGCACTTGATGACCTGAAAGCCGGCTTTTTCCAGTTGCCGCTCAACGGATGTGGAGCAGTTGTCCACAAGAAGGTTGTGGTTGATGGAAATGTTGTTGCAGACGAAATAGTCCTTGGCGTCCAGGCCAGAGACGGGGATCGCGTTGGGGAACCGTGTATTCAGGAACCTTCGGCTTTCGTCCGTGAAGGCTTCCGCGTAATACAGGATGGATTCGTGGTCGATCAGGCAGGCCGCAAGGGCCAGATGGAAAAAGTCGGGATCCTTGATGTGGAGCTCCCCAAGGACCTGGAGATCCGGCAACAGGGCCTTGATGTGATCGATGGCCCTTTTGTCGGAGCGCGGGCCGTACCCGAACAGGATCGAATCGCCCCAATGAAGGATGTCACCCAGGCCCTCGAAATGGATTCCTTGGGGTATCCGCAGGGTCTCGTAGCCATGGTTCCTCATCCATGCCTCGTAGTAGTGGGACTCGGGCTGCCGTTGGGGATGGCGGAAATTGCTGACTACGAATTTCTGTCCGCGCACCATTCCCGCGTCGCCCGAGAAGGTCATGTCGGCCAACCCAGGCTGGGGATCGATGTACGAGATCTGGACGTCCAAGTCCTCGAGAGTGGCGACCAGGTTCGCCCACTGGTCCTCCGCCTTCATTTTGTCAACCCTGGTGGCGAGGTCCATCCATGGATTGATGACGTAGTCGATGTCGAAGTAGGTTGGCTTGCACATCAGAAGCCGTCGGATTCTCATGCGAATTCTCCTCGTGCGGCGCGGAGCGCCATGGTTGGAAGGTTGGCCAGCGAGGCTGTCGCGCTCGCATCCGCCTTGGCGAACCCATGGCCAAATTGGTAGATGGCTCGATCGGGGTCATACACGGCGCATGCGGAGCGGCGTCCCACCACCCTGGCGCTGCCCCGGTGCAGCTTCAGGCGGACGGAGCCCGTGACGAACCGGTTCTGGCTGTCGATGTAGGCGTTCAGGTGGGCCATGGCCGGGTCGAACCAGCGTCCGCAATACACCATATCGGTCCACCGGGCATCCACAAGCCGCTTGAAGGCGGCTTCGTGGCAGTTCGAGGTGAAGCCTTCCAGGTCCGCATGGGCGAGGATCAGGCAGTGGGCGGCCGGACTTTCATAGATGGCACGGGACTTCAGGCCCACGAAGCCATTTTCCACAATGTCGGTGCGGCCCACGCCATGTTCGGATGCGGTCTGGTTAAGGCGCTCCACGAGGGTTCCAAGGGCGGCGCGTTCCCCATCGAGGGCGACGGGAATGCCAGCCTCGAAGCCGATTTCCAGATAAGCCGCTTCAAGGGGAGTCGATTCCACAGGCTTGACGTAGGACCATGTTTCCCGGGGAGCTTCGTGCCAGGGATTTTCCAAGGGCCCGCATTCGATGGACTTTCCCCAGAGGTTTTCGCTGGTGGAGTAGGGGTTCAGGGTACCGAACACCTCGGGAATCCCATGTTCCCTGGCATATGCGTCCACCACCGCGTCCTCTAGGTTCATCCTGGCCAAGGCGGCGATGCTGGGTTGGCCCAGGCTCTGGAACCCCATCTCCATGCGGACCTGGTCGTTTCCCCTGAATCCGTGGACCACCACGTCCATGCCCATGGATCGACAGCAGGCGGTGGCCTCCATGGCCAGCAGGGGGCGCGCCAGAGCGGCGCTCAGGTGATAGCCGCCTTCATAGACCGCATTGGCCTTGATGGCCCTGGCGATCACCTCGTCCGCGAAGCGAACGCGCGCGTCCAGATGGATGGCCTCTTCGGCCCCGGCGGCGATGAGACTTGCCACGATGCCGGCGGGATCGCGAATCTCCCCGAGATCCACAATGAGGCAGGTGACCTTGCACCCAAAAGCTTCCTTCAGCCACCGAATGATGTGGGGAGCGTGACGTTGGTTATAATGCAGCAGGAGCGCGTGGGAAAAGTCAGTATTCATCCAGGGTGCATCCTTCCTTCTCAATGGCCGCCAAAAGGGGCGGTTCGGTCTGATCGCGATGCATGGCGAGAGGCAAGCCATGCTCACGCATCCAGGCATCTGAATAGATGGATTCCAGGTAGCGGTCGCCTGAATCCGGCAAAATGCCCACGATCCGTTTACCGGGCCCCAGTTCCACGGCGAGGTCACGGCAGGTCCTGACCACCAAGCCTCCGGTCCCGCCCACCATGATGCCTTCCGTGCGGGCCAGGTCCCGGGCTGCCCGGAAGGCGTCCAGATCAGCAATCTTCACCGCCCGGTCCACGACGCTCCGGTTCAGGTTTCCGGGTACGAAGGAGAGGCCTCCTCCCGACACCAGGTAGGGTCCGGGCTCACCCCCGTAGATCACCGATCCGAACGGCTCCACACCGACCACCAGGACATCCCCCGAAATCGCTTTGAGAGCGGCGCCAATGCCGGAAATAGAACCACACGTACCCATGGAAACCACGCACGCGTCCAACCTCTCGTTCATGTCCCTCAGCAATTCCCGCCCCGTGGTCCGGAAGTGGCACTCCTGGTTGGCGCGATTGTCATACTGGTTGAGGGTGATGGCACCCGGCACCTGATCCGCGATACGTCTGGCCACCTCGATTCTCATCTCGACGGTATCCTCGCCTTCCGGCGTCTCCGACAGGAAGGCAATGCTGGCTCCATAGGCCCAGAGCTTGTATTTCTTCCCCGGCGGCAGGAAGCGATCGCAAACGGCAATGAAGCGATAGCCGCGGATGGCGGAAAGGATCGCCAGTCCAATGGCCGTATTGCCCGAGGAGGATTCCACGATGGTCATGCCGGGCTTCAATCGGCCCTGCGCCTCCGCATCCTCGATCATGCTCAGGGCGATGCGGTCCTTGATGCTTCCACCCGCGTTGGTCCATTCCAGCTTCAGATAGATGTCAGACTGGGCCGATGGTTCATGATTTTTCAATTGAACCAGAGGCGTATTCCCCGTTAATTCAACTATCGATCTGTAAATCATGCCCTATTCCCCTTGTGCGGATCATGGGTGTTGATTCGGGTTCCTACCGGGATTGAATGTCTGGGGCCCTTTCTTGGTTCCCATTCCCCACCACCAGCGTTCCCCGTTGGAGCTCGGGACCCTCCATGGTCAGGATTCGAGCGTTGACGAAAGCCTGGGGCGGCTCCTGGGCCGACAGCGCAAGCCCGGCGACAAGGACGGTTGCCTTCATGGTTGCCTCTAGGCGAAGACAAGGGCGCAGGCGCCCACAATGGAAAGGATGGTGCCGGCGATGCCCATAAGAGTCACTTTTCCCTTGAAGAAGGAGGCTGAGACAGGAAGAAGGAATACCGGGGAAAGGGACATGAGCGCGGCGGCGACCCCCATGGGCGCATGGGTGATGGCGAACAGGGCCAGGAGAACCCCCAGGACCGGGCCGGTGGCGGCGCCCGCCACGATGAGCAGGAATGCACGGCGGTCCCTTAAGCGCTGGACGTTGTCTTTGAACTTCATCTGGAACACGATCCACAGGGTGATGGCGGCGGTGCCAGCCGTGAGCCGGATGAGGTTGGCGGAAATGGGCGGTAGCCCGCCTGCCATGCCAATGTCGCTGAGTAGCAACCCGACGGCCTGGCCAAGGGCCGCTCCGATTCCCAGTGAAACCCCGAATGCCCAGGCTTGGGTCCGGCGCAGATCCTTGGCCGCGCCCGGAGCCCGCTCCCAGACCACGCAAGCGACCCCGACGCTGGTCCCCAGAATGGCCCCCAGCTTCATCAAGGAAAGGGATTGGCCGAGGATGGCCCAGGCCAGAAAGGTGCTGAAGATTGGGGAAAGAGTTGTCAGCACAAGGGCCACCCTCGGACCGAGGATCAGCATGGACTCGAACAAGCATGCATCCGCCAGCGCGAGGCCAACGAGTCCGGAAAGCCCCAGGGCCATGAGGCCGGTCCATCCGATGTGGAGGGGGAAGGACGTACCGTACAGGACCAAGTGCAGAAGAACCATCACGCCCAGCGCCAGGAAGAGCCTAGCGGCATTGACGGTCTGGGACCCCACGCGTTTGCCAGCTAAGGTCAAGAAAACGGAATTAGATGCCCAAAGGACGGCGGTACCGACAGCTGCCAGCTCTCCCAGGTAGTCCACATCGTCTCCCAGCGTAAGTGACCACCGTGCGATTGATCCATGCCCCTTCCCCAAGCGCCCGGATGGTTGTTTACCGGATGCGATCCGGCCTTGATTGGTTCCTTCTGTTCGAACAGGGATCATGACCAGCTACCAGACCTGAGAACGTCCAGGCGTGCACCTTGCACCACGGTTCAACAGGGTGACCGCCCGGGACCCACGAAAGTTCGTTTGCTCGTGTGGTGGCTTCTCCCCACCCTCAAACCGCCAGGTCAGAAGCTGGTCATCCAGTCGACAACGCGTTCCAGGTCCTGTTCGGCGTGCCAGCCATGGAAGGCCAAGCGAAGGTATCCTTCCCGGATGCTGGACCGGATACGGCGGTGGGTCCCCTCCACCAGGTGGTTTTTCAGCCTTGCCATGCCCACCGCCGAATGGTGGAAGCTGAGGATTGCCCCCAGGCGATCATGCCTGCGCAGCGCCAGCAGCCGCTCGGCCTCGGGGCGCCAAAGCGGGTGGTGATGCAAAGCGTCCAGCAGTCGGGTCTGCAGCCCGATCACATGCTGCTGGATGGCCGGGATGCCGGGCACCCGCAGTACCTCAAGGGAGGCCAGGAGGGCGGCGCTCCCGAGAATCGAAGGGCTTCCCGGCTCCAGTTTCCGGCCGTCCTCCGCCCATGTGGCCATGGCCGCACCCTGGGTTCCCTCCTGGGAAAAGGCGGCGCCCATGGACAGCCACGTGCCCGTGGGCGCGAGTTCGGCCCGGAAGGAAGCCCGGCTCCACAGAAAACCCTGGCCCTGGGGGCCAAGCAGGCCCTTGTGCCCCCCGGTCGCCAGGGCGCTGACACCCCGCAGGTCTGGCTGGAAGGTTCCCATCCCTTGGATGGCATCCACCACCAGGGGAACCCCCGCCCTTTGACAGAGCCGCCCCAGGCTTTCCAGGTCCAGCATGAGGCCATCCTGGAAGCGGACCCAGGAGACCGCGATCATCCGGGTGCGAGGTCCAATCGCATCCTGGAGCGCCTGTTCGAAGGAGCGTTGGCCCAGGGCCGGCGGGAGGGTTTCCAGGGCTTCCCCCCCAGCCTTTTGCCCCTTCCAAAGGGGGATGGCCCGGCAGGTCACACCGCGGGATCTCAATGCCTCCCATGGCATCGCGTTGGCCGGGAACTCCCCCATAGGCAGAAGCACCTCGTCCCCCTCCCGCCAGGGAAAGCCCTGAGCCACGGTCTGAATTCCCGTGGAGGTGCAGGGCGACAGGCTGATGTCCTCCGGGACCCCGTTGACCAGACGGGCGCAAGCGGCTCGGAGATTCTTTTGGGTAGCCAGGAAGTCCGATTCCCAGTCCATGTTCCAGGGGCAGATTTCCTTCCTTACCATACGGACCAATGGCTCCGCGACCGCGCTGGGCATCGGGCCGTCCACGCAATGGGAAAGCCACAAAAGGCCGTCCATCTCAAAGAGGCCCTCTGGGAGCGGAGGCCCCGGGGCCTCTCTGGGTGCGGTTGCGGGCATGGCGGCTTCCTGAAGATTGCTGGATGCGACGGATCGGGTTTCCGAGTCTACCGGGTTTCCTTCGGCGGGTTCATCCCCGTTCCTCGATGGGCACATTTGAACCTTTGCCCTCTCAGGGCGCATTGGAAGGTGGTGGCAGACCCGGGCATCCCCCCGGGGCCCAGGAGAACACCTGTGGATTCCTCCTCTTCCACTTCCATGAACCTTCCAGTTTCCCGCAAGGGCCTTCCTGTTCCGTGGCTTATTCATATGGTGGCCCTTGCCACGGGCCTCACCGTGGCAAGCAACTACTTCGCCCAACCCCTGCTGCCCATCATTGCTGTGGATTTGCAGCTGTCGCCGGGCCAGGTGGGTGCCATTCCTACGGTGGCTCAAATGGCGTACACCCTGGGCCTGCTGTTGGTCGTTCCCTTGGGGGACCTGTTGGAGCGCCGCTGCCTGATCATGGCTCTGGTCCTGGTGGCCGGGGGAGGATTGCTTCTGACGGCCCTTTCCACCACCCTGCCCATGGTCTTGGCGGGCACCGCTATAACCGGATTGGCGTCAGTGGTGGCCCAGGTGTTGATTCCCTTCATGGCCACTCTGGCCGCCCCCGAGGATAGGGGGAAGGTGGTGGGGAAGGTGATGGGCGGCCTGCTCCTGGGGGTCCTGTTGGGGCGGACGGCGGCGGGTGCCCTGGCAGATCTTGGCGGCTGGCGCGCCGTCTACTGGCTTGCCGCTGCCCTCTTTCTCCCGACGGCCGTGATGCTTCGCCGAGCGTTGCCCAGGTACCATGCCCCGGCGGGGCTGTCCTACCCTCGGCTGGTCTGGTCGGTGGTCACCCTCTTCCGGGATGAGCCATCGCTCAAATTCCACGCAGTCCTGGGGGCCTGCGCCTTCGGTTCATTTAGCGCCCTCTGGACGACCATGTCCTTCCTACTGGCTGGCCCTCCCTATGGGTTTTCGCCGAGCACCATCAGCCTCTTCGGGTTGGCGGCCGCGGCCGGGGCTCTGGCGGCGAACGGCGCCGGCCGGTTTGTGGACCGTGGACGCGGAGTCTGGGTGGCAGGACTCGGTGGTGCACTCCTGCTTCTCTCCTGGATCCCTTTGGCCCTTGGCAAGGTTTCCCTCATCGCCTTTATTCTGGGCGTCCTGGGGCTTGACCTGGCGCTCCAGGCAATCAATATCAACAATCAGGCCGAGCTTTACCGAAACCACCCTTCCGCCAAGAGCCGGCTGAATGCCGCCTACATGACGTGCTGTTTCCTGGGGAGCACGGCGGGCAGCATGGGAGCCGTTCTTGGTTTCGTCCGATTCGGATGGTCCGGAGTGGTGGCTTTGGGAGCCCTCCTGGGGGGCGCGGGGCTGCTCACCTTGGCCCGGATCCTGGTTGGGACAAGGCGACCCTCGAGGGACCCTGAGCTATGAAGCGCGCTTCACCAAGGTCCGGGATTGACAGGTCTACTCATGCTGCCTACCGCCTTCGGACCCGGGCCCACAGGGCCTTCAGGCTGAACCCGTCCAGCAGATCGAAGAACACCGGGATGACGATCAGGGTCAGCAGGGTGGAGGTGATGAGCCCGCCCACCACCGCCCGGGCCATGGGCGCGCGCATCTGGGCGCCGGAGCCGATGGCCAGGAACAGCGGCAGCATGCCGCCGATCATGGCCAGGCTGGTCATGAGGATCGGCCGCAGCCGGGTGGTGCCGGCCTCGATCAGGGCGTCGCGCCGGCTCATCCCGCGCTCCCGCATGTTCTGCAGGGCCCGGTCCACCAGCAGGATGGCGTTCTTGGTCACCAGGCCCATGAGCAGGATCAGGCCGATGCTGGTCATCATGCTCATGGAGTCGCCGGTGACCAGCAGCATCAGCACCAGGCCCACCATGGACAGCGGCAGCGACAGCATGATGGTGATGGGCAGCTTGAAGCTCTCGAACTGGCTGGCCAGCACCAGGTAGATGAAGGCCACGGCCATGAGCATGGCGGTGCCCATGTAGCCGGCGGTCTCCTTGTTGTCCCGGGCCGAGCCGGTGAAGTCCGCCTCCACCCCCGGCGGCAGGGCGCCCTGGGCGTGCAGCTGGGCCAGCTTGAGGCCGGTGTCGTCCACCACCTCCTGCAGGGTCCGGCCTTCGTCGTTGGCGGTGATGAGGGTCTGGGCCATGAGGTTGCGCCGCTCCAGCCGGGCCGGGGCGGTGGTCTCCTCGAAGCGGGCCACGTTGCTGAGCTGGATCTGCAGGTTGCGGTCCTGGGCGTCCTTCTTGGTGGAGCTCACGGTCATGGTCTCCAGCTGCTCGGCCCGGGACCGGCCCTGGTCGGACAGCCGGACGGTGACATCGTACTGCTCGCCGGTGCCCGGGTCCTCGTACTTGGCCACGTCCACGCCGTCCACCAGGGGCCGGACCAGGTCGGCCACGGCGCCGGGCGATACGCCCAGGTCCGAGGCGCGCTGGCGGTCCACGGCCAGGCGCAGCTCCGGCTTGCCCTGGTCCCGGCTGCTGGTGACGTCCACCGCGCCGTCCACGCTGCGCAGGGCCGCCAGCACCTTGGGCTCGGCCTCGTCCACCAGGTGGCGGTCCGGGCTCATGATGGCCAGGGCCACCGGCTTGCTGTCGCCGAAATCGGACACGGCGGACAGATCGGTCTCCACCCCCGCCACCTGGCGGAAGCGCTCGCGCAGTTCGCGCCGGATGGGGATCACCCCGCGCCGGTGGCCTTCGGACAGCTTCACGTAGATGGTGCCCTGGGTGATGGCGCCGTTGAGCCCGGTGCCGATGGTGGTGTAGACCCGCTCGATCTCAGGGTTGAGCTTGCCGTCGGGGCGGGTGCGGATCAGGGTCTCCAGCGCCTCGGCCTTGGCCCTGGTGGCCGCCAGGCTGGCGGCGGCGTCCACCTTGAAGCCCACCTGGAAGTCGCCCCGATCGTAGTCGGGCATGAAGTTGTTGCCGAGCAGGCCGATGAGGCCCATGGCCAGGAAGAAGCTGCCGAAGCCCAGGGCCATGACCGTCTTGCGGTGGTCCATGGCCCACACGATGGCGCCCTTGTAGCCGGCCTCCCAGGTGGTGAGCCAGTCGTTGAAGCGGTCCACGGCGCGCATGAGGAAGCGCCGGTGGCCGTGGTGGGAGGCCTGGTAGCCCGGGGCGTGCTCGGGATCCGGCCACACCGCGCTGAGCATCGGGTCCAGGGTGAAGCTCACGAACAGCGACACGGTCACGGCGAAGGCCACCACGATCCCGAAGGAGAAGAAGAACCGCCCGACGATGCCGCCCATGAAGGCCACCGGGATGAACACGGCCAGGATGGACAGGGTGGTGGCGATGACCGCCGGCCCGATCTCGGCGGTGCCCTCCCGGGCCGCGGTGATGTGGTCCTTGCCCATCTCCGCGTGCCGGGTGATGTTCTCCCGGACCACGATGGCGTCGTCGATGAGGATGCCGATGGCCAGTGACAGGGCCATGAGGGTCATGGTGTTCAGGGTGAAGTCCAGCGCCTTCATGACGGTGAAGGTGCTGATCACCGACACCGGCAGGGTGAGGCTGGTGATGATGGTGGAACGCCAGCTGTTGAGGAAGAAGAACACGATGATGACGGTCAGGGCGCCGCCCAGCAGGATGGAGAGCACCACGTCGTCCACGGAATCGTTGATGAACTTGGAGTTGTCCTTGGCCTTCACGGCGGTGACGCCCATCTGGGCCAGTTCCGGGGCCAGGCGCTTCATGGCCGCGTCCACCGCCCGCACCATGGCCACGGTGTTGCCGCCGATCTGCTTCTGGATCTCCAGGGCCACCGCGTCCTGGCCGTCCAACCGTGCCAGGGTGCGCATCTCCTTGGCCCCGTCCACCAGGGTGGCTACCTCCTGCAGCTCGATGGGCCGGCCCTGGCGGTTGCCGACGATCACATGGCTGAAGTCCTCCACCCGCCGGGCCTTGGCGTCCACCCGGACGCTGATCTCGCGGGTCGCGGTGAGCAGGTTGCCGCTGGGCACGGCCTGGGTGTCCTGGCCCAGGGCGCTGGTCACCTGGGCCAGGGTGAGCCCGAGCGCCTCCAGCTTGCGCGGCTCCACCTGCACCAGCACGTCCCGGGTGGAGCCGCCCACCACCTCGGCCTTGCCCACCCCGGGGATGTTCTCGATGCGCCGCTTCAGGAACTCGTCGGCGATCCGGGTCAGCTCGCGCGCCCCCAGGTCCGGGTGCGCCGCGTCGGGCTTGAGCACCAGGGACAGCACCGGCAGCTGGGCCGGATCGAACTTCTGGATGATCGGCTCCTTGATGGTGTCCGGCAGATCCCGGCGGATCTGGCCGACCTTGGAGCGCACGTCGTCCAGGGCCCGGTCCACGTCCCGCTCGATCTGGAACTGGATGGTGACCGTGCCCAGCCCCTCCTGGCTGGTGGAGCTGATCTCCCGCACCTTCTCGATGGGGTTGACCGCCTCCTCGATCTTCTTGACCACGTCCTGCTCCACCGCGTCGGGACTGGCCCCCGGGTAGGCGACGCTCACGGTGACCACCGGCATGTCCACCTTGGGGAAGCTGTCCAGCCCCAGGCCGCGGATGGAGAACAGGCCCATGACCACCAGCCCCAGCATGACGCAGGTGGTGAGGACGGGCCGCTTGATGGAAAGGTCGGAAAGCAGCATGGTCAGTTCCCCTGGGCCTGGGCCGGCGTCCCGGCCGCGCCGGCCATCTGCAGCGGCGTGCCGTCGGTCACCAGGTGCTGGCCCTGGGCCACCACCTGCGCGCCGATCGGAAGACCGTCAACCTGCCGCCAGCCCTCCTGGTCCTGGCCCACCAGGATCCGCCGCCGCCGGGCCACGCCGGCCTCGGCCACGAAGACGTCCGCGTCCCGGCCCACGGTGTTGAGGATGGCCGCCGGCAGCGCCGGATGCGGCGTGGCGCCCGGGGCCAGGATCCGGCCTTCGGCGAACAGGCCGCTCTTCAGCTGATCGCCGGGATTGGCCAGCCGCAGCCGCACCCGCAGGGTGCGCCCGTCCTGCTGGACCGAGCCGCTGATCTGGGTGAGGGTGGCGTGGAAGGTCTGCTCGAAGCCGGCGATGTGGAAGTCCGCGGTCATCCCGGTCTGGATCCGGGCCAGGGCCTCGGCGGGCAGATCGGCCTGGATCTCCAGGGTCCGGTTGTCCACCAGGTTGAAGGCGGTCTGGCCCGGGGCCAGCACCTCCCCGGGCTGCACCAGGCGCTGCGCCACCTCCCCGGCGAAGGGGGCGGTGATGCGCGACTTGCGCAGGCGGCTCTGGGCCAGGCCCAGGCTGCTTTCGGCGGCGTGCACCACCTCCATGGCCGCGTGGTAGCTGGTCTCGGCCTGCTGGGCGGACTGTTTGGTCACGCTGCGCTTCTCCAGCAGGGCCTGGGCCCGGTCGTTGTCGCGCCCGGCCTGCTCGGCCTGCACCCGCGCCTCGCTCAGCTGGGCGGCGGCGGTCTGCACCGCCAGCTGGAGTTCCTCTTCATCCTGGGCGGATAGCAGCGCGCCGGCGCGCACCCGGTCGCCCTCCTGCACCGCTACCCGGGTCACCCGGCCGGATTCCTCGGCCTTGAGCTCGGCCCGGTTGACCGCCAACAGCGTGCCGGTGAACGGGACGCTGTTGCGGAAGGCGTGCGCCTCCACCCCGACCAGGGTCACCGGCACCAGCCCGGCCGCCTTCTCCAGCCGCTGCTGGCCCAGTTCCTGGCCGCGCCGGTAGCGGTGCGTGCCGATGGCGCCGGCGATGAGCAGGGCCGCCAGGCTCGCATATAGGATGTTATTCCGTTGGCTCATGGGGATACCTCGATCCGGTTCGGGAAGCAGGTGCAGCGGGTATGGGCGGGCAGCCTGGCAGGCGTGTCAGAGTGGCGCCAGGCCGCAGGCCCGGCGGTAGTCGAACAGCGCGCTCCAGATGGCCAGCTCGGCCCGCTTGCGCTGGCTTTCCTGCTGGCGTTCGGTGCGTTCGGCGGTGAGCAGATCCAGGGAGGTGATGAGCCCCTGGTCGAAGGCTTCGCGGCTGGTGCGCAGGGCCTCCAGGGCCGCCGTGTGGGCCGCCTGGGCCGCGTCCTGGAAGGCCACCGCCTTGCGCAGTTCGCGTTCGGCCGTGCTCTGCTCCACCGCCAGGTTGCGCTCCAGGTCCACCCGGGCCTCCAGCACCTGCTCCAGCTGGGCCCGGTTCTGGGCCCGCTTGCCCGATGTGCGCATCCCGTCGAACAGCGGCACCCGCAGGGACAGGTTCACCTTCCAGGTGTCGTACGGTTCCTTGAAGAGGTCGGACGAAGCGCCGGTCTGGTAGCCATACGCGGCGTTGAAATCCAGCTTGGGACGCAGATCGGACTTGATGATCTGGTCGTTGGCCCGGTACATCTGCTCCTGCTGCTTGTACTGGGCGACCTCGCTCCGCTCAATCGGCACCAGCGGGGCCAGCGCGGCCTGTTCCGGCGTGCCGGGATCCCGCAACTGCAGGGGCGTCCTGGGATCCAGGGCCAGCTGGCCGTTGAGCTGTTCCAGCGCCCGCTGGTAGGCCGCCTGGGCCTGGAGGTTGTCGGGCAGCACCCCCAGGTACTCGCTCTGGGCCCGCAGCCGGTCCAGTTCGGTGGCGGTCTGCGCCTCCAGCCGGGCCTCGACGTCGTGCAGGAACCGCTCGGCGGTCTGCAGCCGGGTCTGGATCACCTCCAGCTCGGCCTGGGCGCTCAGCACCGCGATGTAGGCCACGGCCACCCCGTGCAGGGTGTCCAGTTCGGAGGTGGTGTAGGCGAAGCCGGCCTCCCGCTCGCCCATCTCGGCCACCCGCACCGCCGTCCCCAGCTTGCCCCAGTAGAACAGCGGCTGGCTGAGGGTGGCCTGGGTGACGTACAGCGAATAGGGCGCCGCCACCTGGCTCGGGGTCATGCCCAGGCTGGCCAGCAGCTGGCCGGTGCCGCCCATCAGCAGGCTGTCGTCGCGCAGGCGGGTGTAGTCGGCGGTCACGGCGAGCTGCGGCAGGGCGTCCGCCCGGGTGGACGTGATGAGGGCCTGGCGCTCCTGCACTTTGGCCTTGGCGCCCTTCAGCTGGGCGTTCTCGGCCCGGGCCCGGGCCAGGGCCCCGGCCAGATCGAAGACCTGGGCGGGGGCCTGGCCCGGATCCTGCCCGCGCGCCGGCGCGGCCGGCGGCGGGGTCGGATTCGGAGTGGCGATCTGGGCGGCGGGAAGGAATAGCAGCATGCCAAAGGCTCCTGGATACGCGGGGAAAGGGGGCAGGACGTGGCAGGCCTCAGACGTCCGGGAACGCTTCGGGGATGCCGAAGCCGCGCAGGCTGAAGCCGGTGATGTGCCGGGCCAGGGCCTGGAGGTCGCGGGGATACTCGGGGTCGCCCCGGACCAGGCGGATCAGCGGCAGGTGATGGAGCAGGTGCACGACCTGGCCGAGCACGCTGTCCACGTGGTCCTGGGCCGCCGGGCCCTCCAGATCGGGCCGGAGGATCCGCAGACAGGCCATCAGGAGGTCGTTGGTTGGCCGCATGTGCTCCAGGATCAGTCCGGCCACAGACTCCCGGGGGTTCTGCAGCTCCCGGGTGACCAGCAGCAGGCTGGCCTTTTCCAGCTCCGAACCGCCTTCGCAGGCCATGAGCTCGTTCAGGGTATGTTCGATCAGCGCGCCCAGGGCCCGGATGGCCATCGCCCGGGCGTCCTGGCTGTCGGGATCCAGCGGCGGCATGGGCGGCTCGTTGTGGCCCCGGAAGATGCACCGGAGGGCCTCGGCGTAGATGCCGGTCTTGCCGCCGAAATGGTACTGCACCAGGGCCGAATTGGCCCGGGCCCGGCCGGCGATCTCACGGATGCCGGTGGCGTCGAAGCCCTTCTCCGCGAAGCAGAGAATGGCGGCTTCCAGCAGGCGTTCCCGGGCGGGCAGTTCGGAATCGGAGGGGGGCATGCGGGGCCTCGAACAGACAATCAAACGATTGATCAAGCCTTGAGCATTAATCAACCGATTGATTGAGTCAAGACCCCCGACCCTCCATCCGAGCGGGCGCCGTCCACCTGGACAGCTTCACCTGGAGGTTCATCCCGTCGCTTCAGAAGCGCCTGCCAATGCCCAGTTCCACCGTAGGCAGGGTGTGGCCCAGGGAACGGCTCACCTGGTAGCGCGCCGAAACCCGCCACGTCGGGTTGAGATCACAGCCGATGCCCACCTGGCAGGCCACTTTCAAGCCGGTGCCGTAGCCGATGCGCTGCTCGCCCAGCACTGGGTTGCCGCCCAGGCCCGCTGGCGCCGTATCGGCGGGGAAGCCGGTGCTTCCCCACAGGTTCCGGACTCCCACGCCGGCCAGCAGGAAAGGCCTGCGCCGCGACGCCAGGGGCAGGCGCTGGACGAAGTTGACCATGCATCCCACGGATTGGAGCCGGGTCCAGCTTTGCCCGTCCTCCGGAAGCCCACGCAGGTGGCTGTTGTTGTACTTCACATAGCTGAGCGTGGTCTGGATCCCGCTGGACTCCCCCACCCTGCGCTCGGCGAGCACGCCCAGCCCCGGGCTCAACGCGCCGGAAAAGGCGTTCAAGGAGCCGGTCGGTTGAACCAGCAGGGCCTCCCAGCCCATCCGCCATGCGTTCACGGGCCTGTCATCGGCGAGCATGACGGGGCGCAGCAAAAGCAGGATGACAAACGGCTTCCAATCCATGATCGATCCTTTCCAAACCCCAGGGGTCATGGAAAAGGGGCAGCAGTAGTTGCCGGGGAGACGGGTGCCCGGTCCGGCCCAGGTCTCCGGGTTGGCCTAGCGGTGACGCCTGCCACCGCCCTCGGGTTTGCCGCACAGCCCGGTTTTCCGGTCGTAGTCATATGCAAGGCGAACAGCTTGCTGCGCTGTAATGCCATGAACGAGGTTGCCGCCGGTGGCAACCGTGACCCCGGCCGCAGTGCCCCACTCGACCAGATCCCGGCCGAGGAACGGCTCGCCCTTCCGGCCCAGCGCCTTGCTGACATCGCCAGCCAGATCGTCGATCTTGCTCGCGACGCCACCCCCACCTGTCACGAAGCCCAGTTCGTGGTCTTGAAGTGTCCGGATGACCGACATGGTGTTCTCCCAGCGCGAAAAGGTTGCAGGTTGCCCGAGGGACGCCACGGATGCAACGCGCACCCTGGTCAACCGGCGACCCATGGCACCCACGGACCGACCGGGTCACCGGCGCTTCAGCGGAAGCGACACGCCCAAGCCGAGAAGGAAGGCCCCTCTGGCATTCCCCCCACCTTGGGTGGTGTCCATCCAGCTATGCAGGCTCGACTGAAAAAGTTTCACCGGGGGAGCAGACGCCGGGTGCAAGGCCGGGACCCGGCCGATGTCCTTCTAGTGTAGGCCGCCAGAAATACATGTACCATCCAGGCCCAGTGCTTCCATCCGATGGTGGTCAGGCTTTCGTGTTGATGAGCCGCTTGATTCCGCCGTCCTTGAGCGGCCAGGCGTG
>Ga0302267_10001406_pt1 | contig 30689 bp, 21 predicted proteins | sample III_Bog_E1_3_FD_194555 | JGI IMG/M metagenome (GOLD analysis project Ga0302267, IMG submission 194555) | Peat permafrost microbial communities from Stordalen Mire near Abisko, Sweden - III_Bog_E1_3 | ecosystem: Environmental > Terrestrial > Soil > Wetlands > Peat | place: Sweden: Abisko...
CTGAGCGCGGGGAAGCTCCGCAGCGTGTCCGCCGAGTCGATGGCGTCGCCGGTGACCATCGGGAACACGTCGTGGCGCTCGACCACGATGGCGGCCGGGTGGCCGACCACCAGGTCGTCCATGAGGATCTGCCGCTCCCGATCCCGGGCCCACGCGACGCGCTGGGGGACGTCGTAGAGGTAGCGCGTGGCGGGCGAGCGGTCGGCGAGATCGTAGATCACCGGCTCGAAGCCCCAGACGAAGACGCGCCGCGAGGCGGGCACCCGGTCGCGGAGGAAGGTGGCCACCTCGCGGTTGGCCGCGGCGTTGACGTCGGCCACCGAGGCGAGGCGATCGACGGCGCCCTGATCGCGCGGCGAGTGCGTGAAGACGGCGACCCGCTCGCCGCAGCGCTGGAGGAAGCTCTTGTCCAGATCCTTGGTCGCGGTGCGGCCCAGCGCGACGAGGACGATGGCGACGAAGAAGCCGACCACGCCCAGCGGCCCGCGCGGGGCGAGCCGCTCCCAGAGGCGGTGGAAGCCGAGCGCCGCCAGGAGCGCGGTGAGCGGCCAGGTGGCGCCGTAGTGATAGGGGAAGAACTTGCCCTGCATGATCACGCCGGCGACGTGCACCGCGATGACCGCGCCCACCACGCCGACCCCGAAGCGCTCCCGCGGCGCGCGGGGATACGCGAGGCAGAGGAGCACCCCCACCGTGGCCACGCTCGTGTAGTTGCAGAGCCACTCGGTGAAGCCCCAGTACACCATGCCGGGGACCGTCTCGCCGACCCAGGAGAGCTTGGTGTAGTGGGGCGTGAACACGAAGAGCACGTCCCGGAGGTTGGAGAGGGCGCCGCGCGCGCCGAACCAGAGCAGGCACGCGACGAACGGCGCGGCGCCCCCCAGGAGCACCAGGCCCGCGGGTCGGAGCGCGGCCCGCAGCCCCGGGCGCGAGAGGCCGCGCTCGCCGAGGATGCGCAGGCCGAGCGCCGCCGCGACCACCGCGCCGCCGCCCGCCAGCGGCGGCTTGAGCAGACCGGCGAAGCCGAAGAGCGCCCCCGCGATCACCAGGCGGCGGGTCATCGATCGGCTCTCGGCGCGCACCTCCGCGGCGGGGTTGCCCATCACCGGGCCGAGGAGGGCGAGCGCGAAGATGGTGACCATCCCGCCGAACGACTCGGGCTGCGCGGTGTGCCAGAAGTCGAGCTGGGCGTGCACCAGCACGGCGATCGCCCCGGCGAGCAGCCCGATGCGGCGATCGCCCCACCACTCGCCGGTGAGGCGCACCATCGCCGCGATCATTGCGACCAGGCCGACCACCTCGACGACGCGGATGCCCGTCTGGCTCGACCCCAGGATCGCCCGGGTCGCCGCGTAGACGAGGAAGATCCCCGGAGGCTTGAAGTCCCACGCGTCGCGGTACGGCATCCCTCCGGCGACGACGCTGCGGGCCACCATCGCGTAGATGCCCTGATCGCGGCCATAGCCGAACGAGAGGATCTGGAGGAGCAGGAAGGCGATGACGACGTAGCAGACGACCGCGAGCGCGCGATCGGCGCTCCCCCGCGAGGGCGCCGCCGCAGCGACGGGAAGAGAGCTCTCGGGGCGGGTCACCGCGCGTCTTGTACAGGGAAGGTGCCGTGACAGGAAGCTGACAGAGGGGGGACCGCGCGGCACCTAGCCTTCCAGGGGGTGGACATCGCAGTCGTGGTCAATCTCCGCGCCCGCCGCGGGAGCGAGCAGGTCGTCCGCGCGTGCCGCGAGCTCTTGCCCGACGCGCGGGTGATGGCTTCGCGCAGCCTCGATGAGGCGCTCGGCTTCGCCCGGGACCTGCAGGAGGCGCCGCCCTCGCTGCTGGTCTCCGCGGGCGGAGACGGCTCGGCGGTCGCGCTGATCAACGCGATGCGCGCCTCGGGCGACGACGCGGGGTCCGACGTGCTCCTCCGCGGGCCCGCGTTTGGCCTGCTGCCTCTGGGCACGGGCAACGGCTGGGCGAACGTCACCGGCGCGCCCCGCTGGCGCAAGGCGGTGACGCGCCTCGGGCACCTCGCCGAGCGCGGTGGCCCGCTCCCCCTGCGCCGCTTCGACCTGGTCGAGATCGAGGGCACCGTCGCCCCGTTCGCCGGCACCGGCTGGGACGCCGAGATCATCGACGACTTCCACGCCCAGAAGGCGGGCCTGGGCCTGCTCCCCAGCGGCGCCCGCCACGGCCTCGCCGGCTACCTCCAGGGGCTCTTCACCCGCACCATCCCCCGCCACCTCACCGAGGCGCAGGTCGAGGTCGAGGTCGTCAACACCGGCGCCGACGCCATGACCGTCGACCCCGACGGCCGGCCCGTCGCGGTCCCCGGCGGCCATCACGGCGCCGTCCTCTACCGCGGCCCCACCAGCATCTGCGGGGCCGCGACCACCGCCGAGTGGGGCTTCGGCTTCCGCGCCTTTCCCTTCGTCGGCCTGGTCCCCCGCCGCTTCTGCCTGCGCATCTACTCCGGCCGCGCCGTCGAGGCGACGCTGCGCATGGGCCAGCTCTGGCGCGGGGACCACCCCATCGCCAAGATGCACACCTGGCTCCTCACCCGCTGCAAGGCGACGTTCTCGCGGCCGGTGCCGTTCCAGATCGGTGGCGACCGGATGGGGATGCGCTCGGAGATCGAGTACGCGCTGGCGACCGAGCAGGTCGACGTGCTGGACTGGCGAGCGACGGCGTAGGTTCGCCACGCGCTCGCTGCCGCTCGCCCGGTCGCTGCCGCTTCCGGCTCGGTAGGGAAGAGGGCGTCGGCGCGGCGCTTGAAGCGTGCGGTCTGCGCAGGTGGGGGGCTGGGTTGAGACGCGCTCTCGAGGGAGCGCGATCGCGAAGCCGGGTCGGACCGAGGTGGCCCGACCCGGTCGGGGAACGCTAGCTGCCCTTCTTCATCAGGTCGGCAAAGGTGCCGAACTTGGCGTCGCGGGCGACGCCGGCGCGGTACTGCTGGTAGGCGTGCTTCTCCGCGTCCTCTTTGACGGCGCGGATGGAGAGCTTGGCCTCGCCGCGGCGCGGATCGATCTCCAGCACCTTGGCGTCCAGCTGGGTCCCGAGGGGGTAGTCCTTGCGCAGGTCACCGCCACGGGGCGTGGTCGTGTGGCTGGCGGGGATGAACCCGCGGGCCGAGCGACCGGTGACGCCGAGGACGCGCACGACCAGCCCGCCCTCGGTGATCTGGGCGACCGCGACCTTGACGATCTTGTGCGGCTGGACGCGCTGGCGGGCCTCCACCTCTTCGCCCGGGGGCGGAGCGGGGTGGAGCCCGATCTTGTGGCTCGCGGGGTCGCAGCTCGCGACGATGACGTCGATCTCGTCGCCGACCTTGACCACCTCTTGCGGGTGCTCGATGGGCTTGATCGACAGATCGGCGGTGTGCACGAGGCCGTCGATGCCGGACTCGAGCTCGATGAAGGCGCCGAAGGGCTGGAGCCGGGCGACCTTGCCCTTGTGGCGGGTGCCGACCGCGTACTTCTCCTTGACGGCATCCCAGGGGTCCGCGACCACGGCCTTGCGGCTGAGCCAGAGCTTGCCCTTGTCGTCGATGTTGAGGACCTTGACCTCGATCTCGGCGCCCTGCTTGAAGATGTCGTTGAGCCGCGCGCCGCGGTCGTGGCTGGCCTCGGTCATGTGGACCAGACCCTCCACGCCGCCGGCGTCGGGGAGCGAGATGAACGCGCCCCAGGCGACGACCTTGCGGACGACGCCCTTGTGGACGCTGCCCGGCTCGACCTTGGAGAGGGCCTCGACGCGGAGCTTCTTGTGCTCCTCCTCGAGCATCTTCTTGCGGGACACGACGATGTCGCGGCCCTTCTTGGCGTACTGCGTGACGATGAAGTCGAGCCGCTGTCCCACCAGGTAGCTGAGGTCGGCGCCGTGGTGCATGTCCACGTGCGACGCCGGCGCGAAGGCGCGCAGGCCGCCGAGGTCGACCTCGAGGCCGCCCTTGACCGCGCCGGTGACGAAGCCGTTGACCTGCTCCGCGCTCGCGGTCGCCGCCTCGAGGGTCTTGCGCGTCTCCTCGAGGATGAGGGGCAGGCGCGAGAGCATGAGCATGCCGCCGCGGACGCCGGTGCTGGCCACCGTGGCGATGAACTGATCGCCCTCGACCGGGGGCTCGTCGTCGATGAGCTCCCGGCGGTCGAAGAGGCCGGTGGCCTTGCCCGCGATGTCGATCCACACCGCGGTCTCGGTCACCTTGCTGACCTTGCCGAAGACCTCCTCGCCGATGCTGAAGGCCGGGCGATCGCGGTCGTGCTGCGGGCCGCCCCGGGGGCCGCGGCGCCGCTTGGTGCCGTCGCCGCCGGGCTGCTCTTCGCCGCCCGCGTGCTCCTCGCCCTCGTGGGCTTCGCCTTCGTGGGCTTCGCCGTCGTGCTCGTCGCCCTCGTGCTCCTCACCCTCATGGGCTTCGCCTTCGGCACCCGCGGCGGCCTCCCCCTCGGGGGAAGCGGCGTGGGCTGCACCGTCGGCTCCGCCCTTGCGACGGCGGCGGCGACGGCGCTTCTTGGCCGCACCCTCGACAGGGGTGCCGCCCTCGGTGGGGGCGCCACCTTCGGCGGGGGCACCGGCTTCCACCGGAGCGCCACCCTCGGTGGGGACGCCTTCGGCGGACGCCGATCCCTCGGCGCTGACGACCGGGGGAGCGCTCGCGTGCTCGCCCTCCACAGGCGCGCCTTCCACCGCAGCGGCCGCGACGGCAGGCTTGGGGGCGGCAGGCTTGGGAGCCGCGACGAGCGGGGGCCGGGCGATCGGAGCCGCAGGGCGCGGGCCGCCGGACGGTCCCGGTCGGTCATGCCCCTTCTGCGGCGGAGCGCCGCCGCCGCCACGTCGGCGGTTGCCGATGTCGTCGGGCGGGCCCCGGCCGGGCAGCCGGTTGCCGACGTCATCGCCGGGCTCCTCGTCCGGCTCCTCTTTACGAGGGCGGGGAGGCGCGCTCGGCTGCGCGTCTGCGGCAGCCTCGGGCGTCGCCGATTCGGTTTCCGGGCTCGCTTCCGCGTGCTCGGGCTTCGCCGCCGCGAGCGAGGGCTCTGCCTGCGGGGGGGCGGGATCGGGGGTCTCCCCGATCGGCTCCACCACGTGCTGTTGAGCTTCGGACGCCGGGGCTTCGGGGTGGGTAGTGGTCGTGTCTTCCGTATTCATCGCGCCTCGTGCGTACTGCGCACGTCTCCCGCGGAGGGCCTTACGGAGGGATTTCGCATCGGCGAACCCTTCGTTTTTCATTGACGCCGCCGCGTCCGGCCACTCGGGGCCGCGAACCTTAGCCTACCTCGCCCGATCCTGCGAGACCCTAGTTACCGGTCCCTGTCCGGTGAGGAGTCCCGGCGCTGCGCCCAGGCGGCGGGACGCTCTCACGATGCTCACGATGCCCCATCGCGGGACCCCCGTCGCGGGACGCTCTCGGGCGTCCCGCAGGGTGGTCAACGAGCGATGGGGAGGTGCCGCTGGGCCCCGCCGCTTCGGTCGATCTTGAGCCCGCCGCCCCGCTCGACGTTCTGCGCGGTGACCCGCGCCACCAGGCGCTCGGCCACGTCCATGAACGAGCGGGCGATGGCGCTCTCCGGCGCGGCCTGGACGACGGGGGTGCCGGCGTCGCCCCACTCGCGGATGGCGGGGTCGATGGGGATCTGCCCGAGCAGGGGGGCCGACGCGAAGTCGGCCACCTTCTGGCCGCCGCCGACGCCGAAGAGGGTGTGGCGCTTGGAGCAGCCGTCGCAGATGAAGTAGCTCTCGTTCTCGACCACCCCGAGCAGGGGGATGCCGACCTTCTGCGCCATCGAGACCGACTTGTAGACGTCCTGGAGGGCCACCTCCTGCGGGGTGGTGACGATCATGGCGCCCGTGGTGCGGAGCTTCTGCGAGATGGTCAGCGTGATGTCGCCGGTGCCCGGGGGGAGATCGAGGATCAGGTAGTCGAGCGCCCCCCACTCCACGTCGCGGAGGAACTGGAGCAGCGCGTTCTGGAGCATGGGACCGCGCCAGACCACCGCCGAGCGGGGGTCCTCGAGCAGGAAGCCGATCGACATCAGCAGGACCCCGAAGCGCTCCAGCGGCAGGAACTTCTGCCCGTCGGCCGAGGTGGGCCGCCCGGAGACGCCGAGCATGGTGGGGATGCTCGGCCCGTACATGTCGGCGTCGAGCAGGCCCACCTTGGAGCCGAGCCGGTTGAGCGCGAGCGCCAGGTTGGTCGCCACGGTGCTCTTGCCCACGCCGCCCTTGCCGCTCATCACCAGGACGATGTTCTTCACCCCGGGGCAGGGGTCGTCCGAGAGGATATTGCGGGTGGGCACCACCAGATCGGCGCGGAGCTCCACCTGGTCGGCTCCGGCGGCCCGCAGGGCGGCGGTCACCGCCTGCTCGAGGCGGGCGCGGTAGGCGGGCCCGGGGATGGGCAGGTGCAGGGCAGCGCTGACGGTACTGCCCGACACGGCGACCTCGTCGACGATGCCCAGCTCGGTCACCGGGCGGACGAGCTCGGGATCGGAGACCTTTTCGAGCGCGGCGAGAGCGGACTGGACGGTGATTGCCATTCGACCGGCTCTCCGTAAAGCCGGCCGCCGGGGCCGTCAACAGGAAGGTCCCCTAACGTCAGCCGTCGGAAGAGAACGCTCCAGGATGAACCGGTCGGAGAACGCTCTCGGGCGTTCTCCAGGATGAACCGGTCGGAGAACGCTCTCGGGCGTTCTCCAGGATGATGACCAATCAGTTGCAGGTGCCGGCCACCATGTTCGTGGGGTCCGCGCCGGTGCAGCCCTTGCTGCAGCAGTCGGCGCCGGTGAAGCAGCCGGTCCCCTTGTTGCCGCACCAGCAGCCGAACGCGTCGGTGGCGGCGATGTAGGGCACGTAGCAGGTGTCGTAGCCCGAGTCGCCGGCCGCGACGTTGACGGTCGCGTCCAGGCACTGGCCGTGGGTGCCGTCCGGCGCGGCCGGGCAAGCGCTGTTGCTGCTGGTGGGGCAGGGGATGGCGGGCTGGAAGCAGACGCGCTCGCCGCCCGAAATGAGGGCGATGCACAGCGAGCCCGTCGCGCACTCGCCGTCGTCGTGGCACGGCTGGCAGAACTTGCCGGCGCCCGTGCACGAGCCGAAGCGAGGCACGCACTGGCCGGCCGTGCACTCGAAGCCGCCGACGCAGTCGGCGTCGCTGGCGCAGTCCTGCGAGCAGACGTTGGTGCCGCCCACGGCGACGCAGTGCTGGCCGGGGGTGAGGGAGCAGTCGATGTCGGTGGCGCAGGGGTCGCACGGGCGGCGGAGGCGGCACTCGTTGCGCTGGGTGCACACCGATCCGGCCGCAAACGTGGTCCCGTTGGCCGTGTTCATGGCCGGGTCGACGCAGGGATCCTTGGTGGTGCCGCAGTCGGTCGAGGGCACCGGGCCGCCGCAGATCTGGTGAGGATCGCGCACCGTCTCGCACCAGTAGCCGCCGGGACAGTCGGTGTCGGCGTGGCAATCCTGGAGGGTGCAGAAGGCGTTGGGGTCGCCGCTGCCGCTGGAGAGGCAGACCAGCGGCTTGCACGAGGTCGCCGGGCAGTTCGCGGTGGTGCAGGCCGAGCCGTCCGGGCAGGCCGTCAGCGTCGCGCACTCGTTGCCGAAGGGGCAGAGGGCGCCGATCGCCGCCTTGCCGTTGTCCTGGCAGATGGTGATCGCGGCTCCGGCGTCGTCGCTCTTGGCGGGGACGCAGCTCTGCCCGGACGCGCAGTCGAGGAGGCTCGTGCACTGGAGCTCGCAGCGGTTGTCCACGCAGGCATTGCCGGCGTTCGCGCACGCGGACGGTTCGCACAGCCCCTCGCAGGTGCCCTGGGTCGAGCCAGCGACCGGCCGGACGAAGCCCCCTTCGCAGAACTTGCCGCAGCCGGTCGATCCCGAGGCGGACACGACGCTGGCCGATGCCGCCAGGGCGATCGCGGCCACGGTCTGGATCACCCGCCGGAGGCCCCAGGCCCGAGGATTGGAGGAGACCGGGGCGGCGGGCGGCGCGAAGAGCATCGTATGCGGCATGATCGTCCCTCTGGCTCGGAGCTGACACAGGCCGGCCTCGGCCGTCCCGGAGCGAAGACCTCGGGCATCGGCGAGTGCCCCCCGGGCTCCTCCCTCTTGACGGCGCGCGCCGGTACCGGAAGAATCGCCCCACCTCTACAACATTCCGTAACTGGTGGCACCATGAGAAGCGACCCGATTCTGGCCTGCGTAACGTTGGGTACACTGGTCGCACTGGCGACGGGCTGCTCGCAGGCTCCGCCTCCGGCGTTCACGGACACGACGGGGGAGGCGAAGGCGGCGGTCGTCGAGTATCCGGCGGGCCCCTACGGCATCGGCGTCGGGTCGGTCGTCGCCAACTACGACTTCATCGGCTACGGCGACGCCACGGCCACGACGGCCACGATGCAGGCCCTCTCGCTGGCCGACTTCTACAACCCGCACGCCCACGACTCCAGCTACCAGCCCGCCGCGGGCGAGCAGGACGATCGGCTCTTCCCGGCGGACTCGGGGTTCGCCTCGGCGGGCAAGCCCAAGCCGACCGTGCTCCTCGTGGACATCGCCTCGGTGTGGTGCGGCCCCTGCAACGACGAGGCGGGCACCATCCTTCCGATGAAGCACGACCTCTACGCGGCCTGCGGCGGCGAGTTCCTGCTCGACCTCCACGACAGCCTCACGCCCGGCACCCCCGCCACGCCGTCGAACCTCAAGCAGTGGACCATCAAGTACAAGGTCGGCTACCCGGCGGCGATCGACCCGTCGGACCAGCTCGACAAGCTCTTCGCCGCGCAGGCGTTCCCCCAGAACATGATCGTCGACACCACCACCATGAAGGTCGTCGCCGTCGTCGCGGGCGAGGCCGTCACCGGCGTGTGCAGCGACAACGCGACCGTCTGCGGGACCCCGGCCGACCTCGCGCTCTGCGCCGACGCCACCAAGTACAGCTGCGGCTTGCCCACCGCCTGCCCGTCGGGGCCCTGCCAGCAGTATCAGTTCTGGACGCAGTACGAGGCGCTCCTCGACAAGACCCGCACCGGCTGCACCCTCTGAGCGCATGAAGATCGCCCTCCTGAGCGCCCTCCTGCTCGCCACCACGTCCTGCGGCGCGGAGGGCGGCGCTCAGCCTCCCGCAGGCACGCCGGCCACCTCCGGAGGAGCGAGCTCCGGAGTGACCTCCGGAGTGACCTCCGGCGCGACCGGACCCACCGCGCCCGACTTCTCCCTCCGCTCCACCGAGGGCAGGACGGTCCACCTCTCGGACTACCTCGGCAAGAGCGTCGTGCTGATCGACTTCTGGTCGACCACCTGCGACCCCTGCATGGGGGAGATGCCCTACCTCGTCGACCTCTACAAGGCGAAGAAGGACAAGGGGTTCGTGGTGCTCGCCGTCTCGCTCGACGGCCCCGAGTCGCTCGCCGACGTGAACCGCGTCGTCCACGACAAGGGCATGATCTTCCCGGTCCTCCTCGACCAGGAGACGACGGTGGTGGCCCGCTACAACCCGAAGAAGGAGATGCCCTTCGCGGTGCTCATCGACAAGAGCGGCGCCATCGTCGAGAAGAAGGCGGGCTACACCCCGGGCGACGAGAAGGTGCTCGCCGCCGCGGTGGAGAAGCTGCTCCCATGAGCTACCGGGCGCGCGCCTCCCTGGTCGCTCTCGCCGTGGCCGCCAGCGTCGGCTGCAACCAGGATCCGGGCGCGGACAACGGCCAGGGCCTCGACGAGCCGGCGCCCTGCCCCGAGTGCGCGGCCGCGTCCGGGATCGTCAAGCAGGGCTACGTCATCCCCAACTTCTCGTTTCAGGGCTTCGTCGACGCGCAGGTGCAGGGCAAGACGCCGGAGACCATCGCCCTCTACGACTTCTACAACCCCCACGCCGGCGACGCCTCGTACCAGCCGGCAGACCCCGCGGACGACGACCGGCTCTTCCCGCCCGGCTCGCCCTACGGCGCGGGCACGCGGAAGCCGACCGGGCTGCTCATCGACATCGCCTCGGTGTGGTGCGGCCCCTGCAACGAGGAGGCGAAGTCGGTGCTCAACGGCCTCTACGCCCGCTACCAGCCCTGCGGCGGCCAGTTCGTCTTCCAGCTCGCCGAGGGTGCCGCGCCGGGCGCGCCGGTGACCCAGCAGCTCCTCCAGTCCTGGGTCTCGACCTACCACGTGAGCTACCCCGCGACCTGGGATCCCGCCGGTCAGCTGCGCCCGCTCTACAGCGCCGACAGCTACCCCGACAGCGCCATCGTCGACACCCGCACCATGGAGATCGTCGACGTCATCTCGGGCCTGCCCGACGCCACGTTCTGGACGACGTACGAGGGGCTCCTCGACGCCAAGTGCCTCTCCCCCTGAGCGGCTCGAGGGGCGATCGTGGTAAGGAGCCGCGGGTGCGCCCCGCGATCCGTCGCCTCGCCCTCGCCGCCGTGCCGCTCGCGGCCCTCCTCCAGAGCGCGCCCGCGAGCGCGGTGGAGGTGCCGAACGTGGGCGGCAAGCCGCTGCTCATCGACATCACCAACACCGCGGTCCTCGCCTACCACTTCAACAACCGCAACGACGCCAACCTCGACCCGCCGCACCAGGTCGACGACAACTACGGCGAGTTCCTCGACCGCCTCAACATCCAGGCGAGCTGGTGGCGGCTGCGCCTGGGCGTGCGGCTCGACACCGCGGTCTACTTCCACACCCTCGATCGCAACGGCGTCGCCGCCGCGGTGCAGAACCAGACCCCCGCCATCGACGCGGCGGCCACCAAGAGCGATCCGGCGGCGGCGATCAAGAACCAGATCACCAACGACTTCTACGAGGAGCTCCACTCGCGCTTCCTCCGCGCCATCTACCCCTCCAAGCTCTTCCTCGGGTACGCGCAGCCCGGCCTCGACGTGACCGCGGGCGACTTCTACGTGCAGCTCGGGCGCGGGCTGGTCTTCAGCGTCCGCAAGATCGACGAGCTCGCCGTCGACACCACGGTGCGGGGCGGCAAGATCGCCTTCGACCGCACGCTCGGCGACGTGCAGGTCGGCACCATGCTCTTCGCCGGCCAGATGAACCCGCTCCGCGTCGACGAGGCCAGCGGGCGCCGCCTCAACGGCGCGGGCTCGCCGCTCTTCTTCGCGTTCCCGGTGGGCGGCGCGCTGGAGACGTACACGTTCGATCACACCGGGGCGGTGGTCGACAACATCCAGCCCGCCCAGCCGAGCTACCTCGAGGACACCGTGGCCGGCGGGAAGGTGGACCTGAGCACCAGGTGGTTCAGCCTCGGGGCCAACGCCGTGGGCCTCTACCGCAAGGAGAACACCCTCTTCAGCTCCACCGATCCCTCCAAGGAGCACGACCGCATCCTCAACTGGAGCGGCACCTTCGAGGTGCCCTCCATCCTCAAGCACGGTGACCTCTACGTCGAGGTCGCCGGTCAGTCGATGCGGGCGGGCCACATCGCCTTCAGCGGCGGCCACGAGAGCCCCCAGCCCAACCTCGACGGCTACGCGGTCTATGCCAGCGGCAGCATCACCGGCGGGCCGGTGTCCATCTCGCTGGAGGGCAAGCACTACCGCAACTTCTTCCCCCTCTCGGCCAACATCGACGTCTCCACGCCCGGCTTCGGCGCGCCGGAGTTCTCGCTGGTCGCCTACAGCCAGCCCCCCACCGCCGAGCCGGTCTACACCGAGGTCGTCTCCGGCGGCTCGCCCGGGGTCTGCGTCACCGGGGGCCGCGCCCGCATCGACTACCGCTTCAACCGCGAGGCGTCGGTCTACGCCTGGCTCGGCCGCTACACCAGCTGGACCGAGATCCCCGGGCAGGATCTCAGCGACGGCTGCACCGTCGCGCCTTCCATCCTCGAGAAGGTCGGAGCGATGACCACCTCCGTCGCCGTGCAGACCAACATCTGGGACGGCGCGACCGGCCTCGACCAGGGCTTCGAGAAGGGCCGGACCCACGTCAAGGCCTGGGTGGGAGTCCGCACCAGCGACACCGCGGTCCCGGAGCAGACCCAGGCGGAGTCGGGGGCCATCACCGCGTTCTACCGCGAGGGCTACCTCCGCTACGACATCGTGAAGCACCTCGCGGGCCCGTTCTCGCTCCAGCTCCAGGGCTTCCACCGCCACCGCTGGGAGCCGGTGTCCTTCGTCAAGCCGTGGAACGAGGGCGAGAACTACACCGCCCTCCAGTGGTCGCCGCACCTCTCGGGCGCCGTCGGCTTCGAGTACCTCAACAAGGAGAAGTGCCAGCCCGGCCTGTCGAACACGCTCAGCAGTCCGGCGCGCCCGGAGCGCGACACCTGCTTCTACGTGAACGGCGGCGTGCAGTGGCGCGCCGGCAGCGCCGGCGAGGACCGTGTCTCGACCAAGTACCTGGCCAAGCTGCTCGACAGCGTCGGCGTCTTCGTCGGCCAGCGCCGCGGCGCGACCCGCTGCGTCTCGGGGGTGTGCCGGCAGTTCCCTCCGTTCGAGGGGGCCCGGCTCGAGGTCACCTCGCGGTTCTAGTCGCGTTGCGGTCGGCAGGCACGTGCCGGGCACGTGTCGGGCACGTGCCGCTGCCCTGGCGGTCCTCGAGAGGCGCCGGCGTGTGGATCGCGCCGCGATCAGAGCAGCCCCCATGGGCACAGACGCTGCATGGCAACCTTCGCGCCGCATGCTTCACGCCGCTTGAGCCATGGGTGCTCACCCCGCAGAGCCCGAGCTCGCGCTCGGTACCGCCGCTCGTCTCGCCCGACTCCCCGAGTCCGCCCGGCGCTTGCTCCTGCACGCTTCCTGCCTCGGCCCCACGTTCGACGTCGCCACCCTCGCGCTCGCGTGCAGTCAGGGCGCCGCCGCCGTGGTGGCCGAGCTCGAGCCCGCCCTCGCCGCGGGCCTCCTCGCCGAGATGGAGCGCCCCGTCCTGCGGCAGGCGGAGCGGTGGTTCGCCTTCCGCGTCGCCGTCGCGGAGGTCTATGCGCTGATCCCCGGACGTGACCTGCCCGAGCTCCACCTGTCCATCGGGCGCCGCCTTCTGGCCGCCGACGCCGGCGCCCACCTCCCGCTCGCCGCCGAGCACCTCGGGCGCGGGGCCCGCCTGCTGGAGATCAGCCACTGCGAGGCGCAGAGGCAGCTGGCCCTGCACCAGAAGCTCGCCGCGCTGGGCACCCTCGCGGCGGGGGTCGCCCACGAGATCAAGAACCCCCTCAACTTCGTCAACAACTTCGCCGAGCTCTCGGTGACCCTCTCCGCCGAGCTCTCGGACGAGCTGGCCCACAGCCGGGAGCGGCTCGACCCCGCCCGCGCCGACCGCCTCGACGAGATCCTCGGCGAGCTGGCGCAGAACGTCGGCCGGATCCGCGCCCACGGCGGCCGCGCCGACGCCATCGTCCACGGGATGCTCGAGCACTCGCGCGGCCGGGCCGGCGAGCCTCGGGAGATCGACGTCAACGCGCTGGTCGGCGCCTACGCCCGCGCCGCGACCCAGGGCCGGGACGACGCCTCGAGCCCACGGCTCGAGGTCCGCCTCGACGACGCCATGGCCCCGCTGCACGCCATCCCCGAGGAGATAGGCCGCGTGATCGTCAACCTGGTGAGCAACGCGCTCTACGCCGCCGAGGCGCACCGGGCTGCGCGCGGCGAGGGCTTCGCGCCCGTCGTCCACGTGAGCACCCGCGATCTCACCGACCGCGTCGAGGTGCGCGTGCGCGACAACGGCGCCGGTATCCCCGCGGCGCTCCGCGGGCGGGTCTACACGCCCTTCTTCACCACCAAGCCCGCGGGCGAGGGTACCGGCCTCGGCCTCTCGCTGAGCCGGGAGATCGTGGTCCAGGGCCACGGCGGCACGCTCGCTTTCGAGTGCGAGGACGGCGCGTTCACCGAGTTCGTGGTCACGCTGCCCCGACGCGCCTGACCATCGAGAAGCGTCGCCTCTGGCTTCCGAGGACTTCGAGAGCCCCTCCGAAAGAATCGGACCGCCTCTGGAAGAATAAAAGCTGCTCCAATTCTTCCGGAGCCGCTCCCAGCCTTCCGGAGCCGCTCCCGGGCGCTCCGAGCAAGAAAGATCCGCCTGGACCTGCTCCAGGGGGAAAAAAGCGAGAAAGATCGCGGACGGAGCCCTCCGGCGCGATCCTTCTCGGTCCGGCGGCGGGGGAGCGCCTCCCAGCGGATGGGAGCGAGAACGATCCCGCCCGAGGCACTCCTGCGCGATCGTTCCTGCTCCGGCGGCGCCTACGCCGCTCCAGACGGCCCGAAGCGAGAACGAGCCCGCCCGAGGCACTCCGGCGCGATCGTTCTCGCTCCGACCGCCAGCAGAGCACCTCCCGACGGATTGCAGCGAGAACGATCCCGCCCGAGGCCCTCCCGCGCGATCGTTCTCGCTCCGACCGCCGGCAGAGCCTCAGAATCCCCCCTCCAGCCCGATGCTGGGGATGGTGACCGGCCCGATCCGGGTCGCCTGGTAGCCCCCCGTCACCGGCGTCTCCTGGATGGTCTCCTTGGCGCCGAAGACGTTCTGTCCCTCCAGCACCAGGGAGAGCCAGCCGCGGCCGTTGACGATGCTCCAGCGCTTCTCCAACCGGGCGTCGAAGCGGAAGAACGCGGGCACGCGGCCGCGCTGCGGCTCCAGGTTGTCGATGGGAAAGCCGGTGTAGAGCATCATCCGCGAGCCCCCCTTGATGCCGTGGCCGAAGTCGTACGAGCCGGCCACGTTGAGGATGTGGGTGCGGTCGAACGCCGACGGCACCACGTCCCCGGCGATGACGCGCTCCGATCGCGAGAGGGTGTAGGAGATCAGGCCGCCGAGCCGCCGGGTAAGGCGCCGCCGCAGCATCACCTCGAGGCCGTAGCTGTCGCCGTCGACCCGGCTCTGGAGGTTGCCGCCGATGTTGTTGGGATCGAGGCTGGTCGCGCCCAGCGCGTCGGTCAGGTTGAAGAACGCGTCGCGGAAGCCGGTCACCGTCGCGCTCACGTCCCAGGGGAGATCGGCCTCGATCCCCACGCTCGACTGGAAGCTCCGTTGCAGGCCCCCCTCCAGATCGCGGGCGAAGCCGGGCCCCGGCAGGATGAAGCTGGGCGGCTGCGAGGCCACGCCGGTGGCGGCGACGACGCGCAGATCCTTGCGGACCACGAAGCGCGCCGCGAGGCGGGGATCGACGGCGACCGCCGTGAACGACGCCGGCCCCTGGTTCCACCGCTTGGAGCCGAAGAAGTCGAGCCGGACGCCCGGCGTCACCTCGAGCCGCGGCGTGATCGCGAGGACGGCGTCGGCGCGGAGGCCGACGGTGGTCTCGGTGTGGTCGGCGAAGAGCGAGGTGAAGGCGTTGTCGCCGGTGAAGGTGGTACCGAAATCGAGCGTCGACTTGAAAGCGTCGAGCTGGGCGTCGAGCCCGGCGCGCACCAGGACGCTGTCCGAGACGCGCTTGGTGATCTCGCTGCGGGCGGCGATCAGGTAGTCGTCGACGAACGTCCCCGGAGCGAAGGTGGTGTTGTCGAAGCCGAGGGTGATCGCCTCCCGGATGCGATCGTCCGGGCCGCCGAAGCGGTGGTCGTAGCGCAGATCGAGGCGGTGGAAGGTGGTGTCGAAGAGCGTGGTCACGTCCCCCGTCTGGTCCTTGGTGCCGAGGAAATCGTGGGCGCCGAAGGCGAAGACGGTGAGCGTGTCCCTGGGGGTGACCTTGAAATTGACGCGCGCCTGGTAGTCCCAGTAGGCGAGATCGATGCTCGACGAGATCACCGAGAGCAGCGCCGCCGTGTACGAATAGCGGCCCGCGACGATGAAGCTGCCGAGATCGTCGGGCAGCGGGCCCTGCGCCATGGCGCCGGCGTCGACGAGGCGGATGTTGGCCTCGGCGTGCCACGCCGGATCGGGCTCGCGGGTCTCGCCCGCGACGATGCCGCCGGCGTAGCGCCCGTAGCTCGCGGGGTAGCCGCCCGAGTAGAGGTCGACGCGATCGATGATCGCCGGGTTGACCACCGAGGGGCCGAGCCCGATGTGGTAGAGCAGCGGCACCCGGATGCCGTCGAGGAAGTAGCCGACGTTGCCCGGCGGCGCCCCGCGCACGTAGAAGAACGGCAGCCCACTCACCAGCGGCGTCACCCCGGGGAGCGCGTCGATGGCGCGGAACGGATCGCCGAACGCGCCGGGGAGCAGCCGCACCTCCGCGCGGGTGAACGACTGCACGCCGGGCGCGGGCTGCTCGCCGTGCACGGTGACCTCGAGCGCCTTGGGCGGCGGGGGCCCGGGCGGCTCCGCTGGCTTGCCAGGAGCGGTGGCCACGGCAGCGCTCGGCGTCACCGCCGGCGGCTCGAGCACGGTCGCGGTGAAGTGGATCACCGCCTTGATCGTCGCGGCGAGGGGCTTGCCGTCCCGCGTAGCAGGGGCGAACCGCCAGCTCGAGGAAGCCGCCAGCACGGCCGCGGCGAAGGGCTCGTCCCCGCTGACGATGCGCGCGGTACGGACCGCGCCGTCGGCGTTGACCACGAGGGCCACCACCACCTGGGCGTCTCCCTGTCCCCCCTCCGGATAGTCCGCGTGGAGCGGCGCGAGCGGGCTGGGAGGCACGACCGGCACCGGCGCGGGCGCCGGCTTGGCGGCGGCAGGCGGCGCGCTCTGGGCGAGGACCGGAAGCGCCGGCCCGAGCACCAGCAGCGCCGGCAGGGCAGCGGCGAGCGCGTGAACCGGGCAGCGGCGAGGCGGCATGCGAGGCCACGAGAGGTATCAGCCCGGGCGGCGCGGGTGGAAGTGGAAGGCTGCCCGGACGTCGGGCGGCGTGCTAGGCTCCGCGCCCTTTCGCGCCCTCGAACACCCCACGTTTCACGGAGAAACCATGCAATCGGCCCGCATTGCCAACCTGCTCGAACGACGCCCGGTGGGTGAGCGCGTGCTGGTGAACGGCTGGGTGAGGACCCGCCGCGACAGCAAGGGTGGCTTCTCGTTCCTGGAGCTCAACGACGGCAGCTGCCTGCAGAACCTCCAGGCCATCGCCGAGGCGGCGCTCCCCAACTACAAGGAGGAGATCCTCAAGCTCACCCCGGGCTCCAGCGTCCGGGTCGAGGGCACCGTGGCCGAGAGCCTCGGGAAGGGGCAGTCGATCGAGCTCCGCGCCGAGAGCGTCCACGTCTACGGCCTCGCCGACGCCGACTACCCCCTCCAGAAGAAGCACCACACCTTCGAGTTCCTCCGCACCATCGCCCACCTGCGCCCGCGCACCAACAGCCTCGGCGCCGTGTTCCGGGTGCGCAGCATGCTCGCGCAGTGCGTCCACGAGTACTTCCGCGCCAAGGGCTTCTATTACATCCACGCGCCCATCGTCACCGGCAGCGACGCCGAGGGCGCCGGCCAGATGTTCCAGGTGACCACCCTCGACGTCGCCAACCCGCCGCGCCTCCCCGGAGCGGAGCCGCGCGCGGTCGACTACGGCCGCGACTTCTTCGCGAAGAAGACCCACCTCACCGTGAGCGGCCAGCTCCAGGCCGAGATCTTCGCGATGGCGCTCGGCAACGTCTACACCTTCGGCCCCACCTTCCGCGCCGAGAACTCCAACACGGCCCGCCACCTCGCCGAGTTCTGGATGATCGAGCCCGAGATGGCCTTCACCGATCTGGCCGGCAACGCCGAGGTCGCCGAGGACTTCCTCAAGTCCGTGGTGAAGATGACGCTCGATCGCTGCGAGGCCGACATCGCCTTCCTCGACCAGCGCGTCCAGCCCGGCCTGCGCGCCAACCTGGAGCAGGTCGCCAGCACCCCCTTCGAGCGGATGACCTACACCGAGGCCGTCGCCGTGCTCAAGCAGTCCGGCCAGACCTTCGAGCACCCGGTCGAGTGGGGCCTGCCCCTGCAGACCGATCACGAGCGCTACATCACCGAGACGGTCCTCAAGAAGCCGGTCATCCTCACCGACTATCCCAAGGACATCGCCGCCTTCTACATGCGCCTCAACGACGACGGCAAGACGGTGCGCGCCATGGACGTGCTGGTCCCCCAGATCGGCGAGATCATCGGCGGCAGCCAGCGCGAAGAGCGTCACGACGTGCTCGTCGAGCGCATCCTCGCCCGCGGGATGAAGGTCGAGGACTACGACTGGTACCTGGATCTCCGCAAGTACGGGACCGCGCCCCACTCCGGCTTCGGCCTCGGCTTCGAGCGGCTGGTCCTCTTCTGCACCGGGATGGCCAACATCCGCGACGTCATCCCTTGCCCGCGCACGCCGGGGCACGCGGAGTTCTGAGCTAGACCCTCAGCCAGCGCCCGACCGCGTCCGGCGGCCGGGCGGCCGTCATGGACCCGCGCCGGGAGCTGCGGTACGCCCGGGCGCATGCCCGACATCCGCCAGCCCGCAGAGGTCAAGTACCAGGCCGAGCTCGCCGCGCTGATGACCGCCGACAAGGCGCCCCGCCCGCCCGGCTGGCGCCTCTCCCCCCGCGCCGTCGAGGCCTACGTGATGGGCACCGACGCCCCCGTGGACGGCGTCGTCATCTCCCCCAAGTACGTCGGTGATCGATCCATCGTCCAGGTCGCCATCGCCACCCTCGCCTCCGACCGCGCCCTGATGCTGGTCGGCGAGCCCGGCACCGCCAAGAGCTGGCTCTCCGAGCACCTCGCGGCGGCGGTGAGCGGCAGCTCGGCGCTGATCGTCCAGGGGACGGCCGGCACCAGCGAGGAGCACATCAAATACGGGTGGAACTACGCGCTCCTCCTCGCCGAGGGGCCCTCGCCGCGGGCCCTGGTCGCCTCGCCGGTGCTCCGCGCCATGCGCGAGGGGGTCTTCGCTCGGTTCGAGGAGATCACCCGCACCGCCGCCGAGATCCAGGACTCGCTCATCTCCATCCTCTCGGAGAAGCAGATCGCCGTCCCCGAGCTCAACGAGGTGGTGAGCGCGCAGCGCGGCTTCAACATCATCGCCACCGCCAACACCAGAGACCGGGGCGTCAACGAGATGAGCGCCGCGCTCAAGCGCCGCTTCAACTTCGTCACCGTGCCGGTGGTCGAGGATCTCGAGCAGGAGATCCGCATCGTCACCCGCCGCGAGGCCGAGCTCCGCACCGACTACCAGGTCGGCGTCGAGCCGCCGGCGGACCTGGCCCGGCTGCTGGTCACCCTCTTCCAGGAGCTGCGCGCCGGGATGACCAAGGACGGCAAGACCAAGGTCAAGCCGCCGAGCTCGGTGCTCTCCACCGCCGAGGCCATCAGCGTGCTCTTCAACAGCGGCATCCTCGCGCAGCACTTCGGCACCGGGACGGTGACGCCCGCGGACCTGGTCCGATCGCTCGACGGCGCCATCACCAAGGAGGGCGGCGAGGACGTCAAGGTGGTGCGCGAGTACTGCGAGACCGTGGCCAAGGCGCGCGGCGGACTCTGGAAGGAGTTCTACACCGCCGCCAAGGCGAAGCGCCCGTGAGCGCTCAGGTAGGGGGAGCCTCCCGGCTCGGGCCACTCGCCCGCGTGCACGTCTTCCCGGTGCGCCACCACTCGCCGCGCTCGAGCGCGGTGCTCGCCGCGTTCCTCGCCGCCGTGCGCCCGCGCACCGTGCTCATCGAGGGCCCCGACGACGCCACCTCGCTCCTCTCGGTGCTGGTCGACGCCGAGACGCGGCCGCCGGTGGCGATCCTCGGCTACCGCACCGACGGGACGCCGGGCTCCACGCTCTGGCCCTTCGCCGCCTACTCGCCGGAGTACGTCGCGGCCAAGTGGGGGGTCGAGAACGGCGCGGCGGTGGCGCTCATCGACGTGCCCATCTCGCGGGTGCTCTCCACCCAGCTCCGGCACTCCCCTCGCGAGGATCACGACGAGGACATCGAGGAAGAGGAGCTCCTCGACGAGGCGCCGCCCACCGAGGAGGCGCCCGCGGCCGACGACGAGGACGCCGTCGACATCCACACCGCCTGCGCCAGGGCGCGGGGCTTCCGCTCCTTCGAGGAGTTCTGGGAGGCCTCGTTCGAAGCGCCCGCCTACGACGCCGCCTCCTTCCGCGCGGCGCTCCTCGGCTACGCCGAGCTGGTGCGCGCCGCCGATCGCAGCGCCATGCACCGGGCCCGCGACGCGTACATGGCGCGCGCCGTCCTCGACCGCATCGCGGCCGGCGCCCGGCCCGAGGAGATCGTGGTCGTCGTCGGCGCCGCCCACGCCGCCGCCTTCGCGGCGGGCGACGTCGACTTCACCCTCATCGACTCCCTCCCCGCCCAGGTGCCCACGGCGGCGACGCTCATCCCCTTCAGCTTCCCCCGCCTCGCCGAGCAGCTCGGCTACGGCGCCGGCAACCGCGCGCCCCAGTACTACCAGCGCGCCCACGAGGCCGGGTGCAGCTTCACCCGCGCCACGCTGGAGGTCCTGGTCGAGTTCACCGAGCACCTCCGCCTCCGCGGCTTCATGGCCTCGCTCGCCGACACCATCGAGGCCTACCGCCTGGCGGTCTCGCTCGCCGAGCTGCGCGGCAAGGCCGAGCCCGGCCTCGACGAGGTGCGCGAGGCCACCATCGCCACCCTGTGCCGCGGCGACGCCACCCACGTGGACGGCTTCCTCTGGCCGAGCGTCATCGGCCGCCACGTCGGCCACGTGGCCAGCCGCATCGGCAAGAACTCCCTGCAGGAGGAGTTCTGGCGGGAGGTGGAGCAGCGCCGGCTCCCCCGCACCGACTCGGTGGAGACGTTCGCCCTCAAGCTCAACGAGCCGGTCCAGGTCCACACCAGCGTCTTCCTCCACCGGCTCCGCGTCGCCGGGATCCCCTACGCCTCGTACATCGGCAAGCAGGTCGGCCGGCGTGGAGCCGGGAGCCGCACCCCGCCGGAGCCGGCGGGCGAGGTCGACGCGCTCACCCGCGTCAGCGAGGCCTGGGAGGCGCAGTGGACGCCCTCCACCGACGTCGCCCTGGTCGAGAAGATCGTGCTCGGCGACACCCTGGAGCAGGTGGTCAGCCGCGCCCTCGAGGAGCGGCTCGCCGCGGCCCGGAGCACCGGCGAGGCCGCGGGCGTGCTCCTCGAGGCGGTGGTGGCGTCGAGCGCGCAGACCGTGGGCACGGCGCTCGCCGCCTGCGATCGCTTCGCCGCCGAGGACGACGATCTCCCCTCGCTCGCGCGCTCGGCGCGGGTGCTCGCCGGCCTGGTCTCCTACGGCTCCTCGCGCGCGCTCTCGGCCTTCGGCGACGACGCCATCCCGGCGCTCTGCCAGAAGACCTTCGACCGCGCCCTGCTCCGGGTCGCCGACGGCTGCACCGGCACCGACGCCGCCGTGGCCGGCGCCCGCGAGGCGCTGCGCACCCTCCACGAGGTCGCCCTGCCGCGCCCCGCCGCCGACCGGGAGGCCTGGTTTTTGGCCGCGCGCCACCTCGCCACCAGCTACTCGGTCAACCCCGGCGCCGCGGGCCTCGCCGCCGGCCTGCTCTACCTCGCCCACGTCCTCGGCGACGACGACCTCGCCTTGCTCGTCGGCCAGCGCCTCTCCGACACCCTCGAGCCGGTGCGCGCGGCCGGCTTCCTGGAGGGCTTCTTCCACGTCAACGCCCACGCCCTGGTGAAGAGCCGGCCCGTCGTCGCCGCGCTCGACGGCTTCCTCTCCGCCATCGATACCGAGCGCTTCCGCGACACCCTCCCCGTCCTCCGCCGCGCCTTCGGCGTCCTCGGCCCCACCGAGCGGCGCTACCTGCTGGAGAACGTGCTCGCGGTCCGGCACATCGGCGACAAGGCCCGGGCGGCGCAGACCCTCCTCAAGGAGAAGGACCGGGACAAGCTCCAGGCGATGAGCGCCGACCTCGCCCGGGACCTGGACGATCTGGACGACCTGCTATGAGCGATCCCGACGAGCTCGACCCCGCCGATCAGCAGGCGCTGCTGCGCTGGCGCCTCGCCCTCGGCCCCGGCGCCGAGAAGGTGGGCGCGCAGTTCTCCCTCGACGCCCTGCGCTCGCTGGCGGCCGGCCTCGACATCGACCCCTCGCGCGTCGGCGATCTCGATAAGGCCCTCTCCTTCGTCTACGAGGAGCAGAAGGCCGGGCTCGGCGCCTCGCGCCCCTACATCCCCACCTGGCTCGCCTCGCTGCGCGAGTTCTTCCGCCACGACGTGGTCGCCCTGGTGCAGAAGGACGCCATCGAGAAGAAGGGGCTCACCCAGCTCCTCTTCGAGCCCGAGACGCTCCCCTTCCTCGAGAAGAACGTCGAGCTCGTCGCCACGCTGCTCTCCGCCAAGGGGCTCATCCCCGACCAGGCGCGCGAGACGGCGCGGCAGATCGTCCGCGAGGTGGTCGAGGAGGTCCGCAAGAAGCTGGAGAGCGAGGTGCGCACCGCCATCCTCGGCGCGGTCCGCCGCGACCGCACCAGCCCCCTGCGCCTCGCCCGCAACATCGACTGGAAGCGCACCATCAAGAGCAACCTGCGCGGCTGGGACTCCGAGCGGCGGCGCCTGGTGCCGGAGCGCTTCTTCTTCTGGGCCAACCAGCGCAGGCGCCACGAGTGGGACGTGTCCATCCTCGTCGACCAGTCCGGCTCCATGGCCGAGAGCGTCGTCTACAGCTCGATCATGGCGGCCATCTTCGCCAGCATCGACGTGCTGCGGACGCGGCTGCTCTTCTTCGACACCGAGATCGTCGACGTCACCCCGCTCCTCGACGACCCGGTCGACGTGCTCTTCACCTCCCAGCTCGGCGGCGGGACCGACATCAACCGCGCGGTGGCCTACGCCGAAGAGCACTTCATCGAGCGCCCGGAGAAGACGCTGCTGCTGCTCATCAGCGATCTCTACGAGGGCGGTGACCAGCCCGCGCTCGTCGCCCGCATGCGCCGGCTCGTCGACAGCCGCGTCAAGGTGGTCTGCCTGCTGGCGCTCTCCGACGGGGGCCGGCCCTCGTACGATCACGGCACGGCCGCGCAGCTCGGCGCGATGGGCATCCCCTGCTTCGGGTGCACGCCCCGGCTGCTCCCCGCGGTGATCGAGCGCGTGATGAAGGGGCAGGACCTGGGACCGTTGCTCGCCGCGGCCGCCGACGAGAAGCGGTGACGCCCGTTCCGCCGCGTCCGCGGCGGGTTTTCCTGTACCTTGCCCCGATGGTGAAGGCTCGCTTTCTCGCCGGCGCGGCGCTCGGATCGATGGTGCTCGGCGCGTGCAGCGTGGACACCCCGGACCCCGGCGAAGCGATCGGTCAGGCGCAGGCGGCGGTGAGCGCGCCCGCTCCCCACCTCCGCGGCATGGCGCGCTTCCGCGGCGGCGTGCAGACGGAGGCCAACCCGGTCTGCGCCAGCCCCCAGCTCGCCTACTTCGGCGGGCCGGTCCTGATGAGCCCGAAGATCGTCGCGGTCTTCTGGACGAGCGCCGTCAACGCCACCCTGCAGGCGAACATCGGGCAGTTCTACGCCGACGTGACCACCAGCTCGTACTGGTCGTGGCTGCACGAGTACGACACGGTCGGGCTGAGCGGGGGCACCAACCAGGGCCTCCTGCCGGGGAGCTCCGCGGGCAACTTCGTGATCGCGCCCCAGGTGTGCGGGACCGGGGCGAAGAACTGCAAGCTCACCGACGCCCAGCTCCAGACCGAGCTCGCGCGGCAGATCGGCCTCGGCGTCCTCCCGGCCCCCTCGTTCGATTGCACGGGGAACGTCGACACCCTCTACATGGTGAACTTCCCGCCCAACATCTCGCTCACCGCCCCCGGCGGCGGCCCGCCGGTGCGGTCGTGCACCAACGGGGGCTTCTGCGGCTATCACTTCACCGGCACCTACGGCCCGAACAACGTCCCCCTCGTCTACGCGGCCCTCATGGACGTGTTCACCGGGCCCTGCGCGATGGGCTGCGGCGCCAACGCCGCCCCCCTCGACAACGCCACCGACCTCCAGTCCCACGAGATCGCCGAGGCGGCCACCGACGCCGACATCGGTCTCGACATGCAAAACGACTATGCCGCCCCCGGCGCCTGGGGCGACAACGACAACAACTGCGGCGAGATCGCCGACATCTGCGACGACGGCAGCGCGGGCGACACCATCACCGTCTCCGGTCGCAAGTGGGTCGTGCAGCAGCTCTGGAGCAACCAGCAGGGCAAGTGCACCAGCACCGGGCCCGCCCAGGCGGTCTGCTCGGGGACCACGGTCACCGGCTGCCGCAAGTGCTCCTGCGGAGACGACGGGCTCTCGTGCAACGGCGCCACCTCGGTGTGCGAGACGAACAGCGGCAACGTGCTCTTCGCCGCCTGCGAGCAGTGCACCGCGACCGGCGCCACCTGCGCTGGGCCCGCGACCTGCCAGCAGTCGTCGACGCCCTCGCAGGACGACATCTGCGCGACCTGCACGCCGATCAACAAGTGCCCGGCGGGAGACACCTGCGGGTCCGTGCCCGACGCCTGCGGCGGCACCCTCTTCTGCGGCACCTGCCCCAGCACCGAGATCTGCTCCGGCAACACCTGCGTCCCGCTCATCGCCGACGCCGGGACCGACTCGGGGGCGAGCTCCAGCGTCACCAGCACCTCGGCCACGACGAGCAGCGGCTTCGGCGGCTTCGGAGGTGGGAGCGTCACCTCGACCACCACCAGCGGCGGCGTCGGCGGCTTCGGTGGGAACGCCACCTCCACCACCGCGAGCACCGGCATCGGCGGCTTCGGCGGTGGGAGCGCCACCTCGACCACCACGAGCAGCGGCTTCGGCGGCTTCGGCGGTGGGAGCGCCACCTCGACCACGAGCTCGACGGGAACGGGCACCACGACGTCCTCCACCGGAACGGGCACCACGACGTCCTCCACCGGAACGGGCACCACGACCTCCTCCACCGGAACGGGCACCACGACCTCCTCCACGGGAACGGGCACCACGACGTCCTCCACCGGAACGGGCACCACGACTTCCTCCACCGGAACGGGCACCACGACTTCCTCCACCGGAACGGGCACCACCTCCTCGTCGACCGGAACGAGCACCACCTCCACGACGAGCTCGTCGACCGGATCCACCACGGCGGTGTCGAGCTCCTCGACCGGCACGACCGTCGCGACGTCGTCCGGCTCGGGCACCTCGACGTCGAGCGGAGGGCTGGGGGGAGCGGGCGGCGCCTCCTCGAGCGCGTCCGGCGGCGGGGCGAGCGGGGACGACGACCTCCTCTACGGCCGCGCGACCTGCGCCTGCAACACTCCGGGCGAGGCGCCCAGCCCGAGCGCGGCGTTCCTGGGGCTGCTCGGGCTCGCCGGTCTCGGGGCGCGGCGGCGACGTCCCTGCCACGGCGATCGCAACCGCGGCGCCTCTCGCCCGTAGGGAAAGGACCCCCGGAGACCTCGATGCCCAAGCCAGACGACTACCCCGAGCTCCAGCAAAGCCTGGAGCGGCGCCGCTTCCTCAAGGCTGCCGCGGCGGGCACGGTGATCGCCGCCCTCGGTGGGGGCAGCTACGTCCTCGCCGCGGACGACGACCCGCGCTCCAAGCAGGTCCGCGCCGACGGCCGGGTGCGCTTGCCGCCCGGCCAGCGCCTCCTCGACGCCCTCAAGCCCATGGGCGGCGACCCGGGCGACCCCAGCCCCGCCAACTTCCGCCTCCACGTCCACGGGGAGGTCGACAACGCCCTCGACCTCGACTTCGCCGCCCTCACCGCCCTGCCGGCGACCGAGCAGACCTGCGACGTCCACTGCGTCACCGGCTGGACCATGCTCGACAGCAAGTGGACCGGCGTCCAGATCGCCGCCCTGGCCAAGCTCGCCAAGGTGCGCGACAGCGCCCGCTACCTGATCTTCGAGGCGGCCAACGGCTACACCGCCAACGTCCGCCTCGCCGAGGCGATGGCCCCCACCTCGCTCCTCGTCTACCGCCACGGCGGCGCCCCCCTGGCGCGGCCGCACGGCCCCCCGGTCCGCTCCCTGATGCCCGACCTCTACTTCTGGAAGAGCGCCAAGTGGCTCACCGGCCTCTACTTCAGCGCGCGGGACCGGCCCGGCTACTGGGAGACCCGCGGCTACCACAACCACGCCGACCCCTGGAAAGAGGAGCGCTATGGTTGAGGGCGGGCCCGAGAAGCCGGAGAAGAGGGCGGCGCGCTTCCCCTGGCGGGCGTGGCTGCGCGCCTTCCACCGCGACGTCGGCAACCTCGCCGTGGGGCTGACCGTGGTCTACGCGCTCTCCGGCCTGGCGGTGAACCACATCGCCGACTGGGAGCCGAGCTTCACCAGCTACCAGGAGGCGCACGAGCTGGGCGCCCCCGTCCCTGGCACCGATGACGAGGCGGCCGCCGCGGTGATGGCGCGCCTGGGGGTGCCCGGGCCGGCGCGAGACGTCTACCGGGCGGCGCCCGACGATCTCCAGATCGTCTTCGACAAGCGCACGCTCCACGTCGACACCGCCACCGGCCACGTCGTCGACGAGGGGCAGAAGCCCCGCTTCTTCCTGCGCGCCGCCAACTGGTTGCACCTCAACCGCGGCAAGAAGGCGTGGAGCTACGTGGCCGACGCCTACGCGGCGGGGCTGCTGTTCCTGGCCCTGTCGGGCATCTTCCTCAACCCCGGGCGCAAGGGCCTCTTCGGCCGCGGCGGAGCGCTGGTGCTGCTGGGAGCGGCCATCCCGATCGCCTACGTGGTCCTCTCCGGCGGCCCCGACCATGCCGGTCGCGCTGGGGGTAACCCCCAGACCCCCGACGGGCGGCCCCGCCCCGATCGCCAAGAGCGTCCCGACAAGTAGCCCCCTCTCTGCTAGGGTCCGCGCCCCCGATGAGCGAGACCCTGGATCGAGCCGAGCCCCAAGCGCCGCCGGTACCGACGGCCGCGCCCTCCCCGTGGTGGCGGCGCGCGCTGCCCTTCACCATCGCGTTCGCGCTGATCGGGGCCACGCTCTACCGCATCGACATGCACGCCTTCCTCCGGCACGTCGCCGCGGTGAACGCGCCGGCGTTCTTCCTGTTCGCCGCCCTCTTCGTGGTCGCGCTGCTCACCGCCGACGCCTTCGCCACGGCCATCGTCTACCGGCGCACCGTCGCCCCGGTGAGCTTCCGCGAGTTCTGGATCCTCCGCGGCGCCTCCTACCTGCCCTCGATCCTCAACCACCACGTCGGCCAGGCGTTCCTCACCTTCTACGTGGCCCGCGCCCACGGCGTCCCGCTCCAGCGCATGGCCGGAGGCACGCTGCTCGTCTACGTGTCGTGGATGGGCTGCCTGCTCGGCGCCGGCTGCATCGCCATGGTCGGCGCGGGCATGCCGCTCCTCACCCCGGCCCTGGCGTTCCTCGCCGGGCTCCTCTACCTCGCCGTCATCGCCCTGCGCCCGGCGCGGCTGGCCCGCATCAAGCTGCTGGCCCCTCTCTTCGAGGCCGGCCTGGTGGGGCACCTCATCGCCCTCGGGGTGCGCATCCCCCACTTCCTCGTCCTCTTCCTGGGCACCTGGCTGCCGTTCTCGTTCTTCGGCATCAACATCCCGCCCCGCGAGGCGCTCGTCTACGTGCCCATCCTGATGGTCGCCGTCACCCTGCCCATCACGCCCCAGGGCATGGGCACGCGCGATCTCATCGCCGCCACGTATTTCGAGGCGTTCGCCCCTGGCGGCACCCATCAGGAGCGGCTGGCCGCGCTGGCCGCCGCCACCACGAGCTGGCTGGTCGCCTTCACCCTGGTCGAGGCGGCGCTGGGGCTGTTCCTGTTGCGGCGCGCCCTGCCGACCCTCGAGGCGCGGGCGCGGACGCAGGTGGCCTGATTCGGGGAGCGGGCTCAGCTCGGAGCGAGCCCTCCTTCGCCCCCGGCGAGGTCGGGACTAGGGTCCCCTCCATGGACTCCGGCCTCCTCCTCGCCGCTCGCCTCCAGCTCCCTCCCTTCTCCCCCCTGGCGCCCTCGCCCCCCGGCGAGCCCCTCGCCGCGCCCTCCTCGCCGCCGTCGGCCGCCTGGATCCGCGAGGCCCTGGGCGCGGTCCACCAGCACCAGCGCGCTGGACGCTCCCGCGACGCGTGGCCGCTCTTCCGGGTGCTCGAGCCGCTCCTCGGAGAGCTCGCCGCGCGTGACCCGGCCAGCGCCGGCGGCGTGCTCGGGGCGCTCGCGACCCAGGCGCTGGTGGAGGGGGACTGGGAAGCGGGCCTCGACCGCGCGCGGCGAGCCGCGGAGGCCTTCGACCGAGCGGGTGACGCCGGTGCGGCCGCGGAGGAGCGGGCGTCGCTGGGGGCCGGCTACCGGATGCTCGGCGCGTGGCAGGCCGCCGAGACGGCGCTGGGGTCGGCCCTCGCCGCCGGGATCGGATCGGTCACGGCGCGCGCTCGGCTCGACCTGGCGAGGGTGCGGGCCGCCCAGGGGACGATGGCCGAGGCGCGCGAGCTTTCGGCAGCGGCGGCGGGCAGCTTCGCCGATGCCGGCGAGACGGCGTGGGAGGGCGTGGCGCGGACGGTGATCGCCGACGCGGCCGCGGTGACGGGCGAGGGAGCCCTCGCCGTGGTCGAGGCGCGGCGCGCGGCGGAGCGGCTCGCCTCGTCCGCGGGGGGCCGGGCGCTGGCGGGCGCCGCGCTGGCCCGGGCGCTGCTCGCGGCGGGGGAGGTGGCGGGCGCGCTCGTCGTCGCCGAGCAGGCGCGGGGCGAGGTGACCGGCCGGCTCGACGAGGGGGAGATCCCGCTCTGGCTGGCGGTCGCCGCCGCGCGGGGTGCGGCAGGCGATCGGGCGGGGGCCGACGCGGCGGCCTCCGAGGCGCGGCGGCGGGTGCTCGCGGACGCGGGCAAGCTCCGCGATCCGGCGCTGCGACGGGCGTTCCTGGAGGCGGTGCCCGCCCATCGGAAGGCGCTCGAGCCGCTCCGGTGACGGGCGCGGTGGGCCGCTCCCGCCCTACGGCCCGTCCCCGCTGCCGCTTCGAGGATCGGGGCTGAAGGATCGCCCGCGCGGCGCCGACGTCCACCGAGCGCCGCAGGGAAAGAAGGAGGAGCGATGATCAAGGCGATTCTACTGACGACCGCGCTCTCGGCCTCGGCTCTGCTCGCTCCCGCGGCGCTCGCCGGCGCCGGGGCGGGCGACGGCCCCACCGTCCGAGCGCAGCTCTCCCAGGAGGGCCGCGAGTTCCTCGACGACGCGACCCAGGGGGGCCTGCTCGAGGTCAAGCTCGGTCAGTTCGTGGTCAAGCGGGGCGCGAGCGACGAGGTGAAGCGGTTCGCCCAGCGGATGATCGACGACCACGGCAAGGTCAACCAGCGCCTCGCCGACGTGGCGCACCAGGAGGGCCTCTCGGCGCCGCAGGAGCTCGACAAGAAGCACCAGGAGAAGCTCGACAAGCTCTCGCAGTACGCGGGGAACAAGCTCGACGAGGAGTACATGAGCGACATGGTCGCGGACCACAAGGACGACGTGAAGGCGTTCGAGAAGGAGGCCAAGGACGGCAAGGACCCCGCCCTCCGGCAGCTCGCCGCCGCCACGCTGCCCACGCTCGAGGAGCACCTCAACCTGGCCAAGCAGGTCAACGACCACCTGAAGAAGTAGCAAACCCCCTGGCCCCGGCCGAGCGGGGGTGCTCCAATCGCCGCCGGCAATGAGGGGACCCAGAGCCAGCGCCGGAGGGCCGGCGGACGACGGGGCCGACTCGAAGGGCGCGGCCGACAGCCGTCCGCCCTCGTCGCGGAGCCGCCGCGGCCCAGCGCTGGCGGGGGTCGTCATCGCGGTCGCGCTCCTCGGCGGCGCCGCCGCGCTCGCCGGCCTTCGCGCGCTGGTCAAGAGCGCGCCCTCGTCCCAGGCCGGCCAGGCGGGCGCCTTCACGCCCCCGGCCCCCGCCGACATCCCGGACGGCGCCATGGTGCGGGTGAGCGGCGGCACCTTCCGCATGGGCTCCACGCAGGGCGACCCGGACGAGAAGCCCCTCGTCGAGGTGAGCGTCCCCACCTTCGAGATCGACACCACCGAGGTCACGGTCACCGCCTTCGGGCGCTGCGTCTCCGCCGGAAAGTGTGCCGTCCCCGACACCGGCATGTACTGCAACTGGAGCAAGGACGAGCGCGCCAGGCACCCCGTCAACTGCGTCGATGTGAACCAGGCCACCGACTACTGCGCCTTCGTGGGCAAGCGCCTCCCGACCGAAGAGGAGTGGGAGTACGCCGCGACCGGCGGCGACGGGCGCACCTACCCCTGGTCGGACGACGCCGGACCGGGCGCCCAGCTCTGCTGGAACGGCGAGGGGACCGACGTGGGCAAGGGCCAGCGCCAGGGCACCTGCCCGGTGGCGAGCTACCCGGCCGGGCGCGCCCCCTCGGGCGCCTTCGACATGGCCGGCAACGTGTGGGAGTGGACGGCGAGCGCACACTGTCCGTACGACCAGCGCGGCTGCTCGGCGACCCGGCGGGTCGTCCGCGGCGGCGCCTGGAACAACGTCCTCCCCCGCTACCTTCGCGCGCAGGATCGCGCCGAGGAAATGGCCGTCTCCCGACCCGACAACGTGGGCTTCCGGTGCGTCAGGAACCCCTCGTAGTCCCGCGCCTCCGGCCGGGCCTCGGACGAGGTCTCCATGGAGGCCCCCGAGAGGGTCTCCACGCGGGAAAGTGCGCCCGCCTCGCCCGGATGTCGATCCGGCTCGCGGCGCGAGCCGACCAGAGGCATTCTGAGCGGGCGTGGCCCTGCTCGAAGTACCCCACCCCGCGCCGTCTGCGACGGCGCCGAGCCACGTGACAGCAGACGGAGCGGCCACGGTAGGATCCTCATGAGCCCAGCCAACCTCGCCCACTCTGCCGGGAGCCCTCCTTCGAGCTCCCAGGCGTTCGGCCTCCGTGAGCTAGGGCTCACGCTCGAGCTCCTCCATTTTCAGAAGGTGGGCTTCGGCGCGGTCGGGTGGCTCAGGCTGGGGCCCGTCGCGCCGGGTTTGCTCACCATCAGCCGAGG
>Ga0302267_10001409_pt1 | contig 30656 bp, 28 predicted proteins | sample III_Bog_E1_3_FD_194555 | JGI IMG/M metagenome (GOLD analysis project Ga0302267, IMG submission 194555) | Peat permafrost microbial communities from Stordalen Mire near Abisko, Sweden - III_Bog_E1_3 | ecosystem: Environmental > Terrestrial > Soil > Wetlands > Peat | place: Sweden: Abisko...
ACTACTATGCCACTTGCGGGAAGGTTTTTTCTCTTTTGTTTTCTGTTGGTTGAGGTGATTTTGGCGGGTCGAGGGTATTGACACGCGGATTTGCTGAGGTTTTTGCAGAAGATTTTGTGCCCGGCGATGGCGGCATCAACCCCACCCATGCGCGATGAGACTACGCATGAATGCGGCACCCGGCGACCTGCTCTTCGGGCGCGTCGCTCCCAGCTGCGGATTGCTGGCGATTAGTGGAAGCTGCCTCGCCGTGCTCTTCTACAGCCTCAACCGCCGCGGCTGGTCCGTCTGGCGATAGCCAGTGGTGTCCTAATAGTGAATTGTCGGGCAAATGAGGCTAAAGAGGTATGATCGCTTGGCCAATGGCTAGCAAGACACGCGTGGCGTATGCCGTTAGTGGGTCATTTTGAATCCAATTGGCTAGCGGAGTTGTGATATAGGCACCCCAGGCTGATTGAAGTAATAATTCCTGATGGCGTGTTTCGTTCGGTGCAGGGATCGGTACACCTTTTCATTAGTGCGCCTGAACGTGCTCAAGGGAATCATATTTCTCTTGATTAGGGCTGTGATTTTGGGAAGCATATCGGCAAACTTCTGCCCTCGCTCACCTGCCGATGCAACTGACTGTGCAAGGTCATGAACTTGCTCATTAGAGAGCGTGAGGTAGTGTGTATTGGTCAAGACGAACTGATCTAGAGCGATAGCAGCTGTACGCTTGTTGCCATTGCTGAAGACGTGTCCAGACGCAAGATGGCAAAAAATGTAGGCGGCTTTGGCTGCGAGCGAGGGATACAACTCGCAGCCAAAGCATTCCTGGTAGGGCTGCTCCGCTACAGACATCAGAAGATTGATGTCCAAGCAAGTCGCATTCTGAACCGGTTCAATACCGGGCCACACTACATTGATACCCACATCGTGGGTTTTTTCAATGAAGGCGGCTGTAAGCCGATATACGCTTTGTTTACTTCGCGGCAAGCTTCTTCAGCGCAGGATAGTATTTTGCTGCCGAGGTAGCGAACGGCGCATTATCCTTGGTTCTCACGCGTGCCAAGTACCGCTCGGTGTTCTTCGTGAGGGTTGCGACCTTCTTTGCAGTTTCCTGAGTCATAGGACTGTCCCTTCTCGTCAAGGGCTAGTGGTGTTAACGATCCGCCGTTGCTTTTGTTGCTGTTTCCCTATAGAAACAGGCTCTGTTGATTATCCAGCGCGAGTACAGGCCCGCTTGCTGTTAGACGAAGGTATACCACGAAAGTTACATGCCTTGTCCAGTTAAGATGTCCGGGGCGTCCAGTAGGATGCATCCATCATACACAACTGAAGCACCCAAATGCCCGAAAACTGTGGCATTTTGGATGAATTTCTGCCCGTATGCCTTCTCCAAACCTAATCGGCAACACTCGGTCTTTCCAATACCTCGTTCGATCTGGGACTACCCCATTAGTTGTAGACAATTGCGAGGCTCAAGCGGCCGGGTGCCGGGTGCCCCAGGTCTCGATTTTGAGACTTGGGATCATGGCCGTCCCATCCCTCACGCGTCGGACTCAGGCGAGCATTTGCAGGCCGTGCTTCTGGACGATGGTGAGGAGCTTGAGGGCCATGCCGCTGGGCTTTTTTACGCCGCTCTCCCACTTCTCCACGGTGGACTCGCTGGTGTTGAGGTAGCGAGCAAAGATCGAGGTAGACCCACTCATCGCATGGAACAAAGGCGCGATGAATGGGACACCCGGCTACGAGCAAAAGGCCCGGGGCTAAAGCCCCTTGATTCGATGGGCCTTATTCAGTGGGCTGAAGCCCACTGCTCCCTCCGTAAGGCAAAAACGGGAGTTTATCCGCAGCCTGTGAAGCCCCTGCTCCCTCCATAAGGCAAAAACGGGAGTTTATCCGCAGCCTGTGAAGCCCCTGCTCCCTCCATAAGGCAAAAACGGGAGTTTATCCGCAGCCTGTGAAGCCCACTGCTCCCTCCGGTTACGATCCGGCGAGGTGGCCTATGCCGATGCCGATGATGTAGGTGACGACGCCTTCGATGGCGCCGATGGCGGTCATCTCCAGGCCGCTGGCCCACCAGGAGCGGATGGTGACGAGCGACTTGGACGCGCCGACGGCGAAGTGCGCGAGCAGCGAGATGATGGCGGCGACGACGATGGCCGGAATCCCGGACATGAAGAAGAACGGAATCACCGGGATGAACGCTCCGACGGCGGTGGAGAGCGCGCCGGAGGTGGCCGAGACCCAGGGCTTGCTGAGTCCCTCCTCGCTGATGTGCAGGCGCTCGCGGGCGAGCACTTCGACGAGCTGTTCCTTGTTTTCGGCGATGTGGCCGACGAAGTGGTCGGCGTCCTCGGCGGTGAGGCCGCGGACCTGGTAGGTGAGGGAGAGAAGCTCGCAGGCTTCGGACTCGTTGTACTCGACGGCCTCGCGCTCGCGCTCGTACTCGGCCTCGTAGATCTCGCGCTCGCTCTTGGCGGCGAGGTAGGCGCCGGAGCCCATGGAGAGCGCGGAGGCGATCATGCCGGCGAGACCGGCGATGAGGACGTAGTGCGCTCCGCTGGGGCTGGCTTCGGTGGCCCCGGCGACGCCGGAGACGATGCCGAAGATGGCCCCGAGGCCGTCGTTGACGCCGTAGATGGCGTCTCCGATCCAACTGGCGGAGCGGGCCTTTCCCTTGTCGCGCGCGGCCATCAGATCGTCGAGCGCGCGCTTGGCCTGCGCCGGCTCCATCTTGGTGGGCGGCAGGACGCGGCGGATGAGGTTGCCCAGGGTGGTGTAGTGCTCGCGCTCGTCCTGCAGCACCTGATGCAGGATGGCGATGGTGGGTTCGTCGCCGAGCTCCTGGATCTGCTTGCCGTAGTGGGCGATGTCGCGGCTCTCGTCGAGTTCCAGACGGCGCAGGGCAAGGTCGAGGCCGCCGATGCGGTTGGAGAGCGAATCGGCCTCGCCGCCTTCGCTGCCGGTGTACTCGGGGACGGGCGCGCCGAGGGCGGTGAGCCGGCCAGCCCAGAGATCGGCGTGGTGCTGCTCGGCCAGGGCAAGATGGTGCAGCGAGCGGCTCTGCTGCGGATCGGTGGCCTGCAGCGAGAGCGCGTTGTAGGTGTGATAGCCGCGCATCTCCGTCTGCCAGTTGCTGGTGAGCGCTTCGACGAGGTGTTCGGTGTCCCTGGTATCCATGCGTAACAGTGTGCCACGCAATGGGTGTTTGCGTCGCGTGAGATTTGTCTATCGCTGCAAAAACCAGAGGCTGAGGTTGAAGGTGATCCATGCCATGGAGTAGGCGACTGCGCTCATGTAGACGAGCTGGAAGAGGGGCCATCGCCAACTGTTTGTCTCGCGCTTGACGGTGGCCAGCGTGGAGGTGCACTGCATGGCCAGGGCAAAGAAGACAAGCAGCGAGAGCGCGCCGGCCAGACCGATGGAGCCGCGCAACGCGAGGCCGACCTGGGGCGTGTGGTAGAGCGTGCCCAGCGTGCTGACGACGGTCTCTCTCGCGGCGAAGGCGGTGAGCAGGGCGACGCCGACGCTGCGGTCGAGGCCGAGGGGGCGGAGCGCGGGCTCCATGGCGTTGCCGATGGAGCCGAGGTAGCTCTGGTCGATGGGGCTGAGCTGGCCGTGATGCACGGGGAAGTTGGCCAGCATCCAGACCACAAGGCTGGTGACCAGGATGATGCCTCCAACACGCGAGACGAAGATTCGGGCGCGGTCGAGCAGGTTGATTGCCAGCGAATGCACGAGGGGAAGGCGAAACTCCGGCAGCTCGATGGCGAAGGCGGAGTCGTCCTTGCGCAGCAGCGAGAGATGCAGCAACCACGAGGTGATAAGCGCGGCAACCATTCCGATGGCGTAGAGGCCCATCATGGCGCAGGCGCGCAGGCCGAGGAACTGTCCGACGACGGGGCGGTCTGGGATGAACGCGGCGATGACCATGGTATAGAGCGGCAGCCGCGCGGAGCAGGTCATGAAGGGGGCGACCAGGATGGTGGTGAGGCGGTCGCGGCGGCTGGCGATGGTGCGGGTGGCCATGATGGCCGGCACGGCGCAGGCGTAGGCCGACAGCAGCGGCAGGAACGAGCGGCCGCTGAGGCCGAAGCGCGACATGGTGCGGTCGGCGATGACGGCGGCGCGCGCCATGTAGCCGGAGTCTTCCAGCAACGCGATGACCAGGAAGAGAAGCAGGATCTGGGGCAGGAAGGTGAGCACCGAGACGACGCCCGTCCAGAGACCGTCGATCACGAGCGAATGCATGACGCCTGGGGGAATGAATGCGCCAAACCAGACGCCGAGCGCGGTCAGAAATTTCTGGAAGAGATTGCTGGCCGGAGCGGCGACACGGAAGATGGTCTGGAAGACGGCCAGAGTAACAATGAAGAACAGAGCCGGGCCAAAGACGGGATGTAGGGCGACGCGGTCGATGCGGCGCGACCACTCGGATGGCAGCGGACGGCGGTAGAGGCCCTGGTTCTCAATCTCGGACATGCTGCGCGGACAGCCGATCTGGCGCTGCTGGACGCGGGGCTGCATGACGGGCAGCAGCGGGGACTTGGCGGAGGCGGTCTTGACGCCGACGAAGCGGCGGATGGCATCCATGCCGCTCCCCGTGCCGGCGCTGACCATTGCGACCGGGGAGTTCAGGGTCTGGGCCAGCGAGAGAGGGTCTAGAAAGCCCTCGCGCGCAGCCAGGACATCGGTCATGTTGACGACCACCAGGGTGGGCAGATGGTGCGCGATCACCTGGCGGGCCAGGGTCATCTGGCGGTGAAGCTGGGTGGCATCGAGAACCAGAAGGACAGCCTCGGGCTTCGGCTGGCCTTCAATTTCGCCACGCAGGGCGCGCACGGCGATGCACTGGTCCTCCGAGGTGAGGTCGGATTCGTCGCCTTCCAGACTCCAGACGCCGGGCAGGTCGAGGAGTTTGGTGCGGGTCCCCTTAATCTGGCCTTCGTGCTGCTCCACGGTGACGCCGGAGTAGTTGCCGACCTTCTGACGCAGGCCGGTGAGCCGGTTGAAGACGGTGGACTTGCCTACATTGGGGGGGCCAATAATCGCTACTGTGCGGAATCCTGGCAATCAGCCTTCCATCCTGACGGAGATGAGGGCCGCCGTCGCCTGGCGCAGCGCGACATCCGCATCGTCGACGCGGTAGACCGAGAGCGCTCCGCCGGAGACACTCCGGATCAGCTCCACATGCGCTCCAGGGCAGAAGCCGATGCAGCGCAGATAACAGAGATGCGGATCGTCGCCCATCTTGGAGATGAGGGCGTGTGTGCCAACGGTTAGATCGGAGAGCGGAATCGTCTGCGGACTCATAGGTTAAACCAATCCAGCACTTAGAAAATGCTGATGGAACGTCCCTATCAATTTTATATAGGACTAATCCAGTCGTCAATCAGCGCGATCTGAATAGAGCGGTAAGAGCAGTATCCAGCTCACTAACAAGCGCGGTTGCATTGCGGGAATTGCGGAGGGAATGGGGCGGGTGGCCGTGCTATGGTGAGGGTGCGGTGGCCAGTTTATACAGTGACGAGCAGGAGTCCCCGGAGCCGGGGAAGCGGGGGTGGTGGCGCCGGTTTTTTGGGCGCTTCAGCGGCGGGAACGTGCTGCATGGGCCTGCGTACCGCACGCGGCACCTTGCGTCGCGGGCGACGTTCACGGTGCTGCTTGGGCTGTCTGCGGTATTTGGGGTGATGTGCGGGCTGATGCTGGTGTACTCGATCGACCTGCCGCAGATGAACGATCTGGCGCGGTATCGACCGAGCACGACGACCGAGCTGCTGGACATCCATGGGCGGGAGATCGGGTCGTTCGCGCTGGAGCGGCGGGTGGTAGTGCCGTATACGGCGTTCCCGCCGGTGCTGCGGGACGCTCTGCTGTCGATTGAGGACAAGACGTTCGAGCGGAACTGGGGAGTGAACCTGGTTCGGGCGGTGGGCGCGGCGTGGAGGGACCTGCACTCGCGCAGCCGGGCGCAGGGCTCGTCTACGCTGACCATGCAACTGGCGCGGAACCTGTTTCTGTCGAACGAGAAGACGTATGGGCGGAAGCTGCAGGAGATATTGCTGTCGGTGCAGATCGAGCGGGTGTTCACCAAGGACCAGATCTTTGCGATGTATGCCAACCAGATCTATCTGGGGCACGGGACGTATGGGTTCGAGGCGGCGTCGGAGTACTACTTCAGCAAACATGTGGGTGAGCTGACGCTGCCGGAGGCGGCATTGCTGGCGGCGCTGCCCAAAGGCGCTGAGTACTACTCGCCGATCAATCATCCGGAGCGTGCGCTGAAGCGGCGCAACCTGGTGCTGAGCGAGATGCTGGCGGACAGAAAGATTACGCGCGAGCAGGAGGAGGCGGCCGAGGCGATGCCGCTGGGGCTGAAGATCGAGCCGCCGCCGAACTCGGTTGCACCGTACTTTGTGGAGGAGGTGCGGCAGCAGTTGGAGAAGGAGTATGGCACGGAAGAGGTGCAGGGCGCGGGGTTGAAGGTGTATACGACGCTGGATCTGGACCTGCAACTGGTGGCCAACAAGGCGGTGCTGGACGGGACGGCGGCATACGAGCGGCGGCATGGATGGAAGGGGAACCTACAGAATGTAGCGGCGGCAGGAACCGATCTGGAGACGTATAAACATGCGGACTGGGCGGGCGATATCGAGCGGGGCGGATACTATCACGCGCTGGTGACGGAGGCGGAGCCGGAGCGGGTGATGGTGAAGATCGGGTCGACGCGCGCGGTGATGACGCAGGCGGACTGGGCGTGGACGCAGAAGACGGCGGGAGACAGCTTTCTGCGGGTTGGGGATGTGGTGTATGTGCGGCTGGGCGAGAGCTCGGCGGATGGGGTGCAGCACGCGCAACTAGAGCAGGACACGGGCGCGCAGGCGTCGCTGATGGCGGTGGATAACTCGAACGGCGAGGTTCTGGCGATGGTGGGCGGGCGGGACTTCGCGCTGTCGCAGTTCAACCGGGCGACACAGTCGGAGCGGGAGGTGGGTTCGTCGTTCAAGCCGTATGTGTATACGACGGCGGTGGAGGCGGGGGCGAAGCCGGATGACTTGATTGTGGATGGGCCGGTGAGCTTTTCCACGCCCAACGGGCCGTACACGCCGCACAACTACGAGGGCGACTACAAGGGGACGATGACGCTGCTGAATGCGTTTTCCGAGTCGCGGAACATTCCGGCGCTGAAGCTGGCCGACAAGGTGGGGATACGGACGGTGATTGCGACGGCGCACCGGTTTGGAGTGACGAGCAATATTCCGGCGTTCCTGCCGGTGGCGATCGGGGCGGCGGACATCTCGCTGGCGGAGCAGGTGGGTGCGTACAGCGTGTTTCCCAACGACGGGATACGGATCGAGCCGCACACCATACGCAAGGTGGTGCGGGCGGACGGGTTGCCGGTGGATGAGCCGCCGCCGACGGTGACTGAGGTGATCTCGGTGGAGACGGCGCGGACGATGATGATGTTCCTACAGGCGGTGACGCGGATGGGCACGGGCGCGGCGGCGGCCTCGCTGAAGCATCCGCTGGGCGGCAAGACGGGGACGACGAACGACTATACGGATGCATGGTTCATCGGGTTTTCGCCGTCGGTGACGTGCGGGACGTGGATCGGGTTCGACGACCGGCAGACGCTGGGCGAAAAAGAGACGGGAGCGCGAGCGGCGCTGCCGATGTGGATGGACTTTATGAAGGTGGCGATTGCGGGCAAGCCGGATGAGGCATTCCCGGAGGGGAACGCTCCGAAGAAGGAGCTGGAAGTGCCGCTGACGCCGCCGGCGGGATCGCCCGTGGTGAAGGCGATTCCCAAGGCTCCGGTGGAGCAGGACCCGGACGCCATCGAGCCGGATGAGAATGCTGCTCCGAAGGGTGCGCCGGGAGATGGGACGACGGGTGGGGGGAGTGCTCCGCAGTAGATCATGGTTCATCGTTTTATTAACGCTTGACGTTAGTAACGTGTAGCGATACTATTGATCCGTGATTGTCAGCTTTCGGGATTCCGACACGGAGTTGCTGTGGGATACGGGGAAGAGCCGGCGCATTCCGGCAGAGATTCGGCGCACGGCATGGAAGAAGCTGGCGATTCTGAATGCTGCGGTTGAGATTGCCAACCTCAGGGTTCCACCCGGCAATCGCCTGGAAGCGCTTACCAAGGACCGCAAAGGGCAGCACAGCATCCGGATCAACGACCAGTACCGGGTCTGCTTCCGCTGGCTGGACGGAAATGCCTGCGACGTGGAGATTGTGGACTACCACTAGGGAGAGGAGACGAGATGGCTAAGGCATTTGCGATACATCCCGGAGAGATTCTGCTGACCGAGTTCATGGAGCCGATGGGGCTGACTTCGTACCGGCTGGCGAAGGAGTTGGGCGTTCCGTTGCCGCGTGTCTACGAGATTGTGAAGGGGAAGCGGTCGATCTCGGCCGATACGGCGCTGCGGTTCGGGGCCTACTTCGGTCTGCCGGCGCAGTTCTGGATGAACCTGCAGAACGAGTACGATCTGCGGACGGCGCGTGCGGATGGATTGGAGCAGATCAGGCCGTACAAGGCGGCCTGAGGCGCTGCTCTAAATTAGTGAGTTGCAGAGGGTGAAGTAGCGGCGGGCGCGGGTGACGTCGCGGGCGATCTGTGCGCGCAGGGTTTCGACGTCGGCGAAGCGCTGCTCGGGGCGGAGGCGGAGGAGGAAGGTGAGGCGCAGGGGGGTCTGCCGGGTGAGCGGGATGGGGTGGAAGTCCAGCAGGTGGGACTCGACGGCGAAGGATGCTGCGCCGAAGGTGGGGCGGATGCCGACGTTGGTGACGGCGTGGAAGGTTTCGGCGGCGGGGCCGAGGCCGACGGCAAGCGTGGTGACGTAGACGCCATGGGCGGGGAGAAGCTCCGGGTAGGGCTCGAGGTTGACGGTGGGGACGGCGTAGCGAGTGCCGAAGCCGCGGCCGGAGGCGGGGTGGCTGTCGATGGAGAAGGGGCGGCCGAGCAGGACGCGCGCCTGGCTGACGGCCCCATCTGAGACGAGGGCGCGGATGCGGCTGGAGGAGACGGTTCCGCTACGCAGGCTGAGCGGGGGATGGATGATGACGGAGAAGCCAAGCTCGCGGCCCAGGGCCTGCAGGCCATAGGGGCCGGTGACGCCTGCCTCGGCCTGGTGGCCAAAGCGGAAGTTGGCGCCCTCGTGGACCTCGGTGACGTGGAGGGTTCCGGCCAGAACGCGGGTGGCGAAGTCGCGGGCGGAGCAGCGGCGCAGCTCATCGGTGAAGGGCAGGACGAGTGTGGCGTCGATCCCGGTGGCGGCGAGGAGTTCCAGCTTGCGGGCCAGCGGAGTGAGGAAGAGATGCGGCCGCTCCGGGTGCAGGACGCGGGCGGGATGCGGCTCGAAGGTGATAGCAAGGGAGAGGCCGGAGAGCGCGCGGGCGCGGCGGATGACCTCGGCGATGACTCCCTGATGGCCGAGATGCACCCCGTCGTAGTTGCCGATGGTGGCGACAACGGGGGTGGTCGGGGTGGGGAGTTCGGCGAGTTGGCGGTAGATGCGCATGGGGCGTTTGATTCGTGCCAAGAGTTTGCGGCTACTGGGAGAAAATGCGGGGATTCTTCGCTTCGTTCAGAATGACAATTCAATAAAAATCAGGATGACAACTCGAAGATGCTAAGGATGACAATTTCTATGGGGATTGCGGAGGTTCAGTAGAGCCCGGGCTGATGTCGAATGTGATTTGCAGGCCGTCGTGGGCGAGGCGGATGTGTGGCGGGAGCGCGGCGTTGGTGGAGTCGTGGTCGAGGCCGTGGGAGATGTGGGTGAAGAAGGCGCGGCGGGGAGCGAGCTGCTCGACGATGGCGATGGATTTGGCGAGGTGGGAGTGGGTAGGGTGAGGATCGGGGCGCAGGGCGTCGAGGATGAGGACGTCGAGGTTGGCCAGCAGGGGGACGCTCTCCGGGGGAAGGTCGCTGAGATCGGTGAGGTAGGCGGCGGAGCCGAAGCGGTATCCGGTGATGGTCTGGCGGCCATGGGTGACGGGGACGCGGAGGAATTGCGCGCCGAAGAGATCGACCTCTGCGCCGGGGAAGGCCGAGGGGATGCGGTGCAGGTCGACGCGTGCGGCAGTGGGATAGCGATGGCCGGCGGCGAAGGTGTAGCTGAAGATGCGCTCGAGGGTCTGGGCAGTGGCGTCATCGGCGTAGAGGGGCAGGTCGATGTGCGAGTGAAAGCTGAGTGGGCGGAGGTCGTCCATGCCGAGGACGTGGTCTGCGTGGCCGTGGGTGTAGAGGACGGCATCGAGGCGGCGAAGGCGCTCGCGCACGGCCTGAGCGTGGAAGTCGGGGCCGGTGTCGATGACGACGTTGTGACCCTCCCAGGCGATGAGGACCGAGGGACGGGTGCGGCGGTTATGCGGATTGGGCGGAGGAAGATGCGGCTGCGGAGGCGTCGCCGAGACGCAGACATCGCACATGCATCCCAGTGTGGGGACGCCCATCGAGGTTCCGGTTCCGAGGAAGGTGAGTGTAGCGTGCATAGGCCTCTAGCGGACGATGGTGGGGCGGCCTGGGGCGGGTGCGCCGGGCGCGCCGGGCGGTTGGCGGTTGGCGGCTGAGCGGGCCAGGGCCTGCGTGACTTCGAGAAAACCCATGCGAATCTCGAAGAGGGCGTTATCCAATAGTTGAGACTCGGCGGGCGTAAGGTTTCCCTTGGTTTTTTCGGCGAGGATGGCGAGCATGTCGACGCTCTGGCGCGCTCCCATGAGGTCGATTCGGGGCTGCTCGCCGGGCTTGGTTGCACCGCCGAGCTGCAGGATCGCGCTCATGTATATGGAGTGGACGATCTGCTCGAAGTTCATGGCAGGCGGATGCTCCATGCCGGGGTTGGCGGCGCGGACGGCGGTGTCGAGGTGGTCGGCGGTCTGCTGATATGCGGCGTTGGCCTGCTCCATCTCGCTGGCGGTTGGAGGGGGCGGAAGCTCGGCTTCGGAGGGAGGTTCGGAGGTGGGCGGCGCTGGCGGTTCCGGCGCGGCGGCGTTGGGGGACGGGAACTCGATCGGCGGATCGTGCGCGGGCGGCGCGGCGGAAATTGCACTCGATTCTCTTGGTTCGCGCTCCGGGGATGGATCGGCATCGGGACGCGGGGTTCCGTCGGAGGTGAACTTGCGGCGGTCGGTGACGACGAAGGGCTTGTTTTGTTCGGACATGGTCAACACTCTTTCGGGTGGTTCGGATTCGGATGGTGCAGTCTGCGTGGTGTTTGGATTCAGACAATCGTTTGGGAAAACAGGCAACGACGAAATGCGTGGATTCTTCCCCTTCACTGCTTTCAGGGTCAGAATGACAATCAATTTTTCAGAAGCATTCAGGTAATTGCGTAGGGCAGGACGATGGGGGTTGCGGTGCCTCCGGGATAGGTAAGTGTAAGTGTGAGGTTGTGGGCCTGAGCATTTTCGAGGGCCTCGCGGCGGATGATGCCGAGGGCAAGCTGGATGGGCGCGGGCTGGTTCGGGAGCGAGATTGCGGCGATGCTGGTGAGCTCGCCGACAGGTGTGGATTCTGCTTCGAGTACAGCGCCGGGGGTGGGCAGGGGGCCGGTGAGGACGAAGCCGGAGAAGGCGCGGTGGACGCCGCCGCGCGAGTGGATGCGCTCGACGATCTCCTGGCCGAGGTAGCAGCCCTTGGTGAAGTTCAGGGCGCGGGATTGGACGCCGATGGGGCTGGTCTCCTGCGGGAGGTCGCGGTCTGTGATGTCTGTGCCGTAGCGGGGCGTGCCTTCGAGGATGCGGAGCTGGTCGAGAGCTTCGGGGGTGGTCTGGGCAAGGCCGGCCTCGGTGAGGGAGGTTGCGAGCGAGGCTGTGTCCTCACCCTGGGGCCAGAGTTCAAAGCGCGGGACCAGAGGACTATGAATGCGGTGTACTTTCAGCCTGAGGTCTCCGAGGATCTGGCCGGCTTCATGGAGAGGTTCCTGTATATGAAGGCCGAGTTGGGCGAGCATCGCGGTGGCTTGCGGACCAGCGACGGTTAGTCCTGGGAATGTGCCGAGGTCGGCGAGCTCGACGTCGTCCATGATGATGAAGCGGTCGAGGTGGGCGAGGAGCTTTGCGATCTGGTCGCGGCTGGTTTCAAGCAGGATGGAGTCTTCGAGCATCCACGCAGTTGCATCGCCCTGAATACGGCCCTGGGCGTTGAGGAAGAAGTTGTAGCAGCCCTCGCCGGGTTTCAGGGCCTGGATGTTGTTGGTGGCCATCCCGTTGAGCCAGCGCACGCGGTCGGAGCCGGTGATGCGAATCCAGCCAATGTCGTCGAGCGGGGCGATGGCGGCGGCACGCAGCAGGGCGGCGAGCGGCGCGTCGGCGGATTGGAGTGGGGTGGTCATTTCGGAGGGTGCGCGGAACTGCGTACACTGTTGATTATAGCGACCGTGTACGAGGTTGCGCGGAGGTCTGGCGTGGGTTTGCTGCGGCAAGAGATTGGGTTGACGGAGAGTTGCGATGGGCCGCGGATGCGCGGGCTGACGGCGTTGGTTGCGGTTGCGCTGTGCGTCGCGGCTATGCTGAGCGCCGCGTGCGTTGCGCAGACGCCGGCGACATCAGAGACGAACACGCCGCCAACGGCGGCTACAGCGAGTGCGGCGACGGCTGCCCAGGGCGCGGCGACGAGTACGCCGGGTGACGCGACGCACGCTCCGCTGACCAAGGCGCAGGCCAGCGAGTTGTTTCGCTCGGTGGACGAGATCCTGTCGTTTGCCAGCACGGACACGGGCCTGCCGATTGTGCATAGCGTGAAGCGCAAGTTGATTACGCGCGACGAGGTGAACAAATATCTGCGCGAGAAATTCGACGAGGACGCGGGAGCGAAGCGCCTGGCGCGCGCGGAGATTGTGCTGAAGAAGTTTGGGCTGTTGGACCGCGACTTCCACCTGCAGCCGTTCATGATCGGGCTACTGACCGAGCAGGTGGCTGGATTCTACGATGACAAGACAAAGACGGTGAACCTGCTGGACTGGATCGAGCCGGAGGAGCAGAAGCCGGTGCTGGCGCACGAGCTGACCCATGCGCTGCAGGACCAGCGGGTGGGGCTGACCAAGTGGTCGGAGGTGGGATCCGAGGAGATTGCGAAGAACGTGCAGCAGGACAACCAACACATCCAGACGGACGAGGCGGACACGGCGCGCGACGCGGTGACCGAAGGGCAGGCGATGGTGGTGTTCCTGGACTACTCGCTGCGGCAGACGGGCAAGACGCTGGCGAACTCGCCGGAGATGATGGAGCGGCTGAAGGAGACGCTGTCGGACACCAGCGGATCGCCGATGATGGCGCGGGCTCCGCTGCTGCTACAGCAGTCGCTGCTGTTTCCCTACAGCGAAGGGATGAGCTTCGAGGACGCGATCCTGGTGAAGGGCGGAAAGGAGGCTGCGTTCGGGGCGGTGCTGGCGAACCCGCCGAGTTCGACGTTCGAGATTCTGCACCCGGAGGCGTATGTGGCGCACACGCCGGTTCCCGTGCTGCGGCTGCCGGACATCCATCCGCTGATCGACGCCGAGTACACGCCATACGACGTGGGCGTGATGGGCGAGTTCGACGTGCAGGTCCTGACGGAGCTGTTTGGCGGGGATGCGATTGCGGCGGCACTGACGCCGGAGTGGAGGGGCGGCGTCTACTATGCGGCGCAGAAGCGGTCGGCGGTGACGGCGGAGGCAAAGGCATCGACGGCATCAATTGGGCTGCTGTATGAGTCGAAGTGGAGGAATGAGGACTCGGCTCGGTCATTCCTGCGCGTGTACGCGGACGAGTTGCCGCGCAAGTACTCTGGGCTGGTGCGGCGGACCAAGGACGAGGCGGACGGGAGCGAGCAGGTCTACTCGACCAACGAGGGCGATGTGCTGCTTACGATCGATGGGACTGGAGTCTTCGTCAGCGAAGGATTTCCGCTGGCGCTTGCGCGCAAGCTGCGTGACAGCATTGTGAGCGTGCAGTCGGATGGGCCTCTGGAGGTGGCGGGGCTGAAGACGCAGAAGCAGACTGGCCATTTCGAGACTGGGCTGCCGGGCCCGGGACTGTCGGATCCGGGACTATCGCTGGTGCGGCTGATGTCATCGACGGGAGTGATGAAGGCAGCGATCGGACTCGGAGAGTAGCGCGCAGGAACGATATACTTTTAGTCGGCAGGAGTGAAGTTGTAGCTGGAAACGGTGCGCGCAGAGCGGACGGAAGAGGAGCGAGAGACTTGCAGACAGCGGAGATTGGCATCATCGGCGGCAGCGGACTGTACGCCATGCCTGGACTGACGGGAGTGCGCGAACACGTGGTGGAGACGCCGTTCGGCGACCCGTCGGACGCATTCATCCTGGGAGAGTTGGAGGGGCGCAAGGTGGCATTTCTGGCGCGGCATGGGCGCGGGCACAGGATCCTGCCGAGCGAGTTGAACTTTCGCGCGAACATTTATGCAATGAAGGCGCTGGGCGTGGAACGTATCCTGTCCGTATCGGCCGTGGGATCGCTGAAAGAGGAGCACAAGCCTACGGACTTTGTGATTCCGGACCAGTTCATCGACCGGACGTTTGCGCGAGTGGGGACGTTTTTCGGCGAGGGGATAGTGGCGCACGTCGGGTTTGGCGATCCGGTGTGCGCGACGGTGTGTTCGGCGATCGAACAGGCCTGTGCGGAGGTTGGCGTGGTGGGCAAGCGCGGCGGAACGTACGTGTGCATGGAGGGACCGCAGTTCTCCACGCGCGCCGAGTCGAACCTGTATCGGAGCTGGGGCGCGGACGTGATTGGGATGACCAACCTACAGGAGGCAAAACTCGCGCGCGAGGCGGAGATATGCTACGCGACCGTGGCGATGGTGACGGATTACGACTGCTGGCGCTTAGGGCATGACGATGTGACCGTCGAGCAGGTAGTCGCGGTGATGCACCAGAACTCGGACAATGCGGCGAAGGTGGTGAGGATGGCGGTGGCACGAATGCCAAAGGACCGGGGCTGCGCGTGTGCCAGCGCGCTGAAGTATGCGGTGATGACGGACCGGAAAACGATTCCGCAGGTGGCTCGTGAGCGGCTTGGATTGCTGCTGGGAAAGTATTTGTAGCTTTATTTGTTACGTATATGGCTTTGATTGGATCAATTGCTTCTTAATGAGTTACATGTCCACATAATTATTTCAACATTAGTTACATGTTGTTTTTGGAAAGCGGGAACATGGCGATTCTGGTGGTTGGATCGGTGGCGTTCGACAGTATTAAGACGCCGAATGGCAAGGTGGACCATTGTCTGGGCGGCGCGGCGACGTACTTTTCGCTGGCCGCGAGCTATTTTACCGATGTGCGCGTGATCGCGGTGGTGGGCGAGGACTTTTTGCCCAAGCATGAGGCTGTGTTTACGGCACGCGGCATTGATATACAAGGCATCGAGCGCGCGCCTGGGCTGAGTTTTCATTGGACGGGCGCATACGCGGGAGCGATGAACGAGGCCGAGACGCTGGGCACGGACCTGAATGTTTTTGAGAAATTCGAGCCGAAGATTCCCGAGGCATATACGGATAGCGAGTATTTATTTCTGGCGAACATCGACCCGGTGTTGCAGGCTCGGGTGCGCAGCCAGATGCCGAAGGTGCGCATGGTGTGCGGCGATACGATGAACTACTGGATCAGCGCCCACGCCGAAAACCTGGCAAAGGTGCTGCGCGATCTGGACGTGCTGCTGATTAATGATGGCGAGGCGAGAATGCTTTCGGGCGAACAGAACTCGGTGCGCGCGGCGGAGCGAGTGTTGGCGATGGGGCCACGGTCGCTGGTGATGAAGCATGGCGAGTACGGCGCGACGGGTTTTTTTGGGACGCTATCATTTGCGGGTGGCGCGGTGCCGAGGCCGTTCCGAGCGCCTGCGCTGCCTCTGGCCGAGGTGGTGGATCCGACCGGCGCGGGCGATTCGTTTGCCGGTGGATTCTACGGATACATTGCGTCGCAGCCAGAGCTGACGCCGGCGGTCTTTCGACGGGCGATGTTCTATGGCGGCGTGATGGGGTCGTTTGCGTGCGAGCGCTTCGGCACAGAGCGGTTGCAGACGGTGACGCGCGAGGAAATTGACGCACGGTTTGAAGTGTTCCGGGAGATTTCGCATCTTGACGCAGCGGTCTAAATCGGGACGGGCACCCTCGGGACGCACGATGACGGCACCGCGCGGACCGCTGGCCTTGCGGTTTGGGAGGGCTGGCGCAGGCAAGGCGGTTGCCACGGATTTCTATTCGGACGCGGTGCAGCCGGCGACGGGAGAAGAGATCTACGCCATTACGATGGGCGCTGTATTGCTGGGCTTCTTGGCGCTGATTGTGTGCTTCACGCGCGGGTACGCATTGTTGTATGGCGATGCGGTGGCGCATCTGGGGATTGCGCGGCGGATTCTGGACACACGCAATCCAGGTCTGGTGCAACTGGGCGGGGTGTGGCTGCCGCTGCCGCACCTGCTAATGCTGCCGTTTGTGCAGAAGATGGAGTGGTGGCGTAGCGGGCTGGCTGGGGCGTGGCCCTCGCTGATCTGTTATGTGCTGGGTGTGGCGGGGTTCTTCCGGCTGTGCCGGCGGATGCTGGCTCCGCGCTGGGCGCTGGTGGCGACGGCGTTCTACGGGCTGAATCCGAACCTGCTGTATCTTTCGACAACGGCGATGACCGAGCCGCTGTTTCTGGCGCTGCTGATCTGGATGGTGCTGATGACGGTGGAGTGCGTGGATGCAATCCGCGCGGAGCAGCAATCGCGCGTGGCACGGCGAATGATCTGGCTTGGGCTGCTGATCTTTGCGGCGGTGTTTACGCGCTACGACGGATGGGTGCTGGGCGCGGCGGTGTGGTGCGTGGTGACGTGGCAGTTGTGGCACGCGGGTGCGATGTGGAGGCGTGTGGCCCCGTCGTTTGCGGTGTTTACGCTGCTTGCGGTGGCGGGGCCGGTTCTGTGGCTGTGGTACAACCAGCACTTCTACCACGATCCGCTGGACTTTATGCGCGGGCCCTACTCGGCACCGGCGATTGAGAAGCGGACTTCGCCGCCGGGATCGAAGCACTATCGCGGATGGCACAACGCGGGGTGGGCGTTGCTGTTTTATACACGCACGGCGCAGGTGGTGGCGTCGGCGTGGGAGACTGGCTTTGCAGTAATGGCGGCGGCGGTGGCGGGGCTTTGGATTGCGCTGCGGCGAGGGACCGCGCGCGCGTCGCTGCTGCTGTGGGTCCCACCGGCTTTCTATGTTTATTCGGTGGCGTATGGGTCGGTGCCGATCTTTATTCCCGAGCTCTATCCGCACTCGTACTACAACGCGCGGTACGGGATGGAGATGCTTCCGGCGCTGGCGCTGTTTGCGCCGGTGGCCATGGCGGCGTGGGAGCGACGGTTTGCGAAGACCCGCGTTCGATCGGGAGATGAGGCCGCGGCCAATACCGGTGCGGGTATTTCAGCGCGGCCGCTTTATCTGGCGGCGCTGGCGCTGGCGGTGGTCAATCCGCTGGCAATGGTCTATGGGACGGCTTTGGTGCAGAAATGCGCAGGGTTGATCGAGCATCATCCGAGCAACCTGCTGGCGCGGTACGATACGCCGCTGGTGCTGAAGGAGGCGCTGGTGAACTCGACGACGCGGGTGCCGTTTGAGCAGAACCTGGCGCTGGTGCTGGAGGACCTTCCGCCGGGCGCAGCGATCCTGATGCAGGAGTCGGACCACATTGGGGCGCTTGAAGACGCGGGGATTCCTCTGCGGCAGACGATCAACGAGAGCGACTACGACAGTTGGCACGCGGCGTTGCAGGCTCCGGCGGAGCACGCCGCGTATGTGGTTGCGCTGGAGGGAGACGCGGTTGCGAAGGCCGTGGAGGAGCATCCCGAGGGCTTGCAGGAGCTGACGATCCTGTGCGGGACGGGGCAGCCCTGCGCGCGGGTTTATCAGTCGGAGAGCTATGCTGCGGCGGGCGAGACAACGAGGAGGTAATATCCTTCGCGGCTGTGGTGCTACTATCGCAGCGAAGTCAAAAAATGCTCATGATCGCTACATTACCGATTCACTTCAGCACGATTGAACAGATGGCGTTCTCACAAGGGGCCACCACGCGGCTGCTGATGGCGTGCACGATGGGCGGCCTGATCGGGGTGGAACGCGAGTGGCGGCACAAGGCTTCGGGGCTGCGCACCAACATGCTGCTGTGCATGGGATGCGCACTGTTTACAGTGCTTTCGGGCGTGCTGGCAGGGCCGGGGATCACGGACAAGAGCCGGGTGGCGTCGAACATTGTGCAGGGGATCGGGTTCCTGGGCGCGGGACTGATTCTGCATACGAGGAACCGGGTGCTGGGGCTGACCAGCGCGGCGACGGTGTTTGTGGTGGCGTCGATCGGGATGGCGTGCGGGGCGGGGTTGTATGTGGAGGCGGCGATCGCTACGTCGATTGTGCTGGTTGCGCTGCGGCTTGTTGGACTGCTGGAGACGCGATCGGGATGGAAGCGCTATCCGATGCTATACGAGGTTCGAGGGAGCGACGAGAAGCAGATGTTCGCGGCGATCCTGGCGGTGCTGGACCGCGAGCACCTGCGGCTGAATGTTACGAAGAGGGACAGGCTGGGCGAGCTGGAGCGGGTGTCGTTTACCATCTCGGCGAGCAAGGTGAAACATAAACAACTGCTGGCCGAGCTGGCGGCGGGCGACGCGGCGGACAAGGTGGTTGCGTTCAGCGACGACGAGGAGGACTGAGATCAAACAGAGTGGGCAGGCAACAATCCCGTTTGTGAAGGCACATGCGTGCGGCAACGACTTCCTGATTCTGGAGGAGGCGGTTGCGGCGGGCGCTCATGCGGCGCTGGCGCGGAGGCTATGCTCACGGAACAGCAGCATTGGCGCGGATGGGATCGAGTTTCTGGATCGCGATCCTGCCCGGCGGGCTGGCGGCGAATTTTTTCTGCGACTCTTCAACGCGGATGGGAGCGAGGCGGAGCTATCGGGCAATGGGACGCGCTGCGTGGCTGCGTGGCTGGCGCATAGCGAAGGGCTGCGCGAGGTTGCGATCGGTACGCTGGGCGGAGTGCGGAGCTGTCGCGTGATCGAGACGAATGATCCCGTGTACCGGATTGAGACCGGGATGGGCGTGCCGCAGGTGCAGGCGCGGACGATTGAGATTCCCGGAGTGGGCGCGGTGGCAGGGGCCGTGGTGAACGTGGGGAATCCTCACTTCGTTCTGTTTGTGGAGCGGGAGGACTTTGGCGCGCACGGGATGACGTGGCAGGCGTTGGGGGCGAAGATCAGCGCGAGTCCGCTGTTTGTGCAGGGGACGAACGTGGAGTTTGTGCGTGTGCTTTCGGCTGGGGAGATTGCGTTTCGCATCTACGAGCGCGGCTGCGGGCCGACGATGTCTTCGGGAACGGGGACGTGCGCGTCTTCCGCGGCGGCGATGGCGTTGCGAGGGACGGCACGTGAGTTGACCGCACTGGCTGAGGGCGGAGAGCAGAAGACGGTTTGGCCCGCGAACGACGCGGCGATGCGGCTGACCGGGCCGGCGGAGATTGTCTGCCAGGGCGAGGCCTTTCAGGTGGATGCGTCGGTTGCGGAGGCGGGACTTTGAGTGCGCTGATAAAGCCGGCGGCACTGCGGGCTGGGGCTACGCTGGCTGTGGTGTCGCCTGCGAGTACGCCCAGGCGGGATGAGGTGCAGGCTGGAATGCAGGCGCTCGAAGGACTTGGCTATAAGACGGTACTGATGCCGAACGCACTGAAGCCTGGGCCGCTCTATTATGCGGGGACGGTGGAGCAGAGGGTTGCGGATCTGCACACGGCGTTCGCGGACGCGGCGATCGATGGGATTGTGTGTACACGCGGAGGGTGGGGATCGGCGGAGCTGCTGCCGCATCTGGATGCGGAGCTGATTCGCGCCAACCCGAAGGTCTTTGTGGGATACAGCGACCACACCTCGCTGCATGTGTGGCTGGCGCGCGAGGCGGGGCTGGTGACGTTCTATGGGCCGATGGTGGCTTCGGACTTTGCGCGGACGGAGGGAGTGGACGCGTCGAGCTGGGGCCACGCGACGCGCGGCGATGCTCAGTGGTCGCTGGGCGGGGAGGATGGACTGCGTGTGCTACGTGCCGGCTTGGCTGAGGGGACGCTTGCGGGTGGATGTCTTTCGATTTACGCGGAGGCCCTGGGCACGCCTTATGCCGCGTTGGCGGCGAATGCGGAGGAGCCGCGAATTCTGTTTCTCGAGGACATTGGGACAAAGCCCTATCAGTGGGACCGGATGCTGCTGCATCTGCGCTACGCGGGAATGCTGGAGCATGTGACAGGCATCGTCTTCGGCGATATGCGGCAGTGCGTCGCGGCGGAGGAAGAGATTTGGCTGGAGGCCGCAATCCTTCATGCGCTCGCGGATTTTGCGGGGCCGGTGGCGATTGGGCTGCGCTCGGGGCATGTGGAACCACCGAATGTTACGGTGCCGCTGGGCGTGCGCGTGCGGCTGGAGTTGAGCGTAGAGGGGAACCCGCGGATGGACTTTCTGGAATCTGCGGTTGCGGTCTAGTCTTGTAAGAGACGATGACAAAGATAAATCAGGGTTCAAAGCACATACATCTGATTGGGATCTGCGGGACGGCGATGGCGTCGCTGGCGGGGATGCTACAGGCGCGGGGGCACAGGATTACCGGCTCGGACGCGGCGGCCTATCCGCCGATGAGCGATGTGCTGGCTGGGCTGGGGATTCCGTTGATGCAGCCTTATGCCGAGGCGAACCTCGATCCGCGACCGGATCTGGTGATTGTGGGCAACGCCATCTCGCGCGGGAACGTGGAACTGGAGTTTGTGCTGGACACGCGGATTCCGTTTACGTCAATGGCGGCGGTGCTGCACGACGAGTTTCTGGCGGGGCGCGAGTCGCTGGTGGTGGCTGGCACGCACGGCAAGACGACAACGACCAGCATGTTGGCGTGGATCTATGAGGTCGTCTCAAGGACGCGCCCGGAGCTGGCGCCGTCATTTTTGATCGGCGGCGTGGCGGAGAACTTTGGCACGAGCTTCATGGTGCGACCGGAGATCGACGGGGTGAGGCAGCCGTTCCTGCTCGAAGGCGATGAGTACGATACGGCGTTCTTCGACAAGGGGCCGAAGTTTCTGCACTACTTTCCCGACGCGGCGATCCTGACCCATGTGGAGTTCGACCACGCGGACATCTATGTGGACCTGGCGGCGGTGAAGACAGCGTTCAAGCGGCTGGTGAATTTGATTCCACGGCGCGGGCGGCTGGTGGCGTACGACGGCAGCGAGAATGTGAGCGAGTGCGTGGCGCGAGCGTTCTGCACGGTGGAGCGGTACGGATTTCGCGCGGAGTCGCATTGGCGGCTGACGGATCTGCGGCATGAGGGCACGGAGTCGCGCTGGACGCTGCTGCGCGGCGGCACAGTTTTTGCCGAGCTGCGGCTGCCGATGGCGGGCGAGCACAATGCGCTGAATGCGACGGCTGCGGCAGCTCTGGCTGCTGGACAGGGCGTTCCTGTGGCGGCGATTGTGGAGGCGCTGGCGACCTTCCGCTCGGTGAAGCGACGGCTGGAGGTGCGCGCCGAGGTGAGCGGGGTGACGATCATCGAGGACTTCGCGCACCATCCGACGGCGATCCGCGAGACGCTGCGGGCGCTGCGCACGGCTTATCCGGGGCGGCGGTTGTGGGCTGTGCTGGAGCCGCGGTCGAATACGCTGCGGCGCAATGTTTTTGAGCACGAGTTGGTGGAGAGCCTTGCGCTGGCCGACCGCAGCGTGTTGGCGGAGATTTTCAAGTCGGAGGCAATTCCGGCGGGCGAACGGCTGCATCCCGAAAATGTGGTGGCGGCGTTGCATGCGCGCGGGCTGGAGTCTGCGGTCTATGCCGATGCGGACGCTATCGTTGCGGCGATTGTGCCGGAGCTGCGAAAGGGCGATGTGGTGGCGATCCTGTCGAATGGCGGGTTCGGCGGGATCTATGAGAAGCTGCCGAAGGCGATTGCAACGCTGGGTTGAACTGTATCGACATCTGCGACATGCAGTTTAGGCAATTTCTTGCTGGAAATGGACCGAGGTTCGTGGCACGACAGGCGGCTTCGGGGTCCTTCGACTGCGTGACTCGCGATGAAACCGTGAGTCACTTCGCTCAGGATGACAACTCTGATGGATCAGCACAGCTATACAGAGATGCTCTGACAGGTGAGGGCGGATTCGATGGCGTGGGCGACGCCGTCGTCTCGGTTGGAGCGGGCGATGCACCAGTTGCGCGCGCGGGCGAGGGCTTTGAGGTCCTCCGGCGCGTTTTCCATGAGGACGGCGCGGCCCGCGGCCTCGAACATCGTGACGTCGTTCCAGTTGTCGCCGATGGCGAGGATTTGCGCGGGGTCGATGTCGCGCGCGCGGGCGAGCGAGAGTAGAGCGGCGCCCTTGGAGCAGTTGGCGGGGAGGATGTCGATGATGGAGAGGTCGCGCGCGGGATACTCGGTGCGGTGCAGGCTGAGTTGGTGTTGTGGTTCGGACATATTGCTTCCCACCCATCGCGATGAGACCGCGATGGATGGGGCACCCGAGCATTCGGATGCATGGGTGGAGGCGGTGACTCCGGGGTACTCCAGCAGGCGGGCCTCGGCGCGGGCCATGCGCTCGAGGGTGCCGCAGAGCATGGCCTGGATGGGCGGGTCGGAGGGATCGGCGAGGGCGTCTTCAATCGGAGTGACCTGGCTGAGGTAGGGCTCGTTGGCGGCCATCCAGCGCCCGATGCTGGCGGTGAGCTGGTCGAGCCGCTCGACGACCAGTGCGCCGCGGGAGTCTTCCCCGTCGGGGCCGGTGCGGTCGAAGGTGAGGACGAGGGCGTTGCGGAAGTCTATTACATGAGCGCAGAGCCAGAGGGCCGTGGCGTAGGGAAGGTGGGTGCGGGTGAGGAGTTGGGAGGGGATTTTTTCTGCCCCGAGTGTACGGGTGACCGTGCCGTTGGAGCTGATGAGGATGGAGTTGTGGTCGAGGCCGAGCGGGCGCAGAACGCGCATGGCGAAGCTGTGGCGGCGTCCGGTGGCGATGACGAGCTGAACTCCGTGGGAGTGGGCGGCGTGGAGGGCACTGAGGTTGCGCGGGCTGACGCGTCCGTCGTCGCCGAGCAGAGTGCCGTCCATGTCGATTGCGATGAGGCGTATGGAGTTGTTGTGAGCTGCTGCCGGCAAGTGGCCCCCGAGAATTCAGTATAGAAGGTTCAGAATCTCGTTGTGACATATAGCACACACCGCGTGGGGTATAGTTGCTATTCTGGTTGGACGCGATGGAACTACGGGAAAAACTCGATGAGTTGCGCGGGGCTCTGGGGGCGCTGGATTCGCTGATGGTGGCGTACTCCGGCGGCACGGACTCGGCTTTTCTGGCTTATGAGGCGCACCGCGCGCTGGGCGAGCGGATGCTGGCGGTGATTGCCGATTCGCCATCGCTGCCGCGCGGAGAGCTTGCCGCGGCGCTCGACTTTGCCTCCGAGCACGGGATCCCGGTACACATTCTGCAGACGCGCGAGCTGGACGACCCGGAGTACGCGCGCAACGATGGCGACCGCTGCTTCCACTGCAAGGACGAGCTGTTCACCCAGATGGAGGCGGCGCGGGTGAAATTGGGGTTCGCGCAGATTGCGTACGGCAGGAACCTGGACGACGACGGCGATCTGCGGCCCGGGCAACGCGCTGCCGCGATGCACAACGCGCTGGCTCCGCTGGCCGAGGCGAAGCTGGGCAAGCAGGAGATTCGCACTCTGGCGCGCGAGGCCGGGCTGAAGGTGGCCGATAAGCCGGCCAGCGCATGCCTGTCGTCGCGCATCGAGTATGGGCGCACAGTGACGGCGGAGAACCTGGGCCAGGTGGAGCGCGCCGAGGATGCGATGCACGCGCTGGGCTTTCTGCATGTGCGGGTGCGCCACCACGGCGAGCTGGCGCGGGTGGAGATTGCGCGCGAGGACCTGCCGAGGGCGCTGACTCTGCCAATGCTCGACCGGATTACCGCGGCGCTGCGACCGCTGGGATTTGTGTATGTCACGCTGGACACCGAGGGCTACCGGACGGGGTCGATGAACGACGTGCTTCCGGTTTCGGCGATTGGGCCGGCGCGGTAGGGGCGACGGACACAAACCACAGGGACACGATAGAGTTCCAAGAGAGAGATTTTATGCGCGTTGCTTACATCGACTGCTTTGCCGGAATCGCGGGCGATATGCTGCTGGGGGCGCTGGTGGATGCCGGAGTTCCGTCCGAGGTGCTGCTCGACGCGACCGCCGCGCTGGGCCTGGGGGCAAGCCTGCGGATCGAGCGCGTGGACCGCAGCGGGATTGCGTGCAGCAAGGTCCATGTGCTGGTGGACGGCCATCTGGCGGAGGCCCACGCGGAGCCGGAGCAGGCGCGCGCGCATTCACACGAGGCGCATTCGCACGACGATTCTTCACATACTCACGACGAGCATTCGCATTCGCACGACCACGAACATTCTCACGACCACGAACATTCCCACACGCACGGGCGTTCGTTGACGGCGATCCGCGGCTTAATTCAGGCGGCGGCGCTGGACGGGCCGGTGAAGCAGACGGCGATCCGCGCCTTCGAGCTGCTGGGCCACGCGGAGGCCAAGATCCACAATGTTCCGGTGGAGGAGATCCACTTCCACGAGGTGGGCGCGGTGGATGCGATCGTGGACATTGTGGCGGCCAGCGCGGGGATTCATTCTTTGAACGTCGCAGCGTGGCACTCGTCGGCGATCAACGTCGGAGGCGGTACGGTGGTTTGCGCGCATGGGACGTTCCCGGTGCCGGCGCCGGCGACCGCCGATCTGCTGCGCGGGCTGCCAACTTATTCGGCGCACGTCCAGCAGGAGCTGGTGACGCCGACGGGAGCAGCGCTGCTGCGCGCGATCAACCCGGAATTTGGCCCGCAGCCGGCGATGAGAGTGGAGCGGATCGGATATGGGGCGGGCACGCGGAACTCGAAGGACTTTCCCAATGTGCTGCGGATCAGCGTCGGCGAGACGAGCGAGACTGACGCAGTCGCCGGGCAATCGCACGCAGCGAACTGCGAGACGGTGACCGTGATGGAGACGGCGCTGGACGACCTCACGCCGCAGGTTCTGGCGTATGTTGCGGAGACTGCGCTGGCCCAGGGCGCGCTGGACGCGATGCTGACGCCGGTGATCATGAAGAAGGGACGGCCGGGCACGCTGCTGACGGTGCTGTGCAATCCGGCCCAGAGCGCGGCGCTGGAGCGGCTGATCCTGACCGAGACGAGCACGCTGGGAGTGCGCATCCGGCAGGAGAAGCGGTCTTGCCTGGAGCGAAGACATATTCCCGTTGCGACAAAGTACGGGGAGATTCGCATCAAGGTGGGCACGCTGGGCGGCGAGACGATGAACGCTGCTCCGGAGTATGAGGACTGCCGCGCGGCGGCGGCCAAACATCACGTCGCCATCAAGCAGGTGCAGCAGGCCGCCATCGCCGCGTACCTGCGACCGGAGACGGCGAACGAAAGCGGGACAAAAACGATATGACAAGCTCCGCTCTGCTGGAACTTCTGGCCGCGGTGGAACGCGGCACGTTGACGCCGGAGGCAGCGGCCGAGCGGCTGGCGACACTGCCGTTCGAGGACCTGGGACATGCGCGCGTGGACCATCACCGCAGCCTTCGCATCGGTCTGCCGGAGGTGGTCTTCGCGGCGGGCAAGACGGCGGAGCAGACGGTGGCGATCTTCAGCAGCCTGGCGGCCGACGGCGTGGACGTGCTGGCGACGCGCGTGGAGCCGGCCACGGCGCAGGCTGTGCTGGCGGCGCATCCGGCGGCGGTTTACAACAAGGTAGCGCGCACGGTGGCGCTGCGGCAGTCGGCTGGCGCGAGTGAGGCTGGCGCGAGTGAGGCTGGCGCGAGTGAGGCGAAGGGACACGTCGCGGTGATCTGCGCGGGCACCAGCGATCTGCCGATTGCGGAGGAGGCGGCCGTGACCGCCGAGACCTTCGGGGCGCAGGTGACGCGGCTCTACGACGTTGGCGTGGCGGGACTGCACCGTCTGCTGGCGGTGCGCGACGACCTGAAATCGGCGCACGCGATTATTGTGTGCGCGGGGATGGAGGGCGCGCTGCCGTCGGTGGTGGGAGGACTGGTGGCGGTGCCGGTGATCGCGGTGCCGACATCGGTGGGCTATGGAGCATCGTTCGGCGGAGCGGCGGCGCTGCTTGGAATGCTGAACTCGTGCAGCCCCAACGTGACGGTGGTGAACATCGACAATGGATTCGGCGCGGCGTATACGGCGGTGCTGATTGCGCGGGCCTCGTCGCAGAAGCGGCATTAGCAGTTAGTTCAGGGGCTTGCCGAACTCCTCGGAGAAGACGGTGCGGCGCATGTCGAAGCGACCGCCGTCGAACTTGTCCGGCCCCTTGAGGTGTCCGACGGCGAGCAGCGCGACGACCCAGTAGCTTAGCGGAAGGAGCAGAACTTCATGCACCTTCTCCTGCTCGAATCCCTCCATGGGCGCTGTGTCGTAGCCCATCGCCTCGGCCATCAGCATCATGTGGGTGAGGGCGATCATGACGTTCTTGTTGAGCCAGCCGTGCATCTCTTCGGTGGAGAAGTGGGAGAGGTAGTTGGGAACAGAGTTGCGTGCCTGGGCGGCGTAGCCCTCAGGCATTCCACCCTCAAGTCCCTGGGCGAGCATGGATTCGAGGTCCTTGCGCCAACCGTCGGCGTCTCCGCAGGCCACGATGACGGCGGACGCCTCCTCGACCTTGCCCTGGTTGTAGGAGGCGGAGCGCAGGCGCTTCTTCTGCTCGTGGCTCTGGACGACGATGAAACGCCAGGGCTGCATGTTGTATCCGCTGGGCGCGCTGAGGCCGGCCTCGAGGATGCGGTGCAGATCCTCGGGCGGGATGGGGGCAGCGTCGAAGCTGGGCGTTGCGCGCCGCTCGCGGATTGCCTGGCTTAAAGGTTTTTCGTGTTTTGCTGTCTTTGCTGTCATCGCTCTTTCTTGTCCAGACCGCTCCATCGACAGGGCCCTGGCCACCAGCTCAAAAGCCACATGGAACGACTCTCAAGATAACACTCCACGCCCACATTGCGCATGGAGAGGGGGTTGGAACCCAGGCGCGAACCGCTGGCCGGGGAGTGACCGGGCGGTAAACAAAACGTTCGCGCGGGAGCTGCGTCCTATACCCTAGAAGACAATGAAACACATCTCTGCAATGCGTCGCGCCATTCTCCTGCTGTTCGCGGGAGGCGGGCTGGCGTTCGCGCAATCCCCTGCCCTGCCCGCGACGCCGCCCACGGCGGCGCCTGCCTCCGTCCCGGCGACCGTCGCAGCAGCCGTTCCCGCGCAGCCAGTGTCACACCGCGCCGTGGTTGTCTTCTCCGGCGGCCAGCTTGAGATTACCGCCGACAACTCCAGCCTGAACCAGATTCTGCGCGACGTGTCACGGCTGACCGGGATGAAGATCACGGGCGGAGTGGCTGACCAACGCGTCTTCGGGAAGTATGGACCAGGCGCGCCAGCCGGAATTCTGGCCAGCCTGCTGGAAGGCACGGGCAGCAATATGCTGTTGCGCGAGAGCGCGACACACACGCCCAAGGAGCTGATTCTGACACCGCGCGCAGGGGGAATGACGCCGCCCGGTCCGTTCGCGTCCGGCTCGGACGAAGACGCGCCCGCCAGCGCTGTAAGCCCGTCGCAGCCGGCCGCTCCGCCCAACCCGCAGAGCCAGGCCCCAGCGCAGCCTTCCGCTCCACAGACGCAGCCGACTGCTCCGCAGACGCAGCCAGCAGGCGGGTTTGCCGGCGCGCCAGTGGTGACGCCAGTGAACGGGACGGGGGCCGCTCCCAGCAGCGCTCCGCCCTCCACGGGCATACCAAACCCGCAGTCGCCGAACGGTGTTCTGACGCCGCAGCAGATATTCCAGCAATTGCAGCAGATGCAACAGCAGCAGCAACAGCCAAGCTCAAAATAAGCGAAGTTCCGCCCTGCTTCGTACAAAATGCGGGGATTCTTCCTGCCCCAGCCAGCAAGCTGGCCGGGGACCCCGTTCGCTGCGCTCAGAATGACAATTCTTATCCCACTGCCTGGATTGAAAAAATGCTCTAACGGCGCTGGCTGCGGGCGATGGCGGCCTTGGCCTCGTTGTCTGCCTCTCGCTTGCGCTCGGTGGCGCGCTTGTCCCACTCCTGCTTGCCCTTGGCGAGGGCGAGCTCGCACTTGACGCGTCCGCGGCGGAAGTAGAGCCGCGTGGGGATGAGGGTAAAGCCCTTCTGCCGGGACGCCACCTCCAGCTTGCGAACTTCGCTTTTGTGCAGCAGGAGCTTGCGTGTGCGCAGCGAGTCGTGGTTCATGGCGTTGCCGTGGGAGAACGGGCCGATGTGCGCGTTCAGCAGGAAGCATTCGCCGTCCTTCAGCAGGCCGTAGGCGTCCTTCAGGTTGGCCTTGCCCTCTCGGATGCTCTTGACCTCGGTGCCGCGCAGGGCGACTCCGGCCTCGAATTTATCGAAGAGCATGTAGTTGAAGCTGGCCGAGCGGTTATAGGCGGCATCGCGCACGCCCGAGGCCACCGGGTCGCGGTCCTTCGGCTTCGCGGCGGGTTTGGGTTGAGCGGCAACGGTCGGATTGGAGAGCGAGCGGGGCATGGGGGAAACATCTAAGTTTAACATGCGGATGAAAACCGACTCACTTGTCCGCACTGGCAACGTCTAACCTACACCCCGCAGGCGTAGTGCAGGATTTAGGCGGGGAAGAACCATCCGAAGACAGGGGATATGGCGCACAACTTGAAGAGGCCCATCGCGATGCGAATGTTATACTCGCCACAGTTCCACAAGTCCAAGGAGTGCAACCGTCTGGCAACCGGCAACCCAGAGCGCAGCTCTATTCCTGCCGCATTACAGTTTTGGCGGTTGGGGGCGAGTGGTCTCTCCAGTTGGCACAGTTCCTCATCCAGCGGGGCGATCCAACGGAGACTTAACTTCGGCTCGACACAGAACATTGGCGCAAAGGAAGCAGACAGCATCGGCATGACTCGCAGGCACCCATTCTTGCTCCCCCGGCTCTCATTCTTCTTGCATCGCGGATGCGCCGCCGCGCTGACGTTCCTGTTCACGGCGCTCTTCGCGGCTTCAGTCTTCAGCCCATCGGCCGAGGCCCAGATGGCGAGTACGTGGAACCGGCGCGGCCAGACAGCCGAACTGCGCCAGGACTACGACGCGGCCTACGAGGACTACCTGCACGCCCACCAGAAGGACCCCGCCGACATGCGCTACCAGGCGCGGCTGGACCGGATGCGCTTCCAGGCGGCGGCCATGCATGTGGATCGCGGCCGCGTGCTGCGCCAGAACGGAGACCTTGCGGGGGCGCTGAACCAGTTCACGCGCGCGTTGCAGATCGATCCGGGCAACGAGGCGGCGGCGCAGGAGGTGCAGATCACGCAGCGCCAGGATCAGACACCGGGCGCCTCCAACGCACCTGTGGGAGCCACCGATGACATTGCCGAACTGAAAGAGATCGGCGACATCTCGGCTCCGCTGGAGCTGAAGCCCGTCTCCGACGACCCCATCACGCTGCACACGGTGGAGGACATCAAGAACATCTACCAGGTGATCGGCAAGATGGCCGGGCTCAACGTGATCTTCGATCCCGACCTGCCCCCCAAGCGCATCCCGGTCGATCTGATCAACGTCAGCCTCACCGACGCGCTGCGCATCGTGGGCACCGTCTCGGGCACCTTCTATAAGCCGGTGACCTCGGACACGATCTTTGTTGCGCAGAACAGCACCACCAAGCATAAGGACCTGGACGATCTAGCGGTGCAGACCTTCTACCTGACCAATGTCAGCCAGCAGAACGATGGCAACGAGATCGTGACCGCACTGCGCAACCTGTTACCCGCCGACGACAAGATATATCTGATCCAGTCGCAGAATGCGATTATCATGCGCGCTCCGCAGGAGCATCTTGTGCTGGCCGAGAAGCTGCTCAACGACCTGGACCGCACCAAGGCCGAGGTGGTGGTGGACGTGGCCATCCTGGAGGTGAACAAGGACAAGATGCGCAACCTGGGCATCAGTCTGCCTCAGTCGTTCGGCATCACCCCGCAGGCCAACAACAGCACCACGGCGACAGCGACGGCGACCACGGGCAGCACCAGCAACTCTGCATTCACGTTGAACACGCTGGCCAACATGAACGCCACCAACTTCGCGGTGACCATTGGGGGAGGCACGCTGAACGCGCTGCTGAGCGACACCGACACCAAGGTGCTGCAGAACCCCAGCATCCGCGCCACCGACGGGCAGACGGCCACGATGAAGATCGGCTCCAAGATACCGGTGGCCACGGGCAGCTACTCGGCAGGCGCGGCCACGGGAATCACAGCGGGCATTGGCGTTCAGACCCAGTTCACATACATCGATATCGGGGTCAACATCGACATGACGCCGACCATCCATCTGGACCGTGAGGTCTCGCTCAAGCTCTCGGTCGAGGTGTCGACGGAGAGCGGCTCGGTGACGATCTCGGGCGTCACGGAACCGATCATCGGGCAGCGCTCTGACAAGACTACGATTCAGTTAAAGGACGGGGAGCCATGCCTGCTGGCCGGGATCCTCACCAAGCTGGACAACTACAGCAACAGCGGAACGCCGGGGCTGTCCAGCATTCCCCTGATCAAATACCTCTTCGGCTCCATCAACAAGGA
>Ga0302267_10001421_pt1 | contig 30531 bp, 23 predicted proteins | sample III_Bog_E1_3_FD_194555 | JGI IMG/M metagenome (GOLD analysis project Ga0302267, IMG submission 194555) | Peat permafrost microbial communities from Stordalen Mire near Abisko, Sweden - III_Bog_E1_3 | ecosystem: Environmental > Terrestrial > Soil > Wetlands > Peat | place: Sweden: Abisko...
CGCGAGCTACGCCCACAAAAGAAACACGGACTGATTCCACTCTAAGGAGGAGCCATGCAATTCGATTCCGGAACTTTGGCGGTCGTACTGGCACTGCTTTCTCTGGGCGGAGCCATCGTCTGCATCATCGCACTTTTCAGCACGCGGCGCTCGCTTGCCGAGCAACAGCAGGAGCAAGGCCGCCAGTTCGCTGAGTTGAACGAGAAGCTGTCCAGGCTTGCTCCTGCAGGCAAAGGCGGAGCGCAGATCATCGCCTCCATCAGCGCCAGCGCTGAACCCGCCGACGCCAACGGGGATGAGCTGATGGCCGCCGTCACGGCGGTCGCAGCAGCCATCGCCGACCGCAAAGCCCGCGTCCAGTCTATCCGCGAGGTGTATGCCGAGCCAGATGCTGGCAGCGCCTGGTCGCAGCAGGGACGCGTCGTCGTACAGTCGTCTCACAACCTCAGCCCGCGCCGCTAACCGGCCGCCCGTTTCAGAAAGGAAGCCTCCCTTGAAGCTTCAGATCAAGATCAACGGAAAGACCTTCGAGGCCGATGTGCAGATTCTCGAAGACGACGAAGCGGCGCCCCATGCGTCGTTGCCCGCCTACCATCCTGCGCCTGTCACTTATGCGCCTGTCGCGGTCGGGGTTGGCTCTCACGCGCCTGACGCCTCGGGTTTCGGCGGCGAGCAAAAGGTGCTGCGCAGCCCGGTTACCGGACTCGTGGTGCGCGTCAACTCGCAGCCAGGGCAAACGGTCGAGAAGGGCACGCTGATCATGGTGCTCGAATCCATGAAAATGGAGACCAACATCACCGCGCCCGGCGTGGGCACCATCAAGTCCATCACCGTCGCTCAGGGCCAGTCAGTCAAGATCGGCCAAATTCTCGTCGCGTTCGAATAATTCGCTCGGCCCGATCCACGGCCGCAAGCACGATTGGTTTTGAAAGGGGTTGTCGTGAGCAGTGTGTCCGAAGCAGTTGCCAACGTACCTGCGCAATTGAGCCAGGTTCCCGGAATCAAGTTTGTCGATCATGTCGCCATTGCCGTAAAGCCCGGTGAGTTGGATGGCCAGGTAAAGGCCTATGAGCTGATGGGATTCACTGAGGTTCATCGCGAAGAAGTGCTGGGCACCGACCAGGTGCGCGAGGCGCTGTTGCAGATTGGCCCCGGCCCGAATCTGATCCAGTTACTTGAACCGCTCACGCCCGAGTCGCCCGTCCAAAAGCTGATTGAGCGCAACGGTGGACGCGGCGGCTTTGCGCACATCGCCTTCCGCGTGGAGAGTGCGCAAGCGGCCTTTGACGCCATGAAGGCAGCGGACTTCCAGATTATCGACAAGGCTCCGCGCAAAGGTTCGCGTGGAACGACTGTCTTTTTTGTTCACCCAAAATCGCGCGCCAAAAACCCGTTTGGTTATCTGATCGAAATCGTCGAAGACTCGGAAGGCAAGTAAAGACCATGGTTACCGAAGCGTTGCTGAAGGAATTTCCGCCCATCGCCACAGCCGAGTGGGAAGAAGCAATCCACACGGATCTGAAGGGCGGCGACTACGCGAAGAAGCTGGTGTGGCAAACGGCTGAAGGTCTGGCCGTGAAGCCCTACTACCGCGCGGAAGATATGGCAAACTTGCCCGCGCTCGATGCTGCGCCAGGCTGCTTTCCGTATCTGCGCGGCATACGCGCGGAAGGTGGCTGGCTGATCCGCGAAGAGATCGACGCTGCTGACCCGAAGCAGGCCAATGTGCAGGCGCGCGCAGCCGTGGCCGCCGGAGCCGAGCAGATCGCCTTTACAAGAGCCCAGGTGCGCAATCTCTCTGACCTCGGCCTTGTGCTCGCCGGGCTCGACGAGATTCCCGTGCACTTTGCCGCGGCTGACGAGACGCTGCTAACACTGCTAGTGGAACGGCTCACCCACCGCGCGCAGACCGCAGTGATCACCACCGGCTGGAACCCGCTCGATAATCCCGATTTCGCAGCGCATCTGCTCGCTTCCTTTCCCGCAAGCCTGATTCCCTTCATAGTCGACGGCTCGGCATTCGAGGAGTCGGGGGCAACGGTGGTGGAAGAGGTCGGCTTCGCGCTGTCTGCGGGCACTGATTATCTGGCCGCGATGAGCGAGCGCGGAGTTGCAGCCGACAGATCTGCTTCAGCACTCGGCTTCTCGTTTGCCATGGGCGCAAACTTCTTTGTGCAGATCGCCAAGCTGCGCGCCTTCCGCCAGACGTGGGCCCAGGCCGTGGTCAGCTTCGGTGGTTCTCCGGAGAGCGCGCAGGCTCACATTGCTGCGCGCACCTCGCGCTGGAACAAGGCCGTCTACGACGCGCACAACAACATTCTGCGCGGAACCACTGAAGCGCTCTCCGCCATTCTCGGCGGAGCCAATTCCATCTCCGTTGCGCCGTACGACGAGTGTTTCCGCACCCCCAATGAAGCTAGTCGTAGACTGGCGCGCAACACGCAACTGGTCCTCAAGCAGGAGGCACAGCTGGGACGCGTCGCCGATCCTGGCGGCGGCTCGTATTACCTCGAAACACTCACCGACTTCATTGGCCGTAAAGGTTGGGGGCTGCTGCAGAAGGTGGAGTCTGCTGGCGGCTATCGCAAGGCCTCGGCCGCAGGCATTGTGGCCGCTATTCTCGCTCAGTCAATGGGCGCGCGCAACAAGGCTGTGGCACAGCGCCGCGCCGTACTCACTGGCGTCAATCAGTTTGTGAACGCCAACGAGAAAGCGCTCGACGCCATCGATCCTGCGCATGTGGACAGCGTGCGACGCGCCTCACAGCCCTTTGAACGCCTGCGCATGAACACCGAGCGCCACGCCAAAGCGACGGGCAAGACGCCACTCATTCTGCTGGCCGAAATTGGCGACGTGAAGATGCGCGGCCTGCGTTCGCAGTTCGCCTCTGACTTCCTGGCCTGCGCAGGTTTCTCTCTCAAGCGTGAGCGCTTTGACCAGACTGAAGCTATCTCAGCCGCCGACGCTGACCTGATCGTGCTCTGCTCCTCCGATCCCGAGTATCCGGCGCTGGCAGCGGGCCTGTTGACTGCGTTGCGCCAGGCTGGACGCACCACGCCGGTGCTGATCGCCGGCAATCCGGAGTCGGCCGCAGAGCTTACCGCAGCGGGCATCGCGGACTTCATTCACATTCGCAGCAATCCCATCGAGCTATTGACCAAATGGCAGCAGCAGCTCGGGATCGAGGCATAGGCACATGCGTCCTGACTTTACAAAGATCGATTACAAGCCCGCATCGAATGGCACACCGGTTCCGCAAACCGAGGAGTGGCTCTCGCTCGAACACATTCCGGTCAAGAGCTTCTACACGCCCGAGGATCTGGTCGGGCTCGAGCATCTTGATTACGCTGCCGGTATCGCGCCATTCCTGCGCGGGCCTTACAGCACCATGTACGTGATGCGGCCGTGGACCATCCGCCAGTATGCGGGCTTCTCGACAGCCGAAGAGTCGAACGCCTTCTACCGCCGCAACCTGGCCGCAGGGCAAAAGGGCCTCTCGGTCGCCTTCGATCTGGCTACGCATCGCGGCTACGACTCCGACCACGAACGCGTGACAGGCGATGTTGGCAAGGCCGGCGTAGCTATCGACTCCATCCTCGACATGAAGCTGCTCTTCGACGGCATTCCGCTGGGCGAAATGTCGGTCTCGATGACCATGAACGGCGCGGTCCTGCCCATCATGGCCTTCTACATTGTCGCCGCCGAAGAGCAGGGCGTACCCACGGCCAAGCTCACCGGCACTATCCAGAACGACATTCTGAAAGAGTTCATGGTCCGCAATACCTACATCTATCCCCCTGAGGGATCGATGCGGATCATCGGCGACATCTTCCGCTACTGCTCACACGCCATGCCCCGCTTCAACTGCATCAGCGTCTCCGGCTATCACATGCAGGAAGCCGGCGCGACCGCTGACATCGAGCTAGCCTACACACTCGCCGACGGCCTCGAGTACCTGCGCACCGGCGTCAAATCCGGCCTCGACATCGACGACTTTGCTCCGCGCATCAGCTTCTTCTGGGGCATCGGCATGAACCACTTCATGGAGATTGCCAAGATGCGCGCCGCGCGTCTGCTGTGGGCCAAGATCGTGAGGAGCTTCGGCGCCAAGAACCCCAAGTCGCTGGCTCTGCGCACGCATTCGCAAACCTCCGGCTGGAGCCTGGCCGCGCAGGACCCCTACAACAACGTGGTGCGCACCTGCGTCGAAGCAATGGCAGCAGCGCTCGGCCACACGCAGTCCTTGCACACCAACGCGCTCGACGAAGCCCTGGCTCTGCCTACTGAATTCTCTGCCCGGATCGCGCGCAACACGCAGATTTATCTGCAACAGGAAACCGGCATCACACATGTTGTTGACCCTTGGGCTGGCTCTTATTACATCGAGCGGCTCACGCACGAGTTGGCGCACTCCGCATGGAAGCTGATCGAAGAGGTTGAAGGCCTGGGCGGCATGGCCAAGGCCATCGAGACCGGCATTCCGAAGATGCGCATTGAAGAAGCGGCCGCGCGACGCCAGGCCTGCATCGACGCTGGCCGCGATGTAATCGTCGGCGTCAATGCATATGCTGCCAACGAAGAGCCTGTGATTCCGGTACTCGACATCGACAACGACGCCGTGCGCGCTTCGCAGATTCGCCGTCTCGAACAACTCAAGCGCGAGCGCGATCCAGCAGCCGTCCGTACCTCGCTGGCACAATTGGAAAAGTGCGCCGCAACGGGCGAAGGCAATCTGCTGGAATGCGCCGTCGATGCCGCTCGCAAGCGCGCTACGCTTGGCGAAATCTCTTCCGCACTTGAGAAAGTGTGGGGCCGCTACGCCGCCACCACGCGCACCATCGCCGGTGTTTATGCAGGCGAAAGCAAGAACGCCGCGGAGTTCCAGAAGGCGCAGCAGATGGTGAAGGACTTCGAGAAGGCCGAAGGCCGCCGCCCACGCATTATGATTGCAAAAATGGGCCAGGACGGCCATGATCGCGGCGCCAAGGTTGTCGCCACCGCCTACGCCGACATCGGCTTTGACGTGGACATGGGCCCTCTCTTCCAGACTCCGGCTGAGGCCGCGCGCCAGGCCGCTGAAAGCGACGTGCATGTGGTCGGCGTCAGTTCGCTCGCCGCCGGACACAAGACACTGGTTCCGCAGCTGATCGCCGAACTCAAGAAACTGGGCCGCGAAGATATTGTTGTCATTGTTGGCGGCGTCATCCCCCCGCAGGACTATGATTTTCTCTACCAGGCGGGAGCGGCCGGAATCTTCGGACCCGGCACCGTGATTCCCATCGCGGCGCAGAAGATCCTCGAAGTGCTCAACGGCACGGCCGTAGGAGGCTAGAACTGATTGGCAGCGGAGTTTGAGAGCGCCATGCGCGAACGGCCCGGCAGCGCGGTCACTGAGCCGCCCTCCGAGCTGCTTTCGCGCGTCTCCGCACTTGCCACATCCCGCCGCCGTCCGCTCACCCGCGCCGCGTATCTTGAAGGCATTCTCGCCGGCCAGCGCACCATCCTGGCCCGCGCCATCACGCTGATTGAGAGCTCGCGCGAATCCGACCGCCTGCTTGCCGAGCAGATCGTCGAAGACTGCCTTCCCCATTGCGGCAATTCCATCCGCGTGGGCATCACCGGCATTCCCGGCGCGGGCAAAAGCTGCCTCATCGAGACTCTGGGCCGCTATTTAACTGAGGAGCGTGGCGAGAAGGTAGCCGTGCTGGCCATCGACCCTTCCAGCCAGATCTCCGGCGGCAGCATACTCGGCGACAAGACACGCATGGTCACGCTGGCGGCAAGCCCGCTAGCCTTCATACGGCCCTCACCCTCGCGCGGGTCCTTCGGAGGCGTCGCCCAGCGCACACGCGAAGCCATGCTGTTGTGTGAGGCGGCAGGCTTCCGCAACATCGTTGTTGAAACGGTTGGCGTAGGCCAGTCCGAAACCGCCGTTCACGGCATGGTGGACTTCTTTTTGTTGGTGCTCATCGCCGGAGCTGGCGACGAACTACAGGGCATCAAGCGCGGCGTAATGGAGCTGGCCGACGTGGTCCTGATCAACAAGGCAGACGGCTCCAACCAGCGCGCCGCCGAACGCGCCCGCGCTGAAGCTGAACACGCGCTCCACTTCTTCCCTGCCTCGGCCTCCAACTGGACGCCCCTGGCGCTCACCTGTTCAGCCCATACCGGCACCGGTGTTCGCGAGCTCTGGCATAGGATTCTGGAACACAGCGCCCTCACCCGCTCCAACGGTTCGCTGGCCCTGCACCGGCAGAACCAGATGCGGCGCTGGATGCACGAGATCATCGAGCAGGGACTACGCCAACGCTTTGACCACCATCCGGCCGTGCGCGACCGCATCGCCCTTGTCGAAGCCCAGGTTGCCTGCGGCGAAACTACCTCTTTCCGGGCTGCGCGAATGCTGCTTGAGGCGTACTCCAACGGCATCGCCGCCAGAGACTGATCACACCCGTTTCTGTCCTTTTTTCCCTTTCAAAATTTACTTCCCGGATACCGCGATTCGATCCGCGCACGATAAATTTCCCTGCTCAGAGGTCATTCCAATGCAATTATTTCTGTCAAATGCCCCCGCTTCACTTTCTGGCGTCCAAGTTGAAATCAGTTTCTAAGTCTCAATGGAGGAACAATTTGCAATGAATTTTCTTTTGCTAAGATTTACCTGCTTCATAAAGCGAGATATTTGATGATTAGAAATATATTTTCTATTGACATTAGTGATTTCTTTGTCGTAGTTTTTTGCGGTGGTTGGACAGTTCCGTTCAGCCGCAACCAAACGTATCTGACTTCAGCTTGAAGGCCGCGGAGAATAGCATCCTCAAGCTCTAAAACATCTAAAAAACTGCACACTGAGAGACTTCTCAGGAGGCTTTAGTCCTGGGGGCCAGGACTAAATATTGGAGAACTAAATGACATCTAGAGGAAAACTCTGGAATCGAATTGCCCTGCTCGCCACGATTGCAATCGTGTTCATCGCTTGCACGTCGGCCCACCTCAATGCTCAAGGCTACGGAACCATCAGCGGCACGGTCACCGACCCGTCCAGCGCTGTGGTTGCATCGGCCAGTGTCACAGCAACGCAGACCCAAACCGGTCGTGAAACCAGCATCGTGGCCGGCAAAGATGGCAACTTCGTCTTTCCGAGCCTGCCCCCAACCTCTTACACCCTCACGGTAACGGCAAAGGGCTTTGAGGCCTATATACAGACCGGCATCGTCCTCCAGGCCGACCAAGCCTTGACGGTGAATGCGCATCTCACCATCGGCTCCGGCTCTGAAACGGTCAGCGTCTCGGCGGATGCTCCGCAGGTGGACACAACCACCGGCACCTTGTCTCAGGTCATTGACGAAAGCCGCGTGGCCGATCTGCCTTTGAACGGCCGTAACGCAGCTGCGCTGATCACCCTGGTGGCCGGCGTTTCCGACGCCACCAACGAAGGCAACGGCGCCAACCAGGGCAACGGAAAAACATTCCCGGCCGCGGTTGTCTCCAGCGCCAACGGCACCCTGCCCAACCAGTCCAACTATCTGCTCGACGGCGGCAACAACGTGGACGAAATGACCAACGTCAACGGCCCATTTCCCTTCCCCGATTCGCTGCAGGAGTTCAGCGTCCAGACCTCGAACTACAACGCCGAGTTCGGCCAAAGCGCCGGCGCGGTGGTCAACATCGTCACCAAGTCTGGCGGAAGCCAGTTCCACGGCGATGCCTTCGAGTTCCTTCGCAACGGCTACTTCAACGCCAAGCCTTACTTTGCCACGGTGGCTGACAACATGCACCGCCATCAGTACGGCGGCACCATCGGCGGCCCGCTCATCATCCCGCACTTTTCCAAGGGCCAGAGCACGCAGTTCTTCTTCGGCTATCAGCACACGCTGATCCATCAGAACTCGAACTCGAACAGCTCCATCGTTCCCACCCTGGCTGAAGAAGGCCGCACCGGCACCGGCTTTGCGGATTACAGCAACCTTTGCACCGCCGGCTGGGACTCGAACAACATCTGCTTGACCGCAAGCCAGACCATTCGCAACCCCTACACCAACGCGGCTTACGCTCTCAACCACATCCCCACGTCCGACTTCGATGCCGCGGCTGTCAATTTTGAAAAGGCCTTCCCAACAGCTTCCACCGATGCGGCTGCCGGAAAAATCGGCAACACAGTCAACTACTTCAAGCCCACGGTTCAGGGCTTTGACGAGTTCGTCAGCCGTGTGGATCATCAGTTTGGCGCCAACGATCACCTGTTCAGCCACTACTACTCGAACTACTACCAGCAGACGGCTGACTACGATCCCACCAACCTGCTCAGCTACCAGTCCTACTTCAACACCCGCTACCAGAACGCGCTCATCTCTGAGACGCATACCTTCACGCCGAACCTGCTCAACAGCCTCATCCTGAACTACCAGCGCGAAGTCTCGCTGCGTGGTGGACCTCCAGGAAGCTCTGACATTACTGCCTTCGGCGTCAACAACCTCTGGCAGCCAAACACCGGCCCGTACATCCAGGCATCCATCACCGGATACTTCGGCGCTTCGTCGTCGGCATTTGCCGCCTGGGGCCGCAACAACTACACCTTCAACGACGACCTGCACTGGGTCAAGGGCAACCACAACTTCGCCTTCGGCGGACACTACGAGCTGAGCAAGTTCGACGTCACCAACGTGTTCACCTCTTACGGCACCTTCGCCTTCGGCGCGGTCAGCAACAAGATCGGCAGCACCACCTACCAGTACCCCAACGCCATGGCCAACTTCCAGATGGGCTTCATGTCCTCCTTTGGCCAGGGCAACTTCGAGCAGGTCAACGATCGCAACAACTTCCCCGGCTTCTATGCCCAGGACAGTTGGAAGGCGACCCACAAGCTGACGCTCAACTACGGCATCCGTTGGGAGATGTTTGCTCCCTGGGCCAACCGCAATGGCGAGCAGACAGCCTTCAGCGCCACCAATTACGCGGCCAACAAGGGCACCTCGCAGTACACCGCCCTGCCGGCCGGCATGGTTCTATCGGGCGATGCTGGTTTCCCGAAGAATGGCCTCAGCAACCTGTATAAGCAGTTCATGCCGCGCGTGGGTTTTGCCTATGACCTGTTCGGCAACGGCAAGACCGCAGTCCGTGGCGGCTTCGGCATGTTCTACCAGGACCGTATGCCGGGCTTCTTCAACCTGAGCCAGGCCAGTTGGGTTCCGAACACCATCTCCGCCACCCTGACCAATCCGGCTATGTACAGCACCTCGGCCGGCACCAACCAGGGCGGTCCGTTCAGCAATCCGTACTGTACGGGTTGCTCGGTGGGCTCCTACGCCAACCCCTTCCCCTTCACGCTACCCTTCCCGTCGACCAAGGTCTTCCCGAACGGCATCACGGTTGTGGAATACGACCCCTCCGGCCGCTTCCAGGTTCCGGTCACCTTTGACTACAACCTGACCATCGAACAGCAGGTCGGCGCCAACTGGGCGGTTCGCCTGGCTTATGTTGGCTCCGGTTCGCGTCATCAGTTCGTCAACCTTGAAGTCAACCCGTCGGTCAACAACGGCTCCGGCCTCAGCACGAACGCACGCCGCGTCTACAACACGGCGCCTACTGTGGGTCCGTGCTCCTCCTCAACCGGTTGCTCGGCTAACTACTCTGACATTATTGAAGCGGCCATGATCGGCTCGGCTGGCTTCAACTCCTTCCAGGCCACGCTGGAGCGCAAGATGTCTCATGGCTTCTCATTGTTGGCCAACTACACATGGTCCAAGACCCTCGATGACATGCCGCAGGCTACTCGCACCGGCAACACCGAAGATCTGAACGCCGGTGAATCGTACGTCTATCCGCTCTATCCCTCCAACGCCACCGGCATCCCTGCGGTGGCCAACGTCACCGACATCAAGGCTCTGGATCGCGGTATCTCTGACATCGACCATCCAAGCGTGATTTCGATCTCGTATGGCTACCAGATTCCCACGTGGAAAACCAGCTACAAGGTCATCAGCGCCCTCACCAGCGGCTGGCGGACGAGCGGCCTGATTCAACACCACTCCGGCGACTCACTGACGGCCTATGCCAACTCCGACGTTTCGCTCACCGGCCTGAGCCAGGACCGCGCACAGCGCGACTACACCAAGGCAACTTATTCGCGCGACGCATCAGGCGCAGGCAACTGCGCAACCGGCAAGTCGTGCATCAACTGGATGAATAATGCGGCCTTCGCAATCCCGGTCAACACTGGAGCCGGTACTGGCTTCGGTAACGTCGTCAAGGGATCGCTGCGTGGACCCGGCTTCACCAACTGGGATGGCGCTGTGATCCGCTCCTTTCCCGTCTATCGCGAAACCAACATCGAGTTCCGCGTCGAGTACTTTGACATCCTTAACCACACCGAACTCAGCAACCCGACCACGGCTCTCTCTTCCAGTTCCTTTGGCACCATCACTGGAACCTACGGCGGACCGCGTATTGCTCAGTTCTCGATGAAGTACACCTTCTAACCAAAACCGCACCGTACCGCAAGAGCGGCGAAATATCCTGCTACATTTGGATATTTCGCCGCCCCTGTTTTGTTCACTACATTCGAGTTTCGCGCTGCAATGTTCTATTGAAGCGCTTGCGGTCAGCGCCGATGGAAACAGGCAATAGTCCCCTTGGCCCGGGCAGATGCGCCCGTCCTTGGCATTCCAGCCTGCGCGACCCGGTCTACCGGCCTACTGCACGGGCCGGAAGCGAATCGTTTCGCCGTCCAGCCGGTACTCGGCTGAACACTCTTCGCCACCGCAGATCATCGCCTCGCCTGCGAACAGCTGCCGGCGGGTGATGAGCCCCATGGTTCCGCAGCGCGGGCACGACATGACCGCGACGTAGGGGTTCTGCGCCTGTCCAAGTTGGTTGGCTTGATTTTCGAGGACAAAGACCGTGCCAGGGTCCATGCGGTCGGGGATCCACTCTTCCAGAAACTGCAAGTCGGCTGACATCGTACCCTCCGGGGGTTGGATGCTACCAAGCCGCGCCTCATGGTTCCGGCCGGCTCCGTCGAACTACAGCAGGCTGCGAAGGACCAACGAAGGCCTAAGACCCCCGTTGCCCTTCAGTGTTTACGCCGCGGCCCTGGAAGTCAATGCGAATTTGAGGAAAATGTCGAAAAACTGAGTCAAAAGGAACCGCCGCGCCCTCAATGCAGGGGATGGGAACCGATTGCGCCCTGCGAATGCGCATAGCTGTCAATGGCGCGGTAGATCTCCTCGTTGCGCAGGATCGACTGCACGTACTCGCGCGTCTGCGTAATCGGAATCGACTCCACAAACTCGTCCATGCCGCGGTAAGGGCCAGCCGCCTCCCAGTCGACAACGCGACCGTCGCCCGCGTTGTAGGCCGCCAGCGCATACTCCTGCACGCCGCCAAACTTGTCCATCATCTGCCGCAAATAGCGCGTGCCCAGCCGGAGGTTAGTCGCAGGGTCCAGCAACTGATAGGTCTGGAAGCGCGTCAGGCCTTCGGCATGTGCCATCTGCTTGCCGGTTGTGGGCAGCAACTGCATCAGCCCCCAGGCGTTGGCGTAAGAAACCGCCGTTGGGTCAAACTCCGACTCCTGGCGGATAAGTGACGCGACGAGGTAGGGATCGAGATTGTTCTTGGCCGACTCCGCCTTGATGGTGGACCACCATGGCTCTGGAAACAGGATGCGCCAGTACACCAGCGGAATGGCCGGAATAGCGGCCAATGACGAATAAGGAATGGCACGCTTGGCCGCACGCAGTGAGCGGAAGGTGTCGCCATAGGACGCGTAGACTTGCGCCTCAACCAGCGCGCTGGCAGCGCCGAAATCCGGGTCGGCGGCAATCTCCCTGGCCACGTAATCATTCAAACCTGCATTGGCCAGCAACCGCGCCTTGGCCAGATGCGGGCTTGCTTCGGGAAAGCTCTCCACCAACTGGGGAGGAGGCAGGGGCTGGTAGCGATTCAGTTGCGGCTGGTCGGCTGCCTGCGTGTTGCCCAGTGCAGCCAGCCTTTGCCGCGCCATCTGCGCGTAAAAGAAGTGCGGCGAACTGCGCACAATAGCGCGATAGTTGGCCACGGCCATTGGCGGATTGCGGTCGCGCGACTCGTAGAGCCTTCCCCGCCAGTAAAGCGCGCTGATGCTCTCCGCCGCAGTGGGATACAGGCTAATCTGCTCGTCGAAGATGCGCGTGGCGTCGTCCAGCAAACCTAGCCGGTAGCTGAGCCACCCCGCCTTCCAGTGCGCGGCAGAGGCGTTCTTGGCCGACGGAAAGCGGCTTGCGTACGCGCCATAGTAGCTCGAAGCGGTGGCGTAGTCCTTCTTGAGCAGATACATGTTGCCGCTTGAATACAGTGCCTCGGCCAGCCACTGGCTGTGGGGGAAACGCGCTTCCAGTTGCTCCACGATCTGCTGCTGGTCGCTCGTGCTGTCACGGTCGCGCGCCAGTTCCATCAGCAGGTAGAGGCGGCGCGCGCCTGCCTCGTCGTTGGTATCCGCCAGCGCCTCCGCCTTGGCGCTGGTCAGCCGCTTCAGCTTCCAGTCGCAGGCAGCCTCAGCGGCCGCGTAGGCGTTGCGCAGGCCGCTGTCGAACTCCGGCAAGTGTGCAAGAATGCGGTACTGATCGGCCGCGTCACTGTAATGGCCGCCGTTGTAATAGGCCTCGGCCAGCGTGCGGCGATCCGCCGTGGAGAGAGAAGTTTCCAGGCCCATCTCCACCAGCCGCGACCGCGCCTGCTGCGCCTCTGTGCTCAATGGCTTGCCCAGCACAAGCTGGCGAAAATCCCGTTCCGCCGCAGCCCTTTGTCCCAGCGCCAGCGCCACGTTGCCCTGCGCCAGTTGGAATCCGGTGCGATCTTCCGCTGCCAGCCCCTGCGCCTGGGCCAGAACCCGTTGCGCGCCCGCCGCATCGCCCATCGCCAGCAACACATTAGCCTCAACCTCCGGCACCTGCGCGTCAAAGATGCTGTCAGGGTATCGATCAATGAACCCCCGCAGCAGCGCTTCAGCCGCGGCGTTGTTGCCGGCCTCGCGGCTGGCCTGGGCGGCAAAAAAGTCCGCATAGTCGGCCAGTTCTCCGCCTGCCTGGTGGCTCTGCCGCAGCGCGGCCTCCGCCTCGGGGTAGCGCTTGTCCAGCAGATAGGCGTGCCCCAGCGCAAGATAGGCCGTTGCAGCCGCCTCGCTGCTGTGGCCGCGCGCAAAGGCCGCCACTCCCGCGTAGGCCTCGGGCGTGCGCAGCGTAGCCAGTTGCTGCGCCATGGGCCGCAGATCGGCTGAGGCCGTAAACGCCTTGCGAATGGCCGCCGTACGGGCAGCCCGCGCGGCCTTGCTGGTCTGCGCGTGACGGCTGGCAGGCTTGTGGCTCTTGCCTGCCGCCTGTTTACCCGCATTCTTCTTCGCATGTGCCTTGGCAGAGGGCTTGCTGGATCTCGATCCTGCATCGTCGCCCGACTGGCCGGCGACCGGCATGGAAACCATCAGCAACGAGAGAAGCAGCGCAACGCATTGCGCCGCAAGTCGCGAAACAACAGTCCGGAAAGCGAAAACCTTCATATCTTCCACTTTATTCCGCTTTCTCGGCGATGGGCCGGACCGGAACCACTCACGTTACCGCCGAAACCGGATTCTGTTGCTTCATTCGGTGCGGCCAAATGCTAAAGTTGGCCCCTGCCGCCCGCGTCCGGTAAACTGGATCTTCGCTGCTTGTTTCCGTCCATGGAACCGCGGCGCAGGATTTTTCGCAACCAACTCAGATGACGACCATCCAATCTATTGAAGGCGAGATCGAACAGCACCCTGACGTTGCCCTGGTTGAACAGGTACGCGCAGGCGACATCTCTGCCTACGACACTCTGGTACGCAAGTACGAGCGCCAGATCTTCCGGATTGCGCAGCACATTACGCAAAACCGTGAGGATGCAGAGGACGTGATGCAGGATGCGTTCCTCAAGGCTTACGAAAAGCTTGACCAGTTTCAGGGGAATTCGAAGTTCTACACATGGTTGGTTCGAATTGCAGTCAACGAAAGCCTGATGCGGTTGCGCAAGCGCCGCACCGGCAAAATGGTTTCGATCGACGAGGACATGGAGACCGAGGAAGGTTCGGTTCCGCGCGACCTGGCCGACTGGGCTCCCGACCCGGAGCAGAACTACTCGCAAACCGAGTTGGGCAAGATTCTGGAGAAGACCATCAAAGGGCTGCCTCCGGGCTTCCGCGTGGTCTTCGAGTTGCGAGACGTGCAGGGGCTTTCAACCGAGGACACAGCCGAAGCGCTGGGGTTGAGCATACCGGCCGTCAAGTCTCGTCTATTGAGGGCGCGTCTGCAGTTGCGCGAACGGCTCAGCCGCTACTTCCGCCAGAAAAGAGTAACCAGGGGTGCGGCCGTGAAGAAATCCGACAACGCGGGAACGGTGAGTGAACTATGACCTGCACTGAATTCCTCGCGCTTCTCGACGATCTGATCGACGACACCATTCCGGCCAAGACCCGCGCCGAGCTTGAGCAGCATCTGCACGCCTGCGGCCACTGTGAAGTTGTCTTCAACACCACGCGCAAGACCATTCAAATCTATCGCTCGCATGAGCTGTACGAGCTTCCCTCCAGCCTGCGAGACCGCCTTCACACCGCCATCATGGCCCGCTGTAAAAAAGGCTGCTGAGCCTCCCCGCTCACCGCGCGCTTCCCCGCTGCTTGAGCCCATCCGCTAGCCAGCACCGCAACTTTCCCCACCAAATGCCGTCTGCACAAACAGCAGGACCTTGCCGCAGATAAGACGCACGGCGACCAGCCTCACGGTGTGGAGAGCAAACGATGGACTTCCCCAAAGCTTCAATCGCCACGCTGTTGGGCGTTGCACTCGCGGTTGCTTCACCGCCAACGGGTGCGCAACCGCCTGAGCGTGGCAGCGGTGCGCCGGCCGCCAGAACAGCGGCAAGGCGCGCGTCCTCATCGAGCCCTCTGCAGGTCGACCAGCGCATCGTGCACGCGCTCAACCGGTTCACCTTCGGCCCGCGCCCCGGCGACGTAGCAGCCGTGCGCGCCTTGGGTCTGAATCAGTGGTTCGAGAGCCAACTACATCCAGCCCAGATTAACCAGACAGACTTGAATGCGCGGCTCGCGGAGTTCCCCGCCATGCAGTTGAGCGTGCGCGATCTGCTCACGCGCCTGCCCGGCAACGCCACCATCCGCCAGGCCATGGACGGCCATGCGCCCATTCCTTCGCAAGGCGTTTTGCACGCCATCTACGCAAACCAGATCTACCGCATGGAGCAAAAGAAAGTGGCGGACAATCGCAAGCCCGCCCCGGCGCCTGTGGCGATGACGCCATCCGCTATGGCAACAGAAAGCCCGCGCACAGAAACTGTCGATCAGCCAGCGATGAGCGATTCCAGCCTGCATGTGATCGTCGCGCTGAATCCCGAGCAGCGTATGGCGCGGCTGGCATCGCTTGAGCCGGCGGAGTTTGAAAGCTTCACCAAAGCGTTGCGCCCTCCACTGCGTATTGCGCTTGAAGCTGGCCTTACACCGAAGCAGCGCGAGACCCTCGGCGCACTAGAAAACCCCGAGCGGCTCGTGACAGATGAACTCATGGCGCAGCGGCTTACGCACGACCTCTACTCCAACGCGCAACTCGAAGAGGTGATGACCGACTTCTGGTTCAATCACTTCAACATTTATCTGCGCAAGAACGAGCAGATGCCCTATTACCTTGTCGGCTATGAGCGCGACACCATTCGCCCTCATGCGCTGGGCAAGTTTGAAGACCTGCTCGTCGCAGTAGCACACAGCCCGGCCATGATGCTCTATCTCGACAACGCGACCAGCATGGGACCAGACTCGCCCGCAGCCGTGCGCTCGCAACTGGCCGCTGCGAAGAGGCCGGATGCAAAACGCAAAGCATCGGAGGGACTCAACGAGAACTACGCGCGTGAACTGATGGAGTTACATACTCTGGGCGTGAACGGCGGCTACACGCAGGCCGATGTAATTGAAGTGGCCCGCGTGCTGACCGGCTGGACCGTTGACAAGCCGCAGTTCGGCGGCGACTTCATCTTCACGCCCAACCGCCATGAGCCCGGCACAAAAAAGGTTCTCAGGCAAAAGATCGACGACGGCGGCGAAGCGGAAGGCCGCGCGCTGCTGCACCTGCTCGCCATGCAGCCGGCCACGGCGCACTTTCTGGCGCACAAGCTCGCTGTGCGTTTTGTCTCGGACAATCCACCATTGGCGCTTGTCAATCGATTGGCGCAATCGTATCTGGCTAGCGGCGGCGACATCTCCGCAGTTCTGAGCACGCTCTTCCACTCACCTGAGTTCTGGTCGGCCGGCAACTATCGCGCCAAGGTGAAGACGCCCGAGGAGTTTGTCCTCTCATCCCTTCGCGCCAGTAACGCGCACATCGACAATCTGCGCCCGATAGCAAATACACTGCGCGAGATGGGGATGCCGCTCTACGGCGCAATGCCGCCCACCGGCTACAAGTGGGATGCCGCCGATTGGGTCAACACCGGCGCACTGGTGGAGCGGATGAACTTCAGTCTGGCTCTTGCCGCCAATCGTCTGCCCGGCATCACCACCGCGTGGACAACCACTGCGCCCGATCCATCAACAACGCCAATCGCCCCCACATCGGAGGCCGAAGAGGCGCGGCTGGAGCATTTACTCATCGCAGGTGGAGCCAGCGTGGCTACGCGCTCGGCGGCTCTCACGCAGCTTGAGTCGCAGCCCGCACATCCTAATCCACACAACCAGAATGCCGCTGCTCTGGATCGCGAAGACCGCTTGCTCGCCGGGCTGTTGCTCGGCTCACCCGAATTCCAGCGCCGCTAGACGGAGTGCGCAACCGCAGGAGATCACACCCATGAATCGCCGATTCTTTCTTCATCGCGGCGCACTAGCATTGGCCGGAACAACAGCTATACCCTCGTTCCTGGTCCGCGCTCTCTCTGCCGAGGCTGCAAAAGCTCCACGCCGCCGCCTGGTCGTTGTCTTCCAGCGCGGCGCGGCTGACGGGCTCAACATTGTGGTTCCCCACGCGGAGAAGAACTACTATTCCCTGCGGCCCAGCATCGGCCTTCAACAGAATCAGGTCATCGATCTGGACGGATTCTTCGGCTTGCATCCTTCTCTCAGTCCCTTCAAGCCTCTCTACGATGCGGGCCATCTAGCCGTGGTTCATGCTGCTGGCTCGCCCGATGCAACGCGCTCGCACTTCGACGCGCAGGACTACATGGAATCCGGCACACCGGGCGTGAATCGCACTGAAGATGGCTGGCTGAACCGTGCACTGCAGGCCGAAGACGCACGCCGTCACACGCAGCACACCGCCTTTCGCGCCGTCGCGCTGGACGCCGATCTGCCGCGCACGCTTGCGGGACGCATCCCCGCCATCGCACTGAGCGACGTGAACAACTTCACGGTGGGCGGCAAAGGGCCGTCTGGCTCCGTGGCCTCCAGCGCATTTGAGGCCATATACGCCGGCTCCAGTGATCGCATCTTTCACGCGGCGGGCGAGGAAACCTTCGACGCGGTGAAGATGATGCACGACGCCAACCCCAGCCAGTACAAGCCCGCGCCCGGCGTCGAATATCCGGCTGGCGAATTCGGCAACAACATGCGGCAGATTGCGCAACTGCTCAAGGCCAACCTCGGCGTCAAGGCTGCCTTCACCGACGTAAATGGCTGGGACACGCATCAGAACCAGGGCGGCGCAACCGGCCAGCTTGCCAATCGGCTCGCAGAGTTTGCGCAGGCCATCTCTGCCTTCTGGCGCGACATGGGCGACGAGGCCGAAAACATCACGCTGGTCACCATGAGCGAGTTCGGACGCACCGCCAGGGAAAACGGCACCGGCGGCACCGACCACGGCCACGCCAACGCCATGTTTGTGCTGGGCGGCCGCGTGAAGGGCGGCAAAGTCTACGGCCAGTGGCCCGGTCTCGACAACGACCAACTCAACGAAGGCCGCGACTTGAAACTGACCACCGACTTTCGCCAGGTGCTGGCCGAAGCCACAACCCACACCCTCGGCCCCCTCAACCTGAAATCCATCTTCCCCGGCGCAAGTTCCGCCGCACTGCATCCGCTGGGTCTGGTCTAGCTGGAAAGGCTGCAATCAAGTCGAGCCGGTTCCCCTGTCCACGCGTGTGATAGCAGGAGTTACTATTGCACGGAATATATTTCCTGTATGTTCGCCACAAAGCTGAGCTATATGCCTGACAATGCACAGAATAAAGTGCAATGCACACGTTAGTAATCGTTCTTCGGGTGTTCTGTGTCACAATGAATTAACCCCCTAACTGTTTCAAATTGAAACATCCAAAACATGCGTCGAGTCTCATGCTGAGCCGTACCTCGATCAACACAATGAGCGGGATTCAAGAGAGATTTGATGGTGGTACATTCTTGCACGACTGTACTTGCGCACCAGATCCTGCCGAACACACACAGGAGGAATTGTGCCAAGTTGTAATGCAGAAGTCGTCTACCCGATTGAAGTTCTTTGTGAGGCGCAGAGATCTTCAACGAGTTCGCTCATCAGAGCCAGTGATGGGTGTGAATACATAGTTAAGCAGAGAAGTTCGGGTCAGAGTGTTGATCGCGATATCGATGAGTGGATCGGGGCGGCAGCGCTGCACTCTTTAGGCTTACCTGTACCAGAGTGGGCTGCCATGCGGATGGGGAGGACGTTCTCATTTCCTTCCAGTGAAATCGCTGCAAACCAATCGGCGGTAGAGAAGCAGCCGGAAGATCTGTATTTTGCCACGCGTCGCTTTTCAGCCTCTACCGGGCGGCAATACGAAATTCTGCCGGGTCCATGGTTTTCGCGCGTTACAAATCTATCTGATTTCACAGGCGTGCTCGTAGCCGATCTGTGGCTCGGAAAGAATACCCCACGCCATGCACTGTTCGTTGATGAGAGTGAGACCAACATATTCAAGGCTGTATTCATCAACAATGGTGGTCTGTTTGAGCGGCGGGAGATGTCCGGCGCAAGAAGCTCTCAACAATGCTCGTATATCGATCATCGTGTCTATGAGCTTCGCCAAGTTCAGCAACTTGTGGACTGCTGGGTAGAGCGAATCGTACGGAATTCAGCCGAGGTCATCAGCAAATCGATAGAGTCTCTGCCCAGCCTCTGGAGAACTCGCCGGGCGCTCCACTGCGAACGCAACATGGCGCGAGAGATCGCCAGGCTTGGCAAGGCTGCAGCCGAAGCAGCAAGCGCATTGGAGAGGAATCAGAAACAAAGCATGAGTGCGGGATCGCGTTTGTGCTTTGGCCCCTATACAGCACTGGTAGACGGTGGAATGATGCGGAAGAGTGCGTGAGAAAATCCTGGCGCTGATAGCGTAAAGTGTGCCGGATCGCTGAGACTTCCCAATATCCATCAACGGGCTGCAGGTTGGAAAGAAATCATGCAGCCCGAAAATCTCCATAGCTTTACGTAGACTCGAGTTTTATTGGTGACCCACCCTTTCCGCAGACGAAAAGCGGAAAGGATGAGGCACGGAAGTCCGCAGCAAAAGCGAAGATGAATTTCGCAGGCTTTGAAGTCGTGCCCTTTCAAAACATCGACCTGCGCAAATCTCCCTCAGTGCTTGGCAAACATCTCCTGTGCGTCCTTGCGCAGGGCCAGGCGGCTGGCTTCGCGGGTGTAGAACATGTGTCCGCCAGGGTACTCGCGCACCGCCACGCGTGTTGGATCGCCCATCAGCGGCATCTGGTCTGCAGTCAGCACCGAGCCCATGAAGGGGCACGACAGATCGTTCCAACCATGCACGATCATCACGCGCAGCTTGGGGTCGGCGGCCACGGCCTTGCGCAGCTCCGAAACCGATCCGCGACGCAGATCGCTGTCCCAATCCCAGACGCGGTTTACGTCATAGGAAAGCGCGTTGTAGCGCGCATCCACCTTCCAGCCCACAGTCCGCGTCACAAAGTCCACCATGGACGTGGTGAGCGGCGCAATCATCGCGGCCAAAATCGGATCAATGGCGCGCGGCTCGGGCGAGAATGGAAAAGGATCGAACGATGTCACGTTCGAGTCATAAACCGAACCTAGCTTGCCCTCTTCGCGATGGACCTCGCGCAAATAGGCTCCGGTATCAAGCCTGCCACCGGAAAATTTCACAAACGATGCATCGAGCCCAGTCATTTCGGTCACGCGTGCAATCATCTTCAGCGTGGCGTCGGGGTCAGAGCGGCCCTTGAGCAGCGTGGTGGCATACTCGCCGCGCGTGTAGGCGATCACACCAGCCATGGCCTCCGGCGTGAGCTTGTTTTGCCGCTCCAGATTCGAAGCCGTAATCGATGGCAGCGTCATCATCCACGGCAGAGGCGATAAGTCGCCGTTTTCATCCTGGCCTGGATTCAGGTAAGGCGATACCAGCACCAGCCCGTTGAGCGCCACGCCTAGCTGCGACTGCAGATAGTAAGTGATGCGCGGGCCGCGAAAGCCGCCGTAGCTCTCGCCGATCAGATATTTGCGTGAGCTGAGCCGCTGGTTCTTCACCAGCCAGTCGTAGACCACACGCGACAGATACTCGATGTCGGGCGCGGTGGAGAAGAAAAGCTTCTTGGCCTGCTCTTCAGGCACGGTCGCGCGGCTGAAGCCGGTGCCAATCGGGTCAATAAAGACCAGATCGGTAAAGTCGAGCCAGGTGCCGGCGTTGTCAATCAGTGTGGGCGCATCCGACGGGCTGTCGCCATCATTACCGGCGTTTACACGCTTTGGCCCGATGGCGCCAAGGTTCAGATAGACGCTGGCCGCGCCCGGTCCGCCATTGAAGGCGAAGGTCACGGGGCGATTCTCGCCATCGACGGTGTAGGCGGTCACCACCACCTGGCCGGCTTCCTTGCCGTCCTTGTCGCGAACCGGCAAGGCACCCACCGTCACGGTGTAGTGCAGGGTTTTGCCGTCAAGCTGGATGGACTGCGGCGTGTGCGCTTCGGCGGGCAGCGGCGGAAAGGACAGTTTTTCGGCAACGGGGGCGGCAGCTGATGGGGTGGTGGCAACGGCGGGCTTGTCAGCCTGCGCGGCCAGGCGCAGTGCGGGCACAGCGGTCATCAGCGCCAGGCAAAACAGAGGTGAGACCAGGGAAATGCGCGAAATCCTCATGCTAGCTAGGATACAAGGCCGTTCCAAACACGCCCAGAGACTGGCAGCCCCCCGGCCGGGTGATTTAACCTCAAGAGCGGCATGAAACTCAAGGACGCAGTTCTACTTTCAGCTCTCGCGGCGGCCTTTGCCGTGGTTCCGGCGCTGGCCCAGCAATCCACCGCAACCCCGCCGGCGCAAAACCCCGTGCCCGACGACCTGCCCGACGCACCCACCGCCACCGCGGCCGTGCTCACGGTGCCCAACGGCCCCCATGTGGTGTTTGACACCTCCATGGGGCGCATCACCTGCCAGTTCTTCCAGCGGCAGGCGCCAATCGCCACGGCCAATTTCATCGCTCTAGCCACCGGCGCCAAAGACTGGACCGACCCCAAGACTCACAGGGTGCAGCACAACAAGCCGCTCTACAACGGAACCACCTTCCACCGCGTGATTCCTGAGTTCATGATCCAGGGCGGCGACCCGGTTGGCACCGGCATGGGCGACCCCGGCTTCACCTTCGACGACGAACTCAATACCAGCCTGAACTTCGACCGGCCAGGTCGTCTGGCCATGGCCAACAGCGGTCCCAACACCAACGGCAGCCAGTTCTTCATCACCGAGGCGGCTTACGACACGCTCAACCAGCACTACACGCTCTTCGGCCAGTGCGACGATGCCAGCGTGGAGGTGGTCAAGGCTGTTGCGCGGGTGCCGCGCGACTCCGACGACAAACCCAACACCCCGGTGATTCTGCAGAAGGTAACCATCGTGCCCGAAGGCCAGCCTCTGCCACCCATGCCGGCCACGCCACAGCCCGCCTTTCAGCCCCCAGCGGCCAAATGACAATTCACTTCGGGCACCCTAGGTCTCGATTCTGAGACCTAGGGTGGAACCCACCACGACCCAGGCCAAAGCTCATCGCATCAAATCCGGCCCCCAACCAACTCAGGAGCAACCATGGCACTCGCCGCAGGAACCTACGCCGTCTTCAATACCACCGAAGGAAAAATCACCGTCCGCCTCTTTGAAATCGATGCACCCATCACCGTCAAGAACTTCATCGAGCTGGCCGAGGGCGCGCGCGAGTGGGTCCACCCCAACACCCGCGAAAAGTCCACCAAGAAGCTCTACGACGGCACCATCTTCCACCGCGTCATTCCCGACTTCATGATCCAGGGCGGCGACCCCACCGGCACCGGCATGGGCGGCCCCGGCTACCGCTTCGAAGACGAGACCAAGGGATCGCCGCACAGCTTTGACAAGCCCGGCAAGCTGGCCATGGCCAACTCTGGCCCCGGCACCAACGGCTGCCAGTTCTTCATCACCGTGGCGCCCACCACTTGGCTCACTGGCAAACACACCATCTTCGGAGAAGTGGTTGAGGGCCAGGATCTCGTGGTGAAGATCTCCAAGGTTCCCACCGCCGCGCAGGACAAGCCAAAGACGCCCGTGGTGCTCGAGTCGGTCGTCATCGAGCGCGTCAGCTAACTGCGAATCAAACCGCAAACAGAACACCCTCAGCCTTGGCTGAGGGTGTTCTGTTTGCGCCCAATCGGCAACGTCAGCGCATCATTGTGCGCCTTTGCAGAACTCCAGAATCTGTTCGCCGAAGCGCTCCGCCTTGGCCGGCCCCATGCCGCTGACTTCAAGCAGTTGCCTTGGGTTCTGCGGACGCGTGGACGCAATGCCACGCAACGTGCGGTCGTTCAGAACGATGTAGGCCGGAACACCCAGCTTCTTCGCCTCCGCACTGCGCCACTCTTTGAGCCGCGTTGCCAGAGCCTCGCCCTCGCCGCTTAGTTCAATGGACGTCTCAGCCGCATCGGATTTCGACGCAGCCTTTCCTGGGGCGGAACTCTTGCGGCTGCGCGGCGAAGCCTTGGCCGCACCACCAAACTCCGGCACAATGCCGTCCGCAATCAGCAGCGACAGCGCTGTCGTCGGTCGCACCTCCAGGCCCTGCTCGGTGAGCCGCACCTTGCGGTATCGCCGCACTTCGCCGTCCTTCTCAAACTTAGCTTCTTCAATCTCGATCAGCCCGGCGCGCACCATCGCATCCAGCAGCGCATCGAAGCCATCGCGGCTCAACGCGCCCGATGAGTCCACACTGCGTTGCAGCGTTCCGGCAGCCTTGTACTCCACCGGCCGCAACTGGTCGACGATCTCCTGCACCATCCCGCGCTCCAGGCCGGACACGTGCCGGAACTGCCTCAGCACCGCGCCCGCCGGATCGCATACATCGCACTGCCCACACGCTGTGCCCGCATCCGACACATCGCCGAAGTGGCGTACCAGCGCGGCCATGCGGCACTCGCCCGAGGTGGTGAAGCGCAGCACGCGCTCAAGCTGTTCGGCGCGGTGCTGTGCCTGCACTGCGTAGGTCTTCTTCCAACCCGTGGCTCCGCGCTTTACGCCGCCGCCAAAGTCCACCAGCGCTCCGCCGTGAATCTCCAACTTTTCGAGCGCCTTGTCGAACTCGTCATCTCCCAGAGATGTGGCTGCACGCCCCAGCTTCGATGCCGCACGTAACTCTTCCACCGGCCGCGGCTCCTCGCCAAGCACGCGGAAAACCTGGTTTAAATGATCCACCGGCGGATAGTCGCGCGTCATGAAGAAGTCATGCGTCTTCTGGTCGGCGTAGCTGTGCATCAGGTAGGTGTGGCTGGGCGCTCCGTCGCGACCTGCGCGGCCAATCTCCTGGTAGTAGCCTTCGAGCGTGCTCGGCAACCCGGCATGAATCACGGTACGAATATCGGCCTTGTCGATGCCCATTCCGAAAGCAATGGTGGCCACCACCACGTCCAACGCGCTGGCCTGGAAGGCCGTCTGCACGCGCTCGCGAGCGCCCGGCTCCATGCCCGCGTGGTAGGCCGCCGCAGGAATCCTCAGCGCCAGCTCCTCGGCCAGCTTTTCCGCCTGCTTGCGCGAGGTGGCGTAGACAATCGCCGGCCTGCGCGCAGGATCGGCAAGCAGCTTGGCTATGGTGCCCGCACGCTCCGGCACCGGCACCTCAACCACCTCAATGGCAAGATTGTCACGCCGAAAACCATGGATAAATTTGGCTGGCTTCACCATCTCCAACTGCGACAAGATGTCAGCCTGCACGATGGGCGTAGCCGTGGCCGTCATGGCCAGTACCGGCGAGGGATCGCCCGCGCCGCGCAGACCGGGCAGATACTGACCCAACATGCGGTAATCGGGCCTGAAGTCGTGACCCCATTGCGAGATGCAATGGGCCTCGTCAATGGCAATCAGCGCCAGCTTCTTCTTGGCCAGCATCTCCACAAAGCCCGGCACACGCAGCCGTTCTGGCGCAATGAACAGAAACTGCAGCGTCCCTTGCAGATAGTCCACGCAAGCCTGCCGCGCCACCTGCCGTTCAAGACCAGAGTGGATGCGCGCCACCTTCAGGCCCAGTGCGGTGAGCTTGGCCGCCTGGTCGTCCATCAACGCAATCAGCGGCGAAACCACCAGCGCCGTGCCGCCGCGCGCCAAGGCCGGTAGCTGATAGCACAGGCTCTTGCCCGCACCGGTCGGCATCACCAGCAGCAGATCGCGGCCCTCCACGGCGGCGCGGCACACAGCCTCCTGCCCGGCGCGAAAGCGCGGAAAACCGAAGACCGAGTGCAACAGCTCGGCCAGAACATCCGGATTGTGGTTGCTCTTCAAAACGCGACGGAACCGATGGCAGACAAAATATGGATTCGTGATCCTCTTCCACTTTAACGGATGAGGGTGCGAGCCTGCCCTCACTGCAAAGAGCCTTGCCCCGTAGAATGAAAGAGACGGGCCTAGCTGCACGGCTCAAGATTCCCCCCTTGAGGAAGACGCGCGTGAAACCCAATCTAGAGATGGCCGACCCCGACGACGGCACAGTGTTTGCCGCCGAGCCACAAACCGGCATCTCCCACGCGTGGCGGGCCCTGCGGCACCGCAACTTCCGCCTCTTCTTCGGCGGGCAGACCATCTCGCTCATCGGCACCTGGATGACGCGCGTGGCCACCAGTTGGCTCGTCTACCGGCTTACCGGCTCGGCGCTCCTGCTGGGCACGGTCAGCTTCTGCGGCCAGATCCCTACCTTTCTGCTTGCGCCCTTTGCCGGGGTCATCGTTGACCGGCTCGATCGCCGTCAGGTGCTCATCTGGACCCAGGCCGTCTCCATGGTTCAGTCGCTGCTGCTGGCCGGGCTCACCCTGAGCGGCCACATCACCGTCCCCTGGATTCTCGCGCTCAGCGTCGCTCAGGGCATCGTCAACGCCTTTGACATGCCGGGCCGCCAATCGTTCATGATCCAGATGGTGGAAGACCGCGCTGACCTCTCAAACGGCATCGCTATCAATTCTTCGATGGTCAACGTGGCGCGGCTCATTGGCCCATCGCTCGCCGGCCTGGTGATTGCCGCCACCGGCGAAGGCTGGTGCTTCCTCATTGACGGCGTCAGCTACATCGCCGTCATCGCCTCTCTGGTCGCCATGCGTCTTCGTCCGCAAGCAACACGGAGCGCCGTTACCTCGGCGCTGACGGAACTACGCGAAGGGTGGACCTACGTCTCTGGCTTCGTGCCCATCCGCACCATTCTTCTGCTGTTTGCCGTGGTCAGTCTCATGGGCATGCCCTTTGTGGTACTCATGCCCATCTTTGCTGCCAAGGTGCTGCACGGAGGACCGCACACACTTGGCTTTCTGATGGGCGCCATGGGTGTTGGAGCACTTATCTCCGCGCTGTCGTTGGCCGCGCGCAAATCCGTGCGCGGGCTTATTGGCATCATCCCCATTGCCGCACTGGTCTTTGGAGCCGGGCTGATCGGCTTTGGTCTGGCGCGCTCGCAGTGGTTGTCGATGCTGATGGTGCTCATCGCCGGCATGGGCATGATGCAGGGCATGGCCGCCAGCAACACCATCATCCAGACGCTGGTATCAGAGCAGATGCGTGGCCGGGTGATGAGCTACTACACAATGGCCTTCGTCGGCATGGCGCCCTTCGGCAGCCTGCTGGCCGGCGCCATGGCCCATCGCCTGGGCGCGCCCATCACAGTGATGCTCAACGGATCGGCGGTGCTGCTGGCCGCGCTCTGGTTCCTTACGCAGTTACCCCGCGTCCGCCGCCTGGTGCGACCCATCTACGAGGAGATGGGCATTCTGCCCGGCACCCGCAACATTCCGCAGTAAAAGCTGAGCGTGGAACTGGTGCGCAACTGGTCTCAGCACCGCCGTTCACAACTCTTCACAGAATCGCCGGCGCAATTGACGCCAGCGGCATAATGCGGTCTACGCCGCCCATTTTGATAGCCTCTTTCGGCATCCCGAAGACCACGCAGGTGGCCTCGTCCTGTGCAATGGTCTTGGCGCCGGCCTGCTTCATCTCAAGCATCCCGCGCGCACCGTCGTCACCCATGCCGGTCAGGATCACGCCCAACGCGTTGCGCCCCGCATAGCGCGAAGCCGAACGGAACAGCACATCCACCGACGGACGGTGGCGGCAGACCAGCGGCCCGTCCTTCACCTCCACGTAATAGCGCGCGCCGCTGCGCTTCAGCAGCAGATGATGATTGCCCGGCGCGATCAGTGCACGGCCGCGCAGCACGGTATCGTTGGTCTCGGCTTCCTTCACCGTGATGTTGCACAGGCCATTGAGCCGTTCGGCAAAGGCGCGCGTAAACAGCTCCGGCATATGCTGCACAATCACGATGCCGGGCGTATCGGCCGGCAAAGCTTCGAGCAGCGTCTTCAGCGCCTCTGTGCCGCCGGTGGATGCGCCAATCACCACCACCTTCTCCGTGGTCTCGGCCATGGCATGGGCGGCCGGCGGAAGAATCGCGTCGGCGGTCAGCTTCGGCTCCACCACTGCGCTCGGCCGCGGCGTGTGAGGACGCGACCGCGCCGCCGCCTTCACCACATCGCAGATCTCAATGCAGGAGTCTTCAAGAAACTGCCTTGTACCCAGCCTGGGCTTGGTGACAATGTCCACCGCGCCGTAGGAAAGCGCCTTGAAGGCGCTTTCCGTGCCTTCGCCCGCCAAACTCGAACAGATCACCACCGGAATCGGATGCTGGCCCATGAGCTTTTTCAGAAATGTGAGCCCGTCCATGCGCGGCATCTCAATGTCGAGGGTAATGACGTCGGGAACCTCGTCGGCAATGCGATCGGCGGCCACAAACGGGTCGCCCGCCACCGCCATCACCTCAATGCCAGGGTCAGACGAGAGCACGTCGTGCAGCGTCTGCCGCACCACCGCCGAATCGTCCACGATCAGCACCCGAATCTTGCCGTCTTTCATCTTTTCTCCTCACCGCCCTACCACGTATGCACACCCATGGGGTCCGTCCTGCCGCTTACGACAACCTGCGCAGCAGCACCTCGCCAGTACCGGTATGGAACGCAATGTGAATGCCGCAATTACCGCCCAAGCTGGACGCGACGACTTGCAGTCCTTCGTCGGCCAGTACACAATCGGCTGCATCGCGATTCATCTGCCCCACCGTCGGCCGGCTTCCGTCGCTGACCACCTGCAGTACATCCGCTCCGCCAAACAGCTTCACCTTCACATCGGCACGCGGCACGCCTAGTTCGTCTATCTGCCGCGCCATGTCTTCAATGGCAAAGTCCACATAGCGGCGGCGAGCGGCCACCGTGGTCGTCGAGCGTGCCTGTTGGGGCAGCCGCGGCAACATGGGATGACAGAGTGCGCCAATCTTCCAGCGCGGCACCCAGAAGGCCACGCCCACGCAAGAGCCCAGCACCGTGCGCAGAATCGCCGGCTCGGTAGCCAGATGCGACTCGCCCGGTTGCAGGTACACCTCCGGCAGTGTTTTGTCAGACCCCGCCATTGGTTCTCCTGTAGAGGGCCGGTGCCACGGGCTGCAAAGGCAGATTCATATCGTGGAGAGACTCCGAATGTCCTACGAACAGAAAACCGGCCGGAACCAGATTGCGGCACAGCTTGCTCAGGATGCTCTCCTGCGTCGGCCGGTCAAAGTAGATCAAAACATTGCGGCAAAAGATGGCATCGGCCTGCTCGCCCAGCCCGTACTCGGCATCCATGAAGTTCAGCCGACGGAACTCAACCAGATGGCGCAGCTCCGGCGCCACCTTCACACGCTCCGAGCTGCGATCGCGGCTGCGTAGAAAATATTTGCGCTGCAGTAAGGACGGTACTGGGCGCACCACATCGCTGGAATAGATGGCCCGCTGCGCCTTTTCAAGCACCTGGGTACAGATGTCTGTGGCAAGAATACGAAAGCGGAACCCTGGGTGCTGCCCGGCATACTCGCTCAGTACCATTGCCAGCGTGTACGGCTCCTCGCCAGACGAGCAGCCCGCGCTCCAGATCAGCAGAGGCCGGCCCGCGCTGCGGCGCTCCATCTCCCCCAGCGCCTTCGCCGTTAGAAATTCAAAGTGACGCGGCTCGCGGAAGAAGTCCGTCTTGTTGGTCGTAACCACGTCGAGCAGAGGAGTCAGCTCGTCCCTCTGGCCTTCACGGCTGAACAGAAAGTCGCAGTAGCGAGCGTAGGACTCAATGCCCAGCGCGCGCAGCCTGCGCTTGATGCGCACCTCCAGCATGGTCCGCTTTTCCTCGCCCAGCTGGATGCCCGCCTTGTCATAGATCAAAGCGCGCAGACGCGCATAGTCTCTGGTTGAGATCATCTCGTCATGTGTCGTCATGGCCCGATCCTGGCGGCTCCCTGCCGTTACCTCCTCTGTCAGGCCGCTTCCACCAGAGTCTTGCTCGAATCCAGACCCCGCGCCGCGGCCAGCTCATCGGCTGAGAAGACCCGGTCGATATCCAGAATCATGATGAACTGCGCATCCCGCTTGCCCATGCCCTTGATGAAATCTGTCCGGATGTGGGTGCCGATCCTGGGTGCCGGCTGGATCTGCTCCGGCTCAAGATCGATCACCTCTTCCACTGAATCGGCCAGCGCACCTATCACCAGCGTCTCGTCGTCCAGCATCACCTCCACCACCACGATGCAGGTGTTGCGCGTGCTCTCGGTCTTCGACATCTCAAAACACAACCGCAGGTCCACCACCGGAACTACGCTGCCACGCAGATTGATCACGCCCGCCATGAACTCAGGCGTCCGCGGGATGGCCGTAATCGCTGTCAGGTCGAGCACCTCGCGCACCTTCGCCACATCGGTCGCAAAGATCTCATTGCCCAGCTTGAAGGTCAGGTACTGGCGCGTCTCCGTTATCTCAGTCACACTCATCTCGCTCTCCTCTCCGGTTGACGTACACGAGAAAGCGGCGTCCGTTCAGGGAGCCGCTCTCCCGCAGTCTCAGTACCGTTCAAACTCCGCGTCGGAGTCCTCCTGCTTATCCTTGAGCTTGAGAATCACGCCCGCCCTGTGCGATTCCTTCGAGCGGCTTGGAGTCACGTGGCCGTTACCCTTGGAAGCCTTGCCCGTCCCGCCGTCAGCATGCGAATGTTCGGTGGCGTGACTGATTGGCTTGGCAACCTTTCCCGGCTCGGCATCCACGTGCGCGTATTCGACCGGCTTGACGGCCACGCTTCGCACCGCCGCCAGACGACCATTCTCCCCGATACGGAAGAACGACAAAGCCCCCACCAACTGCTCGCTCTGCCCGGTCAGCTCCTCGGTGGTCGAGGCCATCTCCTCGGCTGCTGAAGCATTCTGCTGGATCACCTGCTCCAACTGCTGCAAGGCCTTGTTGATCTGCTCGGCGCCGGTGTCCTGCTCCTTGCTGGCCGCGGTAATCTCTTGCACCAGCTCGGCAGTGCGCTGGATGTCGGGAACCAGCTTGTCCAGCATCTCGCCGGAGGTCTCGGAGACTTTAAGGGTGGTGGCGGAAAGATGGTTGATCTCTGCGGCCGCCTTCTGCGAGCGCTCGGCCAGCTTGCGCACCTCCGCAGCAACCACGGCAAATCCCTTGCCGTGCTCGCCGGCCCGGGCCGCCTCGATGGCCGCATTCAACGCCAGCAGATTGGTCTGCCGCGCAATCTCCTCGATGATCGAGATCTTGTTGGCAATCTCCTTCATCGCGGCCACTGCTTCCAGCACGCTCTTGCCGCTCTCCTGCGCGTCCTTGGCGCTCTTGGTGGCAATCTTGTCGGTCTGCTGCGCGTTGTCGGCATTCTGCTTAATGTTACTGACCATCTCCTCCATCGAAGAGGACGCTTCTTCGGCCGCAGCAGCCTGCGAACTAGCCCCCTTCGAGACCTGGATCGAGGCCGTGGAAATGGACATGCTGGCCGCCGAAACCTCGTCGGCAATCGAGCGAATGTCGGTGACCGTCTGTGTCAGCCCGGCCACCATCGACCGCAGCGCCTGCATCAGCTTGTCTTCGGCCGAGCGCTCGCGCAGCGTCACCGTCAGATCGCCTCCGGCAATCTGCTCGGCTGCCGCCGTCACGTCGTTCATGGCCCGGACCAACACGTTCAGGTTGTCTTTGATGGCGTTGAAATCACCGTTGTAGCTGTCGGTGATCTG
>Ga0302267_10001431_pt1 | contig 30473 bp, 26 predicted proteins | sample III_Bog_E1_3_FD_194555 | JGI IMG/M metagenome (GOLD analysis project Ga0302267, IMG submission 194555) | Peat permafrost microbial communities from Stordalen Mire near Abisko, Sweden - III_Bog_E1_3 | ecosystem: Environmental > Terrestrial > Soil > Wetlands > Peat | place: Sweden: Abisko...
GCCGCCGTCGCGCCCGCCCTCGAAGCCGGCGCCGACGAGGAGCAGGTTCCCGGTGCGGTCGTCGAAGCGCACCGTCTCGACGAGCGCGGTCTGCGCCAGGAAGCGCCGCCGCAATTCGCCGGTGCGAGCGTCTCGGAGGGTGATGAAGCCGAGGTAGTTCGCCTCGGCCAGCAGCGAGCCATCGGTCGAAAAGGCGACGGTTCGGCAGGGAGTTGCGGTACGCGGATCGACGTGCACGGTGATTGCCCCTCTAGCAGAGCGACGGCCACGCGTGCCATCGACGACGAGAGTTACCGTGTCGCGAGATGATTTCACCCGCTTCGGGGCGCTGCTCCGCGTCAGCATGCTGGAGACGCTCGCGTACCGGGGGCAGATGCTCGTCTGGGTCCTCACGTCGACCATGCCCCTCATCATGCTCGCGCTCTTCGGCGCCGTCGCCGCCGAGGCCCCGCTCGGGCGCTACGGGCCGTCCGATCTGGTCGCCTATTTCCTGGCGACGTTCATCGTCCGGCAACTGACCAGCTCGTGGGTGTCGTGGCAGATCAACGCCGAGGTGCAGGACGGTACCCTGGCAATGCGCCTCCTGCGCCCGGTGCACCCGCTGCTCGCCTATGCCGCCGATGGCCTCGCCGCGCTCCCGCTGCGCGTGGTCGTGTCCATCCCGGTCGCGGTGATCCTGCTCGCGAGCTCGGGCGCTCGCAAGCTCCCTGCGGATCCCTGGATATGGCTCCTCTTCGCGGCCTCGATCGCCGGCGCCTGGCTGATCTCGCTCTTCGTGAGCTGCGGCATCGGGGCGCTCGCGTTCTTCCTCGAGTCGAGCACCAAGGTGATGGACCTCTGGCTCGCCGCCTTCTTCGTCTTCAGCGGCTACCTGATCCCGGTCGACCTCTTCCCGCCGCACCTCCGCGCCGCGCTCGACTACCTGCCCTTCCGCTACCAGATCGGCCTCCCGGTGGAGCTCCTCACCGGCGCTCACGGGCGCGCCGAGGGCCTCGCCCTGGTGGCGCGGCAGTGGATGTTCGTCGCCGCGGCAGGGACGCTGATGCTCACGCTCTGGCGGCGCGGCGTCGCGCGCTTCGCCGCGTACGGGGGCTGACGTGACGCGGTACGCGCGCCTCCTCCTGCTCCAGCTCCGCGCGTCGGTGGTCCTCGCGGCCCAGTACCGCGCCGACTTCCTCCTCGACGGGGCCATCGAGATCGTCTGGACGTCGACGGCGCTGGCGCCGCTCCTCGTCGCCTTCCAGGGGCGGGCCGCCATCGCCGGCTGGAGCTTCGGGGAGGCGCTGTGCGTCCTCGGCTTCTTCACCTTGCTGCAGGCGGTGCTGGAGGGGGCGATCAACCCCAGCCTCGTGGCCGTCGTCCAGCACATCCGCAAGGGGACGCTGGACTTCGTCCTGCTCAAGCCGGCCGATGCGCAGTTCCTGGTGTCGACGGCGCGGTTCCATCCCTGGCGGTCCATCAACGTGGTGACCGCGGGCGTCCTCTTCGTCCTATCGTTCCGCGCTCTGGGGCGGGCGCCGGGGGCCGCCGACTGCGCGCTCGCGCTCGTCTTCTTCACCACGGCGGTGACCGGGCTCTACTCGCTGTGGCTCCTGGTCGTGTGCACCGCGTTCCACGCGGTGAAGATCGACAACGCCGCCGACCTCATGAACGCCGTCTTCGACGCGGCGCGCTGGCCCTCCTCGGTGTTCCGCGGCGCAGTGCGCTTCGTGGTCACCTTCGTGGTGCCGCTCGCCCTCATGACCACGGTGCCCGCGCGCGCGCTGCTCGGCAAGCTGGACCTCGCCACGGCCCTCGCGGCGATCGCCGGGGCCGTCGTCCTGGCCGGCGCCTCCCGGTGGGCGTGGACTCGCTCGCTCGCCTCTTACACCTCCGCGAGCAGCTAGCGGAGGAGCGAGCGGTCGCCGCTCGATCGCGCCCCGGCTAGGCGCGTCGACGCGCCTCTGGCATAGGCGTGACGCCATGAACCGCCGCCTCTACGCCATCCACAAGTGGGTCTCGGCGATCGCCTTCCTCCAGCTCTCCATCTGGACGATCACCGGATTCCTCTTCACGGTCATCTCCCAGGAGTCCCTCAAGAGCGCTCCGGTCGAGGGAGCGCACCATGGCGTCGTCACCGGCGCGGTGGTCCCCATCTCCCGGGTGCTGGAGCTCGCGGCGGCCGCCGGAGAGGTCGAGCGCGTCGAGCTGCGCGGGACGGCAGCGGGCGTCTACTATGTGGTGAAGGGCGCGACGGCGACCGTCCGGCTCGACGCGCGCACCGGGGAGGCCGCCCCGGTGAGCCGTGAAGAGGCCGAGGCCGCCGCCAGCCGCGATCAGCAGGGGTCCCCTGCGGTGCGCGCGACGACGCTCGTCACCGAGGGGGGGCTGGAGTACCGCGACTGCGGGTACGTCTCCTGCGGGCTGCCGGCGTACCGCGTGGCGCTCGCGGACGCGGCCGGCACCGTGGTGTACGTGGACGCGACCACGGGGGACGTCACGGCGCGGCGCAACGACCGCTGGCGGACCTACGATTTCCTCTGGTCGCTCCACATCATGGACTACCGCGGCCGGGAGGACTTCAATCACCTGCTCATCCGCGGCGCGGCGCTGCTCGCGCTGGGGACGGTGCTCTCGGGGATCGTGCTCCTCGTCTTGCGGCTCTCGGGGTGGGTGCGGCGTCGGCGGTCGCGAGGCGAGGCGGGCGCTTCCGCCGCGGCGTGACGGCCCCTGGCCGGGCGGCCCTCAGGCGTGCTTCGGCGGGGCGGCGAGGATCTCGGCGAGCCGCTTCAGGTTCGGCGGCTTCGCCAGGTGGAGGTCGAACCCGGCCGTCGTGGCTCGAGACACGTCCTCCGGCTGAGCGTAGCCGCTCAGGGCCACGAGCAGCGTGTGCGCGAAGGTCGCGTCGGCGCGCAGGGTGCGGGCGACCTCGAAGCCGTCGAGGCCGGGCAGCCCGATGTCGCAGACGATGAACTCGGGGCGGAGCTCGCGGGCCTTGGCGAGGCCGTCGCGGCCGTCGTGAGCCATGGCGATCTCGTGCCCGGCGAGCGCGAGCACGTCGCGCATGCTCTCGGCGGCGTCGATGTTGTCCTCGATGATGAGCACCCGCCGGGGGAGGTGCCGGGGGGGCGGTCGGGCCTCGCTGCGTCCGGCCGCCGGCGTGGGATCGAGCGGCAGGCGCACCACGAACTCCGCTCCCTGGCCGGGCCCACCGCTGTCCACGCGGACGTCGCCGCCGTGCAGCTCGACGATCCCTTTCACGAGCGCGAGGCCGAGGCCGAGGCCGCCCTTGCTGCGGACGAGGGTGGTGTCCGCCTGGACGAACGGCTGGAACAAGCGCGCCAGCATCTCTCCGTCGATGCCGGCCCCGCTGTCGGCCACCTGCAGGATCGCTCGCTCCCCGGCGCGATCGGTCGAGACCGACACCCGGGTCGTCCCGCCACCAGGGGTGAACTTGGCGGCGTTCTGGAGGAGGTTGCCGATGGCCTGGACGAGGCGATTGCCGTCGCCGTGGACCCAGACTCGCTCCGGGGCGGGAGCATAGGCGAGGCGGACCTCGCGCTGGTCGAAGAGCGCTCGATGGTCCTCCACCGTGCGGCGCGCGATCTCGTCGAGGTCGAGGCGCTCGCAGCGGAGCTCGATCTTGTTCCGGGCGATGCGCGTCACGTCCAGCAGATCGTCGATGAGGCGCGCGAGCTGGGCGACCTGCCGCCGGATCACCGCCTGCGCCCGCTGGACCTGGGCGCTGCCGGCGGGGGCGTGGTCGATGACGTGGAGGCTGTTGGTGATGGGGGCGAGGGGGTTGCGCAGCTCGTGCGAGAGCACCGCCAGGAACTCGCTCTTGCGGCGGTCCTGCTCCCGGAGGTCCTCCTCGGTCCGCCGCTGGTCGCGGATGTCGCGGAACACGAGCACGACGCCGACCACGGCGCCTTCCTCGTCGCGGATCGGCGCTCCGCTGTCGCCGATGGGCAGCTCGGTGCCGTCGCGAGCGAGGAGCAGCGTGGGGTTGGCCAGGCTCACCACCACGCCGTCGCGGATCACGGTGTCGACCGGGCTCGCGAGCCGCTGGCGCGTCGTCTCGTTGAGGATCTGGAACACCTCGTCGAGGGGCCGACCGAGCGGATCGTCGGGCCAGCCGGTCAGCGTCCGGGCCTCGTCGTTCATCAGCGTGACCCGCCCCTGCGCGTCGGTGACGATCACCCCGTCGCCGATGCTGGTCAAGGTGGTGCGGAGCTGCTCGCGCTCCCGGAAGAGGGCCGCCGCGGCCCGCTGCTGCGCCGCGAAGAGGCGCCGCCCCAGCGCGAAGAGCATGCCCACCAGCAGGAGACCCAGGCCGAGGCTCAGCAGCGTGGTGGCCACGGCCACGCGGTAGCGCGCGCCGGACTCCGCTTCCCGCGCGAGGAGGAGCGCGCGCTCGCGCTGGTCCATCGCGGCGACCACGCCGCGCAGCGCGTCCATGGTCTCCTGGCCGCCGTCGAGCAGGATCCGCCGACGGGCGGCCTCGAAGCCGCGCCGGGGATCCGGGTCGTCGTGCCGCGCGGCGATGGCGGCCTGCATGTCCTCCAGCCGGATGTCGACCAGCCGGCGCACCTCCGCGAGATCCCGCTCCTGCACGGGGTTGTCCACCACCAGGTTGGCGATCTCGCTCGCCCGCCCCTTCACCGTCGCCCGCGCGCGGCGGTAGGGATCGAGGTAGTCGTCGCGGCCGGTGATGAGGAATCCGCGTGCTCCAGTCTCGGCCTCCTGCACCGCCGACAGCAGGGCCTCGACCTCGAAGCGGACCGCGTGCGTGTGGGCGACCCAGCCCTCGGCGGTCGCGATCTCCCGCGTGTTGTGCAGGGCGAGGAGGCCGGTCGCGAGAAGGAAGAGCCCGATCACTCCCAGGCCGATCAGCGCGCGCCACCGGGCGCGCCGTGCCAGCGGGAGGACGGCACCAGATGGGGGGGCTGGAGCAGGCATCCCCGCAAGCGTGGGACGGGGAATCGCCTGGGGGCAAGCGAGCGGCCAGGTCGATCGCGGGCCGTCCGCCGCCTCGATGCGCTCGGGCGAACGGGCCCCCGCCTACGGCTGGAGCACCCGCTCCACATAGAGCGACTGCACCGGATCCGTGAGCACCTCCACGTCGATGCCCTGATAGGTCAGCATGTCCGCCGGCGTCAGCGGTGACACCTGGGCGAACCGGCCGAGCCCGTCGCACCACGTCCCCTGGAGCCGCGCCGTGCCGGTGCCATCCAGATCCCCGACGACCGCGCCGGTGCGGCAGGCGCCGTCCATCGCGGCGTAGAGCCCCTCCTCGTCGGTGGCGGCCGGGCGCACCGTCCAGTCGAGGGTCTGCCCCATGTCGGTGGTGATCTGTCCGGCGCCCGAGTGGAGATCGCCGCTCCCCGTGAAGCCGCCGTTGTCGAGCAGGGTGAAGGTCCCGTCCGCGCCGGCGTTGCCCTGGAACCAGCGCGTGAGCGTCGCGTAGGTGAGCGGCCCGCCGCAGAGGTAGAAGGTGACGGTGGCGCCGTCGCTGACCACGCCGACGGCCGCGTCCTGCCCGGGGCCTTCGACCCTGCCGATGTAGGCGGGCGAGGTCTGGGGGTCGAGGGAGCAGCCGGCCGTGAGGAGGCAGAGCAGCGTCGCCGCGGTAGCATGGGTGGTTCGGTAAGCGCTCATCGAAACCTCTCGGGTCGCGGTCCGCCTCGGCGTCGGCGGCCACCCGTCAGGTGTACGCCGAGGCGCGCCGGGCGCCCTCTTATTACGACCTTAAGCCGCTCGCGGAACGCTCTCGGCATTCCCCTGGAGTAGACCTTACCGATGGCCGACGAGCGGGACGAGGTGGGAGATCGGATCGCGCAGTTGCGCACGGGCGACCGTCGCGGCCGTTGCGAGGCGGCGCAGGCGCTCGGCGCTCACCGGGGCGCCGCGGTGGTGGACGCGTTGCTCGAGGCCCTGGAACCGGAAGCCGACGCGGAGGAGAACCTCTCCGGCGCGCCGCCCCACCTCTGCCGAGCCCTCGGCCAGCTCGCCGACCCGCGCGCCGTCGAGCTCCTGCTCCGATGCATGGCGCGGCCCCACCTGGCCGGGCCCGCGATCGGGGCGCTGGAGGCGATCCACGACGCCCGCGCGTTCGAGCCGATCGTGAGCTTCTTCGAGCGGAGCCCGGCCTCGGACCTCGCCACCGTGCTGGGACGCTGGGGCGACCGGCGCGCGGTCCCGGCGCTGCTGGTGGCGCTCGGCAATCCCGATCCTCACCTCCGCTTCTATGCGGCGCGAGCCCTCGGCCGGCTCGGCGACGAGCGGGCCCTGCCGGCCCTGGACGCGGCGTGCCAGGCCGACGTGGCGCCGATCCTCGACACGGCGAGCCTGCGGGGCAAGAGCGTGGCCGACGTGGCGCGCGTGGCCGCCGATCGGATCCGCGGTCAGCACCGCCTCCCGTGAGAGCGAACGTCGGGGCTTCCGGCGCGCCTCGATCCCCTCACTCGCGCACGAGCCGCTCGCGGGATGACCGGGCGGCTCACCCCTCGGTGGCCAGGGTGACCGCGACGATCACCGCGATCGCGGCCACGAAGCCGATGAGCCCGATGCCTGCCGCCTTCCAGCCCGACTCCCACTGGCCGCCGCGCGCCTGATGGGCGTCGAGCAGGAGCCGGTCGGACTTGGCATACTGTCCCACCCCGATCGTGGCGGCGATGGGGAGCGACCGGCCGATGCCGTCGGGCAGGAAGAAGCCCGCCACCACCAGGGCGGCGGTGGCCACCAACCCCGCGATCAGCGTGTTCGTCGCGGCCTGGGTCTGACCGAGGCGGCGCCGGTTGACCGAGACCAGGTAGAGGCCGGCGCCGGGGGTGCCGAGGAACGCCGCCAGGGTGGCGTGCCCCGGCTTGTAGAGCCGGAAGGCGGGGGCGCCCTCCGCGGGCGCGGGGCTGGCCGAAGGGTCGGGACTCTCCGCGGGAGGGGCGTAGGGATTGGGCTCGCTCATCGCGGCGCTCAGCCTACCCGCTCCGCGGCCGCTTTGGGCCTTGAGCCTACCGGCGCCCCGATGGATTCTCGCCCGCGATGACGGTCGCGCCCCGGCGCTGCAAGCACAACCTCGCGGGGCCGGCCTCGCGGTTCATCGGCCGCGCCCGGGATCTGACGGCCCTGGCGGCGCTGTTCACCGAGGGCCGCCGCCTGGTGACGGTCTGGGGCCCGGCCGGCATGGGCAAGACCCGGCTCGCCGTGGAGCTCTCGCTCGGCTGGGCCGACGCCCACCCCGACGAGCCGGTGCTCTTCTGCGAGCTGGACGCCGCGCGCGACCTCAAGGCCTGTTGCGGCGCGGTGGCGCGGGCCCTCGGGGTCGCCGTCGCGGCCGGGAAGAGGGACGCCGGCACCGTCGAGCGCATCGGCCGCGTCCTCGCCGGGCAGGGGCCGATGCTGCTGGTGCTCGACAACCTGGAGCAGGTCATCGAGGCGGCGGCGCCCGCGCTGGCCGCCTGGGTGCGCGCCGCGCCGCTGGCGCGCTTCCTGGTGACCTCGCGCGAGCGCACGCGCCTCGCCGGCGAGGTCAGCTACGAGATGACGCCGCTCCGCCTGCCCGAGCCGGGCGAGGAGGGCCGCGGCTCGGAGGCCGTCGAGCTCTTCCTCGACCGCGTCGACGCGCAGCAAGCCAACGCGGGCGAGCGCCCGCCGCTGGGCGCCGCGAGCCTGGCCAAGATCGCCGCGCTGGTGCGGCGACTGGAGGGAATCCCCCTCGCCATCGAGCTGGCGGCCGCCCGCGCCGAGCTGCTCGGCCTCGACGCGCTGCTGGCGCGCCTCTCGCACCGGCTCGATCTCCTCGACGGCGGCGCCCGCGGCGCGCTCGCCCGGCAGGCCACCCTCCGCGGCGCCATCGCCTGGTCGTGGGATCTGCTCGACGAGCCGGATCGCCGGGCGCTCGCGCGGGCGTCGCTCTTCCGCGGAGGCTTCTCGCTCGAGGCGGCCGATGCCGTGCTGGGCGAGCCGGCGCTCCCTCGGGTGCAGTCGCTGCGCGACAAGTCGCTCCTCCGCGCCGCCCCCCGGAGCCCGGACGGCGCCGCCCGCTTCTCCCTCTACGAGGGCGTGCGGGAGCTCGCCGCCGAGAAGCTCGCGGAGCGCGGCGAGGTCGAGCTGGCCGGGGCCCGCCATGCGGCCCACTACCTCGCCTCCGGGGAGGCCGCCGCCGCCGGGTGGGAGCGAACCGGGACGGGCGGACCGCTCGACCGCATCCAGGACGACCTGGAGAACCTCCTCGCCGTCGGCGAGCGCGCCCTCGCGCGGGCCTGCACCCGGGAGGCTGCCGAGGAGGCCCTGCGCGCGCTCCTGGTCATCGATCCCGTGCTCAGCACGCGCGGCCCCTTCGGCATCCACCTCGAGCTGCTCGATCGGGCGCTCGACGCGGCGCGCGCGGCCGGCGCCGATCCCCTGCTGGAGGCGCGCACCCTGGCCGCCCGCGGCGTCGCCCGCTCTCGCCGGGCCGAGGACGCGGCCGGCCTCGACGACCTCACCCGCGCCCGCCATCGCGCCGCCGCCCTCGGCGCCACCGCCCTGGAGGCGAGCATCCTCACGGAGCTCGGGGTCCTCCACCAGCGCCGCCGCGAGGTGGATCGCGTCCGCGCCTGCTACGAGCAGGCCCTCGCCCTCCACCGCCGCTCCGGGGACCGCCGTGCGGAAGGCCGCGTCCTCGGCAACCTCGGCGCCCTCCTCCACGACGAGCAGCGCCTCGACGAGGCCCTGCCGTACTACGACGCCGCCCTGGAGATCGCCGCGTCCGTCGGTGACCTCCGCGCGGAGGGCAACGGGTGCAACAACATCGGCCTCCTCGAGCAGGAGCGCGGCGCCGCGGGCCCGGCGCGGCGCCGCTACGAGCGCGGGGTGGCCATCCTCGAGGAGGTCGGCGATCGGCGCCTGCTCGCCATCACCCTCGGTAACCTGGCGCTCCTCCACCACGAAGAGGGCCGCCTCGAGGAGGCTCGCGCCGGCTACCAGCGGGCCACGACCTTGCTCGCCGAGGTGGGCGATCGCCGCTCCGAGGCGCTCGCCCAGGGGCGGCTCGGCGCGGCGCTGGCGTCCATGGATCGCGCGGACGACGCGCGGGCGGCCCTCTCCCGCGGCGAGCGGCTGCTGGTCCACCTCGGCGACGCGCTCAGCGACGAGGTCCTCGCCGTGGCGCGCGGCTTCCTCGATCTCGCCCTGGCCCGTGGCGCGCGCGTCGAGGGTCGCCCCGCCGAGGCCGCCGAGCACCTCGCCGAGGTGCGCCGCCGCATCGGGCGCGCCCGCGCCGGCGCGCCGTCGCTGGCCGATCGCTCGGACGACATCCGCCTCTGCCTGCGCATCCTCGAGCGCAGCCTGTGGGCCACCGACGTGGACGCCGACTCCGGCCCCACCGGCTCCGAGCTGCTGCTCGCGCCCGAGGCCCGCTGGTGTCGCCCGCCCGGCGGCTCCTGGCAGGATCTCCGCGAGCGGCACGCCGTCCGCCGCATGCTGCTGTGCCTGGTCGTGCGCCAGCGCGAGGCGCCCGGCCGCGGGGCGACCCTCCTCGATCTGCAGGAGGCCGGCTGGCCCGGCGAGCGCATCCTCCCGCAGGCCGCGTCGAACCGGATCTACGTGGCCGTCAACCAGCTCCGCAAGCTGGGCCTGAAAGACTGGCTGCGACGCAGCGGCGAGGGCTATTTCCTCGAGCCTTCGCTGCGCGTCCACCACTCCGCCCTCGAGCCGGTGGCGCCGCGCGCCCGCGCGGCTCCGTGACAGGACCAGGGACCGTCCTTATCGTGTCTCGATGGCGCGACGACCCGCAATGCGCACCAGCAACGCCAGGGACTACCTCGAGTTCCTGAGTCGGGCCTATCCGGAGGCGCACCGCCACGTGAAGGCGACGGTCCCGGCCGCGATCCTCGATCGCATCGAGCGGGGGGTCCGCACCGACTGGATCCCTGTCGAGCTCGACGGGCAGTATGTCGACGCAGTGCTCGGCTTCCTCGGGCCCGGCGCGATGCGGACCTGCTCGCGGGAGTTCGTGGTCCAATCCCTGGTGCGCAGCCCGATGATGCACGGCCTCTTCGACGGGGTGCGGCGCCTCTTCGGGCTCAGCGTCGGCTCGCTGCTGCGGGTGCTGCCGAGCGGCCTCCAGCAGAGCTACCAGGACGCGTTCACGGTCACGGTGGAGCGCGGCGAGAAGCAGGCGCTGGTGGTGTTCGACGACATCGCCCCCGAGGTGCTGCGCTTCGGCGCCTATCCGCTCCTCTGGGAGGGCATCCTCCTCGGGCTCTACGACCTCGCCCGCGTCGAGCCCCGGCTCGACTTCAAGCTGCTGCGCGGCTCCCGCCGCATGGAAGCGCGCCTGCGCTGGTAGCTTGCCCCAGGCGGGAGCTCTCCGACCTCCGGCGGAGCGCCCGTAATTGGTGCCGTGTCCCGGTTGTGTTACGCCGCACCGATGAGCGGTTCATCGTCCCCTTCGAGCGACACCACCTCCCCCGCCATCGCCCCGGAGGTCGTCGAGGTCGAGGCTGGCCCGGCCGAGCCTCCCCCGGTCCCCGGCGGCGTCGATCCCGCCCTCCTCAGCGTGGCCACGCTCCCGCCCCGGATGTCGCCCGCGGTCACCGTCGCCGACCTGATGACGCGCAAGGTCATCACCGTCGAGGAGAACGAGCCGATCGGCGACCTCGAGGTGTGGATGGCCCGCTTCCGCTTCCGCCACTTGCCGGTCGTCGACGCCGGGATGAAGCTGGTCGGCCTCATCACTCGCACCGACCTGCTCCACGCCGCCCTCGGCACCGGCCCCGACGGCAAGCCCACCCCGAAGGCCGACGCCTCCACCGTGGCGCACGCCATCATGAACAAGAACGTGGTCACCGCCCGGCTCGACGCTCCGCTCGTCACCGCGCTCGAGGTGATGCTCCACGAGAAGCTCGGCTGTCTGCCCGTCGTCCTCGCGGACAATACCCTGGTGGGCGTCGTCACCGAGACCGACTTCAACAAGCTGGCGCTCGAGCTGCTCAAGCGCCGGGCCTAGCTCCGTCCGCGGCGGCGGTGCCGCCTCCCGGCTCGAGCGCGTCGCCGGCTACTGTTCGTCCACTCAGCGTAACGCCTTGCCTGGCGAGTGCACCTCGTTGGCAAGGAAGCGCATCCCGTTGGGAAGGAAGCGCATCCCGTTGGGAAGGAAGCGCATCCCGTTGGGAAGGAAGCGCATCCCGTTGGGAAGGAAGCGCATCCCGTTGGGAAGGACGGGCATCCCGTTGGGAAGGACGGGCATCTCGTTGGGAAGGACGGGCATCCCGTTGGTAAGGACGGGCATCTCGTTGGCAAGGACGGGCATCTCGTTGGCAAGGACGGGCATCTCGTTGGCAAGGACGGGCATCCCGTTGGCAAGGACGGGCATCTCGTTGGCAAGGACGCGCATCGCGTTGGCAAGGACGCGCATCGCGTTGGCAAGGACGGGCATCCCGTTGGCAAGGACGGGCATCCCGTTGGCAAGGACGGGCATCCCGTTGGGAAGGACGCGCACTGCCTTGCCTGGGAAGCGCATCGCGCTGGTAAGGACGCGCATCGCCTTGCCTGCCAAGCGCATCGCCTGCCGGGCCAGGCCGGCGTGCCCTCAGCGCCGCGGTGCGTGGCTCGACGGGGGCGGGGCGCTGGTGAGCGCGTCCCAGAGCAGCTCTGCCGTGCAGAAGACGGTGACGACATCCCCGAAGCGCACCGCGTCACCGGGGGTGACGGCGACGGGCGCGGATCGGGGCACGGGTGTCCCGTTCACGGAGGTGGGGTTGGTGCTCCTGGCCTCGCACACGTAGAACCGGTCGTCCTCGTCGCACTCGAACCAGGCCTGGAACTTGGACACGCTGAAGTGCCGCAGGACCACGTCGTTGGTGCGGGCGCGGCCCACCGAGATGCGGTCGGCGAAGACGTTGGCGGCGCCCTTGCGCTTGTGGAGCGGGACGGCGAAGTAGGCGCGCTGGAGGAGGGCGCGGTGGAGATCGGCGGCGCCGAAGGCGGAGCGCGCCTGCTCGGCGACGAGGCTCGACAGCCTGAGGGTGTCCGCGATCGTGCCCATGACCGTGTCGTAGCCCAGGGTCAGCTCCGGGCGTCGCCCGCCGGAGGTGGGCGCGTCCTCGAGCGCGGCCTCGAGCATGAGGGCGAAGTCGCCGTTGGGGTCGTCGAGGCGCACCAGGAGCAGCGGCGCGCCCACCGCCTGGGCGAAGCCGGCGCGACCGAGCGACCGGGCGAGAGAGACCATCTCCGCCGGCTTGAGGTTCTGTGCGTGCTTTGGATCCATCGGGGCTCCCGCACCTTTTCTGCCGGAGGTAACTCGGGCGGAGCAGGGCCGATCCTACACGTCTCCGACGGCTTCGAAAGCCGCGCGGCGCCATTTCCTCGCCAGGCCGGGAACCTTCCGGCGCGGCGGCTGTCCAACCCTCCATGCGAAGCGCGCGGTTCGTGGTGATGGCGGTGCTCGGATGCGGGCCTCTGGGCTGTGGCGTGACCACGCGTGCCGTGGCCGCCGACGAGGGGCTCCCCTTGCGCGTCCCCGCCGCGCCCGTGGCCCCCGCGGCCCTCGCCGAGGAGCCCGAGCCGACCCCGCCTGCCGCCGGCGGGCCGACGGGCGCCTGCCCGTTGCAATGGACGCCCCGGGAGCTCCGCGGCAGCGTCTTCACCATCCCAGCGGATCTCAACGGCAGGATGATGGTGCCCCTCTACCGAGCCCTCTGCGCGTGTACGCGGCCGGGGCAGAGTCTCGTGGTGGTCGCCCGCCTGGTGCCGCATCACGGCGAGGTGACCGCCGTGACCGCCGACCGGCCCGATCAGCACGCGCGCGGCAGCCGCAGCATCGACGCCTGCCTCGCCCGGGAGCTGGGGCCGGGGCGCTTCGTGCCGTTCCACCTCGGCAGCGACCTCGTCCTCACCTGCGATCCCCCGCAGGGCCCGCCGGCGACTCGGCGGCCGGGGCAACCCCTCCACCTCCCGGCGCCGCGGCGAGCGGACTGCGGGCCCGAGGAGTCGAGGTACGCCGTCATCACGTACCCGCTTCACGTCGACCGGCGCGACGAGCGGTGACCCGTCAGCGTGCGCGCTGCTCGACCTCCTGGCGGCGCGGGTAGGAGGGCTGGCAGCCCTCGCGCTCCACCGAGATGCCCGCCACCACCGTCGCGAAGCGGAGGGCGTCGTCCAGGGCGCGTCCCGCGGCGAGCTCGGCGGCGAGGGCGCCCGCGAAGGCGTCGCCCGCGCCGGTGGTGTCCACGACCCGCGCCGGGATGGCCGGGATCTCGGTTCCCTCGGGGAGCAACCGCACCCCGCGCGCCCCGCGGGTGAGCACCACGCGCGCCGGGAGGTGCCCGGCCAGCGCCTCGTGCTCGAGCTCGTTGACGATGGCGAGATCGAAGCGCGCGACCACCGCCGGGTCGATGGCGTGGAGCGGCGAGGGATTGCAGATGGCGAGGGCCCCGTCGGCGCGCGCCGCGGCGAGCGTCCCGATCACCGCCTCGGTGGGGACCTCGCCCTGGCACAGCCACACCGAGGCGCCGCAGGGGAGGGGAGCGAGGACGCGGGCGTTGGCGCCCGGGAGGGCGAGGATCTGGTTGTCCCCGGCGTCGTCGACGCAGATCAGGGCGACGCCGGTCGCCGTGTCGGGGTGGACCACCACCGCCGAGAGATCGACCCCGTCCTTCGCCAGCGCGGCGGCGCAGAGCTGTCCGTAGGCGTCGTCCCCGCGCGCGCCGAAGAGGCGCACCGTCGCCCCCAACCGCGCCGCGGCGACGGCTTGATTGGCGCCCTTTCCCCCGGGCGCGAGGAGGAGGCGCCGGCCCAGCACCGACTCCCCGGGTCGGGGCAGGCGGGCGCCGTAGCCGATGACGTCGGCGGTGATGGACCCACACACGGCGACGATTCCGGCCATGGAGGGATCCTACCCGGAAGCCCGGTCATCGTGCGGAACGCCGGTGACCGCCTCGCTCAGGCGAGCACACGCTTGTCCCCCGCGCCGCCGGGGAAGGTGGAGAAGGCCACGTAGAGCACCGTCAAGAGGCCGCCGAACGCCAGCGTCACGCCCCACGCCGAGGCGTCCCGGTACGGGTGCGCGAGCGCATGGAGGGAGTCGCGGGCGACCTCGAGAGGGTGGAGCGCCGCGTCCCAGGAGTTCCAGCGCTGCACGCGGCCGAGCCAGATGCCGAAGCCCGAGGACAGGCACGCGAAGAGCACGAAGGCCCAGCCGGCCCAGGCCCCGGTGCGCTCGCGGACGAGGGCGTGCATCCGCGCCAGCGAGGCCAGCGCCAGCAGCGTGCCGCACCAGGCGAACCCCACCACCAGGGCGACGTCGTACCACTGCGGGACGCCGGGGCGCGGGTGGAGGTGGACGAAGTCGGTCACCAGGTAGAACGCGTTCGGGTAGAAGAGCCACCAGAGGACCCCCAGGGGCAGCGTCAGCGGGGAGCCTGCCCGGGACGAGCGGCGCGTCAGCACCTCGAGGCCGACCGGGATCCAGGCGAGCGCCAGGTTGTAGGCGAGGAACACGTACGCGAAGCTCCCCGTGCGGTGCACGCGCACCGCGAGCAGGGCGGAGGCGAGGGCGGTCGCCGCGAGGAGAGCAGGGTAGGGGGAGCGCAGGCGCATTCCCGGGAGCGTACTCGCCGTCGGGGGGCCCGCTCGGGGGGTCCGCGAGGAAAGGTCGAGGCGCAGATGTGGCGGTCCGGTGGAGAGCCGGGGGCCGCGAGCGGCCTCCTCTTTGCTATTCCCGCTGGGAAGGCGATGGTATCGTGGCGCGATGGGGAGCGGAGCGCCGGGATCGAGGACCGCTGCGGGGCGGGGGGGCCCCTCGTGAAAGAGGCGATCGCGGAAGGGGATGTGCTGGTCGGCAAGTACCGGGTCGAGCGCATCATCGGGCGCGGCGGGATGGGCGTGGTCCTCTCCGCGATGCACCTGCAGCTCAACCAGCGCGTGGCCATCAAGCTGCTCCTGGTCGAGGCGACCGCCGACATGGTCGCCCGCTTCCTCCGCGAGGCTCGCTCGTCGGTGCGCCTCAAGAGCGAGCACGTGGCCCGCGTGCTCGACGTCGGCGAGCTCCCCTCGGGCGCTCCCTTCATGGTCATGGAGTACCTCGAGGGCAGCGACCTCTCCGGGGTCATCCGCTCCGGCGGCGCCCGCACCGTGGAGGAGGCCGTGGAGTACGTGCTCCACGCCTGCGAGGGCATCGCGGAGGCCCACACGCTGGGCATCGTCCACCGCGATCTCAAGCCCGCCAACCTCTTCCTCACCAAGGCGGCGGACGGCTCGGACACCATCAAGGTGCTCGACTTCGGCATCTCCACGGCGGCCACGGGGGACGACGCCGACACCGGGATGGCCCTCACCAAGACCACGTCCATCCTCGGCTCGCCGCTGTACATGGCGCCCGAGCAGATGAAGTCGGCCCGCGACGCGGACGCCCGCAGCGACATCTGGTCGCTGGGCGCGATCCTCTACGAGCTGCTGGCGGCCAACCCTCCGTTCAACACGACCACGTTCACCGAGCTGGTGCTCATGGTCAACATGCAGAACCCCCCGCCGCTGGGGCCCATCCGCGCCGACGTGCCCCCCGGGCTCGAGGCGGCGATCCTCCGCTGCCTGGCCAAGAGCCCGGCGGACCGCTTCGAGAACGTCGCCGAGCTGGCGTGGGCCATCGCCGAGTTCGGCCCGCCCCGCGCCATGGACTCCGCCGAGCGCGTCGCCCGCATGGTCACGCCCAACAGCGCCGGCGCTGCCGGCCAGCGCAAGAGCGCCCTCAGCGACCCGTCGCGCTCCGCCACGGGGCGGGGATCGATCACCGCGCTGGCCTCGTCGGCGGTGCTGCAGCCGCCGGCGGCCAGCGGGGGCAAGGGGCTGCTGATCGGCGGCGTCGTCGCGGCGCTCGGCGTCGTGGGCGTCGTGGCGTACCTGGCCACGAGCCGGGGTCCCGTGGCGATGGGCGCTCCACCACCGAACGCCCGGACGGCGGACCCCGCGATCATCGGCGCCGCCCCGGATTCACTGGCCGCTCCCGGTGCGAGCCCGAGCGCGAGCGCGGCCGTGACGGTCACTGCAGGGGCCACGGCTCCGGCCTCCCCGAGCGTCTCCGCCGCGCCGACCGCGTCCGCCGCGCCCGCTCCCCAGACGCCCGGCCCCCGCGCCGCGATCAAGGTGGCTGCGCCGCCGCCCCCGGTCGCCACCGCCGCCGCGACCAAGAAGAACCCGCTCGACATCCGCATCAAGGACTGAGACCTCCGTCATGACCCTCGCTAGAAGAGCCGGCGCTGGACGACTGCTCGCCGCGTCCCTGTGCGCCTGCGCGCTCGCGGTCCCCTCCGTGGCCGCCGCGCAGGCCGCCAAGCCCGCGGGCGCCAAGCCTGCTGCCGCCGCTGCTCCGGCTCAGCCGTCGCTCTCGGCCACCCTCACCGGGATGGCCAGGGCCGAGTACGAGGCCGCCAAGCTCCTCTATCAGGACGGGGACTTCGCCAACTCGATCGTCAAGTACCAGCACGCCTACGACCTCTCCAAGGATCCCCGCCTCCTCTGGAACGTCGCGGTCTGCGAGAAGAACCTCCGCCACTACAGCCAGATGCTCAAGGTGGTGGAGCGCTACCAGAAGGAGGGCGGCGCGTTCCTCACCGAGCAAGACCGCCAGGACGCAGCCGAGCTGGAGAAGACGGTGCAGTCGCTGGTGAGCACCGTGAGGGTGGTGGTCAGCGAGCCCGGCGCCGACGTCCTCGTCGACGACGCCAAGGTGGGGATCTCGCCGCTCGAGGCGCCGCTCCTCGTCGACGTCGGCACCCACACCATCGCCGTCAAGAAGCCCGGCTTCAAGGACTTCGTCCGCAGCGAGCGCCTCGTCGGGGCGAGCGCGGTGGCGATCGCGGTGATGCTGGAGAGAGAGATCCACCAGGGGCAGCTGGTGGTCGAGGTGGCCCCCAAGGAGATGGTCTTCCTCGACGGCAAGGCGGTGGGTCAGGGACACTGGGAGGGGATGGTGCCGAGCGGCGGGCACACCCTCCGGGTCACCGGCCCCGGGATGCTCGCCTATCAGTCCGAGGTGGTGATCCAGGACAACGCGAGCCGCCGGGTCCCGGTGACGCTCCAGTCCGAGCGGGGGATCGGCACCACGCTGCTGTGGGCCGGCGCTGGCACCGCGGTGCTCCTCGGCGCGGTCATCGGCGGCGCGTTCCTCTTCAAGCCGGCGGGGCCCTCGGTGACCGACGGCACCATCGGGCCCAAGACGGTCCAGAGCTCGTTTCACTTCGGGGTCACCATCATCAAGGGAGCGATGTGATGCGAGCGCTGCTGTCCCCCCTCCGTCGCCGGTCACCCTGGGGCGCGCTGGCGCTGGGTGCCTCGGCGCTGTCCGTCGCCTCGTGCGCGCCGCCGGGGATCAAGGGAGAGGTGATGATGGTCGTCGTCACCGACATGTCGCTCCCCAAGGACATCGACAAGGTCCGCATCGAGGTCGTCGCCCAGGGCGCGCCTCTCTACAAGCAAGACTTCATCAAGCTCGGCGGCCCCGACGCGGAGATCAAGCTCCCCGGGACGCTCGCCGTGCTCGTCGACGATCAGGCCCCGTCCACGCCGGTCACCCTCCGGGTGGTCGCCTGGCAGGGCGCCGTGCCGCGCGTCCTCCAGGAGATCGTCACCACGGTGCCGCTCACGGAGCAGGTTGCCCTCCGCATGCCGGTCCAGTGGCTGTGCGACGGCTCCGCGCTCCCCTCGCTCGACGAGGACGGCCTGCCCGACGCCACCTCCACGTGCGCCGCGGGCGAGACCTGCATCGCCGGCACCTGCACCGCGAACACGGTGAGCTCGGCGACGCTGCCCGCGTTCTCGGCCAAGAACGTCTTCGGCGGCGGCACCGGCGACGGCGACGGGAGCTGCTTCGACACCGCGCCCTGCTTCGCGTCCCCGACCACGGTCGTCGTCGACACCACGGCCTGCACCATCAGCACCAACGGCGCCGTCAACGTCGCGCTCGCGGTGGCGAGCGACGGTATCTGCGGCTCCAACGGCTGCTTCGTCCCCCTCGACGCCAACAGTGCCTTCGGCTGGCAGCCGGTGAGCGGGCAGACCGGGACGCTGCAGCTGCCCCAGGCCCTCTGCGGGCCGACCGGCAAGATCGCCAGCGGGGACGTGCTCGCCGTGGTCACCTCTCCGGTGACGACCTCGTGCGCGCTCAAGGGCGAGTCCCTGCCGACGTGCGGCCCGTGGTCGTCGGCGGGCGCCTCCACCCCGGCGCAGCCGGCGACCACGCCGATTGCCCTGGTCACCGGCCAGAACCACCCCGCCTCCCTCGCGGTCGACGTGACCAACGTCTACTGGACCAACTCGGGGACGGCCGCCAGCTCCACCGGGCCCGCGGTCACGCCGACCGGCGCCCTGCGAGGGATCCCCATCCCCGGCGGCAAGGCCGTCGACCTCGCGACCGCTCAGGCCGGCGCCCGCGACGTCACCCTGGCCCTGGGGCCGGGCGGCAACGCCAGCAGCTTTTACTGGACCACCGCCGGCATCAACCCGCCCCAGGCCACGAACGCGGACGGGCAGGTCTGGTCGATGGCGGCCGGTGGCAAGGCGGTCGCGCTGGCGAGCAACCAAGCGGGGCCGCAAGGGATCGCGCTGCACGGCGGCAACGTCTTCTGGACGGCGTTCGGCGTGTACGAGCTCCCCCTCGGCGGCACGCTCCAGACGACCCTCGATCCGGCCCCGGCCGCCGGCGCCGCCGAGTACTACCCGACCCGGATCGCCGTCGACGACACGTTCGCGTTCTGGACCAACGAGGGCACCCTCGCCGGCATGAACGGGTCGCTCTCGATGGCGCTCCTCGCCGACCCGACGCCCATCGCCATCGCCACCGGGGCGAGCAACCCGCGCGGCATCGCGCTGGATCTGGGCACGACGGGCAACGCGGTCGCGCTCTACTACACCAACTTCGAGGCCCAGGGCTCGGTGGTCATGATCCCCATCGTCGGCGGAGCCGCGGGCGCTGCGGTGACGGTCGCCAAGGGGCTCGGCTACCCCGACGGGATCACGCTGGATGCGAGCACCGTCTACTGGACCAACCGGGGCGACGGGACCGTGAACAGCCTCCCCAAGGGGAGCTCGGGTACCCCGGCGCCGCTCGCCAGCGGGCAGAACAATCCCGGCGCGATCGTGGTCGATGGCACCAACATCTACTGGATCAACGAGGGGGACCCCAACCTCGCCGACGGCGCCCTGATGAGGCTCGTCAAGCCGTAGTCATCCTGGGGACCGCCCGAGAGCGGTCGCCGACCGGTCATCCTGGGGACCGCCCGAGAGCGGTCGCCGACCGGGGGTCACTTCTTCTCGACGATGACGATCTGGACGCGCCGGTTCTGCTTGCGGCCGTCAGCCGTCTTGTTGTCGGCGATGGGCTTGTCGCCGCCGTAGCCTCGCGCGATGAGCCGGCCGGCAGCGACGCCGTGATCGACCAGCCATTTGCGCACGGACTCGGCCCGAGCCGTGGAGATCTTCACGTTGAAGTCGGCCTTGCCGGTGTTGTCGGTGTGCGCCTGCACCTCGAGCTTGAGCAGCTCGGGGTGCTGGGCGAGCACGTCGCGCACCTCGCCGAGGAGGGCCTCGGCGGACTTGTCGAGGGGCGCCGGATCGCTGGCGGCGATGCGGAACTTCACCTCGCGCAGCAGCGCGATCTCGCCGTCGCGCACGCGCACCAGCAGCGGGCAGCCGTTGGCCTTGGGGTCGGCGCTGGCCGGGCCCTTCTCGTGGGGGCAGGCGTCGACGGCGTCGAGGATGCCGTCGCCGTCGCTGTCGGCGTTGACCGGGCAGCCGTTCTTCTTCGGGTCGGGGCTGGGGGGGCCCTTGACGTCGGGGCAAGCGTCGAGTGAGTCGGGCACGCCGTCACCGTCGCGGTCGACGGGGCACCCCGCGTTCGCGGCGTCGCCCTTGACGTCGGGGCAGAGGTCGATCGCGTCGGGGACGCCGTCGCCGTCACGATCGGCGGGGCAGCCGTTGGTCTTCGGGTCCGCGGTCGGGACGCCCTTGACGTCGGGGCAGGCGTCGACGGCGTCCGGCACGCCGTCCTCGTCGCGGTCCTGCGCGGGGCAGCCGTTCTTCGCGGGGTCGGCGCTCCTGGGTCCGAAGGCGTAGGGGCAGGCGTCGTCGCGGTCGAGGATGCCGTCCTGGTCCGAGTCGAGCTGCGCCTCGTCCGATTTGCCGGGGAGCGGCGACCACGCGACGCTGCCCAGCGCCCGCACCTCCGGTGTCCCGAGGGCCCGGGTCAGCCCTGGCCCGGCCGCGGCGCCGATCACCAGCGATCCGGCGAGCCGCACCTTGACGTCGAGGAGCGCCTCCGCGTTGGTGGTGCCGCCGCGCGGGATCATCGCGGCGCCGACCGTGAGGGGCGCGTTCTGGAGCACCGTCGAGGCGTACACCTCGGGGCCGATCTGGAGGAGATCCCCCGCCAGGTTGACCCCGAGGCCGCCTCCGTAGGTGAGCGACGGCGGGTCGGACGACCCGGCGATCTCGGCGCCGAGCACGGCGCTCCACACGATGCGCCGGTAGCGCCCGCCGACGAGCACCTGCGGCGCCTCCCGCGTCACTCCCTCGCCCGCGTAGGAGCCCTTGGGCGCGGTGGGGACGTGCAGGTAGAAGCCCGCGGCGGCCTGGAAGGCGTCGTCCTCATTGCCGAAGAAGCGCACCCGGAGGCCGAGGCGCAGGTCCCCGATCTGGGCCGACGAGGGGGACTTGAAGCTCACCCCCTGGAGGGTGGGGCTGGAGCCGTTCTGCAGCACCGCCACCGGGAGCAGCGCCGAGACGAGGAGGCGGTCCCAGAGGGCGAGGGAGGCGTCGACGTTCAGGAACGCCTGGTTGGCGACGATCGCGCCGCTGGTCGTGCCGGAGGCGACCTCGAGCGGATTCCGCGCGTAGTCGAACATGACCAGCCCGCGCGGCACCAGGTGTCCGCCGATGAACGGCGAGGGCACGCCGAAGAGCGCATCGCCGGCGGGCGTGGGCTGGAGCTGGTCGAGGGCGAGGCCGGTGCCGGGAGCTTGCGCGCGGGCGCGCGTCGCCCCGAGGAGCCCCGCCGCGGCGAGGACGAAGACGGGGGCGAATCGTGCCATTCTCGTGCCGACTCTAGCGTCATCCTCGTCAGCCGAGCAACCGTCGTCGTGGACCGCGGCTCCGCGGTGACGCTCGGCTCACCCGACTCCGCCGCCGGTCTCCACCACGAGCCGCGAGAGCGCCTCGCGCAGCCGATCGGGCAACGCCGCCGGCCGACGCGACGCCCGATCGACGAAGACGTGGACGAACCAGCCCTCCGCAGCCGCCTCGTCCTCGCCGGGCGCGAACAGCCCGATCTCGTAGCGCACGCTCGACCGCCCGAGCTTGGCGACGCGCAGGCCCGCCTCGACGTCGGCGGGGAACGACAGCGCCTGCCGGTACCGGCAGTGCGACTCGGCCACCACCCCGATGACCGGGCCGCCGGCGATGTCGAGCCCTCCGGCGGCGATCAGGTAGCGATTGATGACCGTGTCGAAGTAGCTGTAATAGACCACGTTGTTGACGTGACCGTAGACGTCGTTGTCCATCCACCGCGTCGGCACCACGACGGAGTGGGGGAACGCGCCGCGCCGGGCCGGATCGGCCTCCCTCGCCGTCATCGCCTCACCAGTAGGCCAGCGCGCCGCGGAAGAGCGCGCCGAGGTCCTCGCGCTCGATCGGGCGCGGAGCGTTGTCGATCAGGCGCGTCTGCACGATGGTCCCCGCGGTGAGCGCCGCCAGGTCGCCCGCGCCATAGCCGATGCCGGAGATGCCGTTGGGGAGGTGGGTCGCTCGCATCATCGCGACGATCTGGCCGGCGAGCACCTCGCCCGCGTCGGCAGGAGCCGCGCCCCGCAGGTCGGCGCCGAGCCAGGAGGCGGCGGCGAGGTGGCGCTCCGGGCTGGTCTCGGCGAGGAGCCGGAACACCGCGGGCGCGTTGACGATGACGGAGACGCCGTGCGGCACGAGCGGCTCGTGGTCGGGATACCCTGGCATGTGGAAGTCGCGGACCATCCCGGAGACCGCGTAGGACATGGCGTGAGGCAGGTGGACTCCCGCGTTGCCGAAGGCGATGCCGGCCAGCGTCGCCGCCCAGGCCATGCCCTCGCGCGCTTCGGCGTCGTCCGCGTCCGAGACGGCGCGGACCAGGAAGCGGCCGGCGAGCTCGAGCGCCTCGCGACAGCCCATGTCGCTCCACGGGTTCCTGCCCTGGCTCATCGGCCGGGCGGCCGCGCTGGGACCGCGAGGGCGCGCGCCGAAGGAGCGGGCGGAGTACGACTCCAGGGCGTGGCTGAGCACGTCGAAGCCACTCGCCGCGACGACGCTGGTGGGCAGCGTCTCCGCGGCGGACGGGTCGACCACGGCCATCGTCGGCCGCAGCCTCCGCGAGACGATCCCCGTCTTGGCCCGGCGGGCGCGGTCGTCGAAGACGGCGATGCCGGTGCACTCGCTGCCGGTCCCGATCGTGGTGGGGCAGGCGATGTGCGGGGGCAGGGGGCCCGGCACCTCCCGGCCGCTGCCGATGGGGCGGTTGACGTACGCCAGGAAGTCCGCCGGGTGGGTCGCGTAGAGGATGGCGGCCTTGCACGTGTCGATGACCGAGCCGCCCCCCACCGAGACGTAGCCGTCGAAGCGACCCTCCCGCGCGAAGCCGGCGGCGGCCTGGAACGAGGTGTCCGTCGGCTCGATCTGGACCTCGTCGTAGAGGGCGAAGTCGACGCCGGCGGCGGTGAGCGCGCGCATCACCGTGGCCACGGGCGGGAGGCGGGCCACGACGCGGTCGGTGAAGAGCGCGACGCGGCGCGTCCCGAGGGCCCGCAGGTGCTCGCCGACCTCCGCGAGCGCGCCGCGCCCGAAGGTGACCGCGGCGGGCTCAATGGTGAAGATCGAGTCCCCTCCTTCGGTCAGCGGGTGGCCGAGGCAACAGAGCATCGAGGCATCCTACCCGAGGCGGTCCGAGATGCCGCCCACGAACCTCGCCGGGCGTCGGGGCGTTGTGGTGGCTCGCCTGGCTCTTCCCTGGCTCTGCGTGGTGACCTCCTGGTCTGGCGCCCGCTCTCTGGCCTCGACGCGCGAGCGCCTCGTGGAGTACGTTGACAAATTGCCGTCCTCTCGTGCCGCGCTCGCCAGTCCGATGCCCCCTGGGTCCGACCTCGCGAACGCCTGGAGCCGGCGGGGGTCGACAGTGGAAAGAAGGGCCGAATCCGTGATGTCGAAACTGAATGGATCCTTGTTGGCGGTCCTGCTGAGCGTTCTCGCCGCGGGATCCTCCGCATGTGGGAGCGCGGGTGGCGAGACCACCAGCGACTCCACGAGCGGCAGCGGCTCGACCAGCAGTAGCGGGTCGACCGGCGCGGGCGGCTCGACCAGCAGCAGCGGCGCGACCAGCAGCAGCGGCGCGACGACCAGCAGCGGCGCGACGACCAGCAGCGGCTCGACCAGCAGCGGCGGGACGGGCACGGGCGGCTCGACCAGCAGCAGCGGTTCGACCAGCAGCAGCGGCGTGATTGGCGCGGGCGGCGCGACCAGCAGCAGCGGCGCGACCGGCACGGGCGGCGCGACGAGCAGCAGCGGCTCGACCAGCAGCAGCGGCGCGACCGGCACGGGCGGCGCGACGAGCAGCAGCGGCTCGACCAGCAGCAGCGGCGCGACCGGCACGGGCGGCGCGACGAGCAGCAGCGGCGCGACCGGCACGGGCGGCGCCACCACCAGCGGGTCCTCCAGCAGCGGCGCCGGCGGCATGGCGGGCACCGGGGGCATGAGCGCCTCCAGCTCGTCCGGCACCCTCTCCGGAACTTCGACGAGCAGCAGCGCCTCCTCGAGCGGGTCGAGCAGCTCCGGAGCGGGCTCCACCACCTCCAGCTCCTCCTCGTCCAGCGCGGCGTCGAGCTCGTCGAGCGCGAGCTCCTCCTCGTCCAGCGCGGCGTCGAGCTCTTCGAGCGCGAGCTCCTCCTCGTCCAGCGCGGCGTCGAGCTCTTCGAGCGCGAGCTCCTCCTCCTCCAGCAGCGGCTCCCCCGTCGTGCCGTGCGTTTCGGACGCGCACTGCCTCAGCGACAGCTGCCAGATCGTCGTCGACCCCGGCATGAACGGCCTCGCCGAGGAGTGTCAGCCGAGCGTGGGTCCCGGCGCCATGGGAACGCCGTGCACCCAGGACAGCGACTGCAATGACAACCTGTGCTTCACGGGCTACTGCAGCGGTCCCTGCGTGGACAGCTCCAACTGCGCCGCCGGCGGGACCTGCACCCCGGAGACGATCACCACGGGCGGCTTCACCGGCGTCTACGAGGTCTGCGTCACCTGCGCCGTGACCGGCCTCGACGTGGAGCCGGTCCCCCTGCAGACCATCACCGTCAACGCAGGCCAGATGACGCCGACGGTGACCTTCGACGCGTTCCTCGACTGCGGCCCCGTGAGCGTCGCGTGGGCCGTCGACAAGGGCAACGTCGCCACCATCGCCGCGGGCCCCTCCTCGACGGGCGTGCTCGTCCCCACCGGGACCGCCGGCGGCCTCGTCACGGTGAGCGCAGGCTTCAACGGCACCACCCTCCAGCGGCAGGTCTTCATTCAGCTCGTCGCCAGCCAGAACGGGCCCACCGCGGGCGAGACGGGCCAGATCCCGACCGCGCCCGGCCAGATCACGGCGGGCGGCGGCGTGGGTGGTGTCGGCGGCACGGGTCTCGGCACCCCGGTCACCAGCACGGGCACCCTCACGGCGCTCAACAACCCGACCGGCAACGTCGACGCGGCCGGGCTCGCGTTCCTCTACCCCTACAACGCGACGGTGTGGCCGCGCGGCATGCTCGCGCCGCTCATCATGTGGACGTGGGCCCCGCCGGGTGGGCCGGTGGCGCCGGGCAACGCGGACGCCATCGAGATCCAGCTCAAGACGACCTCGGGATCGTTCTCGTACACGGGCACCTTCGGACCGCCGGCGATCCTCACGCAGCTCGGCGGCAACTTCATCAACATGCCCATCCCCCAGAACATCTGGGACATGGCCACCAACACCGCGGGCGGCGCGACCGACCAGCTCACGCTGAGCCTCACCGTCGCGAAGGCGGGGGTGGGCTATGGCCCGATCTCCGAGACCTGGACGATCGCGCCCGCGCACCTCTCGGGCACCATCTACTACCAGTCGTACGGCACCCAGCTCGTCCAGAACTACAGCGGCGCCATCGGCGGCAACGGCGACTTCGGCGGCGCGATCCTCTCGATCCAGCCCGGGGCCACGGCGCCGACGGTGGCGGCGGGGACCAACACGATGGGGAGCGGCTGCCGCGTCTGCCACTCCGTGGGCGCCGCGGGATCGATGCTCGTCGTGCAGCACGGGGACAACTACGGCGCGAGCTCGGCGTACGTGCTCGGCACCACGGGCAACACCGAGCACCCGATGACCCACGACGCCGCGCCGGATGGGGATTTCCCGCCCGCGATGTACGCGGACGGCTCGCTGGCGCTCAGCAACAGCGGTCAGCTCCTGCCCCTGTGGAATGACACCACGCCCATCGCCACCACCGGCCTGACGGCGACGAACCTCGGTCAGCCAGCGTTCTCGCCCGACGGGACCAAGATCGTGTTCAACCCGGCGGCGGGGTCCTTGACGAACAACCAGACGCTCTACGTCATGGCGTTCAACAAGGCCACGATGGCCTTCTCGGGCGCCACGCTGGTGGCGAGCGACGTGGGCCAGGCGTCCCAGGTGAAGCCGGGCTGGCCGGCGTTCTTCCCGGACAGCAACTCCGTCGTCTACCACCAGCAGGTCCTCACCGGGATCGAGAACGATCTCGGCACGCGGGCCGGGAACCAGGCGGAGATCTACTGGACGTCGGTGACCAGCTCGGCGGCCGTCACCCCGCTCAACAACCTCAACGGCGTCGGCTACCTGCCGAAGCTGGCGGTGCCGAGCACGATGACGTGCAAGGCCGACGGCTACTCGGTCGCGGCGAGCCCGTCGGGGAGCATCCAGCCGAACCTCGACCACAGCCAGGACGCCACCATGAACTACGAGCCGACCGTGAACCCGATCGCCTCCGGCGGGTATGCGTGGGTCGTCTTCACCAGCCGTCGCATGTACGGCAACGTCGCGGCGATCCCGCCGTATTGCAGCGACCCGCGCGGCGTCAATCTGGCGCCCAACACGACCAACCCGCTCGCCACCAACATCACCACCAAGAAGCTCTGGGTCGCCGCCGTCGACCTCAGCCAGGGGGCCGGCGTCGACTCGAGCCACCCGGCCTTCTACCTGCCGGCGCAGGAGCTCATCGCCGGCAACTCGCGCGGCTTCTGGTCGCTCGATCCATGCGAGGCCAACGGTGCGTCGTGCGAGACCGGCGACGAGTGCTGCAACGGCTACTGCGAGCCGAACGGGACGGGCGGCCTCGTCTGCGCCAGCAGCAACCCCAACAACAACTGCTCCGCGGTCGGCAACAAATGCGCCACCGCCAACGACTGCTGCGACACGTCGAACCGTTGTGTGAACGGCTTCTGCACGCTCGCCAACTGAGAGCCCGCCGGCGCCGGGCGGCGAAGGTCGCCCGGCGTGTGGCCATGTCTCATCCATCTCGGCGCGCTGGCTTGTCGCCCGCGGCCGCTCCAACCGGTCCCACATCGCGGAAGCCGTAGCCCCGTCGTCGGGCGCGCCGTCGGATCGCCACCGTGTGACGCAGCTCGGCGCGGAACAGCCACCGCCGCCAGGGTCACGGCCAGATCCGCCGCGGGTGTACGCGGCCCGCGCCCGCTGTGAGCTCGCGCAACGCGGACGAGGGTGGGAGAGGGAAGATCAGGTCGCCCTCCAGCGTACGATCGACGTCGTTGTGAAAGGTGACGGTGATGGCCGTGCGGGAGCTCGGGCCGTCAATGGCGACCCGTGGGGTGACGGAGCGGACGGCGAGGGAAAGGTGCCGTCCCGAGCATCCTTCGGGCGGATGGAGGAGGGGTCGGAGGTCTCGGCGGTCATTGGCGCACGAGGCAGCCGTCTCGCCGAGAACGAGTCGAGGGGCCCAATCGTTCGCGCCCGCGGCGGTCCGACGTCCGCGGGAACAAACCCTCCGCGGCCCTGTCCTTGCTGCTGTCAGTGCTACCCCCTCCGAGAGGAGCCTCTCCGCCATGCCAGCGTGCGCTCGCATCTCCCTCGCCCACCTCGCCGACGCCACCGGGATTGTGCCCGAGGCGCTGGCAGCCGAGCGGATGACTCTGCAGCGGGCTTCCGGGCTCATCCTGCCCGACCGCGCGGCCGAGCGGCGTGGTCGCCGGGGCCCCCCGCAACCCTCCGCGGAAGAGCTCACGAGCCGAGCGCCCGTCGGCGCGAACGAGACGGCCCCCCGGCAAGCCGCTGCCTGAGGGTGAACGGCGCGCACGGCTCACAACGGAGGCGGCACCCCGTCGCGCCGCCGCAGCGTCGGCACCAGCGCCAGCGCCGCCAGCAGGGACAGCACCACGAACACCTGAAAGAGCGCCCCCCACCCGAAGCGCGCGCTCACCCCCCGCGTGACCACCTCCTGGAAGATGGCGCCCAGCGAGCCCATGCCGTTGATCAGCCCGGCCGCCAGCGCCGCCGCCTGGGGCCCGCCCGCATCCTGCGCCGCCGCCCCCGAGACCAGCGCGTCCGGGCCGAACAGCAGGAACCCGATCAACGCCAGCCCGAGCACGTTGGCGAGCACGCCGCTGCCCACTCCCAGGTAGAGCCAGAACGCGCCGGCCAGGCCGACCAGCGAGACGAGGGCCACCGCGGTGCGCGGGACGGCGCGTAGGCGGTCCGAGAGCACCCCGATGACGACCGCGCCGGCGATGCCTCCCCACTCGAACGCGGTGGAGACGTCGGCCGCGCGCCGGGTCTCGTAGTGGAGGACCTTCTCCAGGTAATACGGCGCCCAGAACAGCAGCGAATAGCGGATGAGCTTGAGGCAGAAGTAACAGGCGCCGAGCGACCACAGGAGGGGGCTGCGGAGGAGCCGCCGGCGCGCGGCCGCGAGCACCGGCGCCGAGGCGGCCGGCGAGGCCTCCCTCGGGGGCGGCGCGAGCGGGCCGCGGCGGAGGAAGAGCAGGACCAGCACGCCGACCGCGGCGACCACCAGCGCCGGGCCGTGGAACGCCCACGACCACCCCCAGCCCCGGAGGAAGCGCACCGCGACGCTGGTCGCGACGATGCCGCCGACCTGGTAGCAGGTCGACCACAGCCCCATCACCACGCCGCGCCGCGCGGGGGGCGTCCACTCCGCCATCGCCTTGATGTTGCCCGGCCAGCCCGTCGACTGGGCGAAGCCGTTGGCGAGCGAGGCCACGAGGAACAGCGATCCCGTGGTCGAGGCCCCGAACGCGAAGCACGCCAGCGCCGACGCGAGCATGCCACCGCCGATGAGCCGGCGGGCGCCGACCCGATCGCCGAACCAGCCGTTGACGTACTGGCCGACCGCGTACGCCGCGAGGTACGCCGTCTCCACCCCGTAGAGCGACGCCTTGCCGAGCGCACCTTCGAGCGTGGCTTTGGCGACCGGGAGCCCTTTGCGCCCGAGGTAATAAGTCGCATACGAGACCCAGGTGAGCCCGTACGCCACGGCGCGGGCGGACGCGCGGGTGTCTTCCTCCGGATCGGCGTGCGCGGGCACTCGCGGAGCCTACTCGCGCCGGGCACCACGGATCGCTTTCTCGTGCGACCGCGTGGTAGATCGGGACGTGCCCGAAGCGATCGTCATCGGAGCCGGCCCCAACGGCCTCACCGCGGCGGCCTACCTCGCCCGCGCCGGCCTCTCGGTGCTGGTGCTCGAGGCCAAGGAAGAGCCGGGCGGCGCGGTGCGCACCCGGGAGGTCACGCTGCCGGGCTTCAAGCACGACCTGGGCGCCGCCTTCTTCCCGTTCGGTCAGGTCTCGCCCGCGCTGCGGCTGCTCGATCTGCCGGGCGCGGGGCTGGTGTGGCGGCACGCGCCCATCGACAGCGCCCACCCCGCGCCGGACGGCACGTGCGCGTCCATCAGTCGCGACGTCGAGACCGCCGCGCGCGCCTTCGGCGCCGACGGCGACGCCTGGCGGCGGATCGCGCTCTGGCACGGGCGCACCGGGGAGCGGATGCTCGCGGCGCTCCTGTCCACGCTGCCCGCCGTGGGGCCGATGCTGCGCTTCGGCCCGCTCAACCTGCTGCGCCTCGCCCGCGTGGCGCTGTCCAGCGGGCGCGGGTACGCGTCCTCGCAGTTTCGCACCGAGGCGGCACGCCGGGTGATCCCCGGGCTGGCGCTGCACACGGACGTGGGCCCCGACGATCCGATGGGCGCGGTGGTGGGCTTCGTGCTCGCGGTGCTGGCGTCGAGCGGGGGCTTCGGCGTGCCCGAAGGGGGCGCGGGGGCGATCACGGCGGCGCTCCTCCGCCGCGTCGAGGAGGCGGGCGGCACCCTCCGGTGCGGCGCGCGCGTCTCCGAGATCCTGGTGCGCGGCGGACGCGCGGTGGCCGTGCGCACCGACGCCGGCGAGGAGATCGAGGCCACGCGCGCCATCGTCGCCGACGTGGCCGCGCCCGCGCTCTACCTCCGCCTCCTCCACGAGGCCGTCGTGCCGCCCCGGGTCGCGCGGGCGATGCGGCGCTTCGTCCACGGGTTCGGCACCTTCAAGATGGACTTCGCGCTCGACGGCCCGGTGCCCTGGACCCACCCCGACGCGGCCCGCGCGGCGGTGGTCCACGCCGGCGACAGCCTCGACGACCTGGCGCGCTTCACGGCCGAGGTGCGCGCCGGCAAGCTGCCGGAGCACCCCTACCTGGTCATCGGCCAGCAGTCGCTCGCCGACCCGACGCGGGCGCCCGCGGGGCGGCATACACTGTGGCTCTATTCGAGGGTGCCCTCGCGACTCGAGGGTGGCTGGGAGGCGGCGCGAGAGCGCTTCGCCGACCGGATCGTGGCGCGCATCGAGGGGCTGGCGCCCGGCTTCCGCAAGCGCATCCTCGCGCGGGCAGTCTGGGCGCCGGGCGATCTGGAGGCGCTGGACGAGAACCTGATCGGGGGAGATCTCAGCGGGGGCTCCGCGGGGATCCGGCACCAGCTCTTCTTCCGGCCGGTGTTCCCCTGGTTCCGCTACCGGACGCCGATCACCGGGCTCTACCTGGGGTCGTCCTACACGCACCCCGGCGCCGGCGTGCATGGAGCGTGCGGCGCCAACGCGGCCGGGGTGGTCTTGAAGGACCTCGGCTAGCCCGGCCGCTTGGAGATCAGGTGAACGCGTAACGGTAGTGAACCTCGGCGCTCCCGATGGAGAACCCGAGCACCCGCTTCGCCGTCACCGACCGCGCCCCCACCAGCTCGAGGCCGCGCTTGAAGTAGCCGATGATCGCGTACTCGAAGTAGACGTGCCGGTGCGGCGCGGGGATGCCGAGCAGCCGGAGGTCGACGACCCTGTCGCCGACCTGGGCCTCGGCGCGGCCCTCGGAGAAGTAGTTCTGGTAGATGAACCGCGCGGTCTCGGCGAACTGCGTCACGCTCCTGCTGGCCCGCAGGTTCTTGTACGGCCCGGCGGTGAGCCCCCACTCGGCG
>Ga0302267_10001440_pt1 | contig 30403 bp, 23 predicted proteins | sample III_Bog_E1_3_FD_194555 | JGI IMG/M metagenome (GOLD analysis project Ga0302267, IMG submission 194555) | Peat permafrost microbial communities from Stordalen Mire near Abisko, Sweden - III_Bog_E1_3 | ecosystem: Environmental > Terrestrial > Soil > Wetlands > Peat | place: Sweden: Abisko...
CAAGTATGGTGCGGGTGGAAGTCGTTGGATTTAAGAAGGTTAGTCAAGGTCAGTCGGGGGAGGGGCTTGCTTTTTTTGGATGGGGTATGGGGGATCGGGTTGCAGGCCTGCCTGAAGGCGCATTCAGTGGTTCGATCGATTTTCAAATGCGTTTGCCCTGGGGGGTCAACGGCGTCCGCCTGCCTTTTTCCCATGCTGCAGCGGTGAACATCCCGCCTGTCCCCGGGTTTCGTCTCATGAACAGACCCCGAAAAGCAAATGCAGATCCTTCGACTCACCACCCCCCACCTCCACCCCAGCGACGAAGACCTGTCGCCGGGGACCCCGGAAATGAAGTGCGCTTGGGGCCCCTTTCGCTCAGGATGACAGTTCATTTATTTTGTAACTCGCTAAAGCGAGTCGGGCTGCTCCCTATGAACAAAGGATGTGAGGCGCGGGTCTGGAGACCCGCACGACAGCCGGTCTGGAGACCGGCGCTACTCTCTGAGGTGTTGTTCAGTCCAGATGTAACTTGCGACGCAAGTCATGATGCTCCCCATGAACAAGGCCGAAAAGCAAGCGCAGATTCCTCCACTGCGGTCGGGATGACAGTGTGGTGGTAATGAACTTTCTGGGGGATCTTCGGCGTTCGTGGAAGTGGACCTTGGAAATCGATGAAACCGATTTCCACATTCCCACCGCCACGCCTACTGCGAGACATATATAGAAAAATCCCGAAAAAGGAGCCGTCCGAAGCTGCCCGCCTCAAACTAACCCTTCAGGCTCAATCCTGGATTGGAAAAGACTACATGCGCCATTCACGCCGTCCTGGCAGGGAGAACGCCATCCCCTCACAGAAGATGTACAAACTATTCCAATTCAAATACTGAATTATCAGATACTTACGCCACATACCCCATTTTTTGACACCTCCACACCCTGGAACCGGGGCAGCGATTGTCGCCGTCAACTGTTGCTGATATAGAATCGATATTGCGAATGGAGTTGTTTCTTAATCTCGCGTGGGTACTGCTGGCCGCGTTCATGCTGTGCACATGGCTGCGGTGCACATCGCTCACGGGCACACACAGGCGCATGCAGTTTGTTGCTCTGACTCTACTGCTCCTGATTCTTTTCCCCGTGATTTCGGTGACAGACGACTTGCAGGCTGTCCAGAATCCTGCGGAGACAGACTGTTGCCAGCGGAGAAGCCATCTCCATGGCCCAGTGTGGCCGACTTTCGGCACCGCAGCAACTCTGCCGCCCCCTGAATTCTCGGGAATGCAATCTTTCATACAACGGATTGCACTTCCAGGGAGAATTGCACCAAGGGTGTTCGCTCGTCCTGAGCTGGCTCCCATCTTCAACCGCCCCCCGCCGGTTGCCTGAACTTTCCCCTGATCTAACTTACGCCATCCGCTTCTCTTAATCCTGCGTCCGCCGTGCAGACTACGGCGCAAAGGTTGCTTATGAGGCATTTCTTCGCTTCCCTGTTCATCGCAGCAGCAGTTGTTGCGCTTGCAACTGTCGCTGCCCCGGCACAAAAACCCCTTGAATGGGACCAGGTCAAAGCAGAGTTTGAGTCCTCAAACCCCGCTCTCAAAGCCGATGCGCTCGGTGTCGATGAAATGAAGGCACAAGAGATTACCGCCTTCCTTCGTCCAAATCCGCAGTTAACGGCGGCCACCGACGGAACGCAGCTTTTCCCCCATGACGGTGTGTGGCAACCACTATCCGGGAACCAGGCTGAGGGCACCTTCAGCTATCTCCACGAACGCGATCGAAAGCGGGAACTTCGCCGGCAGAGCGCGAAAGAAGGCACTCAGATTCTCGCTTCAGAGCATGCCGACCTTGAGCGGAATCTTCTTTTCAATCTCCGCTCTCTTTTTGTACAGACCCTGCAGGCAAAGGCTGTAGTCGATCTGGCCAAGGCAGACATGGAGTATTACGACAAAATCATCCAGATCAGCCGCGACCGCTTCAACGCAGGGGACCTTGCCAAAATCGACCTGGATCGCATCGAGTTGCTGCGCGTGCAATACGAAGTGGAAATCCAGAACGCGATGGTCAACCTGCGCACCTCGAAGATCCAGCTTCTGCAACTGCTCAATTCCCGCACGTCGGTGGAGCAGTTCGACGTCACTGGGCCTTTTGACTTCTCTCCAGACCTGAAACCACTTGACGATTTCCGGCAGATTGCTGTCGATGAACGTCCCGACCTTCGCGCCGCGCTTCAATCCATCCAACAGGCCGATACGAATCACAAACTGGCCATCGCCAACGGCTCCACAGACCCGACCTTCAGCGCCTGGTACACATGGAACCCGTCGTTCAACAATCCCAACGACCAGCAAACTCTGGGGCTGAGCGTGAGCGTGCCGCTGCGCATCTTCGATCGCAACCAGGGAGAAAAGCAGCGAACCAAGATCGATATCGACCGCAACCGCCAACTGACCGAAGCGGCTCGTGCCCAGGTATTCAGTGACGTGGACTCCGCTTATGTCCAGTTGGAGAGCGCTCTTGCACTGCTCAAGCCGTACAAAGCGCAGTACAACGATCAAGCCCTCCGCGTGCGCGACACGGTCACATATTCCTATCGGCACGGCGGTGCTTCCCTGATGGATTTTCTGAACGCGCAGAGCGATTTTCGGACCGTACAGCTCGCCTATGTGCAACTCATCGGCTCTTATCTAACCGCTGCTGGGCAATTGAATCTGGCCGTTGGCCGCGAGGTGATCCAATGAACGTTCTTCCTTTCTTGAAGTTGTCCAGAAGATCGTGGCTGGCATTGAGCATCGTCGCATCCGTCGGTCTTTGTCTCTCCGGGTGCAAGGAAAAAGACAAGGGTGAAACCGCACCGCCGCCCGCGAAGGTCATTCAGGTCGCGGACATGAATCTGATCACGATCGACAAAGACGATGTGGCGAAGTTTGCTGTTGTCACTGCCGGCCAGATTGAGGATTCCTCTGCATTGACGTCCACTGGAACAGTTCTTCCCGATATTTCGCGCGAGATTCCCGTCATCTCGCTTGCAAATGGCCGCGTCGTCGACATCAAGGCTCGCCTCGACGACAACGTGAAGAAAGGGCAACTGCTGCTCAAGGTGCAAAGCCCCGACATCACCGCTGCCTTTGATACCTACATCAAAGCCTCTGCCGACGAGCAACTTGCACACAAGGCTTACCTGCGTGCCGACGACCTCTTCCAGCATGGCGCAATTGCACAAAGCATGCTTGAGCAGGCCGAAGACTCAGAGAAAGACGCCAAGGCCGACCTCAGCGCAGCCGAGCAGCAGTTGCAGACTCTCGGTGTCGACAAGGACCATCCCAGCCCAATCGTCAACGTCTACGCGCCAATCTCCGGCGTAATCGTCGCGCAGAATGTCGCCAACGCTGGTGCAACAGGCGTGACCCTTTCCGGCTCGGCAACAGCCTTCACCCTTGCCGATCTCTCTGAAGTCTGGATCGTATGCGATGTCTTCGAAAACGACATCCAGAAACTGGCCCTTGGGCAGGAAGCGCACATCAAGCTCAACGCGTATCCTGACCGCACGATCACGGGACGAGTCAGCGACATCGGTCCGATTCTCGATCCAACGCTGCGCACCGCGAAGGTTCGGATTCAGGTTCCCAATCCCGGCTTTCTCAAGCTCGGCATGTTTGCCACAGCCACTTTCACCAGCAACACCAAACAGACGCGTGCAGTTGTGCCGGCCGACGCGGTGCTTCACCTCCATGACCGCGATTGGGTCTACCTGCCGGCTGGCGGCAACCAGTTCAAACGCACTGAGGTTCACGCCGGAAAAATGCTCGATGGAAACCGCCAGGAGATTCTCGACGGCATTCAACCCGGCCAGCAAGTCGTCAACGACGCTCTGCTGCTTGAGACTGCGGGGAATCAGTAATGATCCGCGCCCTTGTTGATTTTGCGTTGAAGAGTCGGTGGTTAGTGCTCGGCGGTGTTGTGGTTATTACAGCCTGGGGAGTTATTTCCTTCCGGGCGCTGCCTATCGAAGCCTATCCGGACGTAGCCAACAACTACGTGCAGATCATCACCCAGTGGCCAGGCCGCAGCGCTGAGGAGATTGAGCGACAGGTCACCGTGCCCGTTGAAATCCAGATGGCCGGCATTCCCCACCTCACGCATCTGCGCTCCACAACACTTGCGGGGCTTTCAAGCCTCATGCTCGTGTTTGACGATGAGTCCACCAGCGACGTCAATCGCGAACACGTCGTGGAGCGGCTAAGCCAGGTCAGCTTGCCGGCGAATCTGACTCCACAGATGGGCACAGATTGGAGCCCCGTCGGGCAGATCTACTGGTACACGCTTGAGAGCACGAACCCGTCGTACGACGTGATGGAGAAGAAATCGCTTGAAGACTGGCTGCTCGAGAAGTCTTTCAAAGGCGTTCAAGGTGTCGTCGATGTGTCGAGTTTCGGTGGGCCCACCAAGGAGTTTCAGATCCGTCTCGACCCGGACAAGCTGGTCTCTTATGGGCTCTCCATCGCCCAGGTTGAACAGCAAATTGCAAACAACAATACAAATGGCGGCGGCAGCTTTATTGAGCAAGGCGCACAACAGATGAATGTGCAGTCGGTGGGCCTGTTTACCAATGTGCAGGACATTGAAAATACAGTCATCAAGAATTCGAACGGGGCAGCGATCAAAGTGAGGGATATAGCCACCGTCGTTCAGGGCCCGAGGATTCGTCTCGGCCAAATAGGAAAGGCCACGCACCGCCCCGACGGGACAATCGTCGACAACCCGGACACCGTCGAAGGAATCGTGCTGCTGCAGAAGGGCGACGACTCGGACCCTGTCTTGCAAGGCATTCACGATGAGGTAGACAAGCTCAACAATGGCATCCTGCCAAAGGGCGTCAAGGTTGTGCCATTCCTTGACCGGTCCAAACTGGTGAAGTACACGGTTGAGACGGTGGAACACAACCTGACTGAGGGTGTGATCCTGGTTTCGATCATTCTTTTTGTCTTCCTCGGGAACGTGCGCGGAGCAATCATTGTTGCGCTCACCATTCCATTCGCGCTTTTGTTCGCGGCAATCTGTCTGGACCTGAACCACATTCCAGCCAATCTTCTTTCGCTCGGGGCATTGGACTTTGGGATGGTTGTGGATGGCTCGGTGATCATGATCGAAAATATCGTCCGGCATCTGTCTTACCAGGACGACACACGCACGCCAGGACAAAGAATTCGCGAGGCGGCTCACGAAGTGCAGCGGCCAGTTTTCTTTGCCCGCGGCATCATCATCGCCTCATACTTGCCGATCTTCACGCTGCAGGCCGTTGAGGGCCGTCTCTTCAAACCGATGGCCTGGACTGTCACCTTCGCCCTGATCGGTGCGCTTGTGTTCGCTATTATTGTGGCGCCGGTCATGGCCAGCATGGTCTTTCCCAAAGGTGCAAAGGAGTGGGAAAACCCTCTTCTCCACTGGCTCACTCGGCGTTATAGAGTCGCAGTTCGAGCGGCGATTGAGCACCGAAACCTTACCCTGGCCATCTGCACCGTTCTGTTTGCCGTCGCTGTTTATCTCACTGTTGGTGGACCGATTGGCTCGGAGTTCCTGCCCCACCTGGATGAGGGCTCAATCTGGGTTCGCGGCACGCTGCCTCCCAGCGAAGGGCCGACAGCAAGCATTGATTTCACCAACAAAGCCCGCCTTGTAATGGCATCATTCCCTGAAGTGACCCAGGTTGTGAGCCAGACCGGCCGGCCAGACGACGGTACCGACACTGCCGGCTTTTTTAATACGGAATACTTTGTCGATTTGAAACGGAAAGAGGATTGGCGACCAGGATTCCACCGAAACAAGGAAGAGTTGATCGCCGCAATCGATAAGGAGTTGTCGAAGTTTCCCGGAGTCATCTGGAACTACTCGCAGCCCATCTCCGACAACATGGAAGAAGCAGTCTCCGGAGTCAAAGGCGAACTTGCCGTGAAGCTTTACGGCTCCGACCTGCGCATGCTTGAGAAGACCGCCGAGAAGATCCAGGCGCAGATGGAAAATGTGAATGGAATTGAAGATCTGGGCATCTTCCGTATCGTCGGACAGCCGAACCTGAACCTGCAGGTTGACCGCGACGCGGCAGCGCGTTGGGGCATCAACGTGGCCGATATTCAGGACGCCGTGCAGACGGCTGTCGGCGCGAATGCCGTCACTCAATTGCAACAAGGTGAGGCTCGCTTCGATGTAACCTTGCGCTATCAAAAGCAGTATCGCGACACGCGCGAAGCCATTGAGGATATTCGCCTGGTTTCGCCAAGCGGTGAACGTGTTTCTCTGGCGCAACTCACGAAGACTTCCACTGACGATGGCGCGGAAGAAATCAATCGCGAGGCCGGCCAGCGCTACATAGCCATCAAATATTCCGTCCGTGGACGCGACCTCGGTTCAACCGTCGAAGAAGCGATCAGCAAAGTGAACAAGAACGTGGAACTGCCCACCGGCTATCACCTGGAATGGGCGGGAGAATATGAAAGTCAGAGACGCGCCAACAAGCGAATGGCGCTCGTGGTTCCCATTACTGTTCTGGTCATCTTTCTAATTCTCTACACCATGTTCCGGTCGGCAAAATGGGCCACCTTGATCCTGGTCTCCGTTGTTATGGCATCCATTGGCGGACCATTGGCGCTCTTCCTCACACACACCAACTTTTCAGTGTCTTCGGCTGTCGGCTTTCTTGCGCTTTTCGGAGTCTCCGTGGAAACGGGCGTAATCATGGTCGAGTTCACCAACCAGCTTCGAGCCAGGCGCAAGGGGATGGAAGAATCGACGCACGAACACATTGTCGATGCGGCGGTTGAAGGCGCGGTGCTCAGACTTCGGCCTGTCATGATGACCATGCTGGTTGCCACACTTGGACTGCTCCCGGCGGCGCTGTCTCATGCGATCGGTTCCGACTCGCAGCGTCCTTTTGCCATCGTCATTGTCGGTGGCCTGCTGGCAAATCTGGTCATAGGCGTATTCCTGCTGCCAACACTCTATGTGTGGGTTGCGCGCGACAACGATGTCCTGCCTTCCAGCGATGTCAGCGAGAGCTTCTAGCTTCGAACAACAACCGGCCCAGGCCTCAGTACGGAGGGCCAGGCTGGTTGCAGTGGATTGAGTCTGAACTACTCTTCGCGCAGCACTTCAAGGGGCCGCAACCCGAGAATCCGATAGCTGGCAACCCAACCCGTAGCGGTCGCAAGCACGGCTGTTCCCAGCAGAGCAACAATTGTCGCCCTCCACTCAATGTGGAAGCCGACCTCGAGCCTGTGCAGCAGCACACGGGTAAGTATGTTGGCAAACACCACGCCCACAGACCCGGCGAGCAGCCCAAGCACACTGAACTCGACGCTGAACGTGCGAACGATTCTCATCCGGGTCGCGCCAAGCGTCTTCAGAACCACAGCTTCCCTCATGCGACGAAAGCGCGTGCTGGCAATGCTCGAAGCCAGAATCATCAGCCCGGCAAAGATCGAGAATCCTGCCAGGAACCGCACCACAAAAGTGATCTGGTCCACAACCGATTCAATCCGATCGAGTACATCGGCAAGGTTGATAACGGTGATGGTTGGATAAGCCTGGAAGAGCGCGCGCTCGAGCGCAGGCACTTGCTTCGGATCGATGTGCGCACCACCGTACCAAGTCGCCGACTGGTCTTTGAGCAGTCCCGAAGGCAGCTCAAAGGAAACGCGCGAGGCCAGGTGCTGTCCATCCGAACGATAGATGGCAGCCACCTTGAGGGTGTGCACCACCCCACCGGTTTCCAGTTCCACCGTGGAGCCAACGCCAAGGTGAAGCCTCTCCGCCACCCCTGAGCCGATGGCCAGATTTGCGCCTCGCGGATCAGTCCACCATTTCCCCTGCGTTACCTTGTCGCCTTCCGGAGCAGAATCGGCCCAGCTCAGTTCCGCATTCTCAAGCATTCGCCTGGGGAAATGCGCTTCTTTGAGTTGGTCAAGCGTCTTGCCGTTCAGGGAAACAAAACGCCCCGTCACAACCGGCATCAGGTCCAGAGCCTGCTTTACGCCCGGTTGATGAGTGAAGAAGTCCTTCACCCCGGCGACCTCATCCGTAGTCACGTCAATCAGAAAGATATTCGGCAGATTCGGAGATGCCGTCTCACGCAGATCCCTCAGCAGCGCCGCCTGCATGAGATAGACAGCCAGAATCAGCATCACTCCCAGCCCCAGAGCCGCCAGCACAGCCGCCGATTGGTTGCCCGGCCGGTAAAGGTTTGCCAACCCCTGCCGCAGAAACGATGGCAGCCTCAGGCGCACACGATTCAACAGAAACCGCAGGAACCACAACGCAACAGCAGCCAAGACCAGCAAAACGATCAAGGCTACGGTAAACAGGAACGCAAACCATCCGCCCACCTTGGCAGAATCAGACAACCCCCATGCGATTCCACCCAAAGCAGCAATCACCAGCACCGAGATTCCCAGTTGCAAGCGTCGCGACCACCACCGTGCAAACCATCCGCCAACCCCTTGCGGTCCGGGCTCCACGAGCCTTCGCAGCACGAGCACCGGCCTCACGCCGCGCACATCGAGCAGCGGCGGCAAACAGAACAGCAGCGTTGTCAGCAGCCCGGTTCCCAGGCCGGCGAGTGCCGATCGCCATGGAAACTCCAGCGACGCATGCACCGGTAGCAAGTTCCCAAACACCGCAGGAAGCGCCGCCATCACGCCCACGCCCGCCGCTACGCCCAGCATAGCGCCAGCCAGCCCCAGCCCCAGCGTTTGCAGCAGAAAAATGCGCAGCAAATCGCTCGATCCCGCGCCCACAGCCTTCAGAATCGCCAGCATGTCCATGCGCTGTTCGAGATGGGCGTGCATGGCCATGGCCACGCCAATCGCCCCCAAAACCATCGCCACCAGGCAAATCAGGCTCAAAATGGCGGTGGAATTATCCAACCCTTGCGCGAGCGCCGGATTCCCTTCCTTGAAGTCCATCACCTGCGCGTCCGGGAGCGCCTGCTCCACACTCTTGCGCATGGCCACCGGGTCAGTGGTTGCGGGCAGCTTGAAGAGCAGCCTCTGGCTCGCCCGGCTGCCAGGCGCAATGAGCCCGGTCTCGCTTAGGGCCGCCTGCGAAATCATGACCCGCGGCCCCATGCCCGCCCCGGCCATCATGCGATCAGGCTCTTGCGCGAGAACAGCGGAGATTCTAAACTCGCGTCCGCCCAAGCGCAGAGTTTGGCCCACATGTGCATTGAGCCGAATCAAAAACTCTTCCGCAACCACAGCTGAATCTCCCTTTAAAGCCTGTTGCAGGCTCATCGCGGGTTCCAGTTCAGCGGTCCCATAGAACGGATACTCCGCCGGATCGACCGCCTTCAGCGAAACCAGCAACGGCACCGGGTCAGGCGGAACCGATGCCATAGAGATCGTCTCCGTCACCCACGTCGAACTAATCCCGGCACCGTCCTTTTTCAGAAGCGCCGCGAGCTTCCCCTTGTCATCCGCCGTCGGTTCGTGGAACAGTCTTGCGCTCAGATCGCCCGCCATCAGCGACCTAGACTCCGTCCCCAGCGTCTTGCGGAAGCTCTCGCTGAATCCACGCACCCCCACCAGCGCAGCAACTCCCACCGCGACAGACAGCACAACAAACGCAAACTTGCCCGGCGCGGACTTCAAATCGCGCCAGCCTATATCCGCCGCGCGCTTCCAACTCAAGGCTCGCTTAGCCATTCGCGCCCCGCTCCACTACGGCTTCGCTAACTGGCGCGGAAAACGGCAGCGAATCCTCCACCACCATTCCATCCCTCAGCACGATCTTCCGGTCTGCCATCGCCGCGACTTCCGGGTCATGCGTCACCAGCACCAGCGTGGTCCCGGCTTTGCGATTGCGGTTCAGCAGCAGTTCGAGCACCAGCTTTCCGTTCACTGAGTCAAGGTTCCCGGTCGGCTCATCGGCCATCACAATCGGCGGCTCCACAACAAACGCCCTCGCCAGCGCTACGCGTTGCTGTTCCCCGCCAGACAGTTGGACCGGATAGTGGTCTATCCGCTCAGCAAGGCCCACTTCTGCCAGCAACATGCGTGCCCGGCTCAATCCGCTGCCCTGCTTGTTCAACTCGAACGGAAGCAGCACGTTCTCAAGGGCAGTGAGCGTCTGAATCAATTGGTAGGACTGGAAAACAAAGCCAATCTTGCTGCCGCGTACCGAAGCCAACTCCGCTTCTACCAGGTTGTGGATGGGCACCCCGTCGAGCCAGATCTCTCCCGAACTGGGCGTGTCCAGCCCCGCCAGCAGCCCCAGCAGCGTGCTCTTGCCGCTCCCGCTCGCGCCCACAATGGCCACAAACTGCCCCGCGGGAATGGTCAGCGTAATCCCTTTGAGAATCTCAACCCGGCGCGTGCCGTTTTGTATCCACTTCTTCGCGTCCCGTACTTCGATCACTCTTCCTCCTGAACCTGGTTCCTGGTCTGCCCGCTTCGCTACACTAGTCATGTGTACGTTTTCCGCAAGCTCGTTGTTTCAATCGGACTCTTGCTGCTTCCGGCCCTGTTGATCGGCGGCGCCAGTGCGTCAGCGCAAAACCGCCCCGTTCTGGTCTGCTTCGGCGACAGTATTACTGCAGGATACGGCTTGCAACGGGGCCAGTCCTATGCGGATTTCCTTCAGAAAAAGCTGGACACCCATGGCTATCACTACACGGTCAACAATCAAGGCACCAGCGGCGCCACCACCAAGGACGCAGTTGCCAGCCTCCCAACGATCCTGCGCATCCGGCCTGAAATCGTCGTTGTCGAATTCGGAGGCAACGACGGATTGCGCGGCCTGCCCCTCGAACAGACCCGCCGCAACCTAGACCAGGTGCTCACAACACTTGAAGGCGCGCACATCAAGCTGTTGTTGGCTGGCATCACGCTTCCGCCCAATTACGGCCCTGACTACATCCATTCTTTCGATCAAGTCTTCCGCGACGTGGCCGCAAAACACCACGCGGCTTTTATCCCCATGATCTACAAAGACCTCATCCATGTGCCGGACACCATCCAGCAGGACGGCATTCATCCAACCGCGAAAGGCTCCAATATCCTGGCCGACACCATGCTTGCCGGACTTAAGCCGCTGTTGCATAAGTAGTCCGCCGCAACCAGCTTCACCCCATCACAACAACAGGTTGAAATAGCGTTCCCGCAATCCTTTTCGCAATCCCCACCAACTCCCGCTGCCCGGCAAACACCTTGACCATCGGAGCACGCGAAAATTCGGGCAAATTCGCCTGCGCTCCGTTGCGCAGCCTTCCCAACGCCATCGCGTCGCCGGTTACTGAGGGCATCTGAGGCAGTAGAAGGCGTGGATGCACCGACAACAGTTCCAGTGCGTCTAGATTTCCGGCCAGCGCCTCCAGTTCATTCAGCGCGTGGGCTTCGCTGAGCGTAAACGCCCCGGCCTGGGTGCGGCGCAGTGCGCTCAGATGCGCCCCGCAACCCAGGTCCTGGCCAAGTTCATGGGCGATGGACCGCACATAGCCGCCGGCGCTGATGCTCATGGCAAAACTGGCGGCCGCGCCTTCGAGGTTGGTGATCGTAAAGTCGGTAATATGCACGGTGGCTGTCTTCAGCACCACAGGTAGCCCTTCGCGTGCAAGCTTGTAGGCTGGCTTGCCCGCAATTTTCTTCGCGGAGTAGGCGGGCGGCATCTGCTGCATTTCGCCGTTGAATCGTGAAGCAGCAGCACGCACTTGCGCCAGGCTCAGCTCCGGAGCCGAATCCGGCCCGGCAGCCTCGCCTTCCGCATCGTAAGTATCCGTCGCAAATCCAAATCGGATCGTCCCCGTGTAGCTTTTCTCAGCGGAGGAAAAGTATTGAGCCAGGCGGGTATATTTCCCCAGAAGGAGTGGAAGAACCCCGGTCGCCATGGGGTCAAGCGTGCCCAGATGCCCGATGGACTTCTCGCCAGTGATTCTGCGCAGCTTTCCTACCACATCGTGGCTTGTCATGCCGCTCGGTTTGTCTACGACCAGAAGCCCGTTCACCCTAACTACTTTAGTCGACCGGGCTGGTGCCTCACATTGAGCCAGTTCCCTGCTGCCGAACCAGGGACAGAAATTCTGAGCGAGTTTCCTTTTGGCGGAAGCAGCCCACCATGGCACTGGTAACCGTGGAGGAGTTCTGTTTTTCAATGCCCCGCATCATCATGCACAGATGGCGCGCTTCGATCACCACACCTACTCCCTGGGGCTCAATGGCTCCCTGGATGGCGTCGGCAATCTGGCGGGTCAGCCGCTCCTGAACCTGCAACCGGCGCGCAAACACTTCCACCAGGCGAGGAATCTTGCTCAGTCCAATGACCTTGCCTTTGGGAATGTAGGCCACGTGAACTCTGCCAAAAAAGGGCAACATGTGGTGCTCGCAGAGGGAAAACATCTCAATATCCTTTACGATCACCATCTCGTCGTAGTCGACATCGAACATAGCGCCACGCAGGATCTTGGTCGGGTCCTCATCGTAGCCCTTGGTCAAAAAGGCCATCGACTTTTCAACCCGGCTCGGCGTCGACACCAGCCCGTCGCGGCTTGGGTCTTCGCCCAAACGGCTCAGAATCTCGCGGTACATCTCCTGGGTTGTGAACTCGTTCAGACCTTCTTCAATCCCAACCGCCCTGCGAACTGCCTTGCTCACTGCTATCGGCTGCGCCATGATGCTTGTCCTTTGACCCGGGGGATTCGGGCGTCCTTTGTATTTTCAGCGGCTTTCGCCGCAGTATTCGAAGAAGTTGTTCTCGGTCTCTTCTACTCTCACCTGTTCGAGTTCCCCAGGGCTCAATTTCCCATGGAGCAGCTCGTAGAGTGCCCTACAGAGATTCTCTGTGGTCGGAACGCGATTCACAAAGAGCGGATCGAGGTTGAGGTTGGTGTGATCAAAACGGTCCAGGACCTGGTCTTGGACCAGCTTGTCAAGATCTACCATGTTGATGACCATTCCGGTGTCGGGAGCTACGAGACCGCCGACCAGGACCTGGACTATGTAGTTGTGGCCGTGACCGTGCGGGTTGTTGCACTTTCCAAAGGCTGCCCTGTTCTGGTCGTCTGACAGTGCATCGCTGTGCAGCCGATGACTGGCGCTGAACATGTATCGGCGGCCAAAGTAGCCCCTCACAGTTCACCCCTGTATTCGGCGAAGATCTCCGGCGTTTCGTAAATGCGCACTGCGGTGAGGCGGGCTCCGCCGGCGGTGTTGACAATTGTTTCCAGGCGGTTCCAGGCGGCGATCGCTATATTCTCGGTGGTTGGGATCATCTTGCCGGCCGCAAACTCCGGAACCTCCATATTCAAGTGGCGATGATCGTAGGCGGCAAGAATCTGCTCCTCAATCACAGCCTTGAGCCACTTCAGATCGACGACGAACCCCGTCACCGGGTCCGGTTCACCCGCCACTGTGACCTCCAGCGTGTAGTTGTGCCCATGCCCACTCCGACGCGCGCAGCGGCCGAATACCTTCACGTTCCGCTCCGCGCTCCAGGCCTCGTTCCAGTAGTAGTGCGAAGCCGAAAACGTAGCCCGCCGCGTCAGAAAAATCATTCTCGCCTCACAGTTTGAACAGATGCGTCAGACCCGGCTGAAGTTTCATTGGATACAGTTGCTCTTTATCTCATCAAATAACACGCGCGGAAATGGATGCAAGACCCTAATTGAGTCTCGCAGCTAACCTGTATATTCGCGACCCTTCCAACTCACTCTCTTCAGGATTCGATGCTGAAACCAGCTGCGGTAGAGCAGAACTACGAATAATGGGAGTCCTAACGGCGCCAGAAGGCAATCGATAAATGGGAAGTTTGACTTGGCGACGCGCATATAAAACCGGACCACGGTCCGCACCCAGAGCAGAGCGAGCGCCCAGCCTGCGCCCAGCCATTCCAGGGAGTGCACGCCGAGTCGCGCGCTCCAAAGCTCCACTGCGAGGGCGGGCAGGGCGAAAAGCAGGACGATGTCGAGCGCGCGCCAAACGGCCAGGCTAAGTGTGTTGTCAAAAAGCAGAGCGAGATTCTTGTTCCAGCCCTCGATCATGGCTGCGGTGGAGCGATACATGCGGGTGGAGACAGCGTCGTCGGCATAGCGGAAGCGCAGGCCGATTTTGCGGCGCTTGGCGAGGAAAGCAAGCTCGACGTCTTCAAGAACACGGTCAGAAACCGAACCGTGCCCACCGAGGCGGCGGTAGGCCTCGCGCTCGACGAGGAGAAACTGGCCGTTGGCAGCGGCAATGCGCTGCGCAGGATCGGAAACTTTGGCCGGCGGGTAGGCGAGGGCCAGTTCGCAGAAAACCAGCGGCATGAGCGTGCGTTGCGCCAGTCCGCGGACAATCTGCCGTGGCGAATAGCTCATCATGCCAACTTTGTGGCGTATGGCCTCGTGGATGGCGCGACGCAGGTTGCCCGGCTCATGGACAGTGTCGGCGTCGGTAAACAGCAACCAGCGGCCGCGCGCCTTTCTGGCAGCGGTCCAGATTGCGTTTGCCTTGCCTGTCCAGCCTTTTTCGAGTTTGCCGGCCTGGAGAACGGTTACGTTTGGGAAGCTGCGGGCGATATCCTGCGTTTTGTCTGTGGAATGGTCATCGACTACGACGAGTTCCCAGTCCTTGCCGAGTTCGAAGATGTCTTCAGACTGGTTGGCAAGCGACTGAATACAGGCTCCAAGACAGTCTTCTTCGTTGCGAGCGGGAATAATTACCGTTAGCTCAAGCAGTTGGTCCGGCTCCGGCTGGTCATATACGGTTCCCCAGCGAGTGGGAAGGGTGGCAAGCTCGCCGGGAGTGTCGGAAAGCCCCAGAACCGGCTTGAACGCTTTGGCCTGCATCTCCTCACCGGGGCCGGGATTCCTATTGGGCGGACTGATTGCCATGACGAATAGACCTTTCGCTCGTATTATAGAGATGTGCGATTCTCTCGGTTCTTACTCATTTTTGTCCTTCCGCCGCTCGCCCTTATTTCGGCCTGCAATCGCGGTGCCCGTCCCGCTCAAACCGGCAAGGTTGCACCGGACTTCACGATCTCTGACGGCACCTCGACAGTCCACCTGGCTGACTACCGCGGCAAAATTGTCCTGCTGAACTTCTGGGCAACCTGGTGCGCTCCCTGTGTTCAGGAGATGCCTGGCCTGCTTCAACTCCATCGCGAAAGGCCGGACATTGCCATTGTTGCAGTGAGCGTTGACGAGGATGCGGATGCTTACTCCACCTTTATCAGTGAGCGGCACGTTAACCTGATCACGGTTCGCGACCCGAACGAGACGGCAGCCAAGCTTTACCACTCCGAGGCGTGGCCGGAGACCTACATCATCGACAGGCAAGGAGTCATTCGGCGCAAGCTCGTTGGCGACCCGGACTGGTCGAACCCGGAAATTCGCTCCTACCTCAACAGCCTCTAGTTGAGGTGGACTGACGAGCAAGGCCGAGATTGGTATGATTCAGCTATGACCACGGTGGATATCCTCTTTTCCTTTACCACTCCGCCGACAGAGCAAATAGTTCTAGCCCTGTCGAGCGCAAAAGACGTTTACGGCATCCGCGGCCTCAAGTTTGACCATGCCGCGCACACTCTGCGGGTTGAGTACGACGCAACCAGGCTGACGCCAGCCGCCGTAACCAAGCTCGTTCTTGAGAGCGGCCTCGAGAGCGCAGCGGAACTCACGCTGCTTCCGGCAGTTGAGGCAGCCGAGCCGGCAACGGCTGGGTAAGCTCAAGCTTTGACGGCCGCACGCAGCAATTGCGCCCGGTGGAAAACCCTGATAATCTAAGTATGGTTTTGGTTGAGACCACCTGTGTGCGCCCGTAGCTCAGCTGGATAGAGTATTTGGCTACGAACCAAAGGGTCGGGAGTTCGAATCTCTCCGGGCGCACCATATCTTCCCCTGACAATTCCCTCTTTTAGGAACGTCTGCATCAGTGTCAGTTCTCAACGAAGGCATGCCTCGGGGGCTAAAGAGGCTGCGGAAAAAGGCCATCAAGAAGGTTGACCGCAACCAGGAGCTTTAGCAGGGGCTAAAGCCCAACGCTGATTCAATTGGCTTTGTCGGCCCGACTGAAGTCGTGCACTTTCAAGACTTCGACTTGATCAGAGGTTCCTTAAGCGCGTCGATTGAGGCCTCTGAGGGTCTGGAGACCCTCAGGACAGCCGATCTGGAGATCGGCGCTACCAATTTGCGGATAAGTTCTAAAGCCCAGTGGATTTTGCGGCACTTGCGGCACCCTTCGACTTCGCTCAGGGCAGGCTATTGAAGTCGTGCCCTTTCAAGACTTCGACTTGATCAAAGACTCCTTAAGCGCGTCCAGATCGGCGCTACGATCTAGCTGCGCGTTACGGCTTGTATTCGCCTGCCGTTTCTACCTGAATGTCGGCGTGGATGGGAAGGTTGTCGCTGGAGCCGCCGACCAGCAGGCGGACTTTTTCTTTTTCGACGCGCCACATGTGGGCGGCTGTGTCCCAGTAGGCCAGATTGTGCGGCTTGATGATGAAATGCACTTCCTGATCGACGTTTGCCTCTATGTGGACACGCTTGAATCCTTCGAGCTCAAGCTGGGGACGTTCAACGGAGGAGCCGAGGTGTTGGACATAGATCTGGACCACTTCATCCCCTGCCTTTTTTCCGGTGTTGCGGACCTTGACGGTGACATTGACCTGGCCGTCGGGGGCGACGCTGGATGCATCCAGATGTATGTCTTTGTACTCGAATGTCGTGTAGCTCAGGCCGTAGCCGAAGGCGTAGAGCGGCTTGTCTTTGCTGTACATGTAGGTGCGGCCGTGGAGCAGGTTGTAGTCCATGAGGGGGAGAAGCTGGGCGTCGCCGGTGTTCCAGGTCTGGGTGAGACGGCCGGCGGGGTTGTAGGCGCCGAAGAGAACGTCGGCAAGGCCGTGGCCTTCTTCCTGGCTGTTGTGGGTGATGTGGACGATGGCGGGGAGGTTCTGCTGGCTCCAGTCGATGGCGTAGGGGAAGCTGGAGCGGAGAACTTCAATGGTGCGGGGGTTGGCGGAGAAGATCTGCTTGACCAGCTCTTCCTGTTCAAGGGAAATAGTTTTGCGGTCGACGGATTCTTTGCCGTTTGAGGGCGTGGGGCACTGGTTCCAGCCGGCGTTGCATTCGGGATGGTTGCCGACTACAACGATTGCGACATCGGCTTGCTTGGCCATCTGCTGAGCTTCGGGGATGTTTGTTCCGTCGCTGAACAGAACTTTTACGCCATTGCCGACGGCTTCGCGGATGCCTTGATCGATGCTGACGAAGTAGGGCGGGGTGCCGCTGTACCAATCGAGGAGCACCTGGTCGGCCCAGGGGCCGATGACGGCGATGGTTTTGAGCCTGGTGCGGTCAAGTGGCAGGGTGTGGTTGTCGTTCTTGAGCAGGACGATGGACTCGTCGGTGGCGAGCCGGGCTAGCTGGCGGCTTGCTTCCTGGTCCCAGGGTGGAGCGATGGCGTCGGCGGGGTGGACATTGGGTCCGGTGGTTTGTTTGCCGATGTCGCTGTAGGGATCTGATCCTGCCGGGTCCAGTTCGCCCAGTTTGAGGTAGACGCGGAGGGAGTTCTTCTCTACGGCGTCGATGTCGGCTTCGGTAACCAGACCGTCTTTGAGGGCCTTGTTGAGGTCGTCTTTGTAGGTGTCGAGGAAGTGGTTGATGCCGGCTTTGATGGCGGCGGCGACACCGTGCTCCTTGTCAGGGAAGGCGTGCTGGGCGGTGATGAGGAGGCCGAGTGCGCCGCCGTCGGTGCAAATGATGCCGTTGTTGCCCCACTCGTTGATCATGACGGATTTGAGAACCGGGTTGACCATCATGGTGGTGCCGTTCCAGGCGTTGTAGGAGGCCATTACGGCGCGGGAGCCGCCCTGCTGGAAGCCCATGCGGAAGGGGACCGAATAGTATTCGCGGAAGAGGCGTTCGTCGAAGTTGGAGGAGGAAGAGGAGCGGGTGTCTTCGTTCTCGTTGGCGAGGAAGTGCTTCATGAGGGAGGCGCTGAGCCAGTGGTTGGGGTCGGGGCCCTGGAGGCCCTGGGCGAAGGCGACGGTCATGGTTCCGACGAGGTAGGGGTCTTCTCCCATGGATTCCTCGGTGCGGCCCCAGCGGGGGTCGCGGCTGAGGTCGGCGTTGGGAGCGCGGATGACGAGGCCGCCGCGGTCGTAGAGGGGATTCTGGTAGTCGTAGCGGGCTTCGTAGCCTTCGACTGCGCCGAGCTTCTTGAGCAATTCGGGGTCCCAGGTGGCGCCGAGGCCTTTTTCCTGGGGGAAAGTTGTTGTGGGGAGAGGAGTGCGGCCGCGACCGCCCCAGCCGCCGGGGCCGCCGAGGGCGAGTCCGTGGAGGCCTTCGACCTGGCCGGAGAAGACGAGGCCGAGGCGGGGGATTTTGGGGTGGTCGGTCATGAGGCTGACCTTCTCTTCCAGCGTGAGGCGGCCGAGCAGGTCGGCGATGCGCGCGTCGTCGCCGAGTTTGGTGTCGCGGAAGGGATAATCCGCTTGCGCGACTGTGAACCGTGCCCACCCTGTAACCATCGCCAGCATCAACAGCCAGCCCGCCAGCTTCCCGGTAAAGCTCCGCAGATTCATTCTCAGACCCTCCAGATTCAGAACAGCGAAGATTACCATACGAGGGCACCTTTTGCCCTGAGGTAAATCGGTTGAGCGATTGGGCGGGATGGATGGGAGCAGAAGCTACAAATTGAGGGCTATTTGGAAGATTTTGAGGGTAACAATGGCATTTTTGGGGTAAAAAAGGGCTGTTTTTGAGGGGTTATGTTTACTAACAAGTACATAGAACGAAAATGCAACGCGTTCATTCCAAACGCCTTGCGTAAGACGACGCACCCAAATCGGGGCACTTTCCGAGAGGGGGGGGTGGGGTCTGTCTCGGATTCAGCAGAGTCTTAGGGCAGTTTGGCCGCCAGTCGGTGCGTCAGGAAGTGCGCAAAGCGGCGGAATGAACCGAGATTGCGCTGGTGACGGTGAGGGGCGGATCTGCCGGGACCGAACTGGTCTGGAGGACATCCCTGATATTTATTGTGCGCGTTTGGGGGTTAATTGCATGCAAAGTCTGGGGAGGTTTTTTGGGGAGAGATGGAGCCGGAGCGCAGGGCCGCGGGAAGACTCGTATTTTGTTTGGATTTGAGGGTCAAGAGCCTGCTCCCTCCGAACTGAGTAAGTGAAAAGGGCGATGCGGGATACGCATCGTCCCTAGCATGGATTTCTGACAGACACCTCGAAACCCTGCATTTCAGGGCCGGGCAGGGTTTCTGAGGGTCTGGAGACCCTCAGGACAGCCGATCTGGAGATCGGCGCTACCAATTTGCGGATAAGTTCTAAAGCCCAGTTGATTTTGCGGCACTTGCGGCACCCTTCGACTTCGCTCAGGGCAGGCTATTGAAGTCGTGCCCTTTCAAAACTTCGACTTGATCAGAGGTTCCTTAAGCGCGTCGATTGAGGCCTCTGAGGGTCTGGAGACCCTCAGGACAGCCGATCTGGAGATGGGCGCTACAGCTTTCCGCGACCTTTGAGAAAGTCGGGTTAGGAGCATGAATCGGGATTTAGTAGAGGCGGAAGTTGACCTCGACGGTGATCATGACGGGGACTGGGGTGTGGCCGTCTTTCAAGGCGGGCTTGAACTTGTATTTACGGACGGCTTCGAGAGCCTTTTCATCGAGTCCCATGCCGAGGGCTCGAACTACGCGGGGGTCCTGGGGATTGCCCTGGGCATCGACGATGAGGGAGATGAGGCAGACGCCCTGGTACTTGGCGCGACGGGCTTCGTCGGAGAATTCAGCTTCGACTTGATTCAAGGCCACGGGTGCGGAGACTCCGCCGCCGATGCGGTAGAGGCCGCCGCCTGCGCCGCCGCCGGTTCCAGGGCCGTAGCCGTTGCCGTTGCCCGAGCCAAGCCCGCCGCCGCGGCCGGTTCCGATGCCACTGCCGGAACCTTGTCCGCCGGAGGCCAGCGTGACGTTGGGCGACTTGGAAACGCCGATCATGGGGAGCGTTGGGTTGTCAGGCAGGGTGATGTTCTTTTGAACGTTGATAGCAGGATCGACGGCAAGTTTGGGCTTGTCAACCACTTCAACCTGTGGAGGGGCGATGGGCTGCTTTTCAATCTTGGGGAGATGCCCTTTGATGGGGTCGACGATGCTGTGCTCTCCTCCTCCTCCGCCGCCGCCGTTGGAAATTCCGGCCTTAGGCGCCTTGGGTTGCCAGAGGCTGACATCGACTGGGACATCGGTCTTGGGCGCTGTGACTTCTTCAATGATTTTTTTGCCAACGAAGAAGAGCAGGACCAGGACAATGGAGGTGCATATAGCGCTTGCGGTGCCCCAGGCCCAGAGATTGGGCTTGACGGCCATTCGGTCAGGGACCGGGATGGGCGTTGAGGTGAGCTGGAGGGGCGGGAGTTTGACGGGAAAGAAGACGTCACGGATGCTCTCATAGAGCCCGACCCATATCGGCTTTTCTTCGAATGCCTTGCCGATAAATCCATCGAATTCATGTCCGCCGGTTAGGGCAGCGGCCTGCGATTCCGTATCTGACATAGGTTCTTGGTTTTCCATTGTTGCGGCTGCGTTGTTGGTTCAGCACGGTCGGAGTGTGTGTGTTTTGCCCCCCCGGACCGTCGTACTATTATGCTCGACAAAGGCGGTCTTTGTCTTGGATGGGGACGTGGCGTGATTGGTGCTTTCGTATTTTGCGAGGCACACGGCTCCCATAATCAATAGACGTGGGATGGGGCCGAGTTGTTACCGGGAATTTGTTTGCCCGAGACATTACAATAACGATTGGACCAACTTTTCAGATTTCCAGGGAGTATGCAGGAAATCGCATGAGGGTGTTTTTGATGGTAATTTGGCATTTCGCGCCGCCCCTACGGGGCTGACCGGCTCTTGCTGGTCTCTTTCCCCACGCTGAAGCGCGGGGCTAGTAAACGTTGCGCCTCCGGCGCGTCGGAAACCCGAACCAAATTGGTCAACAAGACCTACTCATGCGAAATTCCTGAAGGGAGTACCGATGTCTTTAGCGCCCGAATTGAAGGCTTCCCCACGCTGAAGCGCGGGGCTAAATAACTCTGCACCTCCGGTGCGTGACAATTCAAGGCTGATCCGATCCGCGCGGTCTGCCCAAGTACTTGCAATGAAGGGAGTTTCGATGTCTTTAGCGCCCGAATTGAAGGCGACGCTCAGCTTGCCCCAGACCGCCTTTCCGATGAAGGCCAATCTGCCACAGAATGAGCCGCTTCGGCTGGATCGCTGGGCCGAAATGCGGCTTTACGACCAGCTGCGCAAGGCGGGTGAGGGACGGCCTGCCTACCTGCTGCACGACGGGCCGCCTTATGCGAATGGGCCGCTGCACCTGGGGCATGCGCTGAATAAGGGCCTGAAGGATTTCGTGGTGAAGTCGAAGACCATGGCCGGGTTTGACTCGCCGTATGTGCCGGGGTTTGACTGCCATGGGCTGCCGATTGAGATCAAGGTGGACGAGCAACTTGGGCGGAAGAAGCTGGAGTTGCCGGCGGCGGCGGTGCTGGATGCCTGCCGGGCCTACGCGCAGAAGTATGTGGACCTGCAGACTTCGCAGTTTGAGCGACTTGGCGTGTTTGGGCGGTGGAACGATCCCTACAAGACGATGTCGCGGGACTACGAGGCGCGGACGCTGGAGGCGTTTTACGGGTTTCTGGAGAAGGGGTTTGTGTATCGCGGGCTGAAGCCGGTGTACTGGTGCATCAATGATAGGACGGCGCTGGCGGAGGCGGAGGTGGAGTATGAGAACCATACTAGCCCGAGCGTGTATGTGCGGTACAAGCTGACTTCGGACGCGGCGGATATTGATGCGGCGTTGGCGGGCAGAGGGGTTTACACGATTATCTGGACGACTACGCCGTGGACGCTGCCGGCGAGTTTGGCGGTGGCATTTCATCCGGATTTTGAGTATGTGGCGATTGAATCTGAAAACGGCGGGCCGGTTTATATTGTGGCGGCGGAGTTGGCTGCGGCAGTGGCGGTGGCTTGCGGGCTGGGGGAGACGACGGAGGTTGCTCGGTTCAAGGGCGCGAAGCTGGATCGAGTGACATTCCAGCATCCGTTTCTGGAGCGGACGGTTCTGGGCGTGAATGCAACGTACGTGACTGCTGACACAGGCACGGGTGCGGTGCATACGGCGCCTAGCCATGGCGCGGACGATTTTTATACAGGGCAGAAGTATGGGCTGGACCCAGTTTGCCGGGTGGATGCGGGTGGATTTATTCATGTGGACCGGGATGCGTGGCCGGGAGAAGAACTGCCGCCTTTTGAGGGGAAGAAGGTTTGGGCGGCTAATCCGATCATTATCGAGATGCTGAAAGAGCGGGGCGCGCTGATGGCTTCTGCGCCGCTGGAGCACTCGTATCCGCATTGCTGGCGGTGCCATAAGCCGGTGATCTTCAGGGCTACTGAGCAGTGGTTTATCAGCCTGGAGACTGAGGTGGAGCGCGAGGACGGGACGAAGACCACGTTCCGTCAACTGTCGATTGAAGAGATTGACAAGGTGGTTTGGGATCCGGCGTGGGGCAAGGAGCGGATCACGAACATGATTGCGACACGGCCGGACTGGTGCATCAGCCGGCAGCGGATCTGGGGCGTTCCGATTGCGGTTTTCCTGTGCGAGGGGTGCAACCAGCCGGTGATGGATGCGGGGCTGAATCGGCGGATTGTGAAGCTGTTTGACGAGCAGGGCGCGGAGGCGTGGCATACGGCGGCGACGGATGGGCTGCTGGCGGAAGGGACGGAGTGCGCGGGCTGCGGAGGGACGAAATTTCGCAAGGAATTTGACATTCTGGATGTGTGGTTTGACTCGGGGACGAGCTGGTTTGCGGTGGCGGAGAGCGACCGGGAGCTGAAGGATGCTTACTCGGATTTTGAGAATGGTAAGGGGACGCAGGTTCTTTATCTTGAGGGCGGGGATCAGCATCGGGGGTGGTTCCACAGTTCCCTGCTGACGTCGGTTGCGCTGCGGGGGCATGCTCCGTACTCGCATGTGTCGACGGCGGGATGGACGCTGGACGAACAGGGTCGGGCGATGTCGAAGTCGCTGGGGAATGGCGTCGATCCGGTGGACATTGCGAACCGGCTGGGCGGGGAGATTGTGCGGCTTTGGGTGGCTTCCATTGATTTCAGAGAAGACATGGCGGCTAGCGAAAATTTGATGCAGCGGTGCGCGGATATCTATCGCAAGCTGCGGAATACTTTCAGGTTTTTGCTGGGAAATTTGAACGGGTTTGATCCGGCGCAGGATGGGGTGGCGGAGAAGGATTTGCTGCCGCTGGACCGGTATATGCTGGCGCGGACACGGGAGCTGACGGAGAAGGTTCGCGGATGGTATGAGGGGTTTGAGTTTCATCGGGTGTATCACGCGGTGAACGATTTCGCGGTGATCGATTTGAGCTCGTTTTATCTGGATGTGCTGAAGGATCGGATGTACACGTTTGCGCCGACTTCGCAGGCCAGGAGATCGGCGCAGACGGTGTTGTGGACGATTACGGAGACGCTGGTAAGGCTGGTGGCGCCGATATTGAGCTTTACGGCGGATGAGGTTTGGGAGTATTTGCCGGTTGTGCAGGGGCGCGAGGCTAGCGTGCATTTGGCTTTGTTTCCTGAGCCGAGGGAGATTTTTTCGGAGGAGCCGGGGGGGCTGCTGGAGGAGTGGAGGCAGATTTTTGCGGTGCGAGACGCGGCCCTGCAGGCCCTTGAAGCCGCACGGCAGGAGAAGAAGATCGGGAAGGCCCTTGAGGCCGATGTCGAGATTCGAGCGACGGGAAAGACATTGGAACTCTTGCGTTCCCATGCGGACGGATTAAAGGAGATTCTGAATGTCTCCCGCGTCACAGTTCTGGATGGCTCGGAGGTTGATCGGCGCGGTGCAGATGTCTTTTACACAGTCTTGCCGGCTAGGGGGCAAAAATGCGCGCGGTGCTGGAATTTTATGCCTGAAGTTTCTAACTACGGGATCTGGGAGAACGTGTGTACGCGGTGCCAGGGGGCGCTGACGGAGATGGGGATTGCGCGGCCGCAGGCGGATGCAGGGGAGGCGGCTTAGGGCAGTTTCGGCGTTCGCTCAATCCGTCCCTACGGGACGGAGTGGCATTGGGGGACTTGGGACCCCGGGTTTCACCCGGGGCTATTATCACTCTCTCCCTCTGGGAGAGGCAGCGGCGGCGCAGAGAATTTGCTTGAGATGAAGTGTGGGATGAGCTTTTGCAGGGGCTGAAGCCCGACAGTTTCTTATGGGCGTTATTGGCACGACTGAAGTCGCGCCCTTTCAAAGCATCGATCTAATAAGGGGTTATTGAGTGAGTATTGGACTTCCGAAGCGGCTGCCGTGGTTGTTGGGGATATCGGCGCTGGTGTTTTTGATTGATCGCGTGACCAAGGTCTGGGTGGGGAAACATATTCCACTGGGCGGGGCGATTCCGGTGATTCCGCGGGTGCTGCGGATATCTCACTGGACGAATGATGGGGCTGCGTTCTCGATGTTTGCCGAGTCGGCATCGCCGCATCTGGTGAGGTGGGCGCTGGTGGGGTTTTCGTTGCTGGCGGCGGCGGCGGTGCTGGTGGCTCTGGTGCGGATGGGGGACCGGATTTCTCTGACGACGGTGGCGCTGGCGCTGGTGTTGGCGGGGGCGCTGGGGAATGTGCACGACCGGATTCTGTATGGGTCGGTGGTGGATTTTATTGAGGTGCACATTTTCAGCTATCACTTTCCCGACTTTAATGTGGCGGACTCGTCGATTGTGATTGGGGCGGGGTTGCTGCTGCTGGAGTCAGTGCTGCCGCGGAGGGCGGGAGCGGGTTGAGGTTGAGACCGGGGGGGATGAGGGGTGGGGGAATTTGAAATGCACATTCCCTGGGGGACTAAAGCCCAATTCATTTTATGGCTGTTGATGTACGGGCTGAAGCCCGTACCCTTCAACCGGACCCGTGTGGAACTTAAAGGCTTTGTGGCTCGTAATTGATACAGGGTATGCCAATTTTGTGAATGATTCGAGTCTGGCTCGGTCTTCGACCGATGCGTTGTTGAGTTTTCTGAGTTTCCCGGTCTCAAAGGCGAGACCGGGGGCACCCACTTCCGATTGAGAATGAGTTAAGACAAACACTTTAACCCCTATTGAGGTATGCATGAAGTTTTCCTGTTTTCGCGCGTCGTTTGGTGTGGTTTGTGTGACTGCGGCCGTGGGCTGCGGTCTTTTTTTTGCGGCCGGCATTGCTGAGGCGCAGAGGCTCTCGCAGGATGTGATTCCGGAGCATTATTCGCTTGTGCTTACGCCGGATTTGAAGGCTGCCACGTTTTCGGGGGTGGAGACGATTGATGTGACGCTGGTTGAGGCGGCGGATCATGTGACGCTGAATTCGGCGGAGATTGCGTTTCAGTCGGTGACGATTGCAGCGGGCGGGAAGACCCAGACGGCGACTGTGACGTCAGACGAGAAGCTGGAGCAGACGACGTTCACGGTGCCGGAGCAGATGGCGGCGGGGAAGGCGACGATCTCCGTGGCTTATACGGGGATTTTGAACGACAAGCTGCGCGGGTTTTATTTATCGAAGACGGCGAAGCGGAATTATGCGGTGACGCAGTTTGAGTCGACGGATGCGCGGAGGGCGTTTGCTTCGTTTGACGAGCCGGCGTTCAAGGCGACGTTCGATGTTTCGCTGGTGATTGACGCGGGGGACACGGCGATTTCGAATGGGCCGATTGTGAGCGACACGCCGGGGCCGGGCGAGGGGAAGCATACGCTGAAGTTTTTGACGACGCCGAAGATGTCGACTTACCTGGTGGCGTTTCTGGTGGGGGATTTCCAGTGCACATCGGGCGAGGCGGATGGGGTTGCGATTCGCGGATGCGCTACGCCGGACAAGGTTGCGCTGACGCCTTATAGCGTGGAGATTGCCAAGTATGTGCTGCACTACTACGACACTTACTTTGGGATTCACTATCCGCTGAAGAAGCTGGACTTGATTGCGCTGCCGGATTTTGAAGCGGGCGCGATGGAGAACTTTGGTGCGATTACTTATCGCGAGACGGCGATGCTGATCGATCCCAAGACTGCGTCGGTGGGAGCAAAGAAGGAAGTGGCGCTGGTGATTGCGCACGAGATGGCGCACCAGTGGTTTGGCGACCTGGTAACGATGAAGTGGTGGGACAACATTTGGCTGAACGAGGGGTTTGCGACCTGGATGGAGAACAAGCCGGTGGAGGCAATGCATCCGGAGTGGGACATTGACCAGGCGGTAGCAGGGGATGAGAACGGAACGCTGAATCTGGATGCTCAGCCGACGACGCATGCGATTCGCGCCAAGGCGGATACGCGGGAAGAGATTGAGGAGATGTTTGACGGCATCTCGTATGGCAAGGCGAGCGATGTGCTGCTGGCGATTGAGAACTACCTTGGGCCGGAGACGTTTCGCAAGGGAGTGCATGCGTATTTGTCGGCGCACGAGTACTCGAATGCGACGGCGGAGGACTTTTGGGGAGCGCAGACGACGACCAGCGGCAAGCCGGTGGACAAGATTATGGCTTCGCTGGTGGCCCAGGCGGGCGAACCGCTGTTGACGTTTGGCGAGCCGTCGCATGGGAGTGTTGCGGTTTCACAGAAGCGGTTCTTCGTGAGCCCTTCGATAGTGCCCGACCCTGCGCAGAAGTGGACGATTCCGGTGTGTTTCAAGACGGGAACGGACAAGCAGGAGTGCGAAGTGCTGAGCCCGGATGATACGAAGTTGAAGGTGCCGGCGACGAGCCTGTTTTTTGCGAACGCGGGTGGCAAGGGTTATTACCGGAGCGCTTACCCGGCGGATGTTTATGGGGCTTTGGTGGCAAAAATTGAAACGGGGCTAAGCCCGACGGAGCGGATCAGCCTGACGGGGGACGAGTGGGCGCAGGTGCGGGCAAACAAGGCGACGGTGGGCGACTATCTGAACCTGGTGACGGCGTTGAAGGACGACTCGAACGTCGAGGTGGTGGGAACCGCGCTGAGCGGCGTGAACACGATTTATGCACGGGTGGCGGGGACGCCGGGAGAGAAGGCTGCCGTGGGCGCATGGCTGCGGACGACGTTCTCCCCGGTGTATGCGAAGCTGGGTGCGCCTTCGGCAGATGACTCTGCAAACAAGAAGGAGATGCGGGCCAGCCTTTTTGGACTGCTTGGCTACTATGGCAAGGACCCGAAGGTGCTGGCGGATGCGCATGAGATCACGGAGAAATACCTGTCTGATCCGGCGAGTGTGGATGCGACGATGGGACAGACGGCACTGAGCATTGCCGCGCGGAATGGGGATGCGGCGCTGTTTGACCAGTTGCAGAAAGTGGCCGAGACTTCGACCAATCCTGAGTTCCAGGAGGGCGCGCTGCGGCTGCTGGCGCAGTTTGAGGACCCGGCGCTGGTGGAGCGGTCGCTGAATTATGCGGCGTCAGACAAGGTGCGCAGCCAGGATGCGCTGATCCAGTTTGCGATTGCTTTGCAGGTGGATGCGACACGGTCGGCGGCATGGGCGTATGTGAAGGGCCATTGGGACACGATCCAGAAGCTGCTGACGCCGGAGTTGGGCAATGCTCTGGTGGGTTCGTCGGGGGCGTTTTGCTCGGCGGCGGATAGGGACGATGTGCAGGCGTTCTATGCGGCTCACCGGGTTCCAGATGCGGAGCGGGCGTTGAAGCATGCGGTGGAGAGCATCAACGGGTGCATTGAGATGCGGCAGTTGCAGGAGCCGAACCTGGAGAAGTGGATGGCTGCCGAGGGGAAGATGTAACAGCTTGGTTAGGTGGTAGAGAGAATGGCCGTCCAGGAAGTTTCTGGACGGCTGTTTTCTTTGTTTTCATTCGTTCGCGTCCCGCCTCCGGAGTTGGTGGCATACCTTCATAGGCGCAATTACAGGTCCCCATTCGACTTCGCTCAGGGCGGGCGTTCGACTCACGACCCGCAGGATGACAAGGCGATTGGGGCCCGGTTCGCTCCCCATGAACAAAAGATGTGAGGCGCGGGTCTGGAGACCCGCACGACAGCCGGTCTGGAGACCGGCGCTACTCTCTGAGGTGTTGTTCAGTCTAGATGTAACTTGCGAGGCGAGTCATGATGCTCCCTATGAACAAGGGCCGAAGAGCAACCGCAGATCCCTCGGCTGCGGTCCCGATCAACAATACCCGAAAAGCAAATGCAGGTCCTTCGACTCACCACCCCCCACCTCCACCCCAGCGACGAAGACCTGTCGCCGGGGACCCCGGAAATGAAAAGCGTTTGGGGCCCCTTTCGCTCAGGATGACAGTTCACTTATTTTGTAACTCGCTAAAGCGAGTCGGTTGCTCGGGATGACAGTGCTTTCAAGGGGGAACGGTGCCGGCGCTACAGCTTGTGCCTGTAGTTTTTCACCAGGCGATTCTTTCGGGGAGGAACTCGGCGAAGAGGTCGTCGTAGTAGGGCTTGATCTGCTTGAGGTCAGGCTTGGCGTGGCCTTTTGAGTAGAGGTCGTATTGATTGAATTTGAGGACCCACTGCATCATGGCGCGGTCTTGCGCATTGGCGAGGTGGTCATAAGCGCCGTGGCGATGCCAGGGATAGAAGGAGTGGAAGCGCAGCATGTAGAGCGCTGCGATGGGCATGTAGGGCTTCATGACTTCGGCGATGTAGCCATCGTGGCCGAAGGACATGTGGAGATTTTCGAGGCCGCAGTTGGGCTGGTAGATTCCGTACCGGGTTTGATACTCGGGGACGAGTCGATCGGGGTTGGCGGAGAAGTACTCAGGAAAGACAATGTCTTTGGACCATGCGCAGCCTACGGGGAAGGTGTCGCCAACAACGGCCCACTGCGGCTCACCATAGAGGCAGAGACACTTGCCCAAGTCGTGGAGGAAGCCGGTGAGCACCATCCAGCGGGGATGGTTGTCGCGGCGAATGGCCTCGGAGGTTTGGAGCAGGTGCTCGATCTGGGTGAGGTCGGTGTCGGGGTCGCTGTCGTCGACCAGGGTGTTGAGGAACTCGGCCGCCTCCCAGATGGTCTTGATGCCTTTGTTGAGGCCGAAGTACTGCTTCTCTTTCTCAAGGACGTAGGCGACGGTCTGGCCCTGGTGGTTGAGGCGATAGAACTCGGCGACGCCGGGAGTGGCGGCGGCATCGTAGACGCGGAACTCCTCCTGCGATTTGCCTTCGCGATAACGGCCCTCGATGAAGTCGTCCCACTGATCGAGCTGGGCTAACGGTTCAGACGCCTGCGGGGGGTGAAGTGCGACGCTCATGGGGGAACCTCCTGGGGCGGGGACACTGCTTGCGCTCGTTCTAACAGAAGCGTGAGCTGGGATGCAAGGGGGACGGGCTCGGGACGAACAGATTCCATGCGGTTTTCGAATTTGTTTTGTGGTGGGGCGAGGGGGAATGGTAGGTTAAAGGCCAACATGATGCGACAATTCCCGAGCGTTCTTATCCTCGCCTGCTGCGCTGTATTCCTCTGTTCGATGGAGGGGCAAACACCTCAACTGAAGATGCCTGGAAAGGGGCCGGTGATGAGCAGACACGCGGAAGGGACCTTTGAAGCGAAGACTACGCCGCTGGCGGGAGACGAGGCGCTGGCAGGGACGCTGCTGGGGCGCTACCAACTGGTGAAGGAGTATCACGGGGATCTGGAGGGGACGTCGAAGGGCGAGATGTTGGCGGCAGGCGATCCGAAGTCTGGCAATGCGGGATATGTGGCGATTGAAGAGATGAAGGGGACTGTGAACGGACATGCGGGATCGTTTGCGCTGCAGCATATTGGGTTGATGGAGAATGGGGCGTACAAGCTTTCTGTGGTGGTGGTTCCGGGGTCGGGGTCAGGGGAGTTGAAGGGGATTTCTGGGACGATGGAGATTATTATCGCGGGCGGGAAACATTCGTATCGGTTCGAGTACATGCTGGCTGGAGCGGAATAGAAGAGGAGTAACTTTGCATTTCTCGGTTTTGAAGCTTGTAGGGATTGCGGTATTGTCGGCGGTGTTTGCCGCTGCCCTGATTTTTCGTGACGCTTTGCGAAAGGGCGAAGACCCTTCCGATGATGGCCCAAGAGCGCTGATTGCACAATTCTTCGGACTTTGGATCGGATTCAATCTGTTCGGTTGGAGCTTTATCGTAGATGGAAAGACGGCGTCGTGGACAATTCGTGGAATTGCTGTTGTGGTAATGCTCGCGTCGATTTGGGTGTCGACTTATTTTGCGGAAACGACCGAAGTTCCAGAGACGCCTGACAAGGAGCCAACTGGTTTTAAGAGCGATTCGACAGATTTGCATTTGGAATGAAAGTAGCGGATCAGTTTAGAGACGCATTCCCTCGGGGGCTGAAGAGGCTGCGGAAAAAGTCGGGTTTTGAGTCAAGATTCACAAAGAACATCCCTCGGGGGCTAAAGCCCAGCGTTTATTTTCAGCCACTTGCGGCACGGCTGAAGCCGTGCCCTTTCA
>Ga0302267_10001442_pt1 | contig 30400 bp, 26 predicted proteins | sample III_Bog_E1_3_FD_194555 | JGI IMG/M metagenome (GOLD analysis project Ga0302267, IMG submission 194555) | Peat permafrost microbial communities from Stordalen Mire near Abisko, Sweden - III_Bog_E1_3 | ecosystem: Environmental > Terrestrial > Soil > Wetlands > Peat | place: Sweden: Abisko...
GTTTCCGGCGGAAGATGTGCGCGCCTTTGCCGAGCGGGTGTCTCAGGCCGGGGCGGAGGCAGATTATCGAGAGATGGTCAGCGACCATGGCCACGATGCTTTTCTGGCCGAGCAGGTAGAACTGGTTCGGCTGTTGCAGTGATGGCGGTGTTTTTGCAACGCTTCAGGAGGTGGTTGGTGGAGTTCGGATGGTGTTGTTTACCGGAGTTTCCTGCTCTCCGAGGGGCAGTCTGGAAAGCGCCGGAGCGTGCCGTCGGGAGCTGCATCCCGTGTTTTCAGCTCGGCAATGGGACGGTTGGGCCACTGGTTCGAGACTTTCCGCAGAACATCGCTTGTCACAGCCAGTCCGGCTTTCTATAATCCATCCAACACCGCTCTTGAAGTCCGTGGTATGGTTTTATCCGTCGCCACTGGAGTGAGCGCAGCAGAAAACGGTTGCGCAGTTCGTAGGCGAGTGTACAAATTTGATATTCATTTCTGCAGTTCCCAGGAGTTTTGAATGAAGAAGCTAGTCTTTGCATCGGCGTTGGTTCTGGCGGGCATCAGCCTGGCAGGCGCGCCCAAGCTGAGCGCACAGGATGACCAGATCACTATCAAGGATCCGGCCGAGTTTAACGCCTACCAGGTCTCCATGGGGATGACCGACCCCAAGTCTCAGGCTTCGGCCATTGAGGGCTTCCTGACAGCCTATCCGCAGAGCGTCGTGAAGAAGTCTGTTCTCGCTCAGTTGATTAGCGACTACCAAGCTGCCAACGACGCTGCGCATGAGCTTAGTGCTGCCGATCGCCTGCTGCAGGTCGATCCCAATAATATGGGGGCCATCTACATCTCGGTCGGCCTGAAGAAGAGCCAGTGCGGCCGTACCAGCGACGCGCAGGCCTGCGACGATGCCGCTGCTTTGGCGCAGAAGGGCCTCACGGCTCCCAAGCCGGCAGCCACCTCCGCTGACGATTGGACGAAGATGACCTCGAGCGCCTACCCGGCATTCCACTCCGCCATCGCGCTGGACGACATCGTCTCCAAGAAGGACATAAAGGCTGCCATCCAGGAGTACCGCACCGAGTTGATGCTGTATCCGCTGGCTGCCACCACCGGCGGACAGGGCTTGGTTGACACGCTGCAGTTGGCTGAAGTCTATGCCAAGCCGGATGCCCGCGACATGGTTCTGGCGGTCTGGTTCTATGCTCGCGCCTGGAACTTTGCGCCCGCCAACTACAAGGCCCAGATCGAGCCTAAGCTCGAGTACTGGTACAAGCGCTACCACGGCAAACTGGATTCCGGCCTGGACGACATCAAGGCCTCCGCGGCCAAGACCCTCTTCAAGCCCGATGACGTGGTTGTGAAGGCTGCCCCGACACCGGCCGAGATGGCTCACGACGCTCTGCAGGGCGACCCGACCAAGCTGAACCTCGAAGACAAGGAGTTCATCCTTGCCAACGGCGTTCAGGCTGATGTGGATACGATTTGGAACCTGATGAAGGGCCAGGTTACCCCTGTTCCGGGCATCGTGATCGAGGCCTCGACCACGGTAATCAAGATTGCCGTTACGCAGGACGCCAAGGACAACAAGACTGCGGACTTCATCGTGAACCTGAAGAAGCCGCTGGAAGACAAGGATGTTCCGGCCGTTGGCTTTGAGTTCAAGGCGCAGCCTCTGTCTGAATTGGACGGCACCATCGACTCCTTCACGCCGGTTCCAGCCACGGCGACCCGTGCTGCTACCGCGCAGATCGTTGTGACCGACGGCTTTATCCAGGCCGAGAAGAAGAAGCCCGCCGCACCTGCCCACAAGCCGGGCGCCGCGCATCACACGGCTCACTAATCAACAAGCGGGCCGGTAAGGCAATCGCCTGCCGGAACCGCTTTGACTGACACGAATTAAGCAGCATCCCGCTCCTGGGATACTAAGGGGCAGTCCGCGAGGGCTGCCCTTTTTGTTTTGCCCTGGCGGCAACGTGCAGGCTGAGATAAGGAAAGATGAGTATCAAGTTAACTCAGGCCTGCTTTCGACGCGCCGATTAGATTTTTTTGCTTTGTACCAGGGCACGACTTTATATATCCGCCATCAAATAGAAGCACCGTGCCCCATCCATTTCGCAGGCTTTATCGCGAAATGAGTGGGAAGCCTACACACTATTCAAGGACCGGATCAACAGGGCTGAACTTCGTCGCAAGGACAACGAAAATGCCTGGCAGCGTTATACGCAGCCGGGCATTTTCGTTTTGGTGTCTTTCGGGTTAGGTACAGGCGCTGTTTGTGTGTTTTCGGGGGCCATTTTGCGCCTTCCTGCGCTTGCAGCTACCTCGGGCAGGCCCAGGCTGCCCGGAAGCTCTGCGGAGGCTAGGAAGAGGCTCAGGAGGCCGCACGCGCGGAGACGTAGGCTTCCGGCTTGAAGGTGAGATCCGGCACAAACGGATAGGTGGGTCTGCGGTACTTGTTCTTCGGCATGTTCACGGTGTCCTGATTGATGGCGCCGTCGGACAGAGCCATCAGGCTGGGATTGGCCAGCGGTTTCAGCTCCGGCTCCAGATAGCCTGACTTGACCACCACCACCTTGAACGATTCGATCTTCAAGCCAAGTTTCGTGAAGTCGACCACGTTGTGGTAAGGACGGCGGCGGCTGGTGATGACCAGCGTGACGCCGTCTACCTGCACCACGGCTTCATGCAGGCGGGGAGTGGTTTCCGGCAGCAGGAAGATGACCTTGGCTTCGACGTGTATCGGCTTGCTGGCCAGCGGATCGAGTGTTGCGCCGATCGAGAGGGGCAGCGTGGCGCCGACGCCGGCCTTGTAGCAGGCCTCGGTGGCGGGCTGGTCGGTGATGGCGGCCACCAGCACGTTCTTGGCCTTCACGCGTAGCAGTTCGGCCAGCACGTCGGCTCGGTCGCTGGTGCCGCCGCCGGTGGGGTTGTCTCCGGAGTCGGCCAGAATCGCGGGCTGCGTTGGCGCATCCAGCGCCCACTGCACGCACTCTTCGATGGTGCCCACCTTGGTGCCGAACTGGAACTCCTTGCGCGCGTCCCAGTAGCTTTGCGCCAGCTCGATGGCAATCTCTTTTTCCTTCTCGGGCCGTGTGCCGGTGACCACCGCGCAGGCGTTGGCGCGCGGCTCGTCGGCCCACACATAGCCCACCAGCATGGAGACGTCGAGGATGCCTGGCTGATCGTTCAGCTTTGGCACCTGCGCCCACAGCCGCTTGCCCGGCTCCCACTGCGTGCTCGAGCGCTCGCCCGGCATCAGCACCGGAATCGGCGCCCACACCAGCGTGGGACGGATGCCTTCCGCGAGGCACTTCACCAGCATGTCGCAGGCGCGGATCATGGTCTCTTCGCGGTCAATGTGCGGAGCGGTACGGAAGGCGGAGAACATGTCCAGGTTGTCGATGATGCGCTGGCTCACGTTGCCGTGCAGATCGTAGCTGGCAGACATCAAGCAGTCCGGGCCGACCAACTTGCGCGCCGCCTGCATCCAGTCGCCTTCGGCGTCGAACAGGCCCTCCACGGACATGGCTCCGTGCATGGGCAGATACAGCCCATCCAGCGGCAGCAGCTTTGCGAGACGATCCAGGAACTCGGCCTTGATGCTCTCATAGGCCTCGCGCGCAACCGGAGCGCCGGGCACGGCCGATGCCACCACGGTGGGCAGAAATGGAACGGAGTACTTCTTCAGAAACGCAAATCGCTTGGAGGCATTCAGCTCCTCGTCCCGCTGAATGTCGAATTCGTCGATATGCGTAAGCAGGTGACCGTAGGTGCTGCACTCGATGGAGATGCCACCATAGGCAATGCGTGGAATTTTACCGGATGCGAACGCTTTGAGTGGCGATACGCCTGCCGATGCAGCTGCTACCGAAGCCAGTTTGAGAAAGGATCGTCTTTGCATGGAATCTATCTCTCCTTCAGAAAAAATGCGGCAGGCCCTTGGGAGCAGGCCCGCCGCACGGAATCAAAGTTCTTTAGAACTTGATGCGGGCCGCGAACTGCACAACGCGCGGGCTGTAGGAGTTGGTGGTGCTGGTGATGGTACCGAAAGCTGAGTTGCCTCGCGATGCGTTCGGGAAGGCAAACAGCGCGGTGTTCAGCACGTTGAAGGCTTCGGTGCGGAATTCCATGCTGATGTTGTTGTGGATGGGGATCAGCTTGAACAGCGACAGATCCACATGTTGCGTGCCGGGGCCGTAGATCTGGTTGCGGTGTTCGCTCCCGACCGTGCCCTGCGTCTGACCCTGGAAGACGGATGTGGAGGTATTGAACCACTGATTGATTGTGGGATGAGAGAGTTTTGGGTTGCCGATCATGTTTGGACGATCGGAGTTGGTGGCGGTGGCCCGGTTGCCGGTAAGATTCGTCAGGTTGGTAACGGAGAAGGGAAGACCGGTGCCCCAGACCACCAGGCCGTTGGCCTGCCAGCCCTTTCCGGCCAGTCCAGCTACGCCATGCAGGTTCTGTCCAAAAGGCAGGGAATAGTTGAACGTGCCGGTGATATGGTGCCGGACGTCGAGGTTGGCGTTACCGTACTCGAGGGTCGGAATCTGCGACACCACTGCGGCAAAGCCGTCGCCGCCATCGTTGCTGATGGCTTCGGAGTCGTCCAGCCCGTGGGCCAGCGTATAGGCTACCTGCGTGTCGAGCCCATTGCGCAAGCGGCGCTTGAGCACGGCCTGCAGAGCGTTGTAGTTGCCCTTGCCCTTGCTGTCGAAGTAGGGCACGGAGGTCAGGTTGGGGTCCTGCGAGTAGTACGGACGCAGGGTGTTTTGGGCCGATGACGTCGTGAAGACCGTGGCGTTCGGCAGCGGTTCGTTGTAGTCAGGCACATAGTACGCTTCGCGGCGGCCCAGCTCGCCCACATAGGCCAGCGAGGCGACGAACTGCGAGAACTCGTGCTCGACGGTGAAGTTGTACTGCTCCAGGTAGGTTGACTTGAAGTGCGGAGAGATGGCGCCGCTGACGCTCCCCGTCGGGTTGGTTGCGCTGCTCAGAATCGGTGACGGCAAGCCTGCCGAGAGCGTTTGGTAGCCAGTGGCGCAGGACGTGGACGCGCAAGGTCCATACGACGACGTGAACGGCTGGTTGACGAGCGCCGAACCGGAGGTCATATTCTCCGGTGCGTAGCTCATGCCGAATCCGCCGCGGACCACGGTCTTCGCAATCGGCGTGAAGGCAAAGCCGACGCGCGGTGCGAAGTTGTCGTAATTCGTCTTGATGTTGCCGTGGCCGTCGATGCCGTTCTGGCCGGCAACCGTGATCTTGCCAAGGTCCGTATCGAAGTTGGAGAGAATATTGTTGGTGTCGGTGTACGGCGTATACAGATCGTAGCGTGCGCCGATATTCAGCGTCAGGTTGCGCGCCACTTGCCAGTCGTCCTGGATGTAGCCGTGCGGCTCCCATGTGCGGTTATGCGGCTGGTAGAGAATGGCGTTGCGTACGACACTGGTGAAGGTGCCGGACAGAAGAGTGGAGAAGTTGAGGACCGTCCACGAACCGGCCGCGCTGTCGGTCTGCGTAATCGTGTCCTGACGGCGCAGGACGCCGCCGCCAATCTTGATGCTCTGCTTTCCCACGTTCCAGTTGAGGGTGCCCATGTACTGGAAGGTGTTTTCCAGGTAGATGATCGGCGGGTGAAGGCCCAGCGTCGGACCCTGGCTGATGGTGATCGGCGCCAGTTCGTCGGTACGGGTGTTGAAGTTGACGTTGGGCTGGCCGAACTTGGTGTTCGGAGCAAGTCCGTAGTCCAGCGGATACTGCGCGTTGTGCAGGAAGGTATAGCCGGCCTTCAATTCCAGCAGAAGGTGCGGCGTGAAGGTGTGAATGTAGTTCAACTGCGCCTGGTCGGCGTCGCTCTTGGCCGCGCCCGGATAGCTGCTCAGGTTGCCGGCGGGATGCAGCGTCAGCCCATCGACGGTGACGGCGGGAAATAGGCCGCCAATGCTCGTCGTGACCTTGTTCAGCGTGTAGCGGCCGAAGAACAGGTTGTTGTCGTTGAAGCGGTGATCCACGCGGCCGTCAATGGTGGTGCTGAACTGCGAGTAGGCGGGCGCCGCCGTGTAGTTGTTGGTGACCGCGCCAGCTGAACCGGTGTTGGGCGCCGGGAACATCTTGAAGTAGAGCAGGCCCACCGGATCGAACGTGGTGACGTTGCTGAGGTTTGAGTTATCCGAGAAGTTACCGGGGTTTTGCTCTTCCGCCAGCGTGGGAATGGTTGTTGTCGTTGGATTTTGTCCCTTCACCAGGCGGTAGCCCTCGTAGTCGCCGAAGAAGAAGGTGCGGTTGTGCTTGATCGGGCCGCCCAGGCTTGCGCCGAACTGGTTCTGACGCCACTTGGGCTTGGGGATGGATGCGCCGAATTTGAACGGCTGCGCGTTCAGCACATCGTTGCGGAGGAACTCGTAGGCCGAACCGTGGAAGGAGTCGGCGCCGGTCTTGGTGATGACGTCGATAATGGCGCCGGCGGAGCGGCCTACTTCGGCGGTGAACGTATTGGTCTGCACGTTCACTTCCTGGATGGCGTCCACCGACGGCCTGACGCCAATCGAGCCGATGACGCGCTCGTTGTTGTCCATGCCGTCGATCAGTTGGTTGTTGATTACGTCCGACTGGCCGTTGACCGAAACCGACGATGTCTGGCGGCGATCATCCGGCCGGTTGCCGCTGGATAGGCCGTTGTTCAGGCCTTCGGTTGCGCCGGAGGTGACCTGCACCAGGTTCATGTAGTTGCGGCCGTTCAACGGCAGCTCCTGGGTGGCTGCTTCCGTGACCAGCGTGCTGAGCGTCGATGTGTCTGCGTGGAGTTCGGGAGCCTGTGCTTCCACCTCGACCTGCTGGCTGGCAGTACCGATGGCGAGCGCCGAATCTTCGCGCGCGCGGTCACCGGCCGACAGGTGGAAAGGCTTGATGGTGGACGTCGAATAGCCGGTGGCCGTGATCGACACCGTGTAGCGGTCCGGCTTGAGGAGGTTGAACGTATATTGACCGTCGCCGTTGGTGGTAATCGTGCGCTTCTCGTGCGTGTCCACGTCGGTCAGCGTCACGGTTGCCCCGGCCACCACCGAACCGGATGCGTCGGTAACGGTGCCGACGATGTCCGCGGAGGTACTTTGCGCGTGCAAGCCCAGGGGAAGTGCAGCCATGATGGCGGCTGCCAGCCACATACCCGCGTGTGCACGCAGGCTCAGACCCATGGTGCGGGCCGTACTACCGTGGGGAGTCTCATTGCGTCGAGTTAGTCGGTTGTAGTTCACGAGTTACTCTCCTCTCTGAAATAGAACTTCAATCAGAACTGTTTTTTTGCAGATATATCGAGTGGCGCAGACATAGTGCCGCGCCCTCACGGGTAAGGCAATCAATCTTTGAAAAGAAGACAAGCGCAGCAGATATTCAGGAGCCAGGCGCGATGTTTTGCATACACGCCTCCTCACGGCCCGGAGCCAATAGACTGCCGGGTCCTTCCTTTTTCGTCTTTTGCGGTCAGATAGCCCCGCTGGACGAAACTCTTTCTACCGGAACTGGCTTATGTCGATGCCGAGCGGGTATGCTTCGGTGGATTGAGCCAGTTCGTCCCAGCTCACTTCTCGTCCCAGTTCAGCAGAGCGGCGGCCCAACATGCAGCTGAGCGCACTGTCGACCCCCTGCGGAATCTGGTTGTGGAAGTGGCCCGATGTGATGCTCTCAATAAAGGTCCGATCCTTGACTGCATCGGCCAGAGCAAGATTGTTGGTGAACGCGCCGTCGGCGGCAAATTTTGCAGGCGCCGAGGTGTTGGCCGGATCGCTCCATGCCCATGCGTTCTGGCCCACGATGTGCAGCGGGCCGGAGTAGGGAGCCTCGGCCAATCCCGTGCTGCCGAAGATGCGCTCGGCTACATCGAAGTAGCCGCCGCCGCTGAATTGAGTGGAGGAAAAACTCATTTCGACGTCGCCCGGATAAGTGAAGATCACCTCGTAGTTATCCGAAATGTTGCCGGGGTTCTTGATTACCTTGCGGCTGCTCTTGGCAGTCGCCTTTACCGGATGCGCGCCGACGATCCAGTTGCACACGTCGATCACGTGAATGTTCTGCTCGAGCAGAATGTCGCCCGACAGCTGCTTGTCCCACAGCCAGCGGCGCAGGCGCAGTTCGTCGGCGCTCTTGCCCGGCATATCGGGATAAGTGGCCTCGGGCGCGTTGTAGTGTGCGCTGATGGAGGCGATCTGGCCAATTGCGCCCTCGTGGATGCGGCGCACAATCTCGGCAAACGGCGGCGCGCTACGCACCTGGAAGCCGACATCCATGCTCACCTTGCCCTCGTATCGCTTGGCAACTTCGAGCGCGCGGCGGGTCTGCACCACATCCACGCCCACCGGCTTTTCGCAATAGGCATGTTTGCCGGCGCTCACCACAGTTTCCAGATGGTCGATGTGGAACCAGGGCGGAGTAGAGATCTGAATACCGTCAACCGCATCGCTTGAGGCCAGTTCTTCGGCGGCCTTGTAGCCGCTGAAGAGCAGCTTGGGGTCGATGACCGGCTTGCCCGCGGATGCGTTGAGCGCGTCGAAGTGCGTATGCGCCTTCTCCAACTGATCGGGGAAGATGTCGGCCAGAGCCACCAGATGTGCATCGGTATTTTTGACGAAGGAAGCGGCTACTGAAGAACCGCGCTTGCCGCAACCGAGCAGACCCCAGCGCACCGCCGAGTTGGCCGCATAGCCAAACGCGGTGCGCGAACCCAATATCATCAAGCCGGCCGCAGCCATCGATCCGTGAAGAAATTCTCTGCGCTTCATCCTCATCCGCTCCTTAAACCGCGCTTACGCCAATCTGCGCCAGTACCCGTTCCAGGTAAATCTTCTCTGCCTTCACGTCTTCAATCTGCTGCGGGCCAGAGGTTTCGCGCTCAATGGTGATAGCGCCCTTGTAGCCCAGCTTCTTCAGCTTGCCGAAGACAGCGGTAAAGTCCACCACTCCCTTGCCGATGAGAACTTCCTCGCCGAGCTTGGCCGGATCTGTGGGCCACTTGCCATCCTTGGCGTGAATGCTGCGCACATAGGGTCCGATCAGGTCCACCGCATCCACTGGGTTGGCCTTGCCGTAGAGCACGAGGTTGGCTGTGTCGAGACCGACGCCGAGGTTGGGCCTGGCTACGTCCTTGATGGCGCGCAGCATGGTGGTGGGCGTCTCCTGGCCGGTCTCCATCAGGAAGCTCTGTCCGTTGCCGGCGCAGTGGTCGGCCAGCTCGCCGATCGCCTTCACCGTTCCTTCATAGAGCGCATCGTTTGGATCTTCGGGGATGAAGCCGCAATGGGTCTGAATGTTGGGAATACCGAGCAGTTTGGCAAAGTCCGAGGTCTGCTTGAGCGCATCCACACGCGCCGCGCGCGTTTCGGGCGGCACCACGCCGATGGTCGAAGGCCCTTCGAGGAAGTTCCACTTCAACGGCCCCGGACCAACCACCTCGGCTGCGGTGGGTGTCAATTTATACGTGTGCATCAGGTCGCGGAACTGGGCGGCCAGCTCTGGCGTGAACTTGCCAATGTAGTCGTCGAGCGAAAGGAAGCAGGTGGAAAAGCCCAGATCGTGAACTCGGGCAAAGACCTGCTCGGGGCCGCGGGAGGGCTTGATCAAAAGGCCCAGCGCCATGGGCGGGATGGCTTCGGCTTCCGCCACGCTTAACCGGGAAGTTGTCAGAGCACCGGCGGCAACCAGGCCTGCACTCGATACGGTCTTGAGGAAAGTACGGCGATTCATCGTGCGCCTCCACTTTGATGCAGGGACGATCTTCAGTCCGTAATTAATTCGGAAGACTACATAAATAAGCCTGCAAATCTGTTTCACGAGGCTGGGAAATCTCCTCGATTGGATGCATATTAGGACTGTTTTTCTGGGGATGTCAATGGGAATTTATAAAAAACTCCCACAATACCGCCATTGACCCGCAAAATAGGCCTTTTGCGCGGCTGGCAAAAAAGACTGGCCAAAGCGCTGCAAATCGAATACTGTATTTTTGATGCCAGACGAATTAAATAAATCGGCGCGGCGGATTGCCATCGAGGCACTTGTGCAGTGTGGCGAAATCTCGCGTTCCGATCTGGCGTCAAGGACTGGCTTGAGCCGCTCCACGATCACCGAAGTGATTCAGCAATTGTTGGATTGCGGTATGTTGAACGAGCTGCCGGTGGTTTACGACCAGCAGCGCCGGGGTAGGCCGTCGGTGCGGCTTTCCTTCCGCGCTTCTCATGGGTACTTTGTGGGTGCTGGCATCTCTGAGGTGCTTTCCTCGATGGTGCTCACGGACCTGTGCGGCCGTGTATTGGCGCAGTGTGAGCTGCCGTCTTCTACCCATCCCGAAGAAGTGGCCGGGCATATTCAGCAGGGCATGGCGCAGTTGATCCGCAGCTCCGGCGTGGCGCGGGATTCGGTGCTGGGTCTGGGATTGGCGCTGCCGGGCATTGTGGATCAATCGACCGGCATGTGCCGGCTTTCAGCCGCGCTGGGCTGGCGTGATGTGCCCATTGTGGACCTTGTGGAGTTGGCCACCGGCACGCCATCTTTTGCGGGCAACGACGCCGACGCCATCGCCATTGCGCAGAAGCTGTTTGGCGTGGCGCGGGAGATGAATGACTTTGCCAGCATCATCCTGGGCCGCACCATCGGCTGCGCGCATTACATGGGCGGAAGGCTTTATTGCGGGCACAACGGCAGCGCGGGTGAAATCGGCCACATGCCGTCAGATCCAGACGGAGAACAGTGCCGCTGCGGCAAGCGCGGCTGCCTGGATACGGTGGCCGGTGGGCTGGCTATTCGCGAGCATGCCAGGAACGCGGGGCTAAAGGTGAAGTCAATGCACGAGCTGGAGCGGTTGGCCTCTGATGGCAACCGGTCGGCGACTGAGCTGTTGCGCAAGGCGGGCCAGGGGCTGGGGCTTGCCGTTGCCAGCCTGGTGCAGATCAACAACCCTGAGACCGTGCTGTTTGCTGACCTGGAAGGCTTTGGCAACGGGCTGTTTTACACCTCTACGCGCCAGGCGATCGAGAACAACATCCTGCCGCGTTTCCTGCGCTCGACGCAGATTGTGTTTCAGCCGGTCGAGTACAGTTTTCTGGCACGGGGCGCGGCGAGCGTGGCCGCGCAGGCCTATCTGATTGAACGCGCTGGCAGGCAGTAGCCTTGCACAGGCGCGCAGCACTGCGGCGGCAGATGGCCGTGGCGGAAATGGATTGACGAATGTTGGATAAAAAACCTGAGTTGGAGGTCTGCATCGAGTCGCTTGCGGCCGGACTGGCGGCCAGTGTTGGCGGCGCTGACCGTGTTGAGCTTTGCACGGCGCTCAGCGTGGGTGGTCTTACCCCCAGCCATGGATTGATTGCGACGGTGGTGGAGCAGACCGGTCTTCCGGTGCACGTGCTGGTGCGGCCCAGGGCTGGCGGCTTTGTGTACTCGAATGGCGAATTCCGAATCATGCTTCGCGACCTGGAACATGCGCGTAGCATGGGCGCCAAGGGCTGCGTCATCGGCTTGCTGGATCGCGAGGGGCGCGTGGATGTGGAGCGCACGCGGGAGCTGGTGCAGCAGGCCGCGCCCATGGAGGTCACCTTCCACCGCGCCTTTGACCGCAGCCGCGATCTGGCTGAGTCGCTCGAACAGGTGATCGATGCAGGCTGCGTGCGCGTGCTTACTTCTGGCGGGCAGCAGACCGTGGGTCAGGGGGCTGAGATGCTGGCCGCGCTGGTTCGCCAGGCGGCAGGCCGGGTGCGCATTGCCGCTGGCGGCGGCGTTACGCTGGCCAGCGCCGCAGCTTTGCTGGCGCTTACCAGCATCGATCTGCACGCCTCGCTGCGTCGGCCTTCAATCGCCGCAGTTGCCGATAACAAAGACCCGCTGTGGGACCCGGAGAGCCGCTGGACCATCGATCCTGCCGACGTGCGCGCCATGGTGGATCTGCTGCGAAAGGCATCCGCAGGCCGACAGAAACACCAGTGAAATGGTGCTGCCTGAACCGGACAACCACAGTTTGCAACGTTTAACGAACATTAAGCGAGTATCGATCAAGAAAATAGGGCGGAGCCATATGAGTTTATATCTGGCGGTTGACGCAGGAGGAACGAAGACCGAGTATCTGCTGGCTGACGGCCACGGAGAGCTGGGCCGCGTGCGTGGCGGCAGCATCAAGCGCATGAGGGTTTCAGCCGAGCAGGCGGCTTTCCACATCGAGGACGCGTTGGCCGGTCTTACGTCGCTTACCAGCCGCTCGCTCAGCGAGGTGGTTTGTACTTGCGTCGGCACGGCAGGCAACACTGTTCCCATGGTTACCGATTGGCTGAAGACCGAGTTTGGCCGTCGCGTGGGGGGCGAGCTGTTGATGCTGGGTGATGTGGAGATCGCGCTCGATGCCGCGTTTCCAGGCGAAGCGGGCGTGCTGTTGCTTGCCGGTACCGGATCGAACGTACTGGGACGCACGGCCTCAGGCAAGCTGATGGGCGCAGGCGGTTATGGGCCGGTGCTGGCCGATCAGGGCTCCGGCCATCGCATTGGTATGGAAGCGCTGCGCGCCCTGTTCCTGGCCAAGGACGAAGGCCGTTCCACGCGGTTGTTCGAGGCTGTTCTTGCTTTCAAGAACTTTGTCGCTTATAACGATCTGGTTACCTGGGCCAACTCCTGTCCGTCGTCGGAGTTTTCGCCGCTGGCGCGGATTGTGGCCGAGTGCGCCGATGCGGGCGATGAGCTGGCGCGCGCGGTGCTCGAACGCCAGGGGGAAGATCTTGCCTATCTGGCGCGGCTGGTGCATCGGCGCATTCAGGTGGCCGACGGCGCAGCCTGGAAGCCGCGTTTCGCCTTTGCAGGCAGCATTCTTGATAAGGTCAAGCCCTTGCGCGATGCGCTGGAGGCGGCCGTTGCCAACGAAGCGCCAGAGAGCCAGTTTCTGCCCGGTGTGGTGGACCCGCTGCAAGGCGCGTTGTGGCGCGCACGGCAACATGCGGCCAGCAGCCTGAGCCGCCAATAGCGCCCGCGTCTTACTCGCCCAGCATGATGCGTTGAATGCGCGTGGCTTGGCCGGTAGCGGGGTCGCAATTGACCAGCGCCGCGCACATCTTTGGATTGCCTTTGGCGGCTTCGAACTTGCCGGGCAATCCGGTAAGAAACCGGTGCACGACCAGGTCCTTTTCGACGCCGATCACGCTGTCGTAAGGGCCGCTCATACCTACATCGGTCTGGTAGGCAGTGCCGCCGGGCAGTACGCGCTCGTCGGCGGTGGGAATGTGGGTGTGCGTGCCTAGCACTGCCGTTACGCGGCCATCCAGGTGCCAGCCCATGGCGACCTTCTCGCTGGTGGCCTCGGCATGAAAATCCACCACGATCACCTTGGCCTTGATGCCTGCGAGCACCGCGTCGGTGGAGTGGAAGGGGTCGTTGGTCCCGTTCATGAAGACCCTGCCCATGCTCTGCACCACGGCGAAGGGAACGCCTGAGGTAGTAGTGCCTTCAAACCAGCCGTGGCCGGGCAGATTGGGCTGTATGTTGAGCGGGCGGATCACGCGGCGAGGGCGCTCCTGGCTATCGACCGGCACGCTCTTCATGTAGTCGCTCAGCTCGCGCTTGTCCCACACGTGGTTGCCGGTGGTGATCACGTCGGCGCCCAGGTCGAACAGCTCTTCGGCAATCTGCGGCGTCAGGCCAAAGCCTCCGGCGGCGTTCTCCGCGTTGATGACCACCAACTCTACCTGGTGGGCGCTGCGTACGTGGCCAATGTGCTCGCGGACAATTCTGCGTCCCGCGCTGCCGAAGACGTCGCCGATGAACAAAATATTCAAAACGTTCTCTGCTCCTTGCCTTGCCTGCTTCTCGTTGCGCTCGTGCTCTGTTCCCGTCTGGATTGTCTTGCCGCTCCGGTGCGCGCGAAGTGGTTTACGGGGTAACGCCGCGCACATAGAGCACCGGGTCGCCTGCAGGAGCCGCTTTGGCCAGTCGCTTGGCCGTCGTGGGATTTGCCGGCGGAAGCGTCACCGGGTCGGCGAGTGCAAACTCGATCTGTGCTTCGGAGGGAATAGAGACGGCGGGGCCAGGGCTGGCCGCTGCAACAATGGTGCCGATGCCCGCGCCGACGACCGCCCCCGTGGTTGCTCCCGCAGCTTTGCTGGAGGGACTGATGACGCCTCTCTTGGTGCTGACGCCGCTGGCGAAGCTGCCCACAATCGAGCCCACATTGGCACCCGTAATCACCTTCTTCTCTGTTGGCCGTGTCTTGCTCGTTCCCGTCATCTTGAACTGATACGAGTTGATCGGGTAACTGCGGCCATCGAGTTCAAGCGAGGTCAGCTTCAGTGTCATCTCCGGGCTTCCCGTCAGCACTCCGGACTTTTTTGTATGCACCACCACGCCATGCGCCAGGGCTCCGCGCGGAATGGCCAGCACATCACCCACCCGAACATCTTCGCTGACGCTGAACAACAACTGCTCGCCGTCGCGGCTTTGCGCGGTGCCGATGTGCGAGATGGTGCGTACCTCGATCGGCGTGTCTTCAAGCACGGTGACCATGTGCGGCACGGCAACCGTGGGCGAGGCTGGCTTTGCAGTTGCGTCTGGCGGCGGAGCTGCGTTTTGCGCCACCGTGAACTGGTTGCACAAAAGCAACGCTCCAACCATTACGATCGACTGCGAAACCGTGCGTTGTTGCCGCGCCTTTGCCATGGTCTACTCTCCAGTTGTTGCTTCGTCCGCCGTGCCTTCGGTGTTCTGTTCTCTTGCCGCGACGGGACGCATCATGGGGAATAGGATCACGTCGCGGATGGACTTCGATCCGGTCAGCAGCATGGTCAGGCGGTCCACGCCCAGGCCTTCGCCGGCGGTGGGGGGCAGACCGTAGGCCAGCGCGCGCACGTAGTCCTCATCCATCTGGTGCGCCTCATCGTCGCCCTCGGCGCGCTCCTTCAGCTGATCGGCGAAGCGCTTGAACTGCTCTTCGGGATCGTTCAGCTCGCTGAAGGCGTTGCCCAACTCGAAGCCGCCCGCGAAGAACTCAAAGCGCTCGACGTGCTCAGGGTCGTCGGGCTTGGCCTTCGACAAGGGTGAGACAACCGTCGGGTAGTCGTAGATGATGGTGGGCTGAATCAGGAAGGGTTCCACGACCGCTTCAAACACGTGGTAGACGGCCTTGCCGATGGGCGCGCCCTTGGCAAGCTCGTTCTGCACCTCGAGCAGCGCGGAGGTGATCGTCCTCAGGTCGCGAAAGCGCTCGCTGAGCGGAGTCGATTCGCCCGCCGGGTCAGCTTCCAGCTGTGGTGCTTCTGGCTCCGAGGGCTTGAGGGAGGTTTCCGCAAGGTGCTTCTTCAGCGAGTCGATGGCTGCAGCCAGTCTTGCCTTCAGTACATCGATGTTCTCGAAGGCCGTGGCGGCAGGCTTTGCGCCGGCCTCTGCCGGCCAGTACGCGCAGATGGCCTCGCGCATGGTCAGCCGCGTCCACTTGGCCAGATCAATCTCCACGCCGTTGAAGTTTGTGATGGTTGTGCCATTCACCTCGCGCGCCACAAACTCGATCATCTCTTCGGTCATCAGCATCAGGTCGAGGTAATTGGCGTAGGCCTGGTAGAACTCGACCATGGTGAACTCGGGATTGTGCCGCGTGCTGAAGCCCTCGTTGCGGAAGTTGCGATTGATCTCGTAGACGCGGTCGAGACCGCCGACCACCAGCCGCTTCAGATAAAGCTCGGGCGCAATGCGCAGGTAGAGGTCGAGGTCGAGCGTGTTGTGGTGCGTCTTGAAGGGCCGTGCCGCCGCACCGCCGGCGATGGGCTGCATCATCGGCGTCTCCACCTCCAGATAGCCACGCGCATCAAAGAACTGGCGCAGAGCCTTCAGCACCTTGGAGCGCTTGACGAAGACCTCGCGGCTTTCGAGATTGCTGAACAGGTCCACATAGCGCTGCCGGTAGCGCAGTTCCATGTCCGCCAGCCCGTGAAATTTTTCCGGCATGGCCAGCATGGCCTTCGACAGGAAGGTGAGCCGCTCCACATGGATGGTGAGCTCGCCGGTGCGGGTGCGGAACAGGTAGCCGGCGACGCCGATGTGGTCGCCCAGGTCGAGCAGCTTGTAGAGCGCGAAGCCGTCGTCGCCGACTGCGTCCTTGCGGACATAAATCTGCAGGCGCTGGCCCTCCTGCTGCAGGGTAGCGAAGCCCGCCTTGCCCTGCGCGCGGATGGCCATGATGCGGCCAGCCACGGCCACGGTGACACGCGTAGCCTCCAGAGCCTCGCCCGTCTCCTCGCCCCACTTGGCGCGCACCGCGCCCAGGGTGTGCGAGAAAGGGAACTGGTTGGGGTAGGCCTGCTGGCCCAGCTTTTCGATCTCGGTCAGCTTTTGCTTGCGCAGCTCAAACAGAGTGCGCTCAAACTCGGAATCAAACACGGCTTTTCCTTTGTGTGGATCGTTCCACGGTCCAATCCTCAGTATATCGTTCGCTCTTCCGGGTCAGAAACAGGTGTGGCCGGTATCTCAGGGCAAACGCGTCCAAATCCCGCCTATCGCTTTCCATGACCGGTTTTGTAACAGGGCACGGCTTCAGCCGGGCCGTTATAGCAACAGAAGAAGATAAGGGCTTCAGCCCCTGTCCACCTTTCCATTGCCAACTTGTCGCGTACCCGGCGAAGCCGTGTGCAGGGGCTGAAAGGCCGCCGTACGTTGGGCGTTCGAGTGCGGCCCGGCTGAAGCCGTGCCCTGTTACAAAGCACATGAACCCTAAAATCTACGCGGCTATTCTCTTCCCTTACCGATGAAATTCTTTTTCTTTACCGATGAAAATCAAGAAGCGTTTGCCCTGCGCACCGTTTCTTTCGCCCGCGAGGGCATCCGTCGTGTATAACCACGATGGATGCCTTATCACCGCCCCATTCCCGACCGCAAGGATAAAGAGTCAGGTACGGCTTCAGGCCTGCGCATGTTTGCCGAGGCAGAGAACCTGATGCAGATTGCCTTCGTGATGCCGTCTTCGGTCTTCATCGGCTGGCTGCTGGGCGCATGGGCAGGCAGCAAGCTGCACCAGGGTTGGATGATGATCGCCGGCATTCTGCTGGGATGCGCCTCGGGGCTGGTGTACGTCATCCGCATGGCTTTTGCCGCTGAAAAAAAGGCAGCCCGCGCCGACAGCATGAACGCCAAGGACGAAGCTGTACCCGGCCAAGGCAAGGACGGCGGCGACGGCAAGGGAACTGATACCTTCAAATCATGACCCAGGAAAGTCATCCTCTTGTTGAACTGACCCCGGAGAGCCTCGACCGCATGTTGCGCCAGGCCTTGTGGGGCACGCTGATTGTGGGCCTGCTGGCCTCGGTGGTGGTGCTGATCGGCTCGGGCTGGCGCAATGGCGCCATGCTGGCCGTGGGCGCAGCGATTTCAGCCGCCAGCATCCTTGAATGGCAGCGGCTGATCCGGGTCATCAATGCCAGAATGGACCACCAGCGCACGCCGGCCAGCGCTCCAATCGTGGTTCTGTTCTTTGTGCTCAGGCTCACCGTCTTCGCCGGGGTTATTTATGGTAGCCTAAGGTGTTTCCGGGGATCTGTTGCAGCGCTCCTCTGCGGACTTGCGCTTGCGGTAGTCGCTATCGGCTGGCAGGTATTGAAGCTGTTGCGCGATTGATCGCAACTTTATGATCGGCCCGCAGTTATTCTGCCCCGGAGCAGAAAGATTCATCTCTTCATGGCTGAGCAACTGGCTTTGACGCGCTTGTTGAACTCTCTCTTCGGTGGTCCGGTCGCCTCTTTGCAGCACTCCTTTGGCATGCAGGCCGACGCGAAAACCGCCATCTCTGACGCTTTTGCGCTGGAACTGCTGGTGGCAGCGTTGCTGATCGCCTTCTTTGCGCTGGTGCGGGCCACGCTGTCAGTGGAAAAGCCCGGACCGGTGCAGCAGATGGCAGAAATGCTGCACGAGTTTATCGGCGGCCAGGCGGAACCGATTCTGGGCCACGATGCCAGTAAGTTTCAGGCTTTTTGCACCTGCATCTTCCTGTTTGTGCTCCTGAATAACCTGCTGGGCCTGATCCCGGGAATTTCCGCGCCGACCACCTCGCCGGTGGTGCCGCTGGGTCTGGCCGTGCCCACCTTCCTGCTCTACAACTTTATGGGTTTCAAGACGCAGGGCATCTGGGGCTACTTCAAGCACTTCTGCGGTCCTATTCCCGCCATGGCGCCACTGATGTTCCCGATCGAAGTGGTTTCGCATCTGGCTCGGGTCATGTCTCTCACCATCCGTCTTTACGCCAACATGTTCGCGGGCGACCTGGTCACTCTGGTCTTTTTCTCGCTGATTCCGGTGGGCGTTCCGGTGATCTTTCTCGGGTTGCACCTGTTCGTTTCGCTGGTGCAGTCCTTCGTCTTCATGCTGCTGGCGATGATCTACCTGTCGCTGGCGGTTTCGCACGAGCACTAAAGACAGTTTTCAGTCGTCAGTTTCCAGTTGTCAGTCAAAACCCATCCACGTGGAACGAACTGACAACTGTGAACTGAAAACTGGTAACTGCGACAAGCTTCCGCCGGAGTTGCATCCGCTCCGGGCAAACGGTGGCCGTAAGCGTGAGGGGGCCAGCACGGTGAGCCTCAACCACCCACTGACGGTACTTCAGGATTGCAGGAGAAATACAATGAAGAAGCTCCAGTATCTGTTCATGGCTCTGGCCGCACTGCTCTTGGCCACCCCGGTCTTCGCCGACGCCGGCTCGACCGCTCTCAACCTGATTCCGATCGGTGCTGGCCTGGGTATGGGTCTGGCTGCTGGTCTGTGCGGTCTCGGCCAGGGCAAGGCTGTGGGCTCGGCCGTTGAGGCTTTGGCTCGCAACCCCGGCGCCCGCGCCGGCATCTTCACCTTCCTGATTCTCGGCCTGGCCTTCATCGAATCGCTAACCCTGTTCACGCTGGTCATCGTCTTCGCCAAGATGAACTAAGCTATCTCTTCGGGATACAAAAAAGCGGCCCTCTTTGGGGCCGCTTTTTGCTGCCTGAAATCTGCCTATTTGCCGCTGCGCAGCAGGTGGATGGCCTCGCGATAGTCGATTCCGGCGGGCACCGGGGTGTAGTCGCGCATCTGCTCGTCGGTGTCGAAGATCTTGGTCTTGATCAGAATGCGCAGGCTCATCTTCAATTGCACATGGGTCAGCCGCCAGCCCTGGCCGGAGACGGGGCCCTGCTCGATCTGCAGCCAGCCGCCCTTGTTCAACTTGCCCAGAATGCCCCAGCCATAGCTGGTGTCCTGCTGCAGAGAGCCGGTGAGACGCGCCACGCGCTCGCGCCCGGCGTCGATCCACAGTTCGCCGGTCATGGCCGTGAGCGCCTGGGTTTCAAGGTCGGGCGGTGAGAAGCCTGGGTTGGGCTTGAAGGTAAATTTTTCCACACGGCCGCCGGGGCCCATGCCGGGGCCCGCGTACTGGTAGACGAAGGCCTGGGGTAGCATCCGGAGCACCTTCAGCACGATCTCTGCGTCGGAGTCCTCGCCGTGCTTGCGGTGCCGCTGCAGGCTGGGGTCGCTGGCGAGGGCATCAAGCCGCGCCTGTTCCTTCTGCTCGTCGGTGGGGCTCAAGGGCTGGTCGTTGATAGAGAGCAGGCGGGCCACAAAGCCATCCCGGCTTTCCACAATATCTTTAGTGGTGGTGATTCGGGGACTAGTCTTGCGCAGTTTGTAGCGCATGGGGTGGCTCTGGTCCTGGGCCATGCGCAGCTCCTGGTTGAGCGCGCGGCCAACCAACGCCTGCGCCTGTGCGGCTGTCAGCAAATCTGCCGCCGGCCGTCCTTCGGACCATGCCGCGGTCCATGCCGGTCCTGAGACCAGGCAGAGAAGTGCAATAAGGCTCAACAATCGACCGCGATCCAGGATCATGCGCCCCCTTCTGCTTCTATTTTGCGCTAATAGGGCCTGTTTACACTATCCTGGGGGTCGGCGCTGCTGGCGAAAATTGCGCCAGACAAGGCGGAGGCTGAAGGCTTTGGTGGCTCCAAGGTCGAAGCCGACAACGCGGTATGGCGCGATTTGCGCCGCAGCCCGAAGGGACGGGGCCAATTTTCCCCATCTCGTAGTCAATCGTCGCTAAGATACACCCGGTATCTGTCGCTCCTCTCTCCTCGATCTGTGAAAAATTGGCTCCCGTCGCCGCCCACCAGGATAGTGTGAACAGGCCCTAGATTAGACGTGTTTTGCATGTTTAAGATTCTGCGATTGAAGCAGGTGCCCCTCGTTGCGTATAGTGCGGGCAGAGACACTTTCATATTCCGAGAGGAAATAGACTATGGCTGTGGAGAATCCCCAGGCGCGTATCGGGAAGACCATCGTGATTTGCGGCGAAGTGAAGGGCAGCGAAGATCTGATTGTGGATGGCCGTGTGGAGGGCACCATCAGCCTCTCTGAGAGCCGTTTGACCATTGGACCCACCGCCAACGTGGCGGCCGACCTTTCAGCGCGGGACGTGCTGATTCTGGGCCATGTGCAGGGCAACGTAGTGGCCAGCGGCCGCGTTGAGCTGCGTGCCGGCTGCACGGTGGAGGGCGACATTCGCGCCCTGCGCCTAGCCGTTGAAGACAACGCCATCTTCCGCGGCAAGGTGGACCTTACTCAGGCCGCGACCAAGGGCCCCGATGGCGCCAATGCCCCACAGACCGGCGGAATCTTCTAACAGCAGTCGCAGGCGCGCGACTGCTGGTAGACAACCGCCAAATCGTGAGGGAAATTCAGGGTGTTGAGCCGCTGGTTCGACAAAAAGACGAAGAGCGAAGCCGTGGCTTCGCACGCCAGCCCCGTGGGGCCAAAGTATCCGCGCCACTCGGGCGGATGGTCTGTGCTGCGCAAGCGGCTTGAGGCCGAACCAGGACTGCGCACCGTTGACGTGGGCTATACTTCGCCGACCAACATCAACCATCTGACCGGGCTGGGCCACTCCATCTTCCTGGCAGATCTGGTCCATGACGCTTGTGCCCAGAATTGGCTCACGGGAACCGATGAAGACGGCAACTTGATCTGGAACATTGAAGGCTTTCTGAACCAAAGCCTCAACTTTGCCGGCCGCACATTCGATGTGGTTCTGCTGTGGACCGCGCTCGACTACCTGCCCGAAGCTTTTGTGGCCCCGGTGGTTGCCCGTCTTTACGAGGCGATGAACCCCGGCGGCCAGGTGCTGGCCCTGTTTCATACGCGCATCTCGGGCGAGGAAGCGGTGCACTGCCGCTTTCACGTTACGGCGGGCGACGAGGTGGAGATCCAGTTGGCCGAGCAGTTTCCCATCCAGCGCGCCTTTACCAACCGGTCAATCGAGCGGCTATTCTCTTCCTGGTCGGGCCACAGGCAGTTTCTGGCCAAAGACAGTGTTTCAGAGGTCATCATTACCCGCTGAGCAGCGCGCGAGCCTTCCCTGCTGCGTAGCAGAGCCCAATTGAGCGACAATCGAGGCGAGGGAGAACCCATGAGCACACCCAACAGTTCCCGCATCACCTGGCTTGGCCACGCCACTGTGCTGATCCAGACCGCCAGAGGCACCAATATCCTCATCGATCCATTCATTGCTCACAATCCCAGTTATCCGAAAGGCTTTGATCTGCCCTCGAAGATACACTACATTCTTCTGACCCACGCACACTTTGACCACATCTCCGACGCGTTGCCCGTTGCTACACGGCACGGCGCCACCATTGTCGCCGTTCACGAACTGGCTGGGTACATGGCTGCCAAGGGTGTGGCTGAGACCATCGGCATGAATCTGGGCGGTTCGGTTGCGCTGGGCGATGTTACGGCCACCATGGTCGAGGCCAAACACTCCTCGTCGATCCAGGACGAACAGGGCACGCACTACGGCGGCGTGGCGGCGGGCTTTGTGCTCACCGTAGAGGACGGCACGGTGCTTTACCACGCGGGCGATACGGCCGTGTTTGGCGACATGAAGATCATCGGCGAACTCTACCACCCGCGCGTCGCACTGCTGCCCATCGGAGGCCATTACACTATGGGTCCCAGGGAGGCGGCGCTGGCGGTAAGCTTCCTCGGGCCGGCCACGGTGCTGCCACTGCACTTTGGAACCTTCCCGCCACTCACCGGGACGCCGGCGGACCTGGCCGCTCTGGTGGGCGCTGAAGTCGAAGTGGTGGCATGGAGCCCGGGCGAGAGCTACACGGCCTGACCTGAGGGTTTTTGGGAGTCAAAACAATGCGGCCTCTACCGAACAGGTAGAGGCCGCATTGTTTGTTAGTTGAGCAGCTACTGGTCGCGCGTCTGGCGGATGGCCCGCTGCGGCGGCTCCAGGCCCGGAGCCGGGCCCGAAACATTGCTCAGGTCCTGGCCGCCCAGACGCATCGAACTCGGCGTCCGCGAGGCACGGTAGTTGCGCAGATCCCGGAGAATGTCGTCCTTTTCGCGCGCATAACTGCCTGCCAGCCGTGTCAGAGCGTAGGTAATGATGTCGCTGTGGTGCAGGTCGCTGACGGATGGATCGCGCTTCATGTTCAGCCACAGACGGTGCACCAACTGCACGTCATCCGGGCTCAACGCTGGCGCATGGGGGCCGATGTAGAAGACCATGCTCTCACTGCCCGGCCCAACCACGTAGAAGTTGAATTGGCGCTTCGGTTCGGGGAGCGCCTCCCAGGCCTGACCCATATGGAAGGCCTGATCGGCTGCGTTCATTGAGGTGGAGATGCCGGAGATGACCGAGTCCACTTCGAGCGAGTTGGCCGTTTGCACCAGCGCGGCAAATACGTCGCCGGCCGGAACCACCAGCAGAGAGACCTTCTTGCCGAAGCTCTCGGCAACGGAAACCGCCTTGGTGAACAGCGTCTGCTCGTGCTCGCTGAAGCTTTGTTCTTCGGCGTTCAGATACTCGGGTCCACCAACGCCCATCATGCGCACGCTCACCACCACCACGTCGCGTTCGTCTGTGCTGGTACGGGCCAGCACCCACTTCAACGCCAACGGATTGGCCGCATCGTGCATGGTCACCATCACGCCGCCGGCGCGAATGGCTGCCGACTCTCGGCTAACCGTGTCCTGGTGTTCAAGCTGGAAGTGATCCTTCATCTGCCGCGCGGTCAACGCGTGCTTGCGCAGATTCCGGCGTTCGGAGATGGTGAAGATCACAAAGAATGCGGCCGCGAAGATGATGCCGCTGACGGTGGCCACCGACTTGGTAAACAGGTTGGTGATGGCCGTAGCCAGCAGCACCATGAAGACCGAAATCAATCCGACGGGCAGTTCGTACTTGCCGATGCGGATGTTCGGTGGAACCTTCCAGCCACGCTCGCCATGATACTTCCAGCGCAGCACCAGCATGGCCAGACTGTTGAAGGTGAACGACCAGATGACACCGAAGGCATACGCCTCGCCAAGCATGATCACATCGCCACGCGAGGCGACGATGGTGATCATCTGCAGGATGAACACCAGGTTGACGATGCGGTAGCTGGTGCCGAACTTGGCATGGGGCTTGCGGAACCAGTCAGTGAGCACGCCGTCTTCGGCCACCCGCATCAGCACGCCGGTGGAGCCGATCATCGACGTGTTGATGGCGCCGGAAAGGATCAGGAAGCCGACAATCACCACGAAGATGCGGAAGGCAATGCGCCAGAACATGGGGCCAACCAGATACATGGCGATGCCGGCGATCAGGTTGTCCTGGTAGATGTGGGTGCGTTCCCAGGTTGGGATCAGCATCGAAGCCAGCAGCGTTGCGCCGCCGGTGAAGATGAGACTGTAGATGGCGATGACGATCGCCGCCCGCTTCAGATTTTTGAGCTTCGGATGCTCGATTTCTCGGTTGACCTGTGCCAGGCTCTCCTCGCCGGACATGGCCAGCACCGAGTGCCCGAAGGCCATCAGGATGCCGAACAGGCCCATCAGCGGAAGCAACTTGGTGCCCTTCAGAAATCCGAGGGCATCCGTGCTGAACTTGAGATTGGAGACGGTGGGTGGCGGCGGAACATGCGCGCCCTTCACCATCAGCGTATAGCCGCCCCAGACCAGCATAATCACCACCATCACCGTGGTGATCTGCATAACCTGCAGAGCCTTTCCGCTGGACTCCTCAATGCCCTTGACGTTCTGCCACCAGTAATAGATGGTCACCGCCGCGGCAAAGACGGCGGAGGTGTGGTTCATATCGAACTGGAAGGGGTTGCCTGAGGTGTCGAGCAGGGCTGGAGGCAGCCAGTGGCTGGTGTTGGCCACATTCATCAGCTCGTTCATCATGCCGGTGATGTACTGACCAGCCGACACACCCGAGATGGGGCCCGTCAGAATGTAGTCGAACATCAGGGCCGAGACGCTCAGTTTGGCGAAGCCGCCGCCCAGAGCCTCTTTGACCACGCGGTAAACGCCGCCGCGCGTAAACATCGAGCAACTCTCGACGTAGACGGCGCGCACCGCGAAGCTGAATAGCATGATGCCCAGGATGAACCAGGGCGCAGAAGCGCCCACAGCCTCTTCCGCGATGCCGCCGGCATAGAAGGCTGATGATCCCAGGTCGCAGAGAACAATGGCGGCGGCACGCCAGAAGGAGATGAACGTCAGCATCACTGAGGATGCAACGATCAGCCGCACTCGGTTGGAAACAGGTGCTACGGTCGTTCGTGTAGATGCCATCGCGCTCGGGCCGGAGTTTTACCGGTATTCTGGACTTGAGAAAGCGTTACTGTCGCCCGCTCTCCGCTGAGTCTAGTGTTGACTCAAGCCAGTGTCAATGAAGAGCGAATAAAGATAAGCGAAAGAATCACTTCAGTCTTTGCCGAACAGCTCTTTTCCGTCTTCGACAAAGCTGATCAGCACCACTACGGCTGAGCCAACCAGTCCGGTAAAGAACAGAACCTCAAGCACGCGCATTCCAATGATTTCGAGTTGCATACCACGATTGTAGTCCGATTCAAGTGCACCGGCCTCCAAATTCTCGCCAGAGCCGTGGCTTGGTCCCGCTGCGGTGTGGAAGGGCGTTGGCCGGCAAGCTGGACAGGGAGTAACCACTTTCTTTTGTTAAGAAATCATGGAAATTCCCAGACCGGTTCCATGGCTTGCTGCATTGCGATAGACTCGCCACAGTATGCCGCGTTCAATTGAAGCGCCTGTTTCTGCCGCCTCCGGCTCATGGAAATTGTGGGCACTGGCTGCCTTGTCCGCAGTTTTGCTTGAGTTGCCGTTTCCCATTGCCGGCCCCATGCCGCCCTGGCGCTCGCTGTTTGCCTGGTTTGCGCTGGTCCCGCTGCTGTTGGCGTTGGCAGGTGTAGCGCGCCGTCCGCGTCCGCTGCGCAACGGCTTCCTGATTGCTTACTTCTGCGGTGTACTTTGGTACCTCGGCAACTGCTACTGGGTGCGCGACACCATGCAGCAGTACGGCGACATGCCCGTGCTGGCCCCCGAACTCCTCTTGCTCGGCTTCAGCCTTTACCTCGGCCTTTACTTCGGATTCTTCGGCCTGTTTTTTGTGGCTGTCCACAAGCGCTCGGGCAGCAAACTGATGGCGCTGGCTGTCGCGCCCATTCTCTGGACCGCAATCGAACTGGCCGCCGCCCGCGTCACCAGCTTTCCGTGGGATCAGTTGGGCTACTCCCAGGTGGACAATGGGCTCGTTAACCAGCTGGTTCCGTGGACGGGTGTTTACGGCATCAGTTTCTTGCTGGTTGCCGCCAACGCGCTGCTTGTGGGCGCTGATCTAGCCAAGGACAGTCTTTCAACCGGCGACTCGTTGCGCGGAAAGCTTTGGGGGCGCAAGACTTGGCTTGTAGTTGGGCTTCTGGCGATCCCTGTGTTGATAAACGGGGTTGATGTGATTTCACCCGCGCCCACGCCCACCGCTACAGCCGTCCTCGTCCAGCCCAACCTCGACGTTGCTGGCTCGGGCTGGTGGACAGGCCCCGGCGAGTGGGACGCGCACATGGCCACCTTTGCGCGGCTTGCCGCTGAGCAGTGCAAACGCTACATCGCCGGAACCCCCGAAACCGGCGATCCCAGCGGCGAAATTGTCTGCCCGCCCTACCCGACGCATCCGGATCTGGTCGTCTGGCCTGAGTCTCCCGCGCCTTACCTCGAGGACGATGGGCGCTTTCAAAAATCGCGTGCAGCGCTGGCTGCATCGGTTCATGCGCCGCTGGTCATCGGCTCCATCGGTACGGATTTCGATGCGGCGGCGAACGAGCTGCATGAGTACAACTCGGCCTTGGTCGTTGGCGTGGACGGCCAGCGCATCGGCCGTTACGACAAGATCCATCTGGTTCCCTTCGGCGAGTACGTGCCGTTTAAAAAGTTTCTCTTCTTCGCCCGCAAGCTCACCGGCAAGGTCTCGCGCTTCGATCGAGGTGAGGAGCACCGCACGTTCCTGATCAATGGGCATCGCTATGGCGTCTTCATCTGCTATGAGGCGGTTTTCGCCGACGAGGTGCGCGAGTTCTCAAAGTACGGCGCGGAAGCTTTGGTCAATATCAGCGACGACGGCTGGTACGGCGATACCAGCGCCCCCTGGCAACACCTGAACATGGCTCGCATGAGGGCTATCGAGAACCGCCGCTGGATTTTGCGCGACACCAACAATGGCGTCACCGCCGCCATCGACCCCTACGGTCGCGTCCGCCAATCGATTCCGCGCCACGCCGAGGACGCTCTGCCTGCCGGCTACGGCTTCCGCTCCGACGTCACCTTCTACTCTGCCCACGGAGATGTTTTCGCCTGGCTCTGTGCCGTACTCTCAATTGGACTCGTTGGCTGGTCTTTACGCCGCTGAGCGCAGTTCATTTCACATGTTCATGGTCGTTGGTCATTCGCTTAGATATGTACGACAATATCGCGAGAGAATATGGATGATTGATGCGCATTTGGACTCACCTGCAGAACAGGCAGGGCCGATGAGCCCTGCCTGTTCGTTGGTGTCTAATCGCTAGAACCTATATTTATAGGGCTACCTACGTCCGCCGCCGCCGCCACCGTGCGATCCGCCGCCGCCACCACCGCGTGAACCACCACCACCACCGCGCGATCCGCCGCCACCGGAGCTATGCGAAGACGCAGCGTGGGATTGGCTGCTAGTTGAATGCTGTGCAGCCGACGAGCGGGTTGCGCTGGCGTGCACCCCACCAGCATTGTTAGCCCGCGCGCTGCTGTGGACCGCACCACCACCGCTTGCTGCCCCACCGCCACGCGCAAAGCTGCTGCGATTGGCCATGGCGCCGCCGCCGCCGCGATAACTTCCTCCGCCACCGTCGCTGAAGCGATGTCCACCCCAGCCGTGGCCATAACCCCAGCCGGCCCATGGCCCCATGCCCAGGAAGATGCCGCCATAGAAGTATCCAGGCCCATAAAACCCATAGGGCGCACAGGCGTAAGGCGCATAGTCGTAGTAACCGTACGAACAAACGGGTGGGACGCCGATGTCGACGACAAGCTGCGCTTGAACGGCTGGCGCCATGGCCAGCCCAACGAGCAATGCTGTTGAAGCAAATAGAGTTGTTAGCTTTCGCATAAATGATTCCCTTCAGGTGTCTGCGGTGCCTAGTGTTGGGTAAGATGCTCCGCTGCCGTATTACTCAACCCGGATCGCGCAGACACCATAAGGGGTTCAGTCCGTCTATCAAAATCAACAGCCGTTCTAGGGCCGACATCTAACTACCCTTACACCCTTGACTCTAGCCTCAGATATCCGCCCGAATCTGTGCAAAACAGAGCATCTGTTAGCGTCAGCTGTAAATCATGACGGCAGGTCAATATTGGTCAGTCCTTGAATGGGCTATGGGAAATACTGGCCTTCAGTACACGCCACGGGATAGATGGCTGCCGGAATCTCCGGCGTGCGACCTCTTGTGAACCCGACAACATATAGAGATCGCATTACAACCGCCGTGCGAGTGAGTCGGAGGAAGTAATGGAGAAACAATGAAACTGCTCAAAGGGTTAGGAACAGGACTCTGCCTCATCGTGCTCTGCTTACTCGTCGCGCCAAAAGCAAAGGCCGATGATTGGGACAGAAAGACCGTAGTTACCTTTAGCGGGCCAGTCGAAGTCCCGGGCGTTGGAGCCCAGATTTTGCCGGCTGGTACTTATATCTTCAAGATCGTTGATTCCGCCTCTGATCGCCACATTGTGCAGATCTTCAACCAGGAAGAAACCCATGTGTTCACGACCATTCTGGCGATCCCCAATTATCGCTTGAAAGCGACCGATAATACCGTCATTACCTTTCGGGAGAGGCCTGCGGGCGAGCCTGAGGCTCTAAGGGCCTGGTTCTATCCCGGCCGTGAATGGGGTGAGGAATTTGTCTACGAGAGGCCCAAGGCCATTCAGTTAGCCAAGGAAACCAATGAGTATGTGCTTTCGACCCCTGCCACATTGACAGCGGCTCCGGTTGACGTTCTTAAGACTGCTCCAGTTGAGGCAATTAACCCGAACGGCGAAGCAGTGGACACAGCTCAGGTTGTTGAACCACCGCCTGCGCCCGCCGCTGTAGCGCCAGTAGAGGTTGCATCGCTGCCCAAGACGGCCAGTAATCTTGGATTGATTGGACTGATCGGCATGATGCTGCTCAGTGTCGGGGTTGTGCTTCCCCGGTTTGCCAAGAAGTCCGTGTAGTCCAGACATTCGTTCGTGGAACGTCCTGACCTCTGTATTAGTTGGAGCGAGTTTCTAATTGAGGCGATGCGAAAGAGCGTCGCCTCAATTTTTTCAGAAGTGGGAAACAGCAGCCGATTACTGGGGAGCATCAGGGGTCGAGCAGGGATGACAAAGATGGAGAAAAGAGCAGTGTCAAAGATATATCGCAATTTATGCTCTGCTTTGATATCTTCTGCGTGTCTGAGGCCTGACAATAGACTCAGTGCGTCTTGCAAACGCGCGCTCCTCTACCTGCTAATTCTCGTCTCATCGATCGCTATATCTGACGTAGCTTTATCTCAGGATGTATCCTCCGCACAAAATGAACCGCGCGCCTACACGCTTCGAGTTAATACAAGTCTGGTTATCCTGAGCGCCACCGTGATCGACCACCATAATGCTCTAGTCTCAGGACTCAATGAAAGAGACTTTCAGGTTTATGAAGATCAAGTTCTTCAGCCGATCAAGCACTTCAGCCATGAGGATATTCCTGTTACGGTTGGTCTGGTGATCGACAACAGCGGGAGCATGGGACCAAAGCGCAACGATGTGATCGCAGCAGGCTTGTCTTTCGCAAATTCAAGCAATCCGCAAGACCAAATGTTTGTAGTCAATTTCAACGAGCATGTGACTTTTGGCTTGCCAGCGAATATTCCTTTTACCGATCAGCGAGATCAATTGCAACGAGCCCTTTCTGCAATCAATACAACTGGTGAAACAGCGTTATACGACGCGATTGCCGCGGCGCTCGACCATCTCAAGCAAGGAAAGAGCGACAAGAAGGTTTTAGTCGTAATTAGCGATGGCGGCGATAATGCGAGCAAACACGGCTTTGCCCAGATAAGTGAAATAGCTAAAGCGTCCAATGTGATCATCTACACGATCGGCATCTTCGATGAGCAGGACAAAGATCAGAACCCAGGCGTGCTCAAACGATTTGCAAAAGAAACCGGCGGCGAAGCATTTTTTCCAAAATCCTCGAATGAAACTTCATCCATCTGCGAAAGAATTGCTCAAGATATACGTAATCAGTACACAATAGCTTATGTCCCTGCGCTGTCCAAGTTGGATGGTGGGTATCGGAGTGTCGAAGTGAAGGTTAGTTCTCCCCGGTATGGGCGCTTATCGGCTCGCACTCGACCAGGATATTTTGTCCCATCGGCACTTCCACCGCAGGCAGGCCAGACTGTTAGCCATGATTCATATAACTGAGCGAGAGGCGTTCTCAAAACGCGCGGAGCGGTTTATTCGTTGGGCACAGCGATTTTTCGTCCTCAGCGCCATGGTTGCGCTCACCTATGTCGCGATCACATTGATCCAAGCGAAGCTCTTTCAAAACGCTGCGAGTCGCGCGCTTGAGGAGCAAATACATGTCGGGGGGCAGGATACGTTCGTCAAGACCGCAAGCGCATTCAAAGAAGGGGCTGTTCTCGGACGCATTGAGATTCCGAGGATTGCTTTGTCGGTAGTAGTTTTGCAAGGGACATCAGCGCAGACGCTTCGCTTGGGAGTCGGTCATATCGAAGGGACGGCCCTTCCTGGTGAGCCCGGGAACATCGGAATTGCTGGCCATCGTGACACCTTCTTTCGTAGTCTGAAAAACGTTCACCGCGATGACAAGATTCTCCTTCAGACCGCATCTGGAATCGCAAGATACGAGGTAGATTGGATACAAATCACCGCGCCAGACGATGGCGGAATTGTAGCCTCTACAAGGGAATCCTCCCTGACTCTCGTGACTTGCTATCCGTTTCACTACATTGGTGGAGCACCAGAGCGATTCGTTGTTCACGCACATAGGCAATAGTGTTGGGTTACCGATTTACTCTCATTTTCTGCAATAGAG